>Ga0214919_10000513_pt1 | contig 65825 bp, 61 predicted proteins | sample LL1503_MetaG_FD_177994 | JGI IMG/M metagenome (GOLD analysis project Ga0214919, IMG submission 177994) | Freshwater microbial communities from Lake Lanier, Atlanta, Georgia, United States - LL-1503 | ecosystem: Environmental > Aquatic > Freshwater > Lake | place: USA: Georgia | collected... | reverse complement strand
AAATACGGGGAATATTAATACCAACAGCAGCGACACCATATGTGGCCACAATGATTTTGTCTGTTGCGTCAGCCACTTGATCATATTCTGCTTGCCTGTTTTTTGTTTTGGTTGCCCCGGACACAAACACTGCCCGCTCACCCAGTCGTTCTACCAGTTGTCTGCCACATTCAGTACGGTCCACCAGCACTAGTGTGTTGCCTGTTTCGTTTACTCGGTTTATCAAGTCAGCCATGGTGTCCAAGCGTCCTGACTCTTCCAGCAAGTATTTAAGTTCGCTTTGGTAGTCTTTGTACTCCACATGATCAATCAACTGCACAATGTTCACATGACAATTGGCTAGTACACCTTGTTGTTGCAATTCGCTGGCACTGAGCCGGCCAATCACAGGACCCAGGCTGACCATGAGTGCTTGACTTTCAAACTTTTCTTTGGGCACAGTTCCGGTCAATCCCCAGCGAATTGGCACTCTCGACATCACTCCTGTGAGCAAGGTTTTGAGTGCATCTGCCTTGGCCATGTGTACTTCATCCACAATAACACATACAACATCTTCCAAAAACTCGCCAATGGTGCAGTCGCCTACGCCTGCCTTGGTATTCTTCAAGAGATTGTTCAGGCTTTGCCATGTGCATATGGTGTGTTGACGTCCGTATTCTTTTCTGTCACCAAAGTACACGCCAACATCTTGTTGCATGTTGATATAGTCTGCTTCAGTCTGTGTCACAAGGCTCTTGTTGGGCACAATCACAATACTACGACCATAAGGTGCTACCGCATTGCTCAAGGCCGCTGTCATTATGGTCTTACCTGCGCCTGTGGCCACTTCCTGTATGCACTGCGGATTGGCCAGGAAGTTGTTGACAATTTCCACTTGGTAGTCACGTAGGGTAATGGGTTCACCTGCGGCAGGGTGTGTTCGAGGCCAAGTCACATGTGAAAAACTTGTTTCGGTTACTGATTCAAAGTTAAACGTGTTTGAATAGTCACGCTGGTCATCCAGTTCAATGTCGTAATCAAACTTCTCCAATATGGGCACGATTTCAGGCAACAAGTTTACATAGGTACTACCGCCTAATTGGAAGTATGCTACCTTGCCATCCCACCGTCCTAAACGCACTGCTGGCAAATAACGTGCGGCAGGGTTTTCATATTTGAAGGCATTGACTAGTGCTTTGCGAGCATCCAGGTCCAGGCCTTCAATCTTGATGTTGACTTCATCACGTATTATTATTGTTGCTTGTTTCACAATATGTTTACTTCACGCACAAGTTGTCGTGACCTTATTTGAGATATTAATTGGTCCTGTGTGCCGGTATACTCTAAATCTGCCACAGGAAATCGCAAGGGCAATGCTTGTGTATTATACACGTTTTCAATGCCACGAGCAACAAAAAATTTTGCATGTTGGTCAATGTATTGTTGCATGCTGGGCAATTTTGATTTCAAATCTTGACCATACAAAGCAACATTAAAATCAGCGCTGTAGTACCCAAATGGTCTAAATGCATCATCGCCTATGTATACATCATTGTCGTGTGCAAGATCTTCAACTGTTTTTCCTATTTCACAGTAGTTGAGATACACCGTGCCAAACTTGATTTCAAGCTCACCATGATCCGTCATCATGACTGAATCTAAACATTCAGTCTTGGGCATGCCAAACCAGGTGCAAACAAATCTTGGACAAGGTGCAGCCATGGCCGTTTCACATCTATGCACTGCCAAGTTGAGATTGGCCAAGGCTTGTCGTACTGGGTCAGGTGCTTGACGCCAATATTCTGATGTTTGTTGATCCAACAATCCGTGATACTGTTCAAATATGTTGTGCAAGTAATTGAGACCATCCTGTGTGTACTCAAACTCACGAGTGATGATCGGCTCATGTGCGTTGATTGTGGCAATGCATTGTTGAATCATGGTTGTTGCACGTTGTTGCTCTTGTGCTGGAGTGCCAAAACCGTAAAATCTATCCGGGTTATCCATGGGCCATGTGTGTCGTTGGCTCATGCGTTCTAGCCATAGCTGAGCTAACGGCGTTGATCTTATTTGAAAACGTAGTTCAAAATTGTCATCACCTAATTTGATTACAAGATACTGAGACATAACACAGTATATACTTATTGCAACACAAAGTCAAAAAAACAGGCTCCGAAGAGCCTGTGTAAAAACCCGGGGCGGAGCCAACCAATCCCCGGGGTAAAACTCAATCAAGTATCAAAATAAAAAATGCCAAAAGCAATGCCATCAAGGGCTCACCTACAAACACTAACAGTAGCACAGCCAGCCAAGCCATATCAGGCACTCTTCATACATGTTGTCTCAGCCATGCGCTTCCAGTTGCCTGCAAAACTCTTGCGCAAGTCTGCAATCTTCAGCGCCATACGCAGGCTCATCTCACGCAAGCGATTCTGATTTGCTTCCATGAACTCCACAATCTCGTCCTGCACACACTCTTCAAAATCATAGTCTGCAAACAACACACCGTCTTTGGCAATCTGACGGATACGCAACACCTTGTCACGCATGGTGTCAAGTGTCAAGTCAAGATAGTGACAGCGTGATTGCAATGCATCCAAGTGATCACGCAACTTTTGGCTCTTCATTGTGTCAAACTTCAAGTTGGTAATAAAAATTACCGAACCTTTGAACTCGAAACGATCCGGGATGCCTTCACGGCGCAGAGCACTAGACTCACTCAACCATGAAATGGTGCGCTTCTTGCCTGAGTCCAAGGCACCCTTCAACAAGTTCAGGGCCACGTCGTCAAGCAAAATGCTGTCACAGTCATCAAACACCAGTACACAGTTGTCATCTGAATACTTGTACAGTGTTTGATACAAGCCAATTGGCGTTGCTGAACCTTTGACAACTTCGGCACGGAGACGCTTGCCTGCCAGTTTGTCAAACAAGGTGGCTTTTTCAATCTCACGCTCGACGCCAAAGCTCTTGCCCACCCCTGGAGGACCCGACACAATCATAGCACGGATGTCACCGTTCACACAAGCCTTTGTCATCTCATTCAAGATGTCAAAACGCTCGCGAATACGAGTCATAATTTGTTCTTCAGTTTCAGTTTCAGTCTGCGCGGCAACAAAGGCCACAGTGTTGTCATTGCTCACAGCTTCTCCATTGACATACTCGATGTCGCTAATGTTGTTGACTTTGATACGTACTACATCAAACTCGGGACCAAAATAGCCTGCACTTTTTACAGTCACAAACCCACCCTTGGCACCAGTTTGAAATCCTTTTACAAGATTGAATGTTGCATTCTTAACTGGGTTGTTACGATACTCACCACTAATCACTCGAATTGCACTCATTGTTGGCTCCTTTGAAATGCGTTGTTGTTTACTGTTTATGTCTCTATTATAGCAAAAGTTGAATTAATGGTCAACCGGGGCAAACAGTTCTTGCCCTTGTTGCACAAAAACAACAAACGCTTCCATTGTGCGTTCACTGTAGATCATGCGACCATGTTGTTTGATGTCTTGTAAAACTTCCAACAGGCCCATGCCCTGAAAGTCTGCTTCTTTTTGTATTTGTTTGACTGCTGTTGCGATCTGCATTGCTGGCTCCTTTTTGCTTTGTATGTGGTTATTATAGCATTTTGGCAATTATTGGTCAAGTGCTACAAAAGTGTTACTTTTTGTTTTCTCAGCGCCAACAATTTCCCAATGACTTCCGTCACACTTGACAAAAATCTTACGACCAAAAACCGTCACAAAACCATACTCACCGTCTTGATACACATTGACCGGATCAGGAATAATGGTCACTGTACGGGGCGTCTCACAGTAATCCCAGCGTCTGGTGGGCAGTTTATTTTTGAAATACATGTAATTTTGACTACCTGTAACAAAAAGTTTTACCTTCATAATCTGCCCTCTTTTGCGTTGTATGTCCGTATTATAGCATTTTGGGAATTATTGGTCAAGTACTACCAAAGTGTTACTTTTTAAAAGCTTCAAAGAAACGAGTATTTATTTCGTCCATTTCCGCTTGCTCCACATAGAAGTCAGTAGTAGGATCGTAGTACTGGCCCTCTTTGTTGTCATAATACAACACACGGCCACTAAAGTTGAACGGGCCTTCCAGTCCTGCACGAGCACTGTATTTGTTGCGCATGATGTCTATGGTGTCAACTACACGATATCCCATTGCTGGCTCCTGTTTGCTTTGTAAGCCACTAGTATAGCAGAATGGGAATTTCTGGTCAAGTACTACTAGAGTATTACCGCCAAAATCTGTCTATCACAGGATCAGCAGTGCATTCATGTGGCTTGGGTCGGCCGTGGAATACCAGTATACTGGCAGCAGGATCAAGATGTGCTACTGCACCTGGCTGTCGAGGTTTGCGTGAAGTAAAATCATATCCGCCTTCACTCACTTGCCAGCGCCAACTTTGCAACTGCTGTTGGTCAAAGTATCTGCGTTGCATGGGATCAATCACTGCACCCAGGTAGTCTTGGTCTCCGGGATAGCGGCGCACAGTTTGATCAATGTCCAGGCGGGCAAAGTCTCGCCAGACATGTGCTTGATGTTCGGTGTTCCACCACATCACACTTGAATTCATTCCTGAATGCCCTTGGCGTTGCAGATATCTAAAGTCACGTATGGTCCAAAAGTGTTGCGTGGACAAATCCACAAGCCATTGCAGGTCATTGACAATCACACAGTCAAGATCAAAGTACAACAAATTACCCGCATGATGTTCTGTATTGAACAACTGCATCTTGTACCACCATGATCGTTTGGGACCTGAGATACCTGGCCATTCTGTCAACGTATGTTTGATCATGTGTGGTGGTACTGCTCTTGAGGCTTCGGTGTACACATGGAAACGTATGCCATGTTGCAGGTTACGTGATAACATGTTGTACAGTTTGTCCACATACACCCAGTCGTATCCAGTGCCATGGATCACACAGGCGCAGTCAGTCACTGTGTCAGTGCGGGCTCGATTCTTCTTAGCCATAGTCCTTCCTGTAGTTCTTGCACCGTGTATTCAGTGTGACATATTTTTGCTAACCATAGTTCTCTGTCAATGGTATAGGGTTGTTCAATGTCAGGCATACCCACTGCCACAGGATATGCTAGACTGCTGTGTGCCACAATGGGCCTGCACCCTGCAATACCTGCTTGTATGCCCGGACCTGAGTTGTGATTCACAACTGCATGGCAATTAAAGTGCATGTCAAAATTGTCGTAAGTGTTGGCCACAGGTCTAGCAACTTCCATTGTGGTATTTTCAGGCATGTATGGCATACGTAATGGACTTCGCGGATGTGCTCGTATGCGTATGGGACGATCAGTAGAGTTGCGTAACAGTTGAACTTGCATCAACACCCATTCTTCTATGCTGCCTATGCCAGCAACTTGTAAACTGTTTCGGTGCTGTGCGGCAATGATGATTTCCGGTCCGGGATTGACCTGTGTGGCCAAACTAATTTGCAGTTGTCTGGGGCGACTCATATCCAAATCTGACTCATGACCGTAATAGCCGTCCCGAGTGATGTGGTTCACTGCCAGTTTCCAAGTTTGTCCACGATACAGCGCACCAATATCTATCACAATCACCGGCTTGTTTTGACTGCGATAATGTTCATACACCGCTTGATTGGGTCGCATTCTACCATGCCACAGCACTGACCAGATCACAGCCGCGTCTGCAGTCAAGGAATTTTCTTGTGTCTGTATGCCTGCAGATTGGCAACAGTCCAGAAACGCTGACATCACTGGCTTTGAGTTCATGGCACACTGTGCAGGAAAATAGGCTATGGTTTTTATCACTGTAAATACGTCTATGAAATATACTGTATGTACCACATTTAATGCAGAAGGCTACAAGACTTATGGCTCTCGCATGATTGACACATTCTTACGAACCTGGCCACGCGAGGTTGCCCTGAAAGTGTATGCTGAAGGTTGTCAAGTCACGCAAACTGCACCCAATCTACAAGTGCTAAATTTAGAAAGTGTCAGCTCTGAACTGGTCGCATTCAAAAACAAATGGCGAGATGTGCCCAAGGCCAATGGTGATATTGGGCCTGGTAGTGAACGCAAAGCATACAAATGGCAGGCTGTGAGATTCAGTCACAAAGTGTATGCCATATTCCATGCGGCTCGTACCTGCGGCACTGAATGGTTGATTTGGATGGACGCTGACATGGTGTGTCACACCCCAATCACTGTGTCGCGTATTGCCGAATTTTTTCCAGACGCAAAACAACTGTGTTACGCAGGTCGTAGCAACAAGTTTACCGAATGTGGCCTGTACGGCATGCACTTGACTGAACCTGCTGTGCAAAACTTTTTAACAGAATTTCAACGCATGTATGATGATGCCGAAAACGGAATATTCACGTTGCCCGAATGGCATGACAGTTATGTGTTTGATCAAGTCAAAGCTCGCAGCGGGCTTGCAGAACTAAATTGGTCAGCCGGTTTGATCAACGGCGAAGGTCATCCGCTAATCAACTGTGAATGGGGTGCATACATCGACCACCTCAAAGGCAAACGCAAGCATGATGGCCGTAGCAAACTCAAAGACCTTGTGGTTCGACGCACTGAAAAGTACTGGCAATGATATTTTTGAGCAAGAACGGTGACGACGAATACATCGATATGTACGCACATGGACTTGGTCTTGAGTCTACTCCCTTGGAGTCATGGCGTTACGAGGACAGCACTGAGCCCGTGATGTTGCGTGGTATCATGAAACACAAAATCATCAAACAATGTTGGGCAGATAATAGACCGTTTAGGTACATGGACTCTGGATATCTAGGCAATCGTCCCAGTTTTAAAAACCCACAAGGGTGGAAACATTGGCATCGTATTGTACCCAACAACTTACAACATGATCAAGTTATACCTCGTCCCAGTGATCGTTGGAATCGACTGGGATTAGAAATTTCACGCAGACGTCCAGGCAGTGCAATACTGATTGCGGCTCCTGATGAAAAGCCTTGCAAGTTCTATGACATAGACTTGGACACATGGTTGGCCGAAACTGTGGCCACTATCAAGCAATACACCGACCGTCCCATCATCATACGTGAACGCAACCGCAGTCGTACTGATAGAAAAATCAATCGTGTGGAAAAAGCCCTAGACGATGTACATGCTGTTGTCACATTCAATAGTATTGCAGGCACAGAAGCCATACTAGCAGGCACACCTGTGTTTGTCATGGCTCCGTGCAATGCTGCAAGGCCTGTGAGCAATTTAGATTTGAGCAAGATTGACAATCCTTGGTTCCCAGATCAGGATCAGATACTAGCGTGGGCGTACCATTTGGCTTATGCTCAATTTCACATAGACGAATTCAAAAACGGCTCAGCCGAACGAATACTTAAACAAACAGAGGAGATACTAAGTGCATGAATACCAAGGGTGGTGGTTCCCAGACGCCGAATCACATTTTCCAAAGATGCTGAAGAAAAGCACAGACAAAGGCGGACCTGCTGAGTACCAATATCAAGTGCGCGATCGCAGCATGACACATACCAAGCGGCGCGGTGTTGCCTTGGACATAGGTGCCAATGTGGGATTGTGGAGTCGCAGTCTATGCCAAAACTTTCGCACTGTGCTGGCATTTGAGCCTGTGGCCATGTTTAGAGAATGCCTGATTCGTAATGTTGTTGCTGATAACTTACAAGTCAAAGACTTTGCACTGGGTGACAAACGCACAACCGCCACAATGATCATTACAGAAGGCAACACCGGACACACGCACATTGATCCTGCTACCTTGGGCACTGGCGAAACTCAAGTGTATAGACTGGATGACTTGGATTTGGACGAAGTAGACTACATCAAAATGGATTGCGAAGGCTACGAGTATCGCATACTTCAAGGTGCTGAGCAAACCATAAAGCGATGTAGACCTGTTGTTGTGGTAGAACAAAAACCACATGATGCTTACAGTGATCAATATGGACAACATGCTGCCATTGAACTCATGCGGTCATGGGGCATGGTGCGACTGGATCAAGTCAAGGATGATTGGATCATGGGTTGGCAATAAAATACGCTTGGTGTTCAGCCATCAAAGGTGACTTTGAGTCATGGTCATTGCGTCCTTGGCAGCGTCGTGGACTTAAAACGTTTGATCACATGCATCAAATACCCCAAGACCATGTGTTAGTTGTCAGTCACTTTGCACCTTGGTGGAGCCCGCTGAAGGAATGGATCGCTGCCGGTCGTCCCTGGATTGAAATTGAATATGGTTATTGGGGATTGGATACACCTCGACGGGCCACACGCAGAGTAACATACTGTGGCCATCATAACATGCGCATGCGACCCAGACCTCACAACAGATCCAAACTGTTTCCTGCACCTGCACAACAAACCTGGCAACAACGTACAGGTGATTATGTGTTGGTGCCCATGCCCATAAACGAAATACTGTTGCAACGTCGAGGTATTACCACACCCGAATGGTGTGCTGAAATTGAAAAAGCAATAAAAAAGTCTTGGTCCGGACCCATAGTATGGAGACCCAAGGCTGGAAACAAGGCAACAAGATTTCAACGCTACCAAGATCAATTGGTCAAGGCACATGCTGTTGTGGGCGAACGTACCATGGCCTGTGTAGAAGCAGTGTTGTTGGGCGTACCAGCATACACTGTGGATGCATCAGTTACCACATTGCTCATGGGCGGTGTAGATAACTTGGCCAACATCACATATCCAGACCGAGCAGACTGGTGGGATCATATTGCATGGAGTCAATTTCACATTGACGAGTTTGTCAATGGTGATGTTGCAGAGCTTGTGGAATTATACCAAATACGGTAAGAACTTTTGATAGATGCGCCCTGCTCGTGCATCTGCATCACTCCAGTGTGCTGAAGCCAGGTCCCATATCCATTGGTTCTTATCAAATGTATCAGGCGTTTCAATTTTTGCGATGTCCTTGTTGGCAACAGACCATGCCACACAACTGGCATCATCCACAAACACAGGTACACCTTCACACACAGCAGCCACACTTGCTGAACTGTTGAAGAACACTGCACTGTGCGCACCTTGCAGGTTGTCAATCAGTCTGCTTTGTTCAGGATGTATCACCACAGTGTTCAATCGTCTAACGTGTCTACCGGTGTACCGGACAAAGTCTGCCATGTTGTATTGTCCTGGATGTGGACGTATGTGTATGGGTCTGCCAGTAACTTTTCTAATGGCTTGAATCTTGTCCCACAACCATGACATGGGATCTAGTGCTTTCATTGCAAACCCACCATCACGTTGCATGCCAATCAAGATGTGCCCATCATTGTGTTGCGGGGGTTTTAATTGTATGCCCAGAACTGAACTGATCTCTTGCCATTTACCATTGTTGCTGTTCTTGTTGGCATACTCGGCACGGTCATAAAAAGGTCCGTCAAGGCTGTAACGCAAGTAAGTGCCATTGTTGTCAAGGTATTTCCAGCATGACGCATCTATGCACATGGTGTGGTTGCCCTGCGCACGTTGTTCAGCAATGATTTGTTTTCGCAATGTGATGTTACGGCCACCAGTGTTGGTAGTGGCCCATCCCAGCATCACTGCTAACCGACTGGGAGTATAACGGTGTTCCCATTCCAGGGTAACTGTGTGTCCCGCGGCCTTAACGCCTTCAGCAAAACTTTCCAAGCATTGTATTTTTCTCGCATGCTTTTGTGGATTGGCCACTGAGCTGACGTAAACAACAACATCAACCACCTTGTAATATTCTCCATGCTGTGCCGTCACGCATTTCTGGCTCAGTAAATTGACAATAGGCTATGTGTCTACACCAAGCACGGACTTGATCTATGTCAGGCTTTTTAATATATTCAATTTCTTTCAATGTGTTACTGCACAACGATGCAGCCGCATTTGGCCCTAGTGTGATTGCGGGCTTGCCGTATATCAATGCTTCTCCGGCTGCAATGCTGCTGAATGTTATCAAACAATAGATGTCTTGACTCAACGCCGCTTCCATGCTGTCGTCACTGGTCCTAGCAGTGCGTCCAGGTTTGCGTCGAACCACAACAGGACGATCCGTGTTCTGTGCAATTTCTGCCAGCGTGGTTTCTAACCATTGTTCCAGATCAATGTCGTACAAATTCAATAACTTTTGGCTGGGGGGTGCAAGCAATATGCGCCTGCCGTCAGTTCGGCATTTGGCTGGCCTGACACCAGTTCGCTCAAATCTATCACCAGGGCGATCTATTACAGGACCAAAATTTTGCACATCGTTTTTTGTGATTCTGTGGTAAGTTTTCTTTTTACCATTACCCAAGTAGCCAGTGTCAATATAATAAAAGTCTCTGTTATTTTGTCTACAAGAATCCATTTGTTTACGTTTGGTTATGCCACGCAAGATAACTGGCGTCATTGATGGTTCGCTTTTGCTCCAGGTGGTTATCTGACCACCTGCTCCCAAGGTGAGACTCTGTATAACAGGATCAAACATTTTTCCTTTTTCCTCATATCTAAATTCACTGTCAATACCGTGAACAACTCCGTTGTCAAGTGCTCGAATTTGTTCAAATATTTGCTCAACACCAATACCGTAATATGCCCCTTCTGGATCCACACGATATTTTATAATGTCTCTAAATAATTGTGCCATTTCAGGAGGAACCATTTCAAGTTCATGCCGCGGCAGTGATGTTAGTTCTTCATCCATTTTGTATTTTTTGCTCGCAATAATTGGTTAGTAATCTTTCTTGGTGCCATTCTTCTGCAAAATCACCAGCATCAGCAAACTCATGAAAGCACGGAGTGCCCAAAGTGTAGTGTACTAATTTTGCCTGTGGGTTCCACTCGTATTCAACATCCAACCAGTTCCACTCTGGGGGTAGCTCACCAATACGTTCATCATCTATCCATGAAAATCTATGTAGTTCTGCACCTGTTGACTTTTGCACAAATTCTGGTGTCAACTTGCGATTGGGATAACTGTTGCAATTCCACAGTATAACACTTGACCAGTTCTTGCGAGGATAGTCTTCGTTCTTTGAGCCAAGGTACTTGACAGGCATGCGTGTTTTGTAATCATGTTTGACTACCATGACGTCTTTGAACGAGTCTTGCAATTCCCATAGTTCTACAATGTCTCCACGCAAAATCATGTCGCCATCAATGAATATGGCCCATCCTGAGTAGTCCATCAAGTGCGGTACAAGAAAACGACTGTAGATAAATTGATTGCTGCCGTCAGTGTGTGTTTCATCATAATCTCGAAACAAGTTCAGTGCCACTGGTATGATGGCAACTGGTTGACTGGCATGCCTAATAATTGAATTAACGCACACATGATATGCCACAGCTTCTCTAGGATCATATCCTACAAACACAGGAATAGGTTTCATCGGCGCTCTATATCTTCCTCAACACAGCGGTCGCCGTATTGTATTTCAATCAACTTTAGTGGTTGATCAGTTTCATTGCATAACTGATGCCACTCATTTACTCGGATAAATGTGTGTTCATGCACAGTTAATTCACACTTGATTTCTTGATCAGTACTGGCATCATCTATGGTGTACACTGTGGCTTCACCTTCAGCAACAAACCAAAACTCTGCACGTTGATCATGACGTTGCATGCTCAGTCGTTGGCCAGGCATCACAGTGAGTTCTTTGAGTTTGGTGTTGGCACCTACTTCATGCAACACACGATAGTATCCCCAGGCACGATCAGTCCGGGGTGTTTTCCATTCAGTAAGTATCCATGAACTTGAATTCATTTTGTTTTCTCCACCCACACCAAACGCAAAATCCACATCATCAAACACCATTTCAGGAATGTTGTCTGGCGTGCGGTCACCGCCATTGGCAAATATAAATCGGGCTCTGGGCATGGTGTAGTATGTGCGGGCAACACGTATGGCTTCTATGGCAGTGTCATCATCATCATTGAATTCGATCACACGATCTACCATGCGCAGATTTTCAATAATGGCTCTGCGTTCGGCAGCAGGCATAAAGGGTCGACCTTTTTTGCGTGTGAGCCACTCATCACTGTTGATACCAACCACCAGCCTGTCGCCCAAGGCCTTGGCTGCTTCAAAATAGGCAATGTGCCCAGAATGTAGCGGGTCAAATCCGCCGGTGACAATTACAATTTTCATGTGGGTATTTATCTACGTAGTTTATGCAATAAATACTATATGCTGGGGTTCATACACATACCAAAAAATGGCGGATCATCTGTTAAAAAATGGTTCCAAGACAACCAAGTTGATGTTGTGTCAACTGGGCATGCCCGATTCAGCGAAGTTGATTATACCACAGCAGACTGGTGGTTTGCAACCTGTAGAAATCCTTATCAACGGGTAATTTCATACTATGAGTTTTCAAAAAACAAAGCTGATCACTTTCTTGCCAAACATCCACTACCCAAACCAGTAGATGATCCATTAGAAGCAAAAGAATTATTACATCAAAGTACTCAAGCTCTATACAACACTGGATTTGAAAACTGGGTGTTGCACTACAGCAAGTTGGTACCACAATTTGACCACACGCAGGTCAGTTACATTACCAATGCGCCGGCCAAAATCAACTATGTGTTAAAATTAGAAAATGTTCGGCGAGAGTGGCTCACACTGCAAATCATAACTGGTGTTCGTAAACCATTGGAAACCATCAACACCACCCAAAAAACACTGCAACAATACTACACCAAGACTTCGCAAGAATTTGTGTGCGAACTGTTTCGTGAAGATTTTGAATTTTTTAAATACTCGAAAGATCTAACAAAGAATGTTTACTGATGCATATTACAGTGCTCTACAGCGAAGTCAGACATTTCAACAAAAAAGTGTGAACTGGGCCGGCTACGGCAGTTACCAATACGTTAATCAATTAAAAACAATCACGCAACAACATCACTGTGTGTCTATGTTGGACTACGGCTGCGGCAAAGGATTGCAATACCTTACAGGCAAAAACAATTTTGCAAAGTTGATTGGTATTGAAAGTTACGCATTGCATGATCCTGCGTATGAGCAACATGCCGAGTTACCTGACGGTACCTGGGACTTGGTAATATGCTTGGATGTGTTGCCATTCATACCTGATTCAGACATAGACACAGTGATCGAACTTATGTTGAGTCGTTGCAATAAAATCTGCGTGGTGGGCTTGCAGGAAATAACTCATACCAAAAGCAAAAAACCATTTATGTGTGTACACAATTATGAGTGGTGGCAAGCAAAACTGTCACACGAAAAAATACATTTGATTTGGCGCTCAGGTCATGAGCCTTTTGATAACTCAGCGTTTCTCTAGTACTACACGCAGTTCAGGTTTAGGTTGAATCCCTTTGTGTGGCTTGCCGCCAAAATCCACAGCTTCCCACCAGGTGACGTGGCATTGATCAAATTGTCGCTGAATCTTGTCCATCCACCATGCACAATTTTCCACAATCAAATGAGCATTGCGACCATCTTCTAGCGTTTTCTTTGCAGGATAACAGGCAATGATCAAAAAAGCAGAACGTTGAAACTTGCTTTGCATGAGTTTTAATGATGCGTCCAATTCATCAGGTTCAAAATGTTCTATCACATCACAGCTGACAAGACAATCATAGGTGCCAGCAGGCACATCCATATAATCAGGATTGCCAGGATCATAGCCTCCCAGTGTTTGAATACTGGAGAAATCTTGTTCCAAGCGGTTGAGAAGAAATCCATTTGCACACCCCCAATCTACAACACTGCATGGACCATATTTGGTGATAAAGTCATGCACTACATTGTATTTAGGCAAAAGTTCTTTGTATATTCCTACCATATTATTATATGTGACTCACATACCACCAAAAAGCCACCCAGGTTTCAATGAAGAACAGCACAAAGAATAACTCCATTTCTTCTAGATCTCTTTGCCAGCGTTCTTGATCAGTCATGTTATACCGTGATATCTTCCATGCCTGCCGTACGTAATCTTACCACGTGCCCCATTTGCCATTGTTTAGTATCCAGGCCCTTCATGATGCCCAGCCAACGATTGCGCAACAGCGCAACTTCATTGATGATGGTTTCAAAGTCCACAACTTCTTCTTCGCCGTCCACATACTTTTCAGCATCACGTGCTGTGAGCGCACGGGCATAACCTTCCAGGTATTTTTTAAAGTGTTTGGTGCGTATCTTGCGCAGTTGAATGTTGAGAAAGTTCAACACAGCTTCAATCTCTTGTAACTGATTGAATCGGTGCTCAGTTATGCCTGGCAAGGCCGTAATGTTTTTCTCTACTAGTCCACCAATTTTGCAATCACGCTTGGCATCAGTAAGTTCTGATTCAAAATGTGCAATGAAGTCAGGAATGTTACCAAGATCTGCTACAACTTTACTATACCACATTTTCAGTTACCCAGGTTTGAAAAGATTTTGGAAATACATCTATACTTAAATCAGATCGTCGGGCAATAAATTGCCGTAAAAAATTTTGTAATTGCACCCGTTGTTCGCGACTGGGCACAGTGCTGAGGCTTTTTATAATGTCATCACGTGAGTCTAAGTTGGTGTTGGCAAGTTCATTGGCTATGCATTGTTTGCTGGCGTCATCAATAACGTACAGTGGCATGAACGAAGGTGTATGAACCACGTCTGACCTTATGTGATAAGATTTAAATTGATTGTAAAACTCTGCAAATCCAAAAATACTCAGATTACTCAGTGTCGAAGAAAATATTGTGTTGACGTTGCTTTGCTTTAGCAAATCAAGTTTTGTTACCACGTCCGTCCATTTGGTGCCGTACCTATTAAACTCATGTAATGCACCAACATTCTCCATGCTCACAGCAACCACAATGTTTTTGTAGTCTTTAATTTTGTCCAGTAGTGTTTCAAATCTTTTGATGTTGACCCCTAGACCTGTGTATATTTTTATTTGTGGTACATGTTGTGTTAATTGTAGAATATCTAAAAAGCGATTGTGCAACAACGGTTCCCCACCACTGATTCCGAACGATGACAAATTGTCAGCGCATAGCGACACTTCATCCAGTAACATTTGGTAGTGTGACATATTGAACTTTTTAGCTTGAGAAACTTTTTTTAATATCTGATCAATTTTAGAATACTGATATCTTTCAGCATCTTTGCCCAGGTCCTGATATTCACCATTTTTTTCACAATCGTTACTCCAAGCAGTGCTAAATTCTTTACAACAATAAGAGCATGTTAGATTACAATTACTACCAGTTACAAAATTCAAAGTTTCAACTGTGCCGCGTGGATTTGCATGAGTTTTTACATTGCCAACATCAATTATTCTTGTGCTGATCATACCTTGATCTTCGGGTACCCAACAACTTTGTTCACAACTGGGGTTGCGTGTGTTATTCAACATCATTTCACGTTCACTGACATTGATATCAGTATTGAACAGTTGCCCAGGATTTTGTTTTAACCACTCAAAGTTTATTGGTTGTGACTGTGCAGTATAGCAATTATACGTGGTTTTTTTCTCTGGGTCAATTGCCAACGCTCGAAATTTTTGCCGGCAATAGTAATTTCTTTCCATCAATAATCATCTTCTTGATTATAGTTATCTTCTTCGTCTGGCTCTTCCTCGTCCTCTTCTGCATAATCCTTGTCATTGTCCAGGTATGCAGTCAGGGCTTTCTTGATGTCTGAATCACCTTTGAAGGCGTTTCGAATTTCTTCAACATCATGATCGTGATCAATCAGGATAGACACAATGCTTTCGGCTGCATCTATACGATCTACCACATTGACGTATCTTTTTAGTTCGCCCCAAATTTCACTTGCAACATTAGTTGACATAATTTAAATCCTTAAAATTTTTAATCTTGGTAAGATGTTGTGCCAGCATTACTTCTAAATCACCTGATCTAGGATAGCCTAACAAAATTAACTCTCTTTGAAACGTAATATACCTTCGCCATCTCTCTTTAAGAGTTAGGTCAGGATTTTCTTTAGACAACCAATAAATATTATGATACTCATCGTTTGTGTCAATCCCTAGTTCTCCTGCCAACGAATGCAACGGTGTATTTTTCAAAAGTGTAACTGGTAACGCTTCACCAACATCTATCAAAGTCCCACTCAACAAATATTTTTGATATTTGCGCACCATATTTAATGTATCATCAAAATCTTGCAACGTTTCTGTAGGATATCCTACCATGAAAAGAAATGTGTTTCCTAATTTGTATTTCTCGCACATTTCTAAATGGTAATCAATATCTTCATTAGTGAACTTTTTTTTCATGTGGAATCTTACAGTGTCACTGCCAGTTTCTATTCCAACTATGACATTGCTGAATCCACTTTGTTTCATCAATTGAAACATATATTCAGGGTGCTGTGCCCGTGGCCTAATTATAAATTGTCCAAGATACGTGATGTTTTTTAGATCCGGATGTGTCTGTTGTAACTCAATTAATTCTTCCATGAACCCAATGAAATTTTTTAAAGACCCGTTTATTAAACTGTCAGTGAATGCAAAATCAGTATGTCCAGTTTCTAAATAATGTTTTTCTATTTCTTTTACAATGTTGCTTGCACTTCTAAATCTAAATTTTTTCCAAATATTGCCCACATCACAGAAAGTACAACGACGAACACAGCCTCTACTGCCAGTTATTGAAATAGTTCCAGTCCCCAGAGATGATTTGTAATAATTAACATCGATCTTTTTATATGAGGGCAGCGGATTTGTATCTAAGTTATCTATTTGCATTGCCCAAGTTTCAACAAGATCAGTCTTGGAATTTACTCCTAGATCATATTGACCTTTTAAAAAATTAGTTAACACTACCTCACCTTCTCCAAGCACATAGTAGTCTAATAAATCATGATTGCACAGATATTTTCCAAATGTACTAGTGGCAGTGTGATACACTGATATACCCGGGCCGCCAGCCACAACAGTTGCATTAATGTCAAATACTTTTATTTTTTTTAATAATTTTTCACACCAAAACTTTTGCCAATGAGTTAAAACTGTTATCAACACTAGATCAGGATTTATTGTTTTGATACCTGTGACAAACAAATCTAGTATGTGATCAATCTGGTTTAATAAACCAGCATCTTCAATGTCATTTAATGATGTGTAATGATACAGTTCAATCCATTTATCATTTCCCACTTGCTCAAGAACAAAAGCATTTAAATCAAATGCTTCATAAGGCAAATCACTACTATCACATATACCTGCAAGAAATCCCAGACCTGGAGGCGGCCTGTTAATTTCAACTTGTCCAGTAGAAATTATAACTGCTTGCGTGAATTTAGACATCTAGTAATTCTTGCTCCAACAAATCCAACAGATTTAATAATTTTTTATTTTTTTGAAATGAGAACGTAGACACCATGGTGGTGTCTGCATCAACTTGATTCATATGTTTAATTTGTAGTGCCCAGGTCACAATGGGTGTATCAAAATTAAAACTCCATTTCCCCGGAATTCCCCAGGTCAACGCAATATTATTTGGAGAATGCTCGTACCTACCGCGGTACAAAAATAATTCAGGCAACAATACGTCATCCAGGTACATGGTATTAAGAGTTACTGTTTGATCTTTTATGATTTTATCATTTTCCACTATAGTGTCATGGTCCGTTTTATCATATAGTTCAATTTCTATCTGATGAGAACCATCTAATAGATCAACAGGCAACGTGACTATTCCTACTTCTTTTTCAAAATGGTAATCATGATACAAATCCCCATCAATATAAAATCTTAACTTGGGCCATGCATTACAATAAGTTGCTGAAAATTCAAATCGTAAATGATTCATGTGTTACTACATGTTACTCTTCTGTAGGGTCAGCGATACTTATCTCTGTTTTGATATTCTTAAAATCTGTCATGACTTTGTCCAAGCACCCGTCTTCGTTTGCTTCCCAGGCCTTGCGGAATTGTTTAATTATTTCACCTTCGCTGGTGACAAACACCAGACGATTGCCTTCTTTCTTGAGCATGCCTTTTTTCTCTGCAAGATCAGTCAGGCCACTGTAGGGATTCATACCTGTTTCGTAGGGAATTTTGACCTGCATGCCTTCGAATGGTTTTGCATAACGAGTTTTCATTACTTTACAACCAGCACGTATGCCCATGACTTCGGAGATCTTGTTGCCATCCTCGTCCTCTTTCAGTTTCATTTTCTTCATGGCCACAACAATACTTGACGCATAGATAAAACCTTGGCCACCTGAGATCTTGTCATCTGGGTCAAACATGTCTTGACTTGCGTATGTATGATTTGTACAGACCATTCCAACATTGTAACCACCAAACATGTTGACTGAGTTACGCACCAATGATGTGAGTGCCTTGGGCTTGCGACCCATGTCACCTTTCATGTCTCCTGCTTCAAATTGATTTACATCAGTTGGTGTCAACAACATGCCCAATGAGTCAATCACCCATAGCACCTTCATGCGCTCGCCGTCTGGCAACGCTTTGTAGTCAATCATGAATGTCGAAATTGCCTTGGCCACGTCATCAATCATGCTCATGTTCAGCTTGAGCAACTTATCTGCACCAGTGTCTACACCCAGTGCATGTAGCCATGTCTCATCCAATGCATTTTCTGTATCAACCAAGATAACAAAAATACCTTGATCTTGTGCATTCTTCACAATGTTGCCTGAACAGATATAACTCTTGCCTGCACCAGATTCACCGGCAAACACTGTGATCTTGCCCAGTGGAATGCCTCGATTGAAATCTCCTGAGATGAGATAGTTCAAGGCAAAGTTGCCTGTGCTAATCCAATCTGTTGGATCATTAAATCCAATGCTGAGGCCTTCGATGCTTTTGGTAATGTCCTTGCGGAACTTGCTTACGTCAAATGGTTTTCCCATGAATCACCTATTATTTTTAAAGAACACAGAGGGAGAGCCCCTCTGTGTGGTACTGTCAATTACTTGGCTTGACGGCTACGAATCATGGCCAGGATGTCCTGGGCATTTTTGCTGCCTTCTGCAGGCCGGGCCACTGGCGCGGCTGCTGTAGGAGTGTCATCTTCGTCAAAGCCGTTGTCTGCTGCCGGAGTAGGCGCTGCCACTTTGAGTGCAGGCTTGGCTGCTGGTGCAGGTGTGTCCTCATCCACATGAGCAGCGCCACCAGGTGCTTGTACACCTGCAGGACGGAAGTACTGACCCCAACGTTCTGTGTCGTAAGGTTGTCCATCCACGCTTGCTTCAAACATTTCTTTGATAACCTTGAGCTCCACATCGCCTGGCTTCTTGGGCAGGAATGTGCTCAAGTCATACAAACCATGTGCTTCAATTGCGGCTTGTTCAGCTTCGGTCAGTGCCGATTCTTTACGTGCCCACTTTGAAGTGTTGTAGTCAGCAAAACCACCTTTGGCAGTTTTAGTGACACGGAAGTCCAAGCCACGCAGAATGTCTGTGGGCAATTCTTCCAGTTCAGGATCCATCAATGCGCCTTTGATGATGGTGAAAATCTGTGGACCGATGATGAAACGTCGGATGGGATTTTCGGGTGTTTTGTCTTCGTTCATGGGATTCTCACGCACAAAGCCTTGGAAGATGTATGAACGTTTCTTCCAGTATTTGCGACCCATTTCTTCAAGGCTCTTGTCCTTGAACCAGGTGCGTACTTCTGCCAAGATGGGACAGGCTTCGCCCCAAATCTCCATACAAGGTACTTGTACGTACACTTGTTTGCTATCCATCTCGCCTCGGATACCAGCGAATGGCAAACGAATCATTGCTCGCTCTTGCCAGAAGAATGTGTTTTTGGTATTTGCGTCGGGAAGGAATCGCAGTGTTGCACTTTGCCCTTCTTCCATGTTCCAGTGTGGATAAATTGAATTGTCTCCACCTGTTTGGCTTCCGCCTTTGTTGCCTTCTGCTGCCTGTAGTCGTGCTCTGATTTCTGCTAATGATGCCATAGTTTTTCTCCTTGATAAGTTGCCTATGTTATGTTGCCTATCTAAATGTTTAGATCTCTGTTGCCTGTGACTCACAAACAAAAAAGCGCAAACACTGTAGTAGTATATGCGCTTTTTGTCTACATGTCAAGTGTATTTATGTCATCTGAGCAAAGCCAGTGATTTTATTCTTGCCAGAAGTGCATCGCCTTCTTGGGTCTTGGTTTCTTTGCCTTCATAGTAACTTCCGGTCATTGCCGAGTTTGAGTTGATTGGATCATCGTTGCCTTCCGCCACACCTTGTTCTAATGGATCGTTTTTTTGATATACATGAGTTTTACCAACGGCATCACGGTAATTAAAACGACCCGTGACTTTATCTTGTTGATTTTTGGCAATACCGAAACCGTGTATTCTATTGCCTGCCGCAACGGTACCTGCATTACGCTTTGCCATCTTTGGGTCTGTTGGTAAATGACTCTTATTATGAACTTGTTTCCAATGGTTATCTACTTGATTGCCAGCTTTATCTTGATAGCTTTGTAAAGCTGCTCGACCGGCTGGGGTGTCGCCAATTTCATTTAATTCTTCGCCCATGCTGTAAGGCATGCCCACTGCACCACCATCGGCCATACCACATTCAGCCAAACCGTGTTCTGGGCAGTACTCACCTTCCATGGTGTAGTTACATTCGCTGACTGGTTTGGGCTGTTGGGTTTGCAGTTTCTGGCGTGCATTGTATTCTTTATCTGGGTCTGCCAGTCCTTCATCGCCAAGTCTATGTCCAGCATAGCCGCCAGCGATGGCACCTTGAATAGTTCCAAGTCCGGGCACAATGCTACCTAATGCGCCGCCCAGGGCCGCGCCAGTTAACGCACCTTTCCAACCTTCGTCAAGACCAATGTCTTGAGCAAAACGATCGCCGATCCATTCAGATGTATCTATGTCTTCGCCAGTTTTTGCGCCATATGGCATATCGTCATAGTAGTAATCATACAATACTTGCTCCAAATGACGACTCATTTCTCCAGACTGGGTGAAGTCCTTGACATCACGCTTGTATGTGTCTAAGATGTGGTCTAGTGTGCTGCCAGTTGAGTCTGTCAGTACATTTTCTTTGATGGGCACGCCAGCATATTTCAGCATCTCAGCCAATTCACGATCTTCCACAAATGTACTCATGTTGTCGCCTTCTGCCATGCCTTGGTCTATATCATGAATGTTCACAGTGGTCAATTCACCGTTTGATGCTCTGACTGTGACAGTGTTTCCCTCTACAGACATCACAGTTCCGTATTGAGTTTTCATGCCAGGTGTGATTTGTGAGTCACCAGAGCCTTCCCCCACACCTCGACGCTTTTTCAGATGTTTTACATAATTATGCCCTCGGCCATCCAATTTGATGATTTCTTGAATGTATTCTGCCGCATGTGTAATAAAGTCACTTGTGTCGTGTACATTGTCCATACCAGTTTTGATATAGATTGTGTCCTTGAGATGCCATTCTGCCGAGGTAACTTCTCCAGGATAAATTATCACTGTGCCATTTTGTTTTTTACCGTTAATAACAGCAGTAAATGGCGCTTCAAACATCTCCGGGAATTCATCCTCGTCATCATCATCATCATCTTTGTCGAAATCATCTGCTCTAAATTCATTCAACGAGTCTTCTGCCATTGGCGGTGCTGTGTCTTGGGCAACATCAGCAGGTTCTGCCGCAGTGCTTTGAGGAGTTTGCACACCCAGTTCAGCCAGTCTGCGTTGCACATCTGAGTCGTCCCAAATGTTGGCACGGCCTTGACTCTTGTCAGCCAAGTCGTTTAGGATGTCAAACAACTCGTCATCACCCACTAGGTCATACAACAACTCAGTGGCATTGGTGGCATCAGGGCCAACTATGAGTTCAGCACTCATCAGCTGGTTGAGTTTTTCCTGTGTTTCGGGTGTGTCTGGCAGGGCCCAGGTGCCTTCACTGAGATTGTTGATCCAGTTTTCAAATATTTCAGCTTCTTTCATGTTGTTTCCTTGTTGTTGTATCTTGGCCAATGTGGGCAAGGCAGCTTCAATTCTAGCGTCCAGGGTCTGTTCCACAAACAGGTCGCGTAGATTTTCTACTAGGGCTTCGGCTTGACCGGTTTGGTCAGGAGCCCAGCTTTCAAAGTATGCTTGATAGCCACGTGGGCTGCCAAGCTGCCGGACGGTTTCTTGTAGGTTGTGATAGTATTGCCGTGCGCTTTCCACCAGCTGTTGTGTTACTCCTTCGAACACACGATGATGTTGAGCACGATTGAAACGACTCAACACAGCCATTTCTCCGACAATTTCTGTAATGTGATTGCCACGCACATCATACGGGTTGCCACCTGAACGCACATGTTCCAGCATGGCTCGTCCAGCACTCAAACTTTTAAACGGCAGTCTAAAACGTTCTTGCTCGGCTGTTTCAATAAACAAACTTTCCACATAGCGATAACGTTTGTCATCTTCGCCCAGCACACGATTGTGTTTGATCACTAGTCGTGCTTGAGTTTGCTCACCCATGTAACTGATTTTTCTAGTGCCATAGTAGCCTTCAAACAAGCCTTCTTTGATGGCAGCAATGCCGGCCAGTGTGTGCTTGAGTTGATTGATGTCGCGTGGACTCCAAGTTGCTCCATGGCTGGCAGCAGTGTTGCTGAGTTGTTCTAGGAAACTGAACCAATCTTCTTTGTCTTCAGGTTCCATGCCCCTGCCCAGGTTGTCGCCATAAAACAAACTGAGTTCGTCATCAGCAATTACTACAACTGCTGTGCCGTAACTTTTGCCAGAGCTGGCAACATAATCAAATTTCATGGTCTTGGCGTCACCAGCTTCTGTGGGTTGGCCTTGGTCGTCAAAGTATTCTGGGTCAAAATTGCGTGTGACCAAGAAATCTGCTAGATCTTGAGGTAATGCTTCCATTGTCATAGTCGTGTATTTAGCGCAGCATTGATATGAACGGCATTGGTTCAATGATGTTATCGCCGTGATCTTTCATTTGTGTGTCTAATTCTGCATGATAAGTCTGCAACATCATGAGCATGCGCACCGCCAACAGTGATCCCATGACAAGGTCATCAGTTTCTCCGGGCTTGGCAGCATAGCTGCCCCCGTGTGCAACAAAAGTTTTGAGTTCAGAAATTAGTGGCCTGCTGTACAGCTTCATGCGCCCAGATTCCACAAGAATTTTGAACTTGTTGCAAGCTGTGAGTTTGGCTTTGTTTGTGGTGTTAAATCCTTTGCGGAATCTACGTCCTGTGGTACCTGTCACTGAGTTATCGCTAAGGAAGTAGCCCCGGATGTTTTCTTCACCATACTCGTTTATGGATATCAAGGCTGCTTCACCAATGGTGTTGTTTTCTACACTGTAATAAATCTTTTTATCATCTTTGGTAATTTCATACAACTCATTGACAATGTCAGCCAATAGTTTGACCTGTGTGGGAATGTCTGATTTGTTGTGACGCCACTCAGCCACTTGCTCTGTAGTGTCTGCTTCAAACACTTGTATAGCACTAGGATCGCCTCCAGTGCCCAGGCTAGGGTCTAATGCCACAATATATATCTTATCTTTGACAGGAGTTTTGTACCAGCGTACCTGTCCTGTACGGCGATTGGGTTCTACACCTTCAAGGTCCAGCAGTTTGGTAGGCGCAATTAGTGTTTCATCATTGATAACAAACTCGCATTCCATTTCACGTCGGAATCGATCTTCGCCCAGTTGTGCTAGTTGCTCTAGTCCCCACTTTTCATCACGGTCTGGATGTTCACGCCAGTTGCTTCTAAATGCGCGGAATCCATTTATGCCTAATTCAGTGGTATTACCATGTTCGTCTTGAGTCTTGTTGGCACCTTTCCATAGGTACGCAAATTGATCTTCGTCTGAGTTGGGAGTACTTGTGATAATGGCCTTACCACCCGTGGCCAGGGTGGGCGAGATACTAGTCCAAAACTCTCGAGCAATGGTGGGTCGCACAAACGCAAATTCGTCGGCGTACAGGAGTGAAATACTCATACCCCGTCCAGTGGTTTCAGTTGTGGTCTGTGCAACAATACGTGATCCATTTTCAAATTCCAAACTGTTTTTGTTGTAGCTGGTGGCACCTGCTCTGATATGATTAGGGCACAGTTCGTATGCGTATCTAATACGTTGCATGATCTCCTGTGCACCTGTGTATTTGTGTGCGGCCACTAGAATGGTACTGTCAGGAACAAACATGGCATACCACAACAAATAACCTGCGGCACTGGTCGACTTGCCTGTTTGTCGAGGCATTAGCGATATTGAATATCTATACTCGTGATACGTGGCAATCAATCGCTTTTGGTAGTCAAACGGATGATACAACATCTTGCCGCGTGTGGGGTGCTGGATGTAGAAAAAATTATCCATGAAGTACAGTGGTCCAGTCACTGGATCTGCACATCTTGCAAATTCAATTAGTTCTTGTTCAGTGTATACTTCTTTGCGGTGTGGTGCTTTTACTAGCACCGTTTCTAAATTCTTAGTTGGCGGGGGTGCAATCATTTTATACTTTCTGCCAGTTCAGGCCATAGTTGTTGAAACTGCCCGGCGGTGCTGGGATGATACTGTGTTTCAATGTTACGTATGTGTTTTTTGAATTGTTCAACAATGTCTGGTTGAGCAGTCTCAATAGAATTGTATTTACTCAAAGCCTGATCAAAAAACTGGCGTTCTGCGTCTGTAGCAATACCTAGTGTGTAGAAATGTCTAATTTCTGCAGCAGCCAATTGAGCCACAGCAGGCGCATGCAAAAATGGATCAAGGTACTTGGGCTGAAACAAATTTTGCCATAGCACTGTGGCACCAGCTGATTCAACAAACTGTCTGAACTCACACAGTCTGGTGGCATTGTAAATGCTGTACACCGCATGCACACCTCCCCATTGTCCTTGTGACTGCATTAGACCTTGTATGGTCTTTAAATTCTCTTGTAACATTGTCCAAGATCCGCCATAGCGCACATATTCAAAACGTTGATCTATGTTATCAAAGCTCATGCTCCATCCCACCCGTTTACGTTGTGCAAGTTTGCGAAATATCTTATTGCTCTGCAAGTCAACATTCAAGTTTGTGATCAGCGTAACAATAGCCGTGTCTGGTATAACATCCAGCAGTCGTTCGTTTTCTGGCAGCAACAACGGCTCACCACCCACCAAGGCCACTTCATGTATGTGTTCGTAATGTTGTTCAATAAAATCACATACTTGTTCATAGTAGGGTCTTGAGCCTGACTTGAATGGTACTTGTTTTAACTGTGCCCATTTACTACTGGCACTGGGATCGCAATAGTTGCAACTGAAATTGCATGTGGTGTTCCAACGAACATCTACAATAACCGGATAGTGGTATTGGTCACCAGCAGTGACATAATCAAAATCAGGGTTGACATTGTTGTGCCACTGCCGTTCACTGTCTGCACCAAATCTTTCAGCCTGTACACAGTTAGAGCAGTAGCTATGTGCTTGTCCATGTGCCAAGTCAGTGCGTATTTCGGCCATTAGTCGGCTGTTGAGTATTTGTTCTATACTTTGACTGTTGAGGTTGCCCAACATGTTGGGGTTGCCAGCACAGCATGTTTTGACATCACCACGGGGATTGATGTGCAGCCCACGCCAGGGGGCTGCACAATAGAAGTTGCTCATGCCGTATTTACGGTGTTAGTCGGCGCTCTTGCATTTTTGGCGTTTGGCATTTGTAAGTGCGCCAAAGTCCACAGGCCATTCTTGCCCAGGCGTGAGCTCTTGAGCGTTAGCTGGGAAAGCAAACTTCACACCTGCTTTGTTTTCTATGGCTGAAATAGCAGCACGGGCCCGGGTCAAGTCATTGCCCTGACCGCCTTCGTGCTTGAAATACCAACCAGCCATGGCACCTGTTTGGTTGTTGATTACAATCTTGTAGAATCCGTGTGGCACCACAACACCGTTGCCAATTGTTTTGTCAGTGTTGTCATATACGCCACCCACATAGATTGTAAAACTGTTGTTGAGTTGCACCGTCCAACCACGCACTGAAGTTTCCAGCAGTTTCCAAATGCCACGATTAAGTCCACCCAGTTGTGGATACATGTTGGTCATTAAGAAACTTTCGTATTCTACCTGTTGGTCCCATGATAAGTCACCATCTGGAGCAGCATGTCCTTTGTCGTAGCCTGTGCCAGCATAGTCATCTGGACGAGCACCATTGGGCACACTTGCGTCGGCAACAAACGCATTGGTTCTTGGCCAGCATCCCAAGGCATTGGGCGGAGTCAACGTGTATGACACATAGTTGGGAATCTTTGCGGCTGCATCATAGGCCACAAAGTATGCTCTACGACAGATGGCTGTAACAGACTTTGCAGTCTTGGCCCAACCATAAGGATTGTGTGCTCGACAGTGGTCAACTGCTAGAGGGGCGGTTTGGTCCCAAGCGTGTGCTGATTGTAAGGCTGTGAGCAACAGCACAAATAAAAGTTTTTTCATATGGATATTTATTGATTGGTTAACGGGGGTAGCCAGCAAATGGCTTGACAGGACTTTGTTTTAACACAGATGCAGGTTCTAAACTGTTTGGTGTGCTGATTTGTATTTTTTTAGCAGGCAAGCCGGCCATTTTCAATGCTTGGTCAATTATGGGTTCAACAGTGGCATTAAAACCAGCAACCACCGCATCTTCTCCAAATGCGGCTGCTGCTGACCATTCTGGCATGAATGGAATTGGATTATCCGTTCCAGCATCACTTCTGGCACGAGCCATGGCCACACCCAGTCGATAAATCTGATATGGGTCGCTAGATTTTACTCCAGGCAATGTAAACACGTGATTCATGGGATCTGCTTGTTCAGGAGGCAATGTTGTTTCTTCTTTGAGGAATTCTCTAGCTCTCATCGGGGATATCCTTTGAATGCTACTACCGGACTGATTTTGTTTGTATCACCAGGCTCTTGGCTGCGATTATCGCCATGATTCATGTCATGTGTTTCGCTGCCCACAGCTTTGAATGCCTGCTTCATCATTTTTGATTCTTCATCAGTGTACGGATTTGCTGTGTTGTATTTGCCTACCCAACTGGCCGAGTCCATGTCTATAGGTTTATCACTGCCATCAGCACAGGCCACTGCCATCATCACACGATTGAGTTCATAGGCACGATCATACCCACCTGGGTCACGGAACTTGTTTAGTCCACGGGTGGCCTGGTGATATCTATGACGCATGTGACCTTGTTGTTTTTCAACAAGGAACTCAGTGGCTCTCACTGTTAGATTCCGTTGCTGCCAGCAGTGGCACTGGTTGCAGTGCCCAATGCAGTGGCAGTAAATCCGCCAGTACCTGTGAGAATATACAAATAGTTGCCTGCACCCACATAGTATTGTGACACAGTGTTGCCAGGCACAGCCACAGCATTGGCATAGATGTTGCCTGGTAGACCTGCGGGCATGGTGGCATTGGCTGGTGTGCCATTGGCCTGAGCATAGGTCAACTGCACAGCACTGACTTGAAATGTCACATTGCTGAGTGTGGTGGCAAATTCCACTTTGTCAGTGGTCCACAGTGTGTTTCCTACTGCATTTACAACTTGAACAGCCATTATTGGTCACCTTGAGGTTTAGAAACTATGGGTTGAAATAGTTCTCGTGCTTGATACATCACCCCTGGGATTTCCACAGGTGTTTGTTTCACGCTTGGCACAGGGGGTGGCACATAATTGTTGGCATTGCGTTGTGCAAGTTCTGCTGCCACTTCACTGTAAGGTCTCATCATGTTGTTTGTGCTCATTGTTTACCCCTTGTAGGCCTTCCATTGGTTGGTGAGAGCAAAAATGCTTTCATCAACTTTCTTTTCTTCTTTGTCTTTGATGGCGCCGCTGGCTTTCATGCGAGCAATTTTTATATCTTCAAAATCGTTCTTGCCATCGCCGTTTTGATCAACATCTTTTTTGGCTTCTTTGATGCCGGCAATTTCTCGCATGCGTTGAATGCTTTCAAGGAAGTCTTCTTGAACTTCAGAATCTTCGGTTTCGTCAGCAGCATCTTCAGCAGCATCAGCGTCTGTAACAGCATCTTCTTTCATGGTCTGTTCCCATGGCTCAAGTTCAGCTTGTTTGATACCAGCCATTTCCATCATTCTGCGCATGTCGTCATCTTCATTGTGTGGACGAGTAGCCACAACTGGCACAGTTGATTGTCCGTTGCCAGCAACATCTGCCTTGGGCTTGTTCAAGCCACCTGAGTATTGCAATGCATTGGGAGATGTTTCAGTGTTGGTGGGCCAGTCTGGAGCATTTTCATCCACTGCTTGTTCAACATCACCGCAACCGCAATCAGGCATGCCGCATGTTTCACATGGCTCTTCACCTGGTGAGTGCATGTCACCACCGTGTGCATCTCCGCCACCAAGTCCGGCATTCTTCAACATCATGCCCAGCTTCAGTGCATCTTCATCTGTGGCAGTTATGGTCAAACTCTTGCCGCCTTCAGTGGAGTCACTCATGTTAATGCTCATTGATTCAGCGATCATGTTTTCCAGTTCGCGATTCATTGAGTCATAAATGCCTTTGCCGACCATGCTGCCACCGCTGCTTTTTGTGGCAGTGCTGGTAGCAACTGATCCACTAGTGGTTGACTCATCAACTTCTTCTTCTTTTTTGTCTTTTTTCTTTTCATCGTACTCGATGTCTTTTGCTACCTTCTTGCCAGCTTTTTCAGCCTTGGCATCTTCAGGCCCACGCTTTTTACCGGTGATGCCATCTTTTTTCTTTTCATCGTACTCGATGTCTTTGGTGACTTTTTTGCCAGCTTTTTCAGCATGGTCATCACGAGTGTGAGTGCTTTCTTCTCCCACTGCTTTGGTAACTTTGTAACCAGATTTCTTCAACAACATCATGGCGGCTTTTAATTCACTGCCTTCATTGTCACCTTCACGAGTCATCAACTTAGACCGGCCGCTGGGTCCTTTGGCACCAATGGCACCCTTTGTGCCCTTGGGACGTCCACGTCCACGCTTTTCTCCGCTGGCTTCGCTGTCATCATCTGCACCAACACTGTTGCCTTGGTCATCTGTACGACGTGTTACCATACGGCCTGTGGCGGTGTGCTTGATATCATGCTTGGTACCACGTTCAATGCTGCCAACTTTGGGAGCAGCGGCTCTTGGCGTGTTCATGTCAAACGCAGTGCCTTTGGAACGTTCTTCGTCCATCTCGGCAGCCACAGGTTTTACTGCTACAAAAGTAAAACGGCCTGGTGTATTGCTACTGTTCCAGTCATTCCAAGCTGCTTTTGCTTGCTTGGCATCAGACCCTTTGACTTTGGTTTTTGCTGTACGACCTTTTTGATTGTCTTTGTAATGCACTTCAAACTGTGTGGGCTGATCTTCGGCCATCTCGTCCTTGCTGCTGGACTTGGCACCTTTACGCAACATAGCAAAATCATTGGCATCTAATTTGCCATTTTTGTTCATGTCAATTTTCTTTTGACCACCACTCAATGCACTGCGCATGGCTTCGGCAGCCACATCGCCCAGCATTTCGTCAACTTCTTTTTTGGCGCCGGCGATCTTGTCGGCAAAAGTGATTTTGTTTGCAGGTGGCGCCAGGGCAGCAAATGACTTTTGTTTGCTGGACATTGGAGCACTACTTTTTTCGTCTAGATGGCCAAATTGAACATCGTCTGTGTTGGTGAATCTAATACTCTTTAAACGTGTTGGTAACTTGCCTTTGGCAATAATAAAATCTAATTCTCGATCAGTTGGTCCAGCTTGTTCAAGATCTTGTGCCAGGTCGCCCATGGCATCGTTGTCCCACATGTCATCACCATACAATGCAGCAATAGCCTCTAGCACTTTTTCATAATCAACAGGAGCAGCAGCTTCGCGCATGCTTCTCTGTTCTGGCTTCTTGCCTGTGACAGGAGCCCCTGACTTGCGTTGTAAGTCCTTGATCATATCTTCATCCGAGCCATGGCCAACCAGTCGGTTGACACCGCTGGCAACCTTCTTGCCAATCTTTTTAACTGCATCCAATGGGCCTTCTTCAAGACCTTTTCCGTCATTTGCGGTAGGTTCACCTTGTTGCCAAGTTTTTGGCAGTGACTTATGCGTCATTTTAGGACCGCCTCGTTCTCTGCTTACAAATGTACGATTTGCATCTGTGTTTGTATTTTGTGTGTAAGTACGACCAAGACCGCCGCCACTCTTTGCACCGCTTCTTGGATGCACATCGTTATCAGTGGGAGGCATGCGATTGACTTCTCTTCCTCTCTTAACTGCAAATGCAAGACTATCTCTGTCTTGCTGTGTTTGCGGACGAGCCAATATACCTAAGTTTGGGTTAACTATAGAACCAGCACGAACTACTTCATCCACTTGTTCTTCTTCCAGTTTGCCAGCCTTGGCCATCTTGGCCTTGACAGCACCAGCCACACGCTCACCAGCAGCCTTGCTGCCGTATTCTTTGGCAGCTTTGGCAGCCAAGGCTTTGAAACCTGTGGTGGCATTGTTGTGCTTGCCCATGTCACGCTCATTCAGTTGCTGATGTGTGACTTCGGGAGTGGCACGAATGCCGTCTAGTTTTTTGTTTAAATCGTAAAAGAAACTCATTGTATTATCCTCTTGGGTTGGCGCCAGTGGCTGGCTTTGCGGGGCGATTGATCTTGCTCATTGGGCTCTTATCACCCGTTGGAATATCATTTGTGGTTTTGGCAGGCGGTGTCTTACCACCAGCCACTGTGAAATCACTGCGGTATGCATTTTTCAACACAGCATGGTCATAAGGACCAGTTGCGTAATCTTTGCTCAAGGCCTTTTGTTCAGCGTCAGGAGCAGGATAGTCTGGATCACCCAGCAAGTCTTTGCCTTGGGCATCAATACGTTCATACTCGTCTACAAGTCCATCCACGTGTGGTGTGGTTTGCATGATGATGTGATTGGGGTCAAAGCCCAGCAACTGTGCCAGCTGTTTGATCTGTGGTTCAATGGCTGGGTACTTAAAGCTGACATCAAACATTGTTACACTATCATTTTTGTTGTTGGGGAAGTCAGTTGGTATGACCTGTATAGGGGTGGTCTTGGGATCACCCATTTTTACAGGATCAAATTGATCCAGCTTTTTCTTCAACTGTGATACCAAATCGCCAGGTGGTTTACCCAGCAGTTTGATACGATAGTTGTATGTACGTTCGCTTTCGGCTAGGTAATGGGCAAAATTTTTCATATCAGGTTCCTGTATCATATTTATTCTTTTTTGTCATTTTGATCTTTACCACGTATCAAGCGGTCCAGTAGATCGTTACGACTCAGCACCATGCCCTGTGCTGTTTGCATGTTTTCACCGGTTCCGGCATCTGCAGACTTGGCATCTATCATGGCTTGTTGCTGATCCAGGCGCATTTTTTTCAACTGCAAGTCGATCATTTTGAGCTTTTTGTCCATCTTGGCTGTTTTTGCTGTGATGGCATGCCCCAACATGTTGCTGGCTACTGAGAATATTTCACTGGCAAATCTTGAATCCACTTGCATGCCCAGATCCATTAGATCATTGTAACTGCTTTTGGCCAAGTCAGCCAACCCGTCCATTTCTTCGTCATTGGCTTCTAGACCACGCACTCCAGGCAAGGCCGAGTCAATTTTGTCTATGTTGTCGTCTAAGGTTTGTAGTTGAGTACGAAAGTCTTCTGCAGGCTGTGTTGCGGGCTCAGCAGGGGCCTCCGCTGCGGGAGGTAAATCAAAAAGTTCTTCGAGTTTACGGGTCATGCCCTATTTAGTGGTCATGCTCGACCGTTTGCAAACATATCGTTCTCGGTTATGACTCTAAAAGTCAAGCCGTTACGGCGTGCCCATTTGGTGGCAGCATCCCATTTGCTGTAGTTGATTGCTACCACAGCACGGTCTCGATTTGACATTTTTGATTCAATCACACTCTGTTTTTTGGGCTTGATTTCAATCAACTCGGCCTTGATTGTGTTGTCTCTTGTGCGGTACGTGATCAGGAAGTCTGGAATGTACTGTGTCATCTTGCCTGTGAGTGGATGACGATAGGGAATGGCAATGCTTTCACTGGCCCACTGCAACACATTGTCATTGCTGTCACAGAACTTCATGAAGCTGAGCTCCCAACCTGATCGGTAACGTGGAGTACCGTTGCCCGCATATTTTTCACGGTTGAGTATGGTATAATCACCTTGTGCCCAGCGACTCATGTCAGTATGTTTCTGGCTTGATAAAAGTTGGGAGTTACTGCAACCCCCACACCCAACAGTGTGGCTCGGCTGCGAATTTGATTCAGGTAGTAGGCCATGTTGACATCAATGTTGACACCGTTATTGCCTTGCATTTCTTGCAACAATGTCAGTGCAGGTATGCCAGTGCTGTCAGCAACTCTAAACAAGCTAATGGTAAAGTTACCGGCCGCCACTCGTGATGTCATCTGTGTGAGAAAATAACTGTGTACCACATCATACTCGTTGACTGGTACGTTGACGTCATAATCATAAAAACTGTCAAATACTCTAACAGTTAAATCCGTATTGGGATTGGCGTAATTTACTGTACTCACAGATTATGCTCCGGTGTTGGGATTGTTTCTACCTTGCGCTTGCGCGGCTGCCTGACGTTGTGCTTGCGCCTGTGGAAATATCCAACCATCAGCCTTGTTGGCCACGGATCTGGTTGCTCCAGGCAAGGCTTGAATAACAGTGTTCTTACCAATGGCCAATGCTTCACTCTTGGTGATGGCTGCCAAGTTCTTGCCTTTGAACGTGTTGTAAGTACGCCCAGCTTTTTGTGCCGCACCAATCAAGCCCAATACACTTCCACTTTGCAAATCTTCCAGGATACCAATACCCGAATCCAACAACCCACCTTGACCAAATACTGTGGCAGTACCACCGGGTCTTGCCAAGGGACTAGGAGTAGTATCATAGTGTGCTGAATCAGCAAATCCTTGTACATTGGTGTCGCCACCTTGTTGACGTTTGCCCACAGCACCTGAGTAGTATTTTACAGTTTCATAGGCCACGGTCATGCTGTTTTGCATAATGCCGCCACCTTCGGCGTAACTGTATTGATCGTGACTCCAGTTTGTGATCAGCGGATTGATTAGCACATACTCAGCAACTTTGTGTTGATCCATGCCATAAATTCTTATATCGCGGAAAAATGGTGGCTTGCCTGATGATGAACTTGTGCCATCATTGAATGATTCGCCAATGTATCCCCAGTCGTTGACTTGTCGCACATCGTTGTAGATATCTCTGGCATTGTACCCAAAGCCTGCTTGTCTGTTGGCACTGGGACCAATGCTGCCATTGGTGTTGTTGGGCGCCAGGTATTGTTGACTTGGATCTTTGTAGTAGTATGCCATGTAGTTGTACCACATGTTTCGTGACACATCACCACCATCGTCATGGAACACAATAGTACAAGGATCGTAATTGATTTTCTTTTGTATAACTCGTTTGCGATTGTATTGGCTTAGTGTTTCATTATCAATCGTGTACTTTGGTAGGTCCACTGTTTTGACAATGTAACTCAGGCTTGTGATATCATCATTGCCCATTGCGCCGCGCAAGGCAGGAATCTCTTGCACGTTGAGCGTAAAACTAACGTGAAAGAGAAATTTGAATCTAGGCTTGAGTTCGTAGGCGTTTGTGGTAAACGTTTTGCTTGCGTGAGTATAGTCACGCAAGCTGTTGTTGCCGTAGAACCCTTTTAAAAAGTCCTGGCCAAATGAAGGCATATTTAGACGCCTGCGCCAGTTACCACGTCACCAATAGTTCTACCAACTTCGGTACCAACTCCAGTACCTTCAGGTGTTTGGTTGGCGTTGTCGTAAGCAATGCTTAATTCAATTGTGGCTGCTTCGTTTGTGCCATAATTGAGATCACCATAGTTGGCGCCTTTCAAATAGCAACCATACAGTTCCCATGTTTCCAACACAACTGGTTCATTGGCACCGTTGCCACCGTCAAGTATTTCAACTTTGGTTGTGAACTTGTAGTCAATACCAGAAGCGGCTGAACTCATTTCTAAGAAGTCCATTTGTTTCTGCAGTTGTTCGCCAATCAGTCTGCTGACTGCACCTGATGCATCATCACGCAAACTGCATGTGGTATCAGCCCAGGCATGACGTCCAGCCAGTTTCAATGTTGAGTTGTAAATGGGCAATGAAATTTCTTCAAAAGTCAAATTAGGGCGAGCAAAACTCACAACTTGTTTTGTTAGTTCAGTTCTTGGTGTACTCACACCAAGATTTTCAAACATCACTCTAAAGCGATATTTGAGTTTGGGCATCAACAGACCTTGGGTAGTCGAGCTTTGATCGCTTGCCAAGGGTACTGTCATTCTCTGTAATGATGAAACTGCCATTTGTTATTTCTCCTATTGTGTTTATTTACCTGAAATGGAGGCCTGGTAAAAGGCCCCCTGTTTCATCATGCTGCTGCGCCGCCGCCTGCAATTTCACCGGTGTTCTTGATACGCAACGGAATGTAGATAAACTCCACTGCTTTTACTGGTTCAATTGCCACGTCCACCCACAACTCGTTGCGGTCAATACGTGCGGCTGTGTTGTTACTCAAGTCACAAACCACCAAGTAGTCATAAATGGCACGTTTAGCAATCAAGTCAATCATCAAACTGTTTACAGTATTGGTAATCTCATTACGTGTGATCTGATCATTGGGTTCAAACAAATACAGTTTGCCAATTTCTTCCAGACGTCCACGCAAGAAGCAAACCAGTCGTGCCACGTTGATACGATCCAGTGCTGTAGTAGCGCCTTGGCGTGTTTTGTTACCAAAGTTGGTGATACCAATTCCTGGAATAAAGGTAATTGGGTTGATGTTGTTTTGATACAGAACATCACGCAGGCCTTGACTCACAGCAATTTGTTGGAACTCACCTGTAGCAGCTTCAATATAACCAATAGCAGTTGCATTGTCAATCACACCACGACGTGTACCAGCAGGTGCCAACCATGGATAGCTCACTGCATCACTGCGCAGAATTGTACGCATCATCATGTGACTGCTAGGTGCCACAACTGTGTTGCCCGACAGGTCTGTTGTTTGGCAGCTGGGGTAGAACACCGCAGCATAAGCACTGCCTACAGTCAATCCATCTTCAGTTGGCAAGCCCAGGCCGTTATTGTCTGTGGCATAAGTTGAAAGATCCGTACCATTTCCGGCCAGTCGCATTGGTGTGTCACCCACGCAGAACAGTGTATTAGCACGTTCGTTGCTGAGTGCAACCAAGTTAAGCAACAACTCAGGATACGCAGGAGCCGCAATCAAATTGAACTGATTTTGTTCTTCACGTGCAGCCAAGTTAGTGTCAATCCCGGCTTTCATTGCTTTTACAACCAGGTGGCGTTGTGCCTGGCGTCCAGAATACATTGCACCATTGGCTTTGTTGCCACTTGTGGTTACCCAGGTGTAGCTGTATCTAGGCAAATTATTGTTGTTTGTAGGATCTCCAGCATCGTAAGCACCAGCATCAGGATAGGTAGTTGATGTAAAGTAGCTGGTAGTAAACGCTTTTACGTTGTAGCCTGAGCGGCGTGTATTCCACAACAGCATGCCCTGTGGATACAAGTTAGGATCTGGTGCATCCAAGTCCAGGTGATCGCTGGTCAGCAAACTTTCAATTGTGGGCAATGAGTCACTCACAGGATTTGTGGCACCACTTGTGCTCCAACGTGCATCAGCAAACAATACACCATTTGATGTTGTTTGATCTGTGGTGTCAACTTCTACCCATTGATCTGTGCCGCTGACTTGTTCCCAACGATAAAGTTTAGGATAGTTTTCCAAGTCACCAGTGTCTACCCATAAGTCACCATATTGCAAAGGACTCTCTGCGGCATTGTTTTGTGTTAACGGAGCATCTGCTGCAATGATGGGTCCTGAAGCATTGGTCAGTGTCAAATCAAAACCACGTGTGTCGTTGGTGACATTTTGATAACCTTGCCAAATACCATTGTCTTGAATCATGATGTCAGCATCACTGACACTGCTGTAATACCACAAACGGCCATTTACAGGATTCTGATCTGGTTCTGTAGTGCTGACTGTGTAAGTGAATTCAGGGTCAGTCACCCAGTTACTCAATACCAATTGATCAGCTGTGGTGTTACTAGGGCGAACATAAATTGTTGTGGCAGTAAATCCAGCGTCAGTAATAGGAGTACCAGTTTGGTCCAACACCAACATTGTGCCGCCTTGGCTGTGTGTGAGCACAACTGCACCAGCACTGTTTACACTTGCACTGACATAAGGAATATTGGCTGCACTAACTCCAGCAATAAATGCCTGTGGTGTAGTACCGCCCACGGTCACTGTGTAGTTGGTGTATGTACTTGATCCTGATTCAGATGCAGTTAATTGAAATTCGTCACCAGGCGTAAAAGTTGGGTTCAACACGTCACCAGTGACCACTGTTGCACCCAATGCAGTGCGTTCAAAAATCTGGAACGCACTTGAAGGATTCCAGTCCATTGCCATAGCATTGTACACAGCATAAGTTGTGCCTACTGAAATATTTTTTCCGCCACCTGAAGGATCAAGTGCATAGTTGGCTGTGGCATCATTACTGTATACATTTGTAGTTTGTGAGATGAAAGTGGCCAATGCGCCGCTGTATTGTTTGATTTTCAAACTCATGCCGTTGTTGGCTGCACTGATGTTTTGCCATACACTGCCTGTGGGGTGTGGTGTGGTGTCAGTGGTTCTCCAACGTGGAGATTGATAGCTGTAGCCAGGGAAATATTCAGGAGCAAAATATTCAATTGCGCTGATACCCAAGGCCACCAACAAGTTGGTACCGTTGTTGGGTCCAGCTTGAATACTAATAATACCACCGCTGGCACTAGAGCCATCGTTAGTGGCAGTTGAATCTGCATAGAATGTCAACTTGCCGTCTACAACGTCAGTGTAAAAACCTGATGTTCCATATGGGCAAGCTACATTAATTGCGGTAGAATATGCGCTGACTGTTTCACCAGCTGGCACTGGCACCAAGTTACCATTGATGTACATGTTGGAATTGTAAAAACCAGTTAAATTAGGATTGCTTACTGATCCTTGTAATGTATACCATGACAGTTTCCAGTCGTCGCTGCCCACAAATACCCAGTCGTTGTCCATGTTTTTGTAATACATGGGGTTTTCAAGACTTACTGCACTCACCGCATAATCACCAATGCTGCCAATTGTGGCCAGTGGTGTGTAATCGCCCCCATCATAGTCAACAACTTCTGCTGTGTCTGTGATCACAATAGGAGCATAGTTTGTAAATGCAGCAGTAGTTTGATTCCACTGGAACACTCCCCAGGTAGTAGTACTAGAATCTAACCAGTAAGTGCCATTGTTGGGACTGCCTGTGGGACGACTCAAACTGGCTGTGAGCTCAGTCAAGTCAATGTCCACACGCTGTACATAAGCGCGGTTTGTAACGCCCAATGAGCTGTACGCAGCCAACAAACCATATTCGTTGAGTTCGTAACCATTGATTGGTGTACCAGTTGTGGTGTTGTAGAAGAATGGCACACCATAAGTAGCTGCCAAATCTCGTTGACTGGTAATGAGATAAACTTTGTTTGCATTAGCTGCGGTTGTGCCAGCCGCAACTCCTACGCCAGCGGCATCAGCTTTGTTCTGTGCTGTGGCAATTAAAAAATAGGGAACTGTGTTTACAGCGGAAGGGATATATTGACTCTCATCAATTACTTGTACTTCTACGCCTGGTGATACTAGTGCCATGGTTGATTCCTTTTCAAGTTACTGATATTTATTGGTATACCCAAAAAAAGGTGATTTACACTGCCCTTTGCCCAAGGTCCGCCTGCTAAATACCGCATGAGACCCATTTGTCCAGCCTGCAATCAGCGTCCTCGTGCCGTAAATTATATCCGGGAACATGTCACACATTACCGCAGTAGGTGTGAAACTTGTCAACGTCGAGGACGTGGTATCAAGCCCAGAGAACCACGTTGGAAATCAGACGGGTACAAGAAAAAACCCGCATGTGATAGATGCGGGTTCAAGGCAAGACTTGCCAGTCAATTGCTAGTATATCATATAGATGGGGATCTTAATAACACTGCCTTGAGGAACCTGCGCACAGTGTGCCGTAACTGTGTGGAGGAGATTTCAAAAGTAGAAGTTACTTGGCGGGCGGGCGATCTTGAACCAGACGCATAATTTGCTGATATAGATCATCTAATGTGCCGTTGTTGTCTAGTACTGTATTAAATTTTGTACCCACCCAGGCAGTTTCTGACGCATGCACGCCTAACTGCTCTAGTCGGCGTCCACTCAAGGCCCAGTTGGTATTTCCGTTTGGTCCGCGATTACGACTCTTGGCTGCGTCGTACCATTCAGGTTCAGCACCACGCACCACACGCACCACAATGCCGCCGGCATTTTTAATTGCTTTGATCTCATTGGGAAATCTACAGTCACTGATAACAACATCATCTGTGCTGTTGCGCAGTTTGTTTTCTAAACTGGCAATCCAAATATCATCATGGAATCCGTTACGGCATACTTCAGTGCCCCAGTTTTGCAAAACCCAACGAGGAGTAATTGCCATACCCAATCGATTGGTCCACCAATTGTCTTGTTGTTCGCGCCATTCACGGGCTTGTTTGGTGCGCCCTTCCAGCATGGTTCTGTCCCATCCAAACACTGCACTCACAGCATCCTTCAATGTGTTGGCAAAACTTTCCCTGCGAAAATGATGTAAATTCACAAGATAGTCTGCAACAGTATCTTTGCCTGATCCTATAAACCCGCACACCCCTATAATCATAATGACCTCATTTGTCTACTGTGGGAACCAGTTGTTCTGGTATGGCCTGTATATCAAACTCACTAATTAAATTTTTCAATACAGTTTCATATTCTTGAGCTTGTGCCACTGCACGGTGAAAATTGTGTTGTGTTTTTTGTCTGACTTGATCTGGATTGGGTATATCTTTCAGCCAAAATTCAGTGTTGTTTACTATGGCATCAAGGCGCTGTTCACCGTTCATGATCATGTCGTATGATTCTAGCAAATGCTCGTCAAATGTTTCGTACCCTTCACTGCGCAACCATTGCAAACTGCCTGGTTGTCCGGCAATGAGCCAAGGGATTCTGTTGAATAATGTCACATAAGTTTTTTCACCCAGCCAGTAGTTGGCCAGGCCACTGGGTGCATTGTTGCCGTACACTGATTCAGATATCACTCGGAATCGACTGTTGGAAAACAGTGACACATCATATGGCACACCACAGTAGTGAAACGATGTTCCCACCTTGTTCATTTTGATATTGTCAGGGCTGCGTAACCAACTGTCTAATCGGGAGATCAACTGCGATTCTGGCACTTCAGGAATGAGTTGTTTTATAGGCTCTAAGTTGTTAGGGTCGTACCAAAAACTCCAACAGCACTGATCAAGTAACTTGGCTTGTTCGAACTTCCATAGCAGTCGTACACGATGCTGCCGATCAGGTTTCCCGGTCAAAAACAAAAACTGATCTGACTCAGCATTCCATGAGGAATTGATACTGCTTTGTTTTTTGTTTATGATCTCGTTATAGTTGCGCCAAAGGTGAAAGTTTACAAACTCCACACGGTCGGCACGTATACCCGACAAGTCTTGTATCTTGAACAATGGATTTAAAATCAAGATGGTGGCAATTCCGCGTGATCGCAGAGTGTCAAAGATGTAATTGAACCCGTCTTTTTTATCAGGGATGGTAAAATAATCAGTTGCCATCATGCATACTAGCACCGATGCTTGACGACGTTCAATGGCTTGCAATGCCTCTTGCAAGTATTCTTCTACTGCATTGGGAAATGCGCCTTCTAAAGATACAAATGCTGCTTGCTTCAATTCAATTCCTTAACACCCAGGTGTTGTAGTGTGGCTTGCAACAGGTCAATCTGTCTGCGACAGTCCTCCAATGCATGGTGACTGGTTGCAGGCCGGGGCAGTCCTGGCCACAAACTATATACCGTTCTTGCGTCACGGATCTTGTAATATTGCCAGGGCAAGGGCTTACCATAACTTTTGTAGGCATGTTCAAGGATGTTGGCATCGTATGTGGGCCCATTCATCCAGATGCGATTGCACTTCCAGCATAACCGGTGCAGTTCGTCCAGTGCCTGATCCAAGGGTATACGACCATCTTCTGCAAAGGCTTCGTCTTGTGCGGCGCCTTGCGTGGCCCACCAGTTGATGGTGCCTTGTTCAATGGTGCGTGTCTCTTGGCTTTCAAGATCAACTCTGGCGTAGTACTTGTGCGCATAATAACCAGTGCCAAGAGGATCAAATGCCTGAGCTGCAATGGTTAAAATTGTTGCTTCAGGGCCTGTAGCCAAACCTTCAATGTCGATCATCAAGTCCATGCTTGATTATAACACAATTTTAGATAGAAGTGTTGGGAGTTTAGCCAATAACCCAGGTAAGTGGCTGACTTCCATCCACGTACATTTTGAGTTGTTCAATTAATGCATCCATTTGAGTTTGTGCTTCGCCCTTCATTGCGGCTCCGTTCAAACTGCCGCCGCCTTGTGGTCCGGCTATAGTGCCAAATTTCTCACGTGCTTCGCCAATGATCATTTTGCAATTGGCCACCATGTAGTCACGAAGCCACTGTGAAATTTGATAATCGTTCAACAGATTAAACTCTGGTTTTAGATTGTAACTCCACAACAACACAGTTTCTCCTGAGCCTTTGGGATCACGGATCAGTTGCAGTTTCTTTGTCACAGGATTGTATGTGTAGTTCATGTATGCACCGAACATGCGTCCAGCCAGTTCAATGTACTGACTGTAGAAGTCGTAAGTGGCCAGGCCACCTGCTGTATTAAAATTCATCAAGTACACATTAACCGAAGCCTGTGCAAACGGGTCAAAATTACTAGCAAATGGTCCTGAACTATCGCCAAATGTTCTGCGGAATATTTGTCTAACTGAAACTACTTCTTGGGGCAGTTCGTAGATGTTGACGTCTGACACCAACTGCATGAAGCTGTAGCTTTCTTCATAAGCATTGTTGGCCCGTTGGCGATAAGTGCCAATGGTCTTTTGATAAGCTGCTTCGTAGTGTGAAGGGTCTAGTTCTAGGTCAATGATGTCACCGCCTAACTGAAGCTTGACATACTCTATCAAGTTTTGCTTCAGTGTGGGCAGTGATTGTTGTTGCTGTTCTGGCATGTGGGACTCCAAGTCCCTGTATTTACCAGGCTTTGAGTATGAGCAAGTTCTCAGTTCCGCGTCCGTTGAACGCTGTTTCTGTTGTGGTAAGATCCTTGTAGATCTTACGTGCCGCTGGCTTGCCTGCCGCTTGCACTGCTTTCACAACATCTGCTGGCTTGCGCACAGTCTTCTGCAAGGTCTCAATGGTGCTGAAACCAATGATGCTGTTGCTTTTGACAGTGAATGCTTGCGTGTGGCTGTCAGCCACCAGGTGAATCAACTTGCGCTTTTTGGTGTCATACAACCAGGCTTCAGCTTTGTCCACAAGACTTGCGGCTGGCAAGCCCTTGAGCTTGAGTTCAACAAATTCCATTAACACTTTGAATTTTGCGGCACGTTTTTCCGGACTCACGGACTTGACTTTGCGTGGTTTGCGTTCTACTTTTTTGATTTGTACGTATGCTCCGCAGTCATTGATAACTGCTTCGCAGAACTTCACAAGGTTACGCATTTGAATTTTGCTGAGATGACTGTAGCCCTCAACCAACTGTGCATCCCGGCCTTCAATCACAGTTTCAAACTCCGCCAGTTTGCGTTTCCAGATATCAGCAATGTTAGAGATCATTTGTGGTGCTACATTTAAGCCACGGATCACCATGATAGGCTTGTAGTCGGCACTCATCTTGGCACCGTTAACAACAAACTCATCAAACATGCCATCTAGTTCACCAGCACACTCTGAAACTTTTTCACGCAACCGGTCTTGAATGTTGGGCCGGGCAGGCTCATCTGCTGCCACAGCAACCACTGCGGCTTGTTGTTTGAGTTCAAGTAGTTCTGTTATCAGTGTTTGTAATTTGATCTCTTCTTGCTCGGTCAGATCCAACCCCATCATTTGCATACGGCACAGCCAGCCTGTGGTAAGTCGTATTTGTGAGTCTGGCAAGGTTCGAATTTGTTTTGCATCTTTGATCCGTTTGTGTGCGTCCAAATATGCCACAATCATGTCCTTGGCTTCTTTCTTGCCATAAAAATAATTGTACCAACCAAACGCATAGCTCATTGCACTGATGCGATTATCAGTGGGTTGAGTACGCCAGTCAGGTTCAAGTCCAACGTACTTGGTGTCGGCACTTTTGGGATTGAGTGATTTTAATACAGTGCGTGTTGCGTTCATGTGGGCTCCAGTAAATTATTTGTAATTATAACAGAATGGCGATTGTTAGTCAAGCAGTTTGTTTTGGCAAGTCTTTTACCAACCCGAACAAATGCAGTGCTCGATTGATGTTGAAGTTTTTGTGTCGATACATGTATGCTTTTTTGCGCTCGGCTATCTCTAGTGCATCCATGAGTTGGCATTTTAATTTAAAATCTCGTGTGCTCATCATCTCTGATTGCATGTCTTTGACGTCAAGTGCATACTCCACCCATTTTTCGGTTGCTTTTACTTTGTCATATGGAACTATTGCTTTGTTGCCATTTGAGGTGGCATACTTGCTTACAAAATTGTGTGCTTTCATCACTCACTCCTTTGTTGTTAAGCCATATTATAGCAGTTTGGGAATTATTGGTCAACCCCAACGCCCTTGAGGGCTCAGGGTTAAAACACATGCCCTTTAAATTGCTCATAATCGTAAAATGCAACCAAAGTACTACCACGGAAAAACACAGTGATGCCACCCAAGTCCTCACGCACATCTGCCCCAGTTGTCTCTGCAATGAAGTCTGTGGCACGGGTCTCAAGTGCTTCCATCAAGTCATCTCCATCGGCTTCAAAACTGGCAAGAGCCTCTGCTTCATAGTCGATACTATAGTTTGGCGCTACGCTGTTGATCATCTCACTGTGCAAATCGGTAACTAAATCACTCATTGCTGGCTCCTTTGTTGTTAAGTCCATATTATAGCAGTTTGGGAATTATTGGTCAACCGGATGCTGCCGCTGAATTTTGCTATAAATACATTACTATCTAGGAGAATCAAAATTCCACGCCTGAGCATGTACCGGCCTAACCGGACCAGAGACTACCAATTTTTAGATCGTATAATTAGAGAACAATATACAGTTGGTGGGCTTGACATCTATATCCATCGTTACATGGGACCGCAAGCCGGCGGCGAAGATTCCGCATTTTCAGGCAACTTTGACGCCACCCAACCCACATACGCAGATGTAGATGTGCTGAACATTCAAGATTTGTTGTTGCTGGAAAACCGTGATAGAATTTACGACCCTGATGTGTATGTCATGCGCGGTGTGTACAACACACAGGATGTGGACTTTGACTTGACACAGTTTGGCTTGTTCCTGAACAACGACACCATATTCATGACGTTTCACTACAATACCATGATTGACACATTTGGTCGCAAGCTCATGAACGGTGATGTGATTGAGATTCCCAACTTGACAGATTACCATCCGCTCAACAAAGAAATCCCACGAGCACTGCCTAGATACTATGTGATTCAGGATTCAGACTATGCAAGCGAAGGCTTCAGTGTAACTTGGTTGCCTCACTTGTGGCGTGTGAAATGCACGCCAATGAAGGATCAGCAAGAGTTTAATCAAATCACCAACAAGCCGTTTGTGCAGGAAAACATCTGGGATCCGGGCAATTTCTACCCTACAAATACCATTGTGAATCAAGGCAACGAATACTTTAGAGCCACAACCAATGTGCCCGCAGGCACACCTATAACTGATACCAACTACTGGGCACCGTACGATCCTGCCACAATCAGTGATGTTCAAGGTACCAGACAAAAAGACTACGAAATCAATGATGCTATTCTTATACAAGCTGATGCCGAAGTACCGCTGTCAGGTTATGAAGTTGACAAGTTTTACATTGTGCCCACAAACGATGGTCAGCCAGCCAATCCTGCTAGTCTGAGCACCGACGGCGACACCACAGTGGATGGTACACAAGGTGGCATGGGCGTCACACCCAAAAGCAATGGGTATACCATGGGCTACCTTACAGGAGATGGCATTGCCCCCAATGGGTTGCCAGTTACCCCTGGGGTATCATTCCCACCCAATCCATCAGTTGGGGATTACGCATTGCGCCTGGACTATCAACCCAATCGACTGTTTCGTTACGATGGCACACGCTGGATCAAGATTGAAGACAGTGTACGCACTGATCTCAACAATGGTCCCAACAACAATACTTTACGCAGTACCTTTGTGAACAATACATACACTGTGAAAACGTCAGATCAGGGCAACATACCAAGTCGCCAGAGCCTGAGTGAGATCCTCAGACCCCGAGCAGACAACGGTAGTCAAGGCGGGGACAAGCCTGCCAAACCATACCCGCCCACACAACCAGGACAGAAGTCAAGTTAAATTATGCAAAGTTTCTTTTATGACGAACAAATACGCAGATTCTTGTTGCAGTTCACAAGAATCTTTTCAGGTTTTCAAGTTGAATACGCCAACGAAAACAACGGACCCAACGCTGCCACGCTGTTGCGTGTGCCTGTGCGCTATGGTGATGCCAGCCGCAATGCGCAAACCATCATACAAGAAAACAGCCGCAACAGTTTGCCGTCAACTCCCTTGATGACATTTTATATCACTGGCCTGGACTATGAACAAAGTCGCATGCAAGAGCCATATTTTGTGAGCAAAGTCAATGTGCGACAACGTACCTATGACACAGCAACTGAAAGTTACGAAACCACACAGGGCAATGCTTTTACTGTGGAACGACTGATGCCGGTGCCGTTCAAACTCACAATACAATTGGATATTTGGACATCAAACACCAATCAAAAATTGCAGTTGTTGGAACAGATCCTTACCTTGTTCAACCCCAGTTTGGAAATACAGAGCACAGACAACTACATTGACTGGACCAGTCTGAGTGTGATGTACCTGGACAGAACTGTGTGGTCAAGTCGCACAGTACCGATTAACACAGAAAACCCCACTGACATTGCTTCATTAACATTTACCATGCCAATTTGGTTGTCAAGCCCGGCCAAGGTCAAGAAGCTGGGTGTTGTAGAACGCATCATTGCATCAATGTATGATGCACACGGTGACTTGCATGATGCGGTCACCAACAACGATTTATTGCTGGGCACCAGACAAGTCATCACGCCTTACAACTGGGCAGTGGTACTGATTGGTAACAAACTACAGTGCTTGCAACAAACGTCTGTAGTTGAAGAGCCCAGTAATGCATCACTGGACCCAGGTGTGATTGTGCCAGATTCAAACTTGTTGTGGCCTGCTGTGGTAGATGTGTATGGCACATTGCGTCCAGGTGTGAGTCAAATACGATTAGAACAACCAGACGGCACTGAGGTAATTGGTACCGTTGCACTAGACCCCAATGATGACCGATTCATGTTGTTTGACGTTGACATTGATACCACTCCGCAAAACACCTTGTCTCCCATTGATGCAGTGATTAATCCGCTTACATCTGGTCCTGGTGATGGGTTGGATTCTGCATTAGAGGGACAACGATATCTGCTCACAGAAGATACTGGATCATTGGACAATGAATATCCAGCTGAAGCTTGGGTTGGCAGCAATGGTCGTGGCTTGGTGGCGCAGGCCAATGACATTGTTGAATACTCCAACAACTACTGGCGTGTGGTATTTAGAGCCGCTACAGAGTCTGATGTAACCCAATACGTCACAAACATAACCACTGACATACAATATCGCTGGACTGGCGAAGCCTGGGTCAAAAGTTACCAAGGTGTATATGTTGGAGGTACTTGGAGGCTGGTACTTTGAAGGCAGTGGGAGTTTGGTTTCGTAGCAGCACCACTGGAAGATACTTGTACTTGTTGCGCAACGACACGCGACATCCTGGTACATGGGGACTACCTGGTGGCAAGGTAGAATCAGGCGAAACTTTGCTAGGTGCCATGGAACGTGAATGCATTGAAGAACTGGGTAGCATGCCTGAGTATCAACGACTGGTTCCTCTAGAAAAATTCACATCAGCGGATAGTCAATTTGAATACAACACCTGGGTTTGTGTTGTTGCCGATGAATTTGTGCCTGTGTTGAATCACGAGCACATGGGCTATGCCTGGATTGACCGTGGACAATGGCCCAGACCCATGCATCCTGGATTGTGGTCAACTGTGAACATTGAAACAGTACAAAGCAAGATAGACACTGTTGAGCGGTATCTTGCTTTGAGTAGTTAAGCCTGGCTTTCCTGGAAACTCAACTGAATTTCACCAACTGGTGTTGCAGTTGTACTCAATGCAGAGATCACCACAGCCAGCACTTCTGGACCATTGGGATAGGTACCTGTTCCTGGAATTGAACTTTGTCCAATCTGTTTGATCTGTGTTAGATCCAAATTGTTTACACCTGTGGCCTGAATTGGAATGGCAAACAGTCGTTCGCCCCCGGTGATATCTGCTGATACCGCAGCCACTGTCAAGAACAAATCGTTTGTGGTGTTGGCTCCACCAAGTGCGTTGCCAAGAATTTTTAGTGTGTCGCCCACAGCATAACCTGTGCCAGGATTTTGAACACTGATAGCAGTTGTGGTTGTACTATACACAGTTTTATTGGCCTGTAGTGTTACTGTAACGTTGGCTCCCGAACCGCCACTTGACACAACGGTGAATGCCAGTCCAGAATAAGTTTTAACTGAGCTGGAACTTACCATGGTGCCCGAGCGTGAAAAACCACCAGTGGTGTTCAACGGGGCAGCCTGTACACCACCTGTGGTTTCGTTGTTGTATCGAGGAGCCACAGCAAACTGTGTGAAACTGGGCTGGAAACCACCACCTGCATTGTTTAATCCAGCCCAGGTGGTATTAGCTGAGTCAATGTTGTTGGGATTCAAAATACCTGTCACAAGATATCGTCCTGCACTCACGTTCACTGTGAGTGTTTGCAGTGTCAACTGCGCACGATTGATCAGGTCACGCACACCCAAATCGCCAATGATACTATTACTAACACTGGGGGCTAGTCGCATCAAGAACGCTGTTTGGCTGGCACCAGTTGTGGCTGGCAAACCATAGTTGCTGCGATTGTATGTGAATGAGAAACCTTCGTCGCCGTTGAAGTTACCATCCATGATAACCGCACTACCCCAGTGACTTACTAGTGGTACACAGGTATTGGAGATCAATATCACGCCTGCATTATCCAAATGACTTGTGGCTGCGCTACTGGTATAACTGCGGCTTTGTCCCTCAGCCCACTGTGTAAATGTTGCGGCACGTGTGCAACCAGTCAAGTCATTGCCATTTTTACCTGAATACTTTATGACTTCACTGTCAATCATCACATAAGCAGGATATGTCACACTTGCCGGTGGGTAGTCTGTGGCATCTTTCAATGTGATTGTGGTCTGACTGTTGTCAATTGCGCCATTCAATGCACTTGTAGGAGTTTCGTTGATGGCTTCGTATCGTGCAGGCAAGTTACCTGAACGCATGTATGCTTCATTGTTCAAGTTGTTGTTGGGACGTCGGTGCGCATGATTGAAACGGCCGTCTTGTCCGCGCAACATCCAAATAACAGTACCAGCACCGTACCATGAGTATTCCAACGCATACATCTGCATCTTGCTGGCATCAAGTGTGAATCCTGATGCACCTGTGCCGTTTAGTGGGTCAATGTTGAAGTTTGCTTGACGCACACGAATCTCATTGCGCAAGGCCATTTTCACACGAGTTTGGTTTGACACTCCGCGGAATGTGGGCACCACTGTCATGCGATTGTTGTTGGCAATTGACGCCACACTGTGTGTCATACCACGGATCACAACAACATCACCTACGTTGAGTTGATCTTGGAAACGGCAGTTGCCGTCGCCTGTTACTAGATTGGAACCAACTGAGACGCTGACCAGGCCTGCTGTTTGGAATGTGCTTGATCGTTGCACAGCATTTACTGTTACTCCATCGTTTTCCCAGAACAATCCATTTTGATCATCAAACAATCCTGCACGGATACTTGATCCCTGCCAGCCAGTGACGTTGATACGAGGTTGCTGTCCTAGCACAGGAGAAGTACTGCCCAATGTGCCTTGTGCTGCCACAACAAAACTAGTATCACTAGTAACACTTGTGACAATGTACCCTGTGGCATCGTAACCTGATGTGGTAATACCACTCAGTGCAATGGTTGCGCCAGCATTGAGACCGTGCTCAATGTCTGTGGTAATTGTGATGTTGCTGTTGATTGCGGTGCCATCTGAAGTGACATTGCTCACGTCTAGGGTAGGAGCCAACACAGTACCTGTGCTAAAGAAAATACCTTTGCCAGATTGGTAGCGGAAATATTTTTTGGTCACACGAGTTGCACTGGCACCACGAGAAGGAGTTCCTGGTCCCATGAGCACACCGCCGTCAAACGGTCTTGCTTGGAACACAGCGTTGCTTCGCACATTGATCACGGCTGTCAAACTGCCACTTACCGCAGCACCTGTTTTGGCAGTAAACTGGAATGTTGTGGTACTGGGAATGGCATTCACAATGAATGAGCCTTCGGCATAACTGGTGTTGGTGCCACCAGTCATGTCCACAATAATAGGACAGCCAGGGAACAAGCCGTGTGCATACAGTGTGGTCACTGTGATGGTGCTGGGGTTGCCGCCATCACTGACCACAGATGCAATGTCAAAATCGGCACCAGTGTAAGGAAACGCTTGACGTACTGAGGTATCTTGTTGATTTAGCGGATATCCAGGCGCCACTGCAAGTGATCTACGTGGATAGTAAGCAAAGTTATTGGTTTCGCCCAGGTAAACAATTTGAATACCTTCAGCATTGGTTACTGAAGTATTTTGTGTGCTGATATATTCGTTGGCATCCAACGGGGTATCTGTAACGTTGACAGTAACAGAGGGAATGGTGTTTGATCCGCCATAGAACATACCAGTCATGCGCACAAACGGTGATCCCACGCCAGCAGCGGTCAGTGCTGTGGTGTTGAATTGTCCACGAGCGATGGTTTGTGTGCCATTGACATTGGTGGCGGCTGTAGTATTCTTAACAATTTCCACGTTGCTACTGAGTCTTTGAAACACTGAGCCAGACACAAATGTGTTGGCTGCTGGAATATTGTACCAGCCGCGGTTGAGTTGCAATGTTGTGGCATCTGTGACTTCTTGTACTTGTGCAATTTCCATGGTGCTGACTGTAAATACATTTCGACCAGTGGCAATGTTGGCAGCCGAACCGTTGGTTTTGTTGCTTTGGCGTACCACAGTAAGTGCGTTGGTAGACACCGAAGTCACTGCCATAACTTCATAAACGTTGGCTGTATCAGTTTGTACAATGATGTAAGTGCCTGCTATAATACCAGCAGTTGCGGCATCTGTAACGTTGACTGTTGTGGTAGCGGTACTGGTAATGGCGCTGACTGCTGTGGTGGTGCCACCTGTGGTAGGCAACCCAATCAACACAATGTTATCTCCTGCAGCGATGCCAGTTGTTGATGCCACTGTGAATGTGCGTTCTGCACTGCTGTTGACGTTGGCTGTGAGATAACTTGACACAAATGGTGTTGTGTTACCTTGTGTTTGACTCACAATCAACACATAATCATCGTTGATGAATGGTGCTGTGCCTTGATTTTCTGTGTTGACTGAAGTGTCACCCGAACTGGTCAGCAAGTTTGTGCTTGACAACATTGTGGTATAACCATTGGTGTTGTACACCAAGTCTGCACCAACATCTTCGTAAAAACTAGGGATGTTGTTGATGGTGCTGACGTTTTGCCATTTGGTATTTTGTAGACCATATTCAAAGTCAGCGTCAATCAGTGATTCAGGGTTGCTGACACGTTCACGTCCAATGGCATCCATGCCAAAGTCCCAGGGTTGTACACTAAGATTGCGGTCTTCAACATAGATGGCCAATTTGTCATTGGCACTCAAACTACTTGTGTCGGCATCCAAAGTCAGTGTGGTAACTCCAGCATAGGCTGTGGGCAAACCTGCAATGGTGCCTGCACTCCAACTCACTGTGCCACCTTGTGTGGGTGCTCCAAAATTGTAGACGCTGACGTTTGTTGTGGTATCGTATATGGCCAAGAAGTCTTCCAGGTTGATACGATCTTGAACTGCAATCGTTCCCACTCCCGATGTACCTGGTGTGAATACGTACTCGTATATTCTTTTTCTTGCCATTTTTTTTAAACTCCAAATATGATTTGATTAGCAGTCAAGGTTGACTGTGTGTCGGCGCTGAAACGATCATAATTGATTGTTCCTTGCGCAATTTTGCTGTTTATTACTGTTGCGTCACCGGGTGTACCTGTATATAGCGTATCTCCGAATATGAGTCCAAAGAATGGAGTAAACGCCGCTGGCGGCGTTGCAAAACTTATTGTTGATCCAGATATTGAAAAGTCCACGCCCGGATTCAATGGGTTACTGTTCAACACGGCTAGCATGGCATAGGCCGTGGGAGGATTAAATGGTACTCCACTGATTGTGATATTAAAAGTTTGTGTTACACCGTTGAAGGTCAACGAATCCATTTTTCGATATTGACCAATTTGCGGAGTATTACCTAGGTATGACATGTGTTATCCTTACATTCTTCCAACAACAATTTCTATCATGCCTTGACCGCCTGGGTGGTCTTGCAAGGCTTTGCCAATTACTGCACCCATTCTAGGTTCTGCACAAGCCTGCGCTCTGCCGCCACCGGCTGTGACCATCATGTCGCCTTTGGCCACTGGACCAACAACTAGAGTAGGTACACGTCCTGTCAGTGCTACGGCTGCTGTATGAGGTGCTTTAAGTCCCGAGTTCATGATGTGTGCTGGATTTGTACTTACTACACCAGCCACACGCACATCATTGATACCAATGGCTTCGGTGACTTCTTTGCTACCACCAAATACCAACACAGTGCCTGGAGCATAATCAGCATCTGCTTCATACCATTCTGCCAAGTCAGCGTATTGTGCTGATGTTGCTTTGGCAAACACAGTGTTGAATGTCACTGCAGAAGTGCCAATGTTACCCACACCAGTAGTGTTGTTGTTATTGATGTTGCCACCACTGATGTTACCAGTTGATACTGTCAAACTAGTACCAGTTATGGCTGCACCTGTTATTCCTGCAGTTGCTGAAATCAATCCACCAGTGATCAAGTTACCACCGGTAATATTGCCTACAGCACTGATAGTTGTAGTTGCTGTCAAACTTGAATTCAAATTCAATGCTGATACTACGTTGCTTGATAAACTCAACCCAGCTGCATTCAAATTGCCACCAGTTACATTACCAGTAACACTGACTGTGGTGCCCGTGTGTGCTGTGGCAGCAATGTTACCGCCAGTGATGTTACCAGTAACACTCAATGCTGTACCAGATGTGTTGGCAATGGCAACTGTGGTGGCGCTACCAAATGTTGCGGTAGCAGCAGCAGTTGTGGCTGCAACTGGTCCAATAGCAATGGTAGTTGTTGAGCCTGCTAACCCGCCGGTGCCAAAGTTAATAGTTTTAGTTTTTGCTGTGGCAGTGGCAGCAGCTTGAATATTCAGTGTTTGAGTGTCAGTGCTTTGCCCAACAGTGATTGTGCCAGTTTGTGCAGATCCTCCCAGCACAAGCGCACCAGTAGTTTGGCTGGTGCCAATATCAATGTTGGTAGTTGTGCCCGAGAATGCCACTGCACCAGCTGCACTGAGTGCGGCTGTGGAGATAACATTGCCACCGGTGACGTTGGCAGTTGTGGCAATTTGGCTTACTACATTTGAACTCAAACTCAGGCCAGCAGCATTAAGATTGCCACCAGTGATGTTACCAGTACCACTTACTGTACCTGCAGCAAATGCAACAGAACCCACATGTGTACCAAGAATGTTGCCACCCGAGATGTTGGCTGTTCCAGCAATAATGTTACCAGTTCCGCTTACTATACCAGAACCATAGTTGATATTACCACCAGTGATGTTGGCACTAGCCGACACTGATGCGGCACTTATTGCTGCTGACGTAATCAAGTTACCACCAGTGATGTTGGCACTGGCACTGACTGAGGCTGCTGATATAGCCGCTGACGAGATCAAATTGCCACCAGTGATATTACCTGTACCACTTATGACGCCTGCGCCAAACAACACATTGCCGCCTGTGATATTACCGGCTACGCTTAATGCTGTGCCACTGGTATTGGCAATGGCCACCCGTGTTCCGGTGTTAAATGTTACTAGTCCTGCGGCTGTGGTAGCTGCAACAGGACCCACGTTGATGTTTGTGGTTGATCCTGCAAGTCCACCTTGGCCAATATTCACTGTTTTGGTATTGGCGGTGCTGGTAGCAGCATTGGCAATGTTCACTGTTTGTGTGGCAGTGCTTTGGCCAATTGCAATTTCACCAGTTTGTCCTGTAGCACCTATTACTATAGCACCAGTGCTTTGGTTATTACCAATGCCAATGCTTTGTGTTGTGGCTGAGAATGTCACTGCACCAGTGGCACTGAGTGTAGCACCTTGAATTAAATTAGCAGTGAGCAAATTGCCGCCAGTGACATTGCCCGTAGCAGACATTATCCCAGTTACGTACTCACCTGTGTTGGCAAACACTGCTATATTTGCAGTACCGCCAATTCCAATTGTGACGTTGCCACCTGAACTGCCCACACGCACATTACTAGTGCCATTTTGTATGCTTGTGGCATCAATACCAGTTAGTTGGCTACCATTGCCTAGGAAATAACTGCCTGTTATATTACCAGTTGCCGAAACAACACCTGTAGTGAATAAATTTCCAGCATTGACGTTGGCAGTAATTGTAGCGTCAGCGCCAGCAGTTAAGTTAGTGGTTGCACCAATATTGTTACCAAATATATCACCAACTGCACTTACTATGCCACCAGTTTTTAAGTTTGACCCCAGAACATTACCGCCAGCACTGACTGCTGTGGTGGCATTCACATTGCCACCAGTGACGTTGGCTGTGGCACTGACTACTCCACCAGTGAGTACATTGCCTGCGCTGACATTACCAGCACTGGTCACATTACCAGTGGCGCTGAATAATCCAGCAGTTTGAATGTTACCGGCAATCATATTACCAGTGGCACTCATTGTGGTTGTGGCAGACACCGCACCAACTACTGCTAGGCCTCCACTCCAGGTAGTGGCAATGGTAACACTGTTGACGTTACTGACAATATTTCCGTTGAGTGCTGGAATAATAACTGTGCTACCTGAATTACTGATAGCATTGGCCGCGCCACTTGCAGCAACACCTGTCAACAAACTACCATTGCCCAGGAAGTAAGTACCGGTGACATTACCTGTAGCACTCAAATTGGCCAAGATCAAATCAGTGTATTTAAAACTGGGGTCTGTGGTGTCAACTGTTGTGGTGGGTTGAGTCAACAAGTTGGTGAACAACTTGTATTTGGCATCTGTTATGTCACGGAAATAACCAGTGTATCGTGTGTTGGCACCGTCAAAATACTGTGATACAACACCAGAGTCATATGTGTCGCCAGGATTGTTTACTGCCAAGAAAATAAATGGGTCTGTAACAGCCAAGCTGTCTGTGCCTGTGGTGGTAAATGTACCGTTGACTGTGAAGTCGCCCACACAGGTAATGTCACCGCCCACATTCAAATTACCAACTATGGCTGCGCCACCTGCTGTGGTTAGACTTCCTGAATTTACATTGCCACTTTGTGTGGTATCTGTTATGTTGATTCTACCACTGGTGTTGATGTTTCCCGCAGCACCAATGCCACCGTTGATGACCAATGCACCAGTTGTGGTACCGACCGACGTTGCATTGGCATTGAATGTTGCTCGATTGGTGCCACTGACAGTGACACTCATTGAATTGGCAGCGGCCCAATAGATACCTGTGTTGTTGGCAGCTAGACTTACAACACCAGGTGCTGCCACAGTACCTGCATTGAATGTTGATACTGTAAGGTCAAGACTGTTTAACGCACCAGCACGATAAGTAACGGTGATGTTGTTTGTGCCAGTTGTGGGTGGTGCATAAAACAACAATGTTGTGCCGCTGGCTGTGTAATCAGTTCCTGGTCTTTGTAGTGTGCTACCAATCATGACGTCTATATCAGACGCCGAGGCCACACTGCGTGCCAAGGTAAATTGGTACAAGATGCTGTTGCCACTGAGTGTTTCAGTACTGGTGTTCAGCAGTGGCGTATTGGGTTGAAGACCAAGATATGACATTAGGTGATTTCCATTATGCTCATTACAGTATCAATGCTGGAACCAGCACTGCTTTGCACATACATTTTGTCCCCGGTGATCATTACAATCTTTTGATCGCCGCCTACAGGAATTAAAGATGCTCCTGAACTGATGGGTGCATTGGCCACGATGTAAGTATTGGCCACGCCATTGGCCAAGTACACATTGGCTGTGATTGCACTGCCTGTTGTGTTAGTGCAGACCAAGCCAATCACAATAGTAGTCGTAGCTGAAGGAACAGTGTACGCACCTATTTGTGTAGCAGTTGCGCCTATGTTTTGCGAAGTTTTTCGTGTAAAAGTATTTGCCATTTGTTATCCTAAAGCTATTGCCAATGCTGCCGCATCATCTACAGTTGCCACAGTTGCACCGTTGATATTTATCGAGGTTGTAGCGGTGATATTGTTGGCATTGACATTGGCTGTGGTTGTTACATTTGCAGTTAAGTCAATCGCACTGAGTACATTTCCGCTCAAACTCAACCCAGTGGTCATTATGTTACCACCAGTGATGTTGCCAGTAACTGAGATCAATCCTGGAGTTGTGATGTTACCGCCAGCAATGTTTGATGTCACATTCAATATTGACACCACGTTTGAACTCAAGCTCAGACCGCTAACATTCAAGTTGCCACCAGTGATATTTCCTGTCACACTGATTAAGCCGCCAGTTAAAATATTACCAGCCGAAATGTTGGCTGTTGTAGTAACGTTGCCAGCAAGTGCAACCAAATTGCCTGTGTACGTGGGCAAGTATGCAGCCACATTGGCATTGCCATAACCGGCTGCAATTCCACTCAACAAGGCACCATTGCCCAAAATGTAATTGCCCGAAATATTACCAACCGCAGTTACCAACCCCGGTGTTGTGATGTTGCCTCCAGCAATGTTGCCGGTGACACCAAACGCTGAAACCACATTACCACTTAGACTCAATCCTGTGGCATTCAAATTGCCGCCTGTGATATTACCTGCAGCACTGACTACACCGCCAGTTGTGATATTTGCACCAATTACGTTGCCGCCAGTGCTGACCGCAGTGGTGGCCAAAATGTTACCACCGCTGATGTTGCTGGTTGATATAATATTGCCGGTAGAACTTATTTTGCCGCCAATGGTTAAGTCGCCACCATTTGTGGTAACGATTGCACCACCCACAGTGAGAGCGTTGGCAGCATAATCAAATGTTAATCCTGTATCGCCGGTTATATTGCCTGAACTGTTGAACAACACTTGTCCATTGCTAGACAGCGTTGATATATTGACACTACCTTGCAAGTTACCAATAAAGTTTTGTGCTTGAACATTGGCTGCAGAAATAATGTTGCCAGCACTGCTGATTGCACTACCAGTTAGTATGTTGCCAGCAGAAGTTATCACACCCACCGAAGCAATGTTTCCACCAGCTACATTACCAGTACTTGATATCACTGTTGCATTAACATTGGCACCAGTTACATTGCCACTTGCACTAACTGATGCTGCTGATATTGCACCTGCTGTGATCAAGTTGCCACCAGTTACGTTGCCAGTTGCACTGACTGTGGTTGCGTTGACATTACCATACAATGTGCCAATTAAATTGCCACCTGTGATGTTTGCACTTGCACTGACTGTGGTTGCGTTGACATTACCATACAATGTGCCAATTAAATTGCCACCTGTGATGTTGCCAGTTCCACTTATGACACCTGCACCAAATAGCACATTGCCGCCAGTGATGTTGGCAGTTGTAGTGATTGCCAAAGTTGTGTTGATTGCGCTGACAATATTACCACTCAGACTCAAGCCAGCAGCATTCAAGTTGCCACCAGTGATGTTGCCACTTGCTGATACTACGCCAGTTATGTTCAATCCAGTTGTGGTAAACACTGCCACATTTGATGTGCCATTGATTGAAATATTAGCATTGCCATCAGTTGAGCCAATATTGGCTTCACTAGTACCATTGAAAATTTTGAATGGTGTTAGTCCTGTTAGCTGGCTGCCGTTACCAATAAAGTATCCACTGATGGCAATAATATTACCTGTAGTTGCAATATTTGAAGTTGATTGCAACACACTAAGAATATTGCCACTCAAACTTAGTCCTGCGGTATTTAAGTTACCACCAGTGATGTTACCACTTGCTGATACTGAGGCTGCACTTATTGCACCACCAGTGATAATGTTGGCACCTGTAATGTTACCACCAGCTGACACTTGTCCTGCTGTGCGTAAATTGCCACCTGTGATGTTGCCAGTTAAACTGGCAGTTGTTCCATATAAGTTACCAACTACAAATGTACCATAGCTGTTCACAGTCACAACTTCGTTGGCAATGCTTACATTGGCAGCGGCAATTATGTTGCCAGTGCTGTTTTGATATCCAACAAATGCCGAACGTTCTGCAGCACTATAGTACCAAAGTTGTTCACCACGATCTTTGCCATCGTTACTGACTAGCGGAGCACCATTTGCTCCTCGACCCAAACTTATAATTGGGTCTTGAACGTTGAAGCTGGTTACGTTTGTGTATTCTGTGTTGCCATTGACTGTTAAGTTACCACCAATTATTGCATCGCCAGTTGTGGTCATTGTAGCAGCACTCACAGCCGCTGCTGTGATTATGTTGCCACCAGTGATGTTGCCCACTGAGCTGACTTGTCCCAGGCTGTTTAGATTGCCGGTTCTAATGTTACCAGTAACACTCAAACTGGCAAGAGTACCAATTCCGGTGGCTTGAACTCCAGTTAATAGTGAACCATTGCCAATGTAGTAGCTGGCAGCAATATTGCCAATTGCTTGCATATTGCCCAGGGCACCCACATTGCCCGCAACCATGTTTCCAATAACTGATCCTGCTGTTGCATTTATATTGCCACTGTTGACATTGCCAATGCCTAGATTTAAGTTACCACCACTGATGTTGCCTGTAGTATTGATTGCCGAAGTAGAATTGATAGCCGATATTACATTGCCACTCAGGCTCAACCCCACAGCTTTTACATAATTGCCTAGAATATTGCCAGTGACACTGACTGCACCACCAATGTGCGAAGTTGCATTGACTATGCCAGTTGTTGTGATGTTGGTGGTCAAGTTTAGTGGTGATATAACATTGCCACTCAAGCTCAAGCCAACAGCATTTAAATTGCCACCTACCACATTACCTGACGTTGTAATGGTTCCTGCGGTGGTTATGTTGCCACCAGTGACGTTGCCTGCGGCAAATACATAACCTGCGGGTGCCACCAAATTGGCACCAGTTGTGACGTTGCCAGCAGAATAAAAGAATCCATCTACAATCAAGTTGTTTAATACATTGCCACTTAGGCTCAAACTTACAGTGTTAAGATTACCAGCTTTGACATTACCAATAGCACTGATGTTGCCAGTTCTAATATTGCCCGTAACGCTGGCAGTGGTACCAAACAGATTGGCACCAATAATATTGCTGGCAGCAATGTTGCTGGTAACATTCAATGCACTGATAACATTACCACTTAGACTTAGTCCCACAGCATTCACATTACCACCTATGACATTGCCAGTGGCAGTGATATTGTTGGTTGCAACCATGTTGGTTGCATTTAATGTAGTTGCGGTAACTGTGGTGATTGTGGCACCGGGTGCTGACACATTGGCCACAGCATTGATATTGCCACCAGTGACATTGCCTACAGCATTGAGTGTTCGAGTAGCAGTGACATTGTTGGCAGTGATGTTACCTGTGCCACCATTTATGTTGCCCACACTTAAATTGTTCAATGTGCCCACAGTTCGTAAACTGCTGTACAACACATTGGCACTGAGTGTGTTACCAAATATCAGTGCAGCATTGCTACTGACCGCAAGTCCAGTCAACTGACTACCATTACCAACAAAGTAATTGGCTGTGACATAGTTGGCACCAATAATATTGCCATTTGAACCAACAGTTCTTAAATTACCAGCGTTGACGTTGCCAACAGCCGAAATATTGCCAGTAGCATTTACATTTGCACCGGTAATGTTACCTGTGGCATTGAGTGATACAGTGGCAATATTGCCATATATTGTGGCGCTGGATGCTGACAAACTTGTGCCAGACACCATGCCACTGCTGAGTATGTTACCAGTGGCAATTATTGTGCCTGACAATGAAATTCCAGTGGGTCTGACCACCAGCACATTGGCTGATCCGCCGGCACTGATTACAACGTTGCCATCAGCAACAGGAATACCAATGTTGCTTGTGCCATTGGCCAGTCTTGAAGATCCAGCAATATCAATACCACCAACAATGAATTGTCCGCCCAGAGGGTTTGTTAAAATTAAACTGTCGTTTGTGCCAGATGTGATTGAGCTTTCGCCCAGCCTAATTGTGTTGCCGCTCAACCACAGTGTGTTCCAACGCTGTGTGGTTGAGCCCAAATTGTAAATGTTGTTGCCTGCAGGCAGCAGACTTCCAGAAAATGTGGTGTTGGCATTGCCAAACACCACTGTGTTGGCTGTGCCACGCACACTCACAGTGACATTGGCGCCAGCAGCATTGATAGAAACATTGCTGTTGCCGTTGACAATGCTGTTGGTATTGCCAGTGTTGATACCTGTCAGCAATGCACCATTGCCCAGGAAGTACTGACCAATCACATTGGCCGAAGCAGTCAGTGTGACGCCGGCGATTACATTGGCACCAGTGATGTTGCCGCCCGAACCATATGTGCGGAAGTTACCGCTGGTCACAGTTCCTTTGATGTTGGCACCGGGCCATGTACCAACGTTGGCAAACACCGCAACATTGCTAGATCCGCCCACTGATATGGTAACATTGCCACCTGAACTGACTATTTTTACATTGCTGGTACCCCAGTTTATACTGGTGCCAGAAGTGGTAATCCCAGTTAATTGTGAGCCATTGCCCACAAAATACTGGGCATACACTGTGTCAATTCTTTGTGAGGGAGCGCCAATATCATACACAGAATCAATGCTGGGCATGATTGTGCTGTTGGCTTGAATGTTGCCAATTCCGTTACCAGCCAACACCAGGTTGTTGTTGACCCCGAGTACTGTAATGGTATTTCCGGTAATCACAACATTGCTACCCACTGGGCCGGCGGTGTAGATCTCTGTAAAATTGTTGTTTACAGCATCGAATGCATTGCGTAACGGTTCGCCGGTGCCATCATTTGCAACTGCACCTGTGTCAATAATTTGTTGTGCCATGGATAAACAAGGTCCTCTGATGTATTTACCAAAAGGACTTGTTTGCAGTTTTAGCTGATTCTAGTGTAGGTCAAGTATGCGCCAGATTGAATGTTGAGATTGGCTGCGCTGGACTGTGCCTGAATAGCCACATTGGCGTTGCCAGCACTGTAGACGGTGCCTTGAATTCGCACAGTTCTGGGTGTGACCCCAGTCATGGCCTGAGTGGCAGTGGCTGTGCCAGAAACATTGCTTGTGCTTGCTGAAAATGCTGCGGTTTGTGTGGTTTGCGCTTCCACAGTGTAGTAGCATGTGCCTGCATCAAAACGTGTGCTGAATCCAGTTGTGGTGGCACCGTCAGGCAATATAGGCAAATAAGCTTCGTATTTGTAACTGCGACCAGCCAAGGCCAAGAATCCCAACACGCCCACATTGGCTTGGCTGGTACTGTCGAATGCCACAGTAGTTGGTTGCCAAACAATGTTCTCCACACCAATACCATTGCCGTAGCTGTTGCCTGACACATTCAAATTGGCAGTGATCACATTGCCCGTGGTGTACACGTTTTGTACCCCCACAATATTGGCACCAGTTATGTTGCCTGTGGCAGATATGCCTGCATCACTGTTGACGTTACCGCCAGTGATGTTGCCAATGGCACTGATGTTTGCGCCCGAATATGTATTACCAGCCGCTATGTACAAAGCATAAGGATTGGTAATGGTCATGTTAGTGCCAGCAACCGGCGCAGCAGCAATATACAATGTACTAGCTGTGGTTGTGGTCACAGTGGCATTGGTACCAGCTATGGTGGGCTGTGCCAATACATGAACATGATTTGTTGTGGCTGTTCCTGAAATTGCAGTACTAGAGTCTGTATAAGTGCTGGCCACGGTTCTGATGCCAACACCGGTTGTGGTCCAACTTGGCGTGCTGATTGCACCTGTGACAACAACGTTGGCGCTTTGAGTTAAATTGGCGCTGATTAAATTTCCAGCATTGACATTACCCACAACACTGGCAAATGTACTGACGTATGTGTTACCAGTCACAGCCAAAGTATGCAGTGGTGCGGCATTGGCAATGCCCACATTGCCCGAACTGCCAATTACTGTGATGCGTGTTGTGGGAGTTGCTGTACTGCCAGTTTGAATTTGAATGTTGGCGTTGCCATTTACATCTTCGTACACTGCGCGAATTCTTGCTGTGATTCTGGCGGCGGCACCAGTGCTGTCTGATGAGTACCATTCAATACTGCCAATGTTTGCGCCTAGTGTGGTCACAGCGGTGTTAGCATCTTGAAATCTAATCATCTGGTTTGTTGTGGCACCAGATGTTTGTGTTAAAACTATGTTGCCAGTGGCAACAGTCAAATTGCCACCACTGACGTTGCTAGTGGCACTAACTTGTCCTGCGGTGCGCAAATTGCCACCATCAATGTTTCCGCTGGCACTGATTACCCCAGTTACGTATTCGCCTGTAGTGGCAAACACAGCCACGTTTGATGTGCCGCCCACAGTGATGTTGGCGTTGCCACCAGCAACTGGGATTTCCACACTGGTTGTGCCGTTGAAGATTTTGTCAGCATTGATATTGCCTATCAATACAGCATTACCGCTAACTGTCAGGTTACCGTTGATGTTGACAAATGGTGCATTTAGGTTGACTACATCACCTGCATTTATGGTTTCTAAAGTGTAATCACCGCTGACACGTTTGACTGTGCTCATTTACAGATCCTTTATGTTATTTATGCGGTTCAAGAAGTCAGCCATGGACATGTGTCGCATGTTTTTTATGCCTGCAAGTTCGGCTATGTCTGCTGTGGTATCTCCCATGACTCGATGAAAACTGGTGTTTGGGAAATCTCTTGTGACTGTTACAATTTGTCGAACCCAGTTACCGGTGAACGTGGGGTTTGACGAACTTTTTTTGTAGAATTCAGTGTCAGCATATACATTGTTGAAGCGATTGGTAGTGGTTGGCCCCATGTCAAATCCAATTAGATATATTGCTAAATGTTTATCCATTGCAGCCAGACCCACTGCTATGGGACCTGAGCTGAATCCAAAGTAGCTTTGTGGCACAGATCTCGCCCCTAATCCAGGCAAGGGCTTGCGGGTGTACATCACATGTTCTCGGGCGTATCCTGTGTGCTGTATGGTGTGAGCAATGCCTTTGTCGGTGCTGATCAGCACATCGGGTATAAATTCACGATACAATGCATTACAGCCGTAGATCTTGCCACGTTGTTGTAATACTGACAAATCAACTGCCAGGCGGCTGATGCCGTTGCCCAAAACAAATGCTGCACTCATAAGAAATCCTCCCAGTATGTAGCTGGGAGGACCTCAACACTTTACAAATTAAGAAGTAACGCTGGCGATTTGAGCCAGTTGAACTGTTCCGTTTTGTACATAACTGGTGCCAGTAAGTTCGCTTCCAGATACAGTGACATTGCCTTCGTCTGTGAAGAAGTTGGTAACATAACTGTTTTCGCTGCTCTGGATGTTGGGCCCATAGTTGGTATCAGCATAGTTGCCGTAGGTCATGCCGTTCCAGTCACGTACCCACTTGTTGGTGATGTAACTGGCATACACGGCTGCACTGTCGCCCACACTGTATGCAATGCTCATGTAACCGGCTGCTGGTGTAGCAGTGTTTGATAGAATGCAAATTCCCACTGGAAATGCAAACCCGTTACCTGACCCGCCCACACTGGTGGCTGTGAACACATCACCCAACGCGATTGTGCTACCTTGCGCACCTGCTGTGGCCCAGTTGGTTGTGGTACCAAGTGTGCTGATTTGATATGCAGAGCCAACAACAAAGCTGCCGTCAGCAATGGGAGTTTGCGTGGCAGCTACCAGGAACTTGTGTGATCCTTTTTGACGTATGATACGTCCTGTTTTTACACCCACAGCAGTACCGTCGCCTAATACAACGTTGACTTTGGCAACAATTTCTGGAAAAGTTGTGGATGCTGTGCTGGTAGCAGGTGATCCGCCCACAACACCCAAGAATTGGTCAGCGTCCAGTGTTTGTACAGGTGTATTATACACTGGATTGGTCAATGATCCAAAGTTGGGGTAGCCGGCGTCAGTTAAAACGTTTTGATTGTATGCAGTGACTACTGGATTAGATCCTGAAGTTGTAGATCCAGATCCAGTGTTGGTTTTTTGAATTTTAAGAGCTCTTCCCATTTGTATTTCTCCTTAAAGAAGCCCGATGCGAGTTCTAGTCGCTACGCGGTGGGTTAACGCCGCATAAAACGCAGAATTGCGTTGACTTGTATTTATAGATCTGTTAAAATAATTAACCACACTGTATATGCTGTAAATATTGATATGAACACAACTGAACAAATTGTAGACCCTGCCCAATTAATCGAAGAAGGCAACCGACTGCGCGGTGAAAATCTCCCGGATCAAGCATTAAAATGTTACATGCTGGCCATGTGTCATGATCCTGACTCGTCGGCAGCATTCAACAACTATGGCAATGTGTTACGTGAGTGTGGACAGCCGCGTCGTGGAATACCATTTTTGGAACATGCCATCATACTTGATCCTACCAGTGTTACTGCCAAATTTAACCTGGCTGTGAGCTATTTGATCCAGGGCGACTATGCTCGTGGCTGGCCAGCATATGAATCACGCTGGCAATACGAACATCTTGCTGGCACTGAGCCGCAACACTCGCAACCGCGCTGGCGTGGCGAGGATCTCAAGGACAAAACTATTCTTGTTGTGGGCGAGCAAGGACATGGCGACAACATACAGTTCTGTAGATTCTTGCACAACTTGCATTCTGCTGGCGCCCGAGTATTGTTTCAAACCACAGAAGGCCTGATACCATTGTTAAACACCAGTCCGGTTATTGCTTGGATTGGTACATATACCGACACTCCTCCTGAGTTTGATTATTGGATTCCCATCATGAGCTTGCCCGGAGTCCTAGGAGTGACCTTAGAAAATTTACCCAGAAATGTGCAATATATCAATGCCCCCAGTGACAGAGCCGCTGCTTGGTTAAAAGTATTGGGTGCAAAAAATCGCATGCGTGTGGGATTTTCGTGGAGTGGTCGTAGGGATGCCTGGCTGAATCGTCACAAAGGTGTGCCGTTTGAAACCATGCTGGCCATGGTCAAAAACAATCCACAGTACGAATGGATCAACCTGCAAGTGGATGCCACAGACGAAGAAGACCAAGAATTAGCAGCAGCTGGGGTCACCCGCTACCCAGGAAGTGTACAAAGTTTTGCAGATACTGCAGCCTTGATCAATTGCCTTGATGTTGTGATCTCAGTAGATACTGCCATCACACACCTGGCCGCTGCCATGGGCCGACCCACATGGTTGATGTTGCAATGGTTTGCCACCGACTGGCGTTGGATGCTGGATCGTGATTCAAATCCTTGGTATCCCACTGTGCGCATATTCCGTCAACCGTCAATAGGCGATTGGGGCACAGTCACAAAGAAAATAGAACAGTATCTAAGTTGGTTCAAGGTGTGATCCAAGGAGCAAACTTTGTTATTGCATCGTGAAATTGCAATGCTTGTTGCTGATCTTCATCATAAAGTGCATAACTAATACACCATCTTGGTTCACTAGAATTTATTATAGTATGCAGTATTCCGGCATTGACCAAACTAGGTTGGGCAACAGCATGGCTCCACACAACATTGCATTGAGTATTTTCAACAAAAATATATGATTCACCACCGGGCAATGTTCTAACTTCTTCAACTACGCTTGGATTCTTTTTCTCATACCAATTCATTACACTGCCTGCACCATCAAAAACCCAATTCATTTTGGCCACTGTTGGTTTCACATGATATTGCATGTCTATGTGTATTTGTCCCTTGGCATGCGGTGGTGTGTATACTACTTCAGCGCCTAGAATTGAGATGTTTAAAGATTCAAGCAATTCAACAAAATGATTATCAAAATCAGTTACTCGAAACACTGCTAAAAAATTGGGATCTGATAATGATTGTTTACACTGATCAAGATAATCAGTACTCAGTTTAAAATTAAATTTGATATCTTTAACGTAGATGTTTTCCATGAAAATATTTAGCCAACAAAAAAGGGCCTTGCGGCCCTTTTTGTCCTTCCCATCCCTGGGTTGGATTCTCTGATTAGGAGAATGACAAGTTGGAAACTGCGATCTCACCAACGTAGTCACCGGCGTTGCCGAATGAACTAGCAGTGTTGGTCAATTCGATGTAACCATAACGTGTCATGAATGACACCACTGGTTCGAATGTTGAAGGATCAAGCACAACACCACTGCTCATCAAAGGAATGTATGGGCAATAGAATGCTGGTGCGTCAGCTTCTGAAGAACCTTTGTAACCAACCAATACGCTTTGTGTGTCAGCAGCATAGCTGTCAACAAACACACGCATAGATCCGTTCAATGTACCAACAAACTTGGTGTTGGTAGGTGCTTCAAATGTACCTTCTGTAGTGCGAGCAAACGCACTAGTAGTTGCACTTTGCAACACTGTCAAAGCAGCTGAACTAACTACAGCGTAGTTACCAGCACCACGACGTGTGCGCTGAGCAATCAAGTTGGCAACACGGTTAACCAACACAGCCAATGCGGCGTGTTCGTCACCAACAAATGTTGCAGTACCACTAACAGTAGCTTGGTTGTATGTGAACTCAGTAGCTGCCAGTGAGCGCAAGCTCAAGAGAATCTCTTGATCAATCTCAGCTGTAATCTCTTGAGCCAATGCTGCCATAATTTCTGCTTCAACGTCAATACCATGCATGGCTTGTGCGTCTTGTGCAGATTCAAATGTCCAGCGAGCTTGCAACTTGCGTGTGCGAGCTTCAACGGCTTGTTTCAGGATCTGAACGGAAATTTGCTTACCGCCGGTACCTTCCATGGTCGCTGTGTTGTTACCAGTATAGCCTGTGGCTGTAGAGGTATTTTGTGGCACAGTAGAGTATGCTTGAGCAATTTTGAATGGGCTCAATGCTTCTTCACCAGCTGTGACAGAGGTAGCGGCTGCTGAATTGTCTGTCAGGCTCTGGGCATAACGCACACGCAGGGTGTGAATTTGACCCACAGGACCAGTCATGGGCTGAACACCAACCAACTCGTTAGCAATAACGGTGGGCATGACACGACGGATAACAGGCAGAATCACACGGTTAAGTGTGGCAATGTTGCCAGAAGCAGTTGAACCTGCTGTTGCATTTTCTTTCAAATAGCGACGAGTATTCTCGAGGATTACGTTCATGCTATTGCGTCGAGTTCCATTAAGACCTTCTAACAGTGCCTCTTTGGTTTCGCCCCAACGACTTTCTAATAGTTCTTGTGACATTTAAGTCTCCTTGTTAAGATTAAAGACCTGCCAGGCGCTTGAGGTCAATCACGTTG
>Ga0214919_10000512_pt1 | contig 65827 bp, 51 predicted proteins | sample LL1503_MetaG_FD_177994 | JGI IMG/M metagenome (GOLD analysis project Ga0214919, IMG submission 177994) | Freshwater microbial communities from Lake Lanier, Atlanta, Georgia, United States - LL-1503 | ecosystem: Environmental > Aquatic > Freshwater > Lake | place: USA: Georgia | collected... | reverse complement strand
CTGATGGTGCATTAAAAGTTTACATCGGACAAATTAATTTAATACGATAGTAAAGAATAATGTATACAAATCTGACATTTTTAAAACAACCGTTTTATATCATGCGCAGAATGAAAACTTTTCATTTTGTGTTTATTGTACTATTGAGCTATTTCCTTTCGAGTACTAATGCGTTTGGTCAATCAACTACAATTAATTTCAATTATACAGGAAGCGCACAAATTTGGGTTGTACCCAATTGTGTTTATAGTATTACGGTAGTTGTAAAGGGAGCAAAAGGTGGTGGCTCAGCAGGCGGCCTTGGCGCAAGTGTTACTGCTACTTTAGCGGTAACTCCAGGACAAATTTTACAAATAAATGTTGGTGGAACCGGTACAGTCCCTGCTCCTGGATGGAATGGAGGTGGTAACGGAACAACTGCCAATCCTGGTTATTCTGGTGGTTTCGGCGGTGGAGGAGCTTCAGATATTAGAGTTGCACCAAATGCATTAGCCAACAGACTTATAGTAGGTGCTGGCGGTGGTGGAACTGGTGGTGGAAATACAAATGGAATTGGCGGGGCTGGCGGTTGTACGAATGGGGTAAACGGATCTTCTCCATTTGGACAAGGAGGCGGTGGAGGAACTCAATTTTCAGGAGGAACTCCTGGACCACCTTGGATTCCAAGTGGTAACCCAGGAACTGCAGGTTCATTGGGATTAGGAGGCAATGGAGGTAGTGACCCTTGTTACAACAGAGGCCCAGGCGCTGGTGGTGGTGGTGGAAAATATGGTGGGGGCGGTGGGGGAAGCGATTGTTTTGGTTCAGGACCATTAGGCGGCGGTGGTGGTGGTGGTGGATCTAGTCTTATTCCTACGGGTGGCACTTGTTTACAAGCCAATAATAATGGACTCGGTTTTGTGAGTATTACGTACCTTCTAAGCAGCCCCCCAACAGTTGCAACTAATACTGGCCCATATTGTGCAGGACAAACCATACAATTGAATTCCGCAAATGGGGGTAACTTATATAATTGGACTGGTCCAAATAGTTACGTTCAAAACAACACTCAAAACCCAACTTTACCTTCTGCCACTCCTGCACAAAGTGGAATTTACACTGTTACAGTAACCTATCCAGGTGGTTGTGTGTCAACTGCAACTACTTCTGTTATCGTCAATCCACTTCCTGTTACTTCAGCAGGCCCAAACCTAAATATTTGCCTTGGCAATTGTACTAATTTAACTTGTGTTGTTGCTAATCCTACGAGTTATTCATGGGTAAGTATTCCTGGAAATATTAACGTTGGTAATTCTTCAACAATAAATGTTTGCCCAATAGTTACAACCACCTATGTGGTAACTGCAACCGCACTTGCTTGTTCCAATAGTGATACAATTGTTGTGATCGTAACTTCAATGACAACCGCAGCGGCTGGGGTAGATGATTCAGTATGTGCTGGTGCGTGCACAACCTTACAAGGAAGTGGAGGTGTTTCATATTCATGGGCACCAGCAGCTGCAATTGTAGGTTCTTCAACTATTGCTAACCCGCAAGCTTGCCCAATAGTTACTACCACTTACACCGTAACGGTCACAGATGCAAATGGCTGTATTGGAACAGATCAAGTAACCGTTTTTGTGGCACCTTCGCTGTTGTCTTTAAACATAACTACTATTGACCCAACTTGTTTTGGATATTGTAATGGATCAGCAACAGCTGCCGCTGCAGGTGGCTTTCCTCCCTACACCTATTTGTGGTCAAATGCACAAACAACACCAACTGGAACAAATTTATGTGCTGGTCCTCTCAGCTTAACAATAACCGATGCTATAGGATGTACTTCCACAGTAGCCTTAATCATAACACAACCAGCAACTGCAACGATAAGCATAATCAATTCTATAAATATAACCTGCAATGGAATTTGCGATGGTTCAGCCACGGCATTAGCTGCGGGCGGAACGGGTCCTTATAGTTATAGCTGGAACACCACGCCTGCTCAGCTAACTATTAATGCGACAAATCTTTGTGCTGGAAATTATATAATCACAATGATTGATTCAAATGGATGTGTCGATACAAGTATGATTGCAATAACTCAACCTGCTGTATTAACGAATTTGGCGAGTGGAACAACTACAATTTGTATTGGACAAACTGCGAATTTAACCTCAGTAGCATCAGGCGGAACTCCTATTTATAATTATAGCTGGACAGACGGAATAACAAATTGGTCCACTGCAAATATTGCAGTTAGTCCTATTGTAACAACGACCTATACTGTTTCTCTTACCGATGCAAATGGCTGTGTCGCGATTAACCAAACCATTACCGTAATTGTTAATCCCCCATTAAATGTGGTAGCCATGGCTGGTATTTCAGTCTGCGCAAATTCTAATATTAATATCACCGCATTAGCTAACGGTGGAAACGGAAACATAACCTACACCTGGCAACCTGGAAATCTTATCGGTGCAAGTATTAATATCCCAATTGCAGTAAGCACAACTTATACTGTTACAGTAACAGATGGTTGTGGTACTCCATCATCTTCTGACACTGTTACTGTTATGGTAAATCCATTGCCAATAGTAACTATTGTTGCTGCAACAGCAACTTCAGGTTGTCAACCGCTTTGCGTAACATTTACAAACAATACACCAAACACCAATTCAATTGCTTGGACATTTGGAAATAACTTAGGCAACTCAACTTCTCCAAATCCTACATTTTGTTTCTCCACATTTGGAATTTACGATGTAAGTGCTACAGTAACTGATAATTTAGGTTGCGTCGGTACAACAACATTGACAAATTACATTACAATTTGGCCATTGCCCAATGCGCTCTTTTCTGCTTCACCACAGCCAACAACTATATTGGAAAATTCTGTAACATTTACTGATCTTTCAACAGGTGCAAATACATGGGTTTGGAGCTTTGGGGCCGATTTATATGCATCGACAATACAGAACCCAGTATATGCATTCCAAGATACAGGAGTGTTTGCAGTGCAATTACTAGTAACAAACCAATATGGTTGTCAAGACAGTATTACAATGCCAATTGAAATTAAACTAGACTACGCTCTTTATATACCAAATGCTTTTACTCCTAACGGCGATTACATTAACGATGTATTTTTCCCTTTAGGAATGGGTGTGAGTCTAGAAAAATTTAAGTTTTACATTTTTGACCGATGGGGCAATATAATTTTCAACACCGATAATACAACTGTTGGATGGGATGGAACTGTACAAGGAACTGGTCAGCTTTGTCAACTAGATACCTATGTGTATAAAATTACTGCGATGGATCCTGATGGCGAATTAAAAGTTTACATCGGAGCAATTAATTTAATACGATAACTAAATCTATTTTTCTGAATTAGTAGAACATAGTATTAGACGTCCACACGGGCGTATTTCGCATTTTTCTCAATAAACTCCCTACGAGGAGGGACATCGTCACCCATTAACATAGAAAAAATACGATCTGCTTCAGCGGCTGAATCGATTGTAACCAAACGCAAAGTTCGTTTCTCTGGATTCATGGTTGTCTGCCACAATTGCTCAGCATTCATTTCTCCAAGACCTTTATAACGTTGTATTCCTACAGAACTTTCCTTTCCTTCTCCAGCTAATTCTTTCACAAACTTGCTTCGTTCCTCCTCATTCCAACAATAACGTTCTTCCTTGCCTTTTTTAACTTGATAAAGAGGAGGCGCTGCAATATAAATATGTCCTTGTTCCACCAATTCCTTCATATGACGGAAGAAAAAGGTAAGAATTAAAGTTGTAATGTGAGACCCATCCACATCAGCATCGCACATAATAACAACTTTATGGTAACGGAGTTTGTCAATATTCAATGCGCGTTCATCTTCTGTTGTACCACGAAAAACACCGAGTGCAGTAAAAATATTTTTTATTTCTTCGTTGTCATATATTTTATGTTCCATTGCTTTCTCCACATTCAAAATTTTTCCACGCAATGGCAAAATTGCTTGAAAAGCTCTATTTCTACCCTGTTTAGCTGTCCCACCAGCGGAATCCCCCTCAACTAAAAACAATTCACATTTAGAAGCATCACTTTCAGCACAATCAGCAAGTTTACCAGGAAGTCCTCCACCAGTAAGTGCACCTTTTCTTTGAACAAGTTCACGCGCTTTACGGGCAGCATGACGAGCAGTAGCAGCTAAAATGACTTTGTCAACAATCAAACGCGCTTGCTTAGGATTTTCTTCTAAATAATTAGTAAGCATTTCACTTACTGCAGAAGAAACCGCGCCATCGACATCACTATTTCCAAGTTTGGTTTTTGTTTGCCCTTCAAATTGTGGCTCCTGAACCTTGACAGAAATGACAGCTGTCAATCCTTCACGGAAATCATCTCCATTAATTTCAAACTTCACTTTGGAAAACAATCCCGTTTTTTCTGCATATGTTTTTAATGTTCGAGTAAGACCTCGACGAAAACCGGCAACGTGCGTTCCCCCTTCATGCGTATTTATATTATTTACATAAGAATGTAAATTTTCACTAAATGAGAGGTTGTATTGCATGGCAACTTCTACTGGCATTCCATTGCGTTCACCCTCCATATAAATAACTTTGTCGCTTAGTTTCTCACGATTAGCATCAAGGTATTCTACAAATTCACGAAGTCCGCCTTCAGAATGAAATGTCTCAACTGGAAAACTACCATCTTCATTTGCCGTACGTTCGTCACACAATGTAATTGACACTCCTTTGTTCAGAAAAGAAAGTTCACGCATACGAGAAGCAAGTGTGTCGTAATTGTATTCACCAACTGTAAAAATGCTTAAATCTGGCTTAAAATGAACCTCCGTACCGTGTTCATCGCTAAGCCCAATTTCTCTAACAGGATAGAGCGGCTTACCAATACTATATTCCTGCTCATACTTTTTTCCATTGCGCTGTACAGTAACCTTTAGCATAGATGAAAGTGCGTTCACACAAGAAACACCAACACCATGCAGCCCACCAGAAACCTTATACGAATCCTTATCAAATTTTCCCCCAGCATGTAAAACAGTCAAAACGACCTCAAGTGCAGATCGGTTTTCCTTAGCATGGTGATCAGTTGGGATACCACGACCATCATCTTTAACGGAAATAGAATTATCAGGGTGTATAAACACATTTATTAGCTTACAGTGACCTGCAAGCGCCTCATCAATACTATTGTCAACCACCTCGTACACTAAATGGTGAAGACCGCGAGCCCCAACATCACCAATATACATAGCAGGTCTCTTACGAACGGCCTCGAGCCCCTCTAACACTTGAATACTATCAGCTGAGTAATCACTCGGCTTAGAATCCTTCACAATTTCATCCATTTTTTAGCTAAATTTTACTGTTTTTTTTATGCTCTCAAATGTAGTAAAATTTAGCTAAAAAATGGATAAAATCATTGACAAAAACAAGGTTTTATTAACATTGTGCTCAAAAAATAATAAGCCTTAATTTGAGTATGATTTAACACCAAATATATTTTGTTTTTTAGCTCCTTTATTTATGATAAAAAAATGCCTTTCTAATTAAAAAATTGACGAATTGTAAAAATTCTAACTAGCAATCTAGCGTAATTACAAATTCAAAACAAATTTTAAAATAAGGAAACGCTGAACTAGAAAGTGTAGGTTAGTCCTCCAAGTAAATTAAACTTTTGCGTTGGATACGCATACCATCTCTGGTAACGCTGGGCAGCGAGGTTGTTTAAATTCAAAAACGCTGAAAGAAATTTTGTGTAGCGATACTCTAAACCTAAATTTACGTCAACAAGCCCTTTCATATTTTTAATAACAACTTCATTGTTTTCCCACACTTTTGCATATTGTCCATTCAGATAATAAACCTCAGCATGAGCTATAATTTTATCCTTCAAGTTATATTTTCCAAGTAAACTCAAGCGCAATGTTGGGGTATGCCAAGGTTTAGCTTCATTCGCCATGGTAAACTGATTAAAATCTCCTGTTGCTGTGACATGAATCTTTTCAAAATGATACCAACTGATTTGGCAGTGAATATTTACAACATTAACATTGTCATAAACAATAGAAAACTTATTTCCCAATGAATCCTCGCTTAAAGTACTATTCAAAAAGAATGGTGCGTCTACTAAATCAACTCTTGAAAAATGTGCGTCGTAGGCAATCTCAGAACTCAGACTCCCTCGTAAGCCTGCCATCAACTCATATTTCCGCTGCGTATTTCTCAATGCAAAACTACTTGCAGACAAAAGAAATGGATTGTCTAATGTCAAAGTTCTAAAACTATTGCGTTGCAAACCACCCTTCAATGAAATATAAGGAATGATGATATGATTTAAAATATTATAACTGAAGTTTGCCTGTGGAAAGAAATAGGTTTCTGTTAACACATCAATATTTACATTTAAATTAACTCCAATTGCTGCTTGAAATTTTTTACCGTTTGCGCTAAACATCGGTTGTAGTTTAAAAATTGTGTTTACAACCGTGTCGTTTTCAGATGAATTTCTATTGTAATCCAAACTCAGCAAAGCGTCAATCCGCTCAGTACGTATAAAACGACCTGCATTCACATTCAAAAGAATATTGTCCTCATTTGTTTTAAAATGATCAGTTAGGTAATAATACCGAAGATTAACTTGGTGATTAACCGCAGAGGAATCGGTATAATGACTTAGTAAATTAGCATTTGCCGAAAAATAATTGAACGTTTGCTTAGCAGATGGTTTATCAATTTGAATTGATTCAAGCGTGCTACCATAATTATAAATTGCATCGCGGTCATATCCAAAATTTCCCAAAAGAGTATGGCGTTTGAAAAAATATTTACCAAATACATCTAAATTTTGTTGGGAGAAGCCTCCAAACCCCGCAACTTGGTCGGGGCCACTACCAGCAGAAAAATGTTTTGAATGTACGCCCCAAGCGCTAGACTTTGAACGCAAACTACCAAGATCAAATTCTCCCATTAATGTGGAATAATTCCCAACACCAAAACGAGCATAGGTACGAAACAACTTTGTCAATGGATCTGAACCAATTTTAGCAGCGGTTATTTTATCAACCTTGACACTTGTATTGAAACGCTTAGGTTGTAAATTATACTTAAAAGAAGGCGCTGAAAGAAGTGTATCTTTTGTTGTTGCGGGATCGATTATTTTTTCAACATGTTCAAGTGTTACAGAAGATGCATCCCCAATAGCATAAATAGTTTCGGTGGTTTGCGCTGTCAACTCAGCACCTAAAGCAATACACAAAATTGAATTTAAAATTAAAAATATCTTTTTCATTGAACGCCCCCCTTGTTTATCGGCTCAATTTCATAGCCATTTTTGTCATTCAAGTTGTTTATTGGAATAATCAAATCCTCCTCTTTTCTCAACAACCGATGTTGCTGCGCTGCTTCAATTAAATTTAATTTTTCCTTCGCTAACTGAATCAATTCTTGCAAATCACCATTGTCAACATAATTCTGTAAAACATATTTTGCTTGAAACGTATCCTTCATCGCTAAATAATTATCAGCAAGTAATAACCAACCTCTCCCACTCCACAAAGAGAATCCAGCATAATCATTGATTTCTTTAAGCAATGCTTTTTCTGTGGCCTTGTATTCTTTGTTGTTGTATTTTATTAGACATAAACTGTAACGTGATTCCGCAGCGTACTCCGTATTCGGTACGGCTTTTTCAGTATCCTTAAATTGCTTTTCTGCTTCTCCCCTATCATTTCTATTCAGCGCTGCTTTGCCAAGCAGGTAATGTGCTTGACCATAAATTTCATTGGTCAAACGTAGAATAGTAACAACCTTCCCTGCATATATTGATGCAGAATCCATGTCATTTCTAAAAATAAAGCTTCGCATCAAATTTACTCTTGCATTATTCTGAACATCTGTATTGGCTATCTCATTTTCGATACGCAAATACATGATTGATGCGTTAAGATAATCAGCTTGCTTATAGTAAATAAAAGCTGATTGTGTCAAACACCTCTCAACATATTTTGTTTGACCTTTACTGAGCACCGCAACATAACTTTCTAAAGCACCGGGTAAATCATTATTTTTAAAAGAACATTCCGCACGCATATAATTTATATCTGTAATGTAAATACCCATTGGGAATTTCTGAATGTATTTATTTAATTGCACTAAAGCATCGGCTGATTTTCCAACACTATAAGCCCGCTGTGCAACAACGTACAAAGTACTGTCGGCGACAGATTGAGATTCGGAATAACCTACCATACTGGCATAATTCTCCCACTGCTCTAATTGACCTTTCTCTAAATAGAGTTCTTTGATGCCGATTAATAGGTTCTTAAAATCATCTGTGCCTTTTCCTTTTACCATTTCGACGGCCTTCTTGTATTGAATTAGTGCATTATCAGGGTCATTTTTTGCTCTATAAATCAATCCCATATTTTGCAAACAAGAAATAGCGTACTTCCCTTTTTGATTACTCGCGTACAAACTACTGTAAGCTTCAAATGCTTGATCATATAAACGTAAATCGTGCAGGGTTCGCGCCTCTTCAAATCTTGAACTCGCAAGAAAATTTGAATTTGGATAATTCTCTCGCAATTTCTTCAACAAATCTGCTTTTTCTTTTTTCTTCCCTTGAATCCCAAGCGCCATTGCCTGCTGGTACATGGCATAATCTTTAAAGTGTGAATCTTTTGTTTTAACAACAATTGCTTTCTCATAAAATTCCGCAGAGTTTAAAAAATCTTTCAATCTAAAATAGCCGTCGCCCAAGCGCAAGTTTGCATCAAAAATTTTTTCATTGGTGTCGTCTGCGGTTTTATTGACAAGGTATTTCCTAAAAGCGAGCATGGAACTTTCCCATTTTTTTTGTTGAAAATAACAATACGCAATGTTGTAATCGGCGGTATTGTAATTAGGTAATGTCGTTGCACCGGGTATTATCTGAAATAATAAAAATTCTGAAATTGAATTCTGATAACAAGTAGAATCGCTAGCTGCTTTCCCGTACCATGTCTCCGCCTTCCAATAATGTGCTTGCGCATTTAATTCACTATTTACTGGAAAAATAAGTGCTTTATCAAAATAAATTAGCGCATTATCATAATTTTTATTTTTATACAATTCAATCCCTCGATTATAAGCTACTTTCTGGTAAGCAGGTTGCATCGGAGGACTAATTGTTTTTAACTTCTCAATAGCAGCAAGAGCTTCTTTGTAATTTTTTGAACTGAGGTAAACATTTGTCAATAAAGTATAGGCCTCATCATGTCGAGGTGTATGTGGAAACTCTCTGAGGTACTCATTTAATGCCACAATCGCCTCGTTAAAAGGAGAAAAGTCCAATTCATAACTAAGCCGCGCAGAATTGAACAAAGCATCTTCCCTAATCACGGGATCAAAATTCATTTTAGACGCTTTCACAAATGCATTACGAGATTGTAACTTATTATCTGTTTTTAAATAACAATCAGCCAAATGATACCACGAATTCTGAGAAATTGCATCAGAAGAGTCTGCAATTGCCTGTTGAAAATATTCTTTTGCTGCATTGCAACTGTCAACTTTATAATGTGCATAGCCAAGTTCATAGGCGTCGTCGCGTGAAAACTTATTTGTCTTATTATAATGTTTTTCAAGAAACGGAATTGCTTCCTTATAACGAGCAGTACGGTAATAAGAAGCTCCTATTAGCTGTGCAATCTCAGAAGCACGCTTTGCAGAATCAAGCAATGGTGGTGCATATGCTATTACATCTTCATACCTTGCCTGTAAAAAATATATTTGAGCAATATAATAAGGGACAATTGGCCCAAAAGTTTCGTTTGTGCTTAACTTCAAGAACCCTTGAACTGCCGTTTCATAACTTTCTTGTAAATATGAAATATGCGAATAATAATATGTAGCAGGTGCAGAATATTTTACATCGAGCTCCTTAATTTCATAAAAATCTATCTTCGCAGAATCAATATGACCTAACTCATAATGCGCATAACCACGTTTGAAATAATACTCCGCCAGCTCCTCCGTTTTTAAATCATAAATTTCAACTTGCCTAAACCACTCTATTACTAATCCGTATTTTTTTTTCCGGTAATTGTAACGCCCAAGTTGAAATTTTACCTTTCGGCATTGGGGGGATTCTGGATAGTCTGCAAGGAATTGCTTGAGTCTTATTTCTGCGTCTTTGTGAAATAATTCCAACGCACACAACGATGAATAATAAGCCGCATCAACAACAAACAAATCATTTTTATTTGCTGCAGTTGCAATAATTTTATCAAATTCATCCTGTGCAAGAACATATTTTTGTTTTTCGAAAAGATCCACAGCAGAACGGTAAATGACATCAGTAGAGCGATAAACCTGAGTCTGCTGGGCTGAAACAAAGCCGGGCAGAAATAGTACGAAGAAAAGAATATAATAAACAACTGATTTCATTGCCAATAGCTTTGCTTTTAAGAGCATCTAAAATTAACTTTTCCCTTCAATAAATAAATGCAATTAAAACTTAGTTATTAACGAACTTATGTTGACATTATTATATGGCAAAATGGGCCAATACGCTTAAGTCTTATTGACAATAAACAGTTTTATTACAGGTTCGCTTATCAATCAAAACGCTTATCAATTCAGTTTTTTCTTTAAGTTTGTAGTCATATCTAATCTATGGCCGCAGATTCCATTATTCAACTTGAAAATGTTTCTATTTTCCAGAAACATAATATGGTATTAACCGATGTGAATTTTAATGTCAACAAAGGTGAATTTGTTTACCTATTAGGAAAAACCGGAAGTGGTAAAAGTTCATTAATGAAAACACTATATGCTGACATCCCGCTTATGAAAGGGGATGCTCATTTTGCAGGGTACGATTTAAACACCATAAAGCGTAAAGAAATCCCTTTCCTTCGCAGAAAAATTGGAATCGTATTCCAAGATTTCCAACTCTTGTATGACAGAACTGTGGCAGAGAATCTTTTTTTCGTAATGGAGGCGACTCAATGGAAAGTTAAAAAGGAAATGTTGAATCGTGCAACAGAAGTACTAGATAAAGTTGGCTTGGCAACCAAAAGTCATAAAATGCCCCATGAACTTTCAGGTGGCGAGCAACAACGGGTTTCCATAGCACGTTCCTTACTAAATAATCCTGAAGTAATTCTTGCAGATGAACCAACAGGAAACCTAGACCCTGAAACCTCTGAAGGAATTATTGCTTTGTTAATGGAGATTAGTAAAAACGGAGCCGCTGTAATTATTGCTACGCACGACATGCATGTGGTGAACAGTTTCCCATCAAGAATTTTAAGATGCGAGAATGGTGGTGTAGTAGATTCCGCTGCGCTTACTTTTGTTTAAATTAAATCGAGTATTTTTTCAGCGTTCTTCCGATTTGAAAACCGATCCAATAAAATTAATTTCCTTTTTTGAATTGAGTCATTACTAAAATCTTCCTCAACTATTTTTTGTAAGGAAGACTTCATTGCTGCTGCAGTTTCTCCAATGATACACAACGATTCCAGACCTGTAGATGCAACCATAGGGGGATTTACCAAACAGTGCCTTCCTAGAAATAACGCAGCGAGCAATTTCAGTTTTATACCAGTTGCCTGAAATGTAGGAAGCACATTCACTTGAGCTTCGGAAATTAATTTCTCAATTTCTGATGTAGAAATATTGGATTTCAGCGTGATATTATTTTTGGAACTTACGGCTTTCCGCAATTCAAAAGATGGATTATTTCCTGCTATAATCAAGGGGATTTCCAAATCATTAAAAACTTCATTCACCAAAAATAGGGCTGCTTGATTATTCTCTCCTACTTCAAGATTTCCATGGTAGAGAGCCGTTTTTCCTAAACCTGTTTTTGCCTCAACAGTTGTATAGGGGTGAAAAGCGGGTACATGGTAAACATTGTTGTATTTGGAAGATAGCAAACCTGTATCCAAGGGTGAAATTGCAAGAATGCTACTCGCTAAAGAAAGCTGCTGTTCGAATCGTTCTAACTTTCCTACCTCGCGCACAAAATACATTCGCTTTAGAAATTTTTTCTCCGCAGCAGCAAGCCCTTGGTAATAATGGTGTTCTATATTATGAGAACGAACAATTTTTATTCGCTTCGATAATTTGTCAGAATTTAAAAAAGCACAACAATGCAAACCCTCAAAAAGTATGGGAACATCATCTTTACAAAGATTGGCTATTAATTTTTCTGAACGACGAGAGCCAACAATAAACGGTGTTTTAGAAAACAGGAGACTGCTCCGCTTGGTCCGTTCATAATAAGTAACTGATTTGCAAATCTTATTCAGGTCATTCGACTCTTCTCTGCCATATTTAAAACAATGAAGATGAATTTGAACTCCCAAATCATTCAATGCTTTTATTTTATAAAATACATCAATTACTCCTCCATAACTTGGGGGAAAAGGGACATCAAAAGCTACAATATGGAGGGCTTTAGGCAAAAAAATTACGAATGAGTTGAAACGTGATAAAAATTCTTTGCGTAAAGATACAAATTACAGAAATTGTGAATAAACTTTCTTTATTACTAATTCTTCCTTTTCCCAATTCAATTCAGCAGCGGCCGTTGCCGTATTTCCCTTCCATGTTAAGAATTCAGGACTCGACAACATATCACGAATGTTTTTTGCTATTGTTTCTGGATTATGGTCTTCTGTAACTTTTCCTACGTTGTAATCTTCAACAATTTTTTTTACCTCGATTAGATTCGAAGTTAAAACAGGAATTCCAGCATGTATATAGTCGAATATTTTATTTGGCAAACTTAAACGATAATTAATGTTTGTGTCTTTATCTAGAGCCAGCCCTATGTCAGCAAGCTTTGTCCAAGCAGCTAATTCATCGGGAGGAAGTTTATCGATGAAAATAATTTTCGTTGACAAATTACCCTCATTTACCATTTGTTTTAATTGTAAGATAACATCACCGCCACCAATAATTAATAAAATTGCATTATCAATAAACGCCATGGATGCAACGGCCTCCTCAGCACCTCGATCCACATTTATACCGGCACCTTGTAACAATATGATTTTTTTATCCACAGGAAGTTGAACCTTTTCTCTATTGAGCTCGAAAACATTCTTTTTTTTTAACAAAGGAATATTTCTAACCACATGGGGACGAATTCCATATTCCTTTTCATACCAACTAGCAATTGAATCATTGACTGTAAATACAAATTTTAATCTTGGGAATATTTTTCTTTCTAAGTGTTTCCACAATCCTTGTTTAAATTTTCTACCAACAAGCTCTGGCACTTCAGTAAATATTTCATGGGCATCATACACAAGTATTTTTTTTCGCCATTTCGAAATTAAATAGTTTGGCCATAGTGTGTCAAGATCATTGGAAACATAAATGTCGGCTTTGTTTTTTAGCAGATAAAAGAATAATCTCAATTGAAAAAATAAGTAAAAAAAAATTCCTTTTTCAAAAAATAAATTCATGCGAGAAGTAGTGTATGCCCTACTTTCAAGAGGCAAACTGCTATGCATTGTACGCCCAACTAAATGAACATCAAAACCCATATTATGCAAAGTCATGCAAGTTTTATGCACCCGTTGGTCAGTAACGAGGTCATTAATAACAGAGACAACAGCTTTTTTCAAGGGAAACATCATTGGTGAACAATCCTAATGCTATATGCTAATTTTACAAATATACTAAATACGATATGTGATTGTTGTTAATGTGAGTCATTTACCTTTCAAGTAGTAATTAAATCGCAAATCGTACTTACTTTTGAATAATGATTGTTCAGGAGCATGTTTCCTTAAAGTCCATCAACACCTTCGGCATGAATGTTTCTGCTCGATGGTATGTGGCTATTCAATCGAAAACTGATTTACAAGAGTTATTTGCAGATAAAAAAATAGTTGCTAACCATTTTATTTTAGGTGGTGGCAGTAACATTCTTTTCACGAAAAATATTAATGGTTTCGTTATACGAAATGAATTAAAAGGAATTGAAGTTTTAAAAGAAGATGCTGATTACGTTTATGTAAAATCTGGTTCGGGCGAAGTGTGGCATGAGTTTGTATTAGATTGCATTCGTACAGATAGAGCTGGAGTAGAAAACTTATCCTTGATTCCTGGAAGTGTGGGGGCTGGCCCAATGCAAAATATTGGTGCATACGGCGTGGAACTGAAAGATGTATTTCACGAATTAGAAGCATTTCACTTAGCGGATGGAACAACAAGAAACTTTTCAGCAGAAGAATGCAAATTCGGATACCGTGAAAGTGTTTTCAAGCATGAATTAAAAAATCAATTTTTCATTACGTCAGTGACCTTTCGCTTGAGAAAAAAACCTGTTTTAAATACTAGTTATGGTGCTATTGAAAATGAATTAAAATCTTTAGGCATAACGAAAATCTCAATTGCTGCAATTTCACAAGCTGTAATAAATATTAGGAGCAGCAAACTTCCAGACCCAAAGCTGATCGGTAATGCAGGTAGTTTTTTCAAAAACCCTGTGGTCTCAGCAGAAAAAATTGCCCAATTAAAAAAAGATTTTCCTGAATTAGTAACTTATCCTTCAGGGCTCGATTTCAAAATTGCAGCCGGGTGGTTGATTGAAAAATGTGATTGGAAGGGAAAACGCGTTGGTGATGCAGGAGTACACAAGAACCAGGCGCTCGTACTTGTAAATTACGCCAATGCAAGTGGCATGGAAATATTCGATTTATCTACAAAGGTCATGGAATCAGTACAAAAAAAATTTGGTATCGTACTGGAACGTGAAGTGAATATCCTTTGAAAAATATTTTAGCGATTCCTGAAATTTTATTTTTTCGAAAATCAATTAAACTTTTTACAGCGAGTTTTTCGAATTGATTGTTTTTTTAAGCTTCTCAAGGGCGGCCAGCATTCCTAAATCATCAGGCGTTAGAATGAATTTTTTACCTGAAATGGTTTGGATGAAAAGTCTGTTTTCTCGTTGGGTGGCAAACAACGTAACATGCCCAATTTTTGAGGAATAAAATTTACCAAAATACCCGAAAAGGCCGCCCACTCCAAATGTTCTTATTAAACCTGATATTTCTTGTTGGGAAAGTATCCGCAGCTCTGCAATTTCGTTAACAGGAATTACTTTAACTCCAGCAGGCCGATGGATTATTAAATTAACTGCATCAATTTCATAAAATTTCGGAGCATATAAATAACACCCAAGAAAAACTACAATAAAAAACAAAAGTGTTCCAGATGCAATTACAATTTCAGACACTTCACTTGTTGGAGCAATAATAATTTTTATTGAATTAAATCCTAATACTAAAAACAATAGTAAAGTTGCAATCGTTATTACTTTTACCAATGTATCGCGCGATGCTTTATAAATCATGTGATTGACAATTAAATATCATTTTCATTTCTTCTCGTAAATTTTATATTTATTAGAGAGCAAATTTATTTACTTCTTCCCAAAAGCAAGGATATGATTTTTTTACAACATCTGGATTTTCAATAACAATATTCGGAAACAATAACGCTAAAGATGCAAATGCCATAGCCATTCGATGATCGTTAAATGTATCAATAGCTATTACAGAATCTACCTCTCCGTCAAACGACTTTATTTCTAATATTCCACCTTCACCTATTTCACATTCAACACCTATTTTTTTAAGCTCTGAATGTAATGCCAGTAAACGATCCGTTTCCTTCAACCGTAAGGTATTTAATCCAGAAAGTAATATCGGTACCTTCAAAGCAGCGGCTGTCACAGCTACCGTTTGAACAATGTCAGGACAATCTACAAAATCAAATGCAAATGCTTTTGGACGATAGCCATTTTTAGTCAAGCGTACGCCATGTTCTTCAAATGTTGTTGTTACACCAAGAAATGGAAATAACAACGCGCAAACAGAATCAGCTTGCAAACTGTCCTTTTTTAATCCTGGCAGAAAAATATCGGCCTCATCAGCAAGTGCTACCATTGAATACCAATAAGACGCTGCGCTCCAATCCGCCTCGACAAAAAATTGTTTTTCAGGTTGGTCGATTATATATTTTTGATTGCTAACCGACAATCGATCCCCATCCCAGATTGGAAAAACACCAAAACGTTCCATGATTCGAATCGTCATATTGACATAAGGCCTACTCACTACCTTACCTATAAAATTAATCACCAATCCGTTATGCAAAGTTGGTGCAATTAATAAAAGTGCAGAAATAAATTGGGAACTCACACTTCCATTAACTTCGATTTCACCGCCTTGCAAAATTCCTCCAAATATTTTAAGAGGAGGAAATCCATTGTTGCCAGAAAATTCAATATCAGCGCCAATATCATTTAATGCTTTTACAAGAATTCCTATTGGTCGTTCCTGCATACGTTCTGTACCGGTCAAATGGTAAACGCCCGGAACAGTGGCAAGGTAAGCAGTCAAAAAACGCATTGAAGTGCCAGCCGAACCAACATCATATGTGTTCCCATTCTCATGCTCTTTCAATTCTAAAATAATTCTACCCAAAACAGTAGTATCCTCGGCATCCGAAATCTCTGGTATCCAATAATCCGTACCAGTAATCGCACGAATCATAAGTAAACGGTTACATTCACTTTTAGAAAGAGGGAGCTTTACTTCTCCTTTTAAAATTTTTGAAATATGTAATGGCGAATGGGTCATTAGTTTGAATAAATTGTCATTGAGCTATACTTCTGTAATAATTTAACGCTTCAATAATATCTGCCGCTACAACACTTTTATTTATAACTGGCTTACCAATTGCTTCTAGTAAAGTAAAGTAAATAACACCGCTGTCATTTTTTTTATCGCGTCGCATGAGTTCAATTAACCGATGGTCAGCGACGCTATCCAATTGAATATGGCCATAGATATTCAGCAACGTTCGAGCAATTTCATCTAATTCATTTTTTGCTAATCCTACTAATTGATTCGAAAGCCATGCCTCGCAAATCATTCCTGCAACAACGGCCTCGCCATGCAAAAGCGTTACTTCACCAGCTTCCAAAAAATAACTTTCCATAGCGTGACCAATGGTATGTCCAAAATTCAACGCTTTTCGTCTGCCTGATTCAAATGGATCTCCCTGCACAATTTCAGATTTAATTCGAATTGAAGTAAGAATGACTTCATTCCAAGAAACATCATCAGCAATATTTATGGTTTTTAATTTTTCCCAATATGAAAGTTCTGCAATTAATCCGTGTTTCAATGCTTCAGCAAATCCCGAAAGCATTTCTCTTCGAGGAAGTGTACGAAGAAAACTTGAAAAAATAAATACTTCTTTAGGGTTTTCAAAAACACCAACTTCATTTTTTAATCCATCGAGGTCAACACCTGTTTTACCACCAATAGCTGCATCAATTTGTGCCAACAAAGTAGTAGGTATATTTACAAATGCAATTCCTCTTTTATAAGTAGATGCAATAAATCCACCGATATCCGTAATCACGCCACCGCCCAAATTAATCAAAAGAGAATGCCGATCGGCACCAAGTTCCCCTAAAGCACGCCAAACATTTAGACACACTTCAATCGTTTTATTTTTTTCACCACTTTCCATTTCGATAATTTCTGCACTCGAAAGTTTTTGAACTCGTGAAACAAGTATGGGAAGACAATCTTTCAACGAATTTTCGTCTACAAGAATAAAAATATTAGAAAAATTATTCTTTTTTAAAAATACACTCAACTTATCGAGCGATTCGTCGCCAATTTGTATGGAATAATTTGAAGTTGAGATTGTATTAAGAGCAGCTAACATAGGTATCAAAGATGAGAAATTGGATTATAGAATACAAGCAAAATAAAGCTATTAAATTGAACCAAAAAATCTTTCATTGCCATCATTAGTGATTTTATTTTAAAGTAATAATACAAGTTTTTTTGATTTGAAAATCTTCTCATGCATCCTAAAATCGTATTTTTGCATTAATTAGGAATCTATGGTCTCATTTGACAATACTGAAATTGCTTTTTCCGGAAAAACAGACGGAGATTTACGTCGTTCCCTATGGCTTTTTCGACTCATTGGTAGTCCTATATTTGTAAAAATAGGAAAGGGCTTAACAATGCTTGCTGTTAAACTTCGACTTCCAATAAATGGAATTATAAAAGCGACTATTTTCAAACAATTTGTTGGGGGGGAAAACATAGAAGAATGCAACCGCACCGTTGATGTGCTAGGTCATTATCACATTGGCACCATCCTCGACTACTCTGTGGAGGGGAAAGATTCGGAAGATGATTTTGATCGCTGCGCAGCAGAAACAATTGCAACCATCGAGCGTGCACAAAACGATATTCGAATTCCTTTTTGTGTTTTTAAAGTAACAGGTCTTGCCAGGTTGGATTTACTTAAAAAAATTTCTTCAGAAGAAATCATTTCTTTGGAAGAGCAAGCAGAACTCCGTCGCATAAACAAACGTGTAGAAAATATTTGCCATGCTGCTCACGTTCAAAAAAAACCGATTTTTATTGATGCAGAAGAAAGTTGGATTCAAAAAGCAATTGATGAATTAGCAAATTCAATGATGTCAAAATTTAATACGCAAGAAGTAATTATTTACAATACTTTTCAACTTTACAGAAAAGACAGACTTGCTTTTTTAAAAAGTTCATTAGCGTTAGCAAAAAAAGAAAACTATATCCTCGGAGCAAAATTAGTTCGTGGAGCATATATGGAAAAGGAAAGAGCACGAGCACTAAAACTGAATTACCCTTCTCCTATTCATGAAAACAAAGCAGACACCGATCGAGATTACGACAATGCGCTACTTTTTTGCGTTGAACATATTGATAAAATTGCGATGTGCGCAGGAACGCATAACGAAAGTAGTTCCCACCTACTGGTAAATGCATTAGCAGCCAAACAAATTAAAAATGACCACCCACACATTTATTTTTCGCAACTACTAGGTATGAGCGATCACATTAGCTTCAACCTGTCGAACATGAATTACAATGTTGCAAAATATGTTCCTTACGGACCTGTAAAAGAAGTCCTTCCTTATCTCATTCGACGCGCGCAAGAAAACACCTCCGTCAAGGGACAGACTGGAAGAGAACTTAATTTAATAATGAAAGAAAAAAAACGAAGGAAAAATTAATTAAGGAAAATGTTTTTGATTTGCTTATAACGTTCAGGCAGTAAAAAAAGTAAATATCAAAGTCAAACTATTCCTCCAACTCATATGTACGAACATAATATTTTTTGGGGTGAACGCGCATCGTACGTTGACCTTGGTAACAAATTCCCAATGTCATATTAAGGTAATAGCCGTTTCGCATGTAACCAGGCGAAAGATGAATCTGTACAAATGACTTTTTATTAAACAAATAATACGCCGTGACATTTCCTTCCATACCCACAGAACCAGGATTAAATGCAGCTTTCATGCTATTGGAAGCCAACCAGCCACCGGCACCAAGAAGCAGAGAAAAATTAGCTCGTTGTATTATATTGTAAGAAAAGTGAGAACGGACTTCCGTAACCGTCAGATTTTTTTTATCAATCCAGGTACTTGATGAAATAATTGAAGAGGGACTACTAGTAGAAATTGCTGAAACGTCTTGCCAAATAGTTTGGCGTTGAAATCCAAAAACTCCAAATCCAGCATCCCACTCCATTTTATTTAAGAAAGGATAAGTAAAAAATATGCCCCCCTGAATTGCGTTCCCAACCTGTACCTTAATTACTTCAGGTCCAAGGGACATTCCATGTGGTTGATCATACAAAAAATGTTCTGCTTCCATAAATTGTAAGCGACCTGCAAACAAACCAAAATACATTGCCCGCTTAACCAAAACAGTGTCGCCATCATCGTGTTGAGCAATAACATTTGTGCTTATTAATCCACAAATTACTACTAGAAAAAAATATACCCCTTTCATTTTTGGCCGTTATTTGCTGTTACAAGGTAATGGATTGTTAAATACAATTGTATTTCAATTGAAAGATTTTTGATATAAATTTGAAATCTTTAAACCCGTAAAACAATATCATTTTCCTATCTTTACAAAAGAAAAAAAGAAGCTCATTAAATATGAACAACGTCGCTGGCTCACCCAAAGATGTACAACCAAAAAAGAATATGGAACGAAAGGTAAGCGTAATGTCCAGCCAACTCATCGGTTCTGAGATTATCAAACTTGCTGCCGAGGTGAATGAGAAAATTAAGAATGGAGTCCAGGTTTTTAATCTGACTATTGGCGATTTCAATCCAAAAATTTTTCCAATTCCGGCTGGCCTAAAAAAAGAAATTATTGCTGCTTATACTAATGATGAAACCAATTACCCAGCAGCAGATGGGGTGTTGGAATTACGAAAAGAGGTAGCTGGATTAATTGAAAAACGTCAAGGATTAAAATATGATGCGAATGAAATTTTAATTGCAGGTGGAGCTCGACCAATTATTTATGCCATCTTCAGAACATTAATAGATACGGGAGATAAAATTCTTTTTCCTGTGCCATCGTGGAATAACAATCACTACACGCATTTGAGTTCTGGCAACTATGAACAACAAATTTTAATTGAAACAAGTCCAGAAAATAATTTCATGCCCACCGCGAAAGATCTTGCACCACATCTTTCGAAGGTTGCCTTGGTGTCGCTTTGTTCTCCATTAAATCCAACAGGAACAACATTTACAAAAAAAGATTTAAGTGAGATTTGCGATTTGATTATTGCAGAAAATGAGCGCCGTGGACCAAATGCAAAGCCACTGTACCTCTTATACGATCAAATTTATTGGGCACTTACTTTTGGTGAAGTCAAACACTATGATCCGGTATCGCTTCGACCAGCAATGCGACCTTATACAATATTTGTAGATGGCATCTCAAAATCCCTTGCCGCAACAGGCGTTCGCGTAGGTTGGGCAATAGGACCGAAAACAATAATCGACAGCATGAAATCTTTGCTTTCACATGTGGGAGCTTGGGCACCAAAAGCAGAGCAAATTGCAACAGCAAAATTTTTAGCAAATCTTGATGAATACGATGCTTTTCTCGTTGACTTTAAAGCGAAAATAAACGACCGCCTCATTGCATTTCATAACGGACTTCAATCGCTGAAAAAGAAAGGTTATCAAGTAGATTCAATAGCACCGCAAGCCGCAATTTACCTTACTATACAATTTGCCCTTCAAGGAAAACATACGCAAGATGGACAAATGCTGTCGTCCACTAAAGATGTAACAAAATATATTCTTGACGAAGCCAAACTTGCTGTTGTTCCCTTTTATGCCTTTGGTGCTTCAACAGATTCCAGTTGGTATCGACTTTCGGTTGGAACTTGCAAACTAGAAGATGTAAAAATAATTATTGAAAATTTAGATATAGCTATAGGAAAACTTTCCTAAAAATAATATCAAAATTAAAGATGAAAAATAACCGTTACTGTATTATCATGGCTGGTGGTGTCGGAACAAGATTCTGGCCAATGAGTCGTACTTCAAACCCGAAGCAATTCATTGACATTCTTGGAACCGGTAGAACACTGCTACAATCCACTTTTGATCGCTCAACAAAAATCTGTGACCCGGAAAATATTTATGTTGTAACTAATGAAAGTTATCATTCACTTGTTCAACAACAACTTCCAACTATTCCGCAGGAAAATATTCTTTGTGAGCCATACAGAAAAAATACCGCGCCATGTATTGCTTATGCTACTTGGAAAATTTTTAACCTGAATCCTAATGCTGTTATGGTCGTCGCTCCGTCCGACCATCTTATATCAAAAGAAGATATTTACGCTAAGGCAATTCGCTCCTGCATGAGGCAAGCGAAAACAGATGATTGTTTAATTACAATTGGCATTAAACCAACGCGGCCAGATACCGGTTATGGATACATTCAATTTACCGAAACAGAATCGCAACAAATAGACAAGCGAATAAAAAAAGTAAAAACTTTTACTGAAAAGCCAGACCTCGCCATGGCAAAGTTTTTTATGCAAAGCGGTGATTTTCTTTGGAACGCAGGAATCTTTGTATGGAGCGCCAAGAGTATTATGAAGGCATTTGAAAAACTAATGCCCGAAACAGCACAAATTTTTAACGAAGGAGCAGGTAATTGGAATACAAAAAGCGAAAAGTCGTTTCTTAAAGAGGCCTATGGAAGATGCAAAGCAATTTCGATTGATTATGCCATTATGGAAAAAGCGGATAATGTTTTTGTGCGCAAATCAATTATCGGCTGGTCCGATTTAGGTACCTGGGGCTCACTTTATACGCACTTAAACAAAGACAGTAACAACAATGCAATAGTTGGCAAACATGTGATGATGTACAATTCAAAAAATTGCGTGGTGCATGTCCCGAATGAGAAATTAGTGGTCATTGAAGGACTGGATGATTATATTGTTGTTGAATCAGAAAACATTCTTCTCATTTGTAAAAAACAAGACGAACAACAAATACGTGCATTTGTCAATGATGTGAAAGTTGCAAAAGGGGATAAGTTTATCTAATAAAACAATTTCAAAATTCCTCGGAATAATTGTCTTATCGCAAAGCACTAATTAAAATGTACTGCTAATAATTTCGAAGTGGCTCCTTGCCTTTAACATAACCTTTGAATGCACTAGACAAAAATACATCAACCCTAATTCCAACAATGCTGTTTTTTGAATTAACATTTACAAAAAAAGCGCCACCCAAACCCACATCATAATATATTTTTTTTATCGCTTGGAATTCAGCGTAAACACCAAACGCTGCGTAAGGATTATTGTTGTCGTAAATGTCTGGCGCCCGAATAAAGTCATACCCCGTACAATAAGAAGGTCCACACATTGTAGCCAAATGAAATTTTTCTGTTTCTTTTCGGTAAGGAATCCAAGCGATGTGAGCTTGAAAATTATTCCACAACCCAAAATCATCGCCCGACATCATTCCTCCTAAACGAAAATAATATTGATGAATATGAAAATTAAAATTCACAGCAAGCACCGTTTGCGGATATGGATTTGCTGTATTTGCTGCTAGCCCTCCTGCACCACTGAACCAATTGTTATAAACCCGAAAACGTTTATCCTTAAAAACAATTTCCCGCTTGAAATTTTCTTGTAGTTTAAGCCGGCTTGTATCTTGAGCAAAAGAATAAATTGGAATGCAAATAAAAATAAATAAAATAAACGCACTACTATTAAATCCTTTCATCCTACTTAGTTGACCTATTTGACTTTTATTTCCGAACTGCATTTGATAAATTTCGCGCCTAAAACATTAAAAATTTAATTCTCTAATTGTTTAAAGCTCCAATCATATCCTCCGGTCTTACCCATTCGTCAAATTGTTCCGCTGTTACATATCCAAGTTCCACCGCTGCCGCTTTCAATGTTTTATCTTCTTGATGTGCTTTTTTAGCAATTTCTGCACATTTATAATATCCAATATGTGTATTCAACGCAGTAACCAGCATCAATGAATTTTCCATGTGTCGCTTAATCGTTGCTAGATTTGGTTTAATGCCATTGGAGCAATGTTCCGTAAACGAAACACAGGCATCACCTAATAATCTGGCACTCTGTAAAACATTTGCAGCAATCAATGGTTTGAAAACATTCAATTCAAAATGTCCATTCATTCCTCCAATAGAAACTGCCACGTCGTTGCCTATTACTTGCGCACAAACCATTGTCATGGCCTCTGGTTGTGTTGGATTTACTTTTCCAGGCATAATTGATGAACCCGGTTCATTATCAGGAATGATAATTTCACCAATGCCGGAACGTGGTCCAGAGCTCAACATTCGAATGTCATTCGCAATTTTCATCAAAGAAACTGAAGTACGTTTCAGCGCGCCCGATAACTCAACCATTGCATCGTGAGCAGCAAGTGCTTCAAACTTATTTGGCGCTGTAACAAAAGGAAGTGAAGTAAACTCTGCAATTTTTTTTGCAACTAGCACATCGTAACCTTTAGGTGTATTCAAGCCAGTGCCAACCGCTGTTCCTCCCAGCGCCAACTCACTTACCATAACAAGTGCGTTCTTAATGGCGCGAATACTATTGGTAATTTGCTGAACATAACCTGAAAACTCCTGCCCAAGTGTTAGTGGTGTCGCATCCATAAAATGTGTGCGTCCAGTTTTTACAATTCCGGAAAATTCTTTTGCCTTTGCATCTAACGAAGCTCGTAATCCCTCCAAGCCAGAAAGTGTACACCCAGCAACTAATTTATAGGTAGCAATGTGCATGGCTGTCGGATAGGTATCGTTTGAAGATTGTGATTTATTCACATCATCGTTAGGATTCAATATTTTTTTCTCATCTGTTAATTTCCCTCCACTGATTACATGCGCACGATAAGCAATCACTTCATTCACATTCATATTACTTTGAGTGCCCGAACCCGTTTGCCAGATGACCAAAGGAAATTGATCTTCCAACTTTTGAGCTATAATTTCATCACACACTTGAGAAATCATATCGCGTTTGGCAACATCTAAAACTCCAAGTTCCGTATTGGCATGTGCAGCGGCTTTTTTTAAATAGGCAAAAGCATAAATTATTTCCATTGGCATACTCGCTGCAGGACCAATCTTAAAATTATTTCGTGAACGTTCCGTTTGAGCTCCCCAGTATTTAGATGCAGGAACTTTTACTTCGCCCATGGTGTCTTTTTCAATTCTGAATTCCATATTGGTAGTGATGAGGTGATGAAATTATAAAATATTATTTTGACTGAGTAAAAATAATGATTGTTCCAATGCAAAAGGAGGAATAGTTGAACTTGAGTTATAAATATTTTCTACCACTCCCCTAATAGCCATAAAATACAAATTCGGAATGCGCCTATTGTTATTTCAAATCCACATTCCAACTCGGACCATATTCCATCAAATACGTTTTAATAAATTCATCCAAATTTCCATCCAATACGCCAGCGGCATCCGAGGTTTCATGTTCCGTTCGCAAATCTTTCACCATTTTATAAGGGTGCAAAACATAATTTCGAATCTGTGATCCCCACTCAATTTTTTTCATTCCTCCGCGAATCGCCTGAACCGTTTCCATTTTTTTCCGCATCTCCACTTCATACAATTGCGATTTCAACAAGCGCAACGCATTTTCTCTATTCGTCATTTGAGAACGCGATTCCTGATTTTTAATGACTATGCCCGATGGCTTATGATACAATCGAACAGCAGTCTCCACTTTATTTACGTTTTGTCCGCCCGCTCCCCCCGAACGAAATGTTTCCCATTCGCATTCTGCCGGATTTATATCAATCTCAATGGTATCGTCCACCAGCGGATAAACATAAACAGAAGCAAATGAAGTATGTCGTCTTGCATTAGAATCGAATGGAGAAATACGAACCAAACGATGCACACCGTTCTCTCCTTTCAAATGTCCAAATGCATAATCGCCTTCTATTTCTAAAGTACACTGTTTTATTCCTGCACTCTCTCCATCTTGAATATCATCTTCTTTTACTTTAAATCCGTTTTTCTCCGCCCACATTTTATACATGCGCATAAGCATCGCCGCCCAGTCGCAACTTTCTGTTCCTCCAGCTCCCGAATTTATTGTGAGTACCGCATGTAAATGATCTTCACGACCACTCAACATATTCCTAAATTCTAAACTTTCCGCTTTTTGCGTGGTCTCAGCATATTGAACGTCAACATCTGCTTCACTGGCATCGCCCGCCTTGTAAAAATCATACATCACAGTCAAATCTTCGATACTCGCTTCGAGTGCGAAAAATGAATCCGTCCACAATTTTCTTTTCTTGATTTCCTTGAGCAATTTTTCAGCTCTTTTGGGATCATCCCAAAACCCAGCTACTTCCGTCAATGCCGTTTCTTCAGCAATTTTATTTAGTTTGCCATCAACGTCAAAGATGCCTCCTCAACGCGTCCTTGCGATCTACTAATGCCCTTACCTGATCTGTTGTAATCATGGTTGCAAATGTAACTAAATGATGTATTAATATGCTAAAGTGAAAATGGAAGATAAATTGTTGGGCCTGTCCCTCATCACACAAGTGTGTTCCGTGCAACATGGTCTTCATTGTTCGTCCTTCGGACGCAAAGAAGCCTTAGCTGTTTTGTTATGGGGCGTTTATTTTTTGTTTGTCTGTCCGTTGTCCGCTATGACTAATTTTATTTTGATAATTCTTTAGTCATTTTTTCAACTTCTTCCATTTTGTAAACAAATATACTTCCGTCCTTTGTCTGTATTTTTAACGAAACATTTGGAGTTTGCTCGATAATCATTCCCTTGATAACGCTTCCGTTTTCAAGATAAACAACATCTTGCATTTCAGATTTGTTGTCATTATTAGAGGAGGAGGATGAACCCTTGTGCTTTTTACCAAGCACCATAAATAATATGCCTAACGCACATATTATAATTCCTCCAAGAATACTTGCGAAAAGGATAATTAAAATTCCACAAGCCCATATAATCCAACCAAATATTCTTAATGCAACAATGCCATTATCGCCATCGTCTCCTGATTTTTTATCGCTGTTTGTTCTCAATTCTTTCAATTTGTTTTTTAATTCTTTTTTATTTGAGATTACAGGTTTTGTCTGCGCAATGGAATTTGTCTTGAGAGAAACTGGATTTGCTTTTTTCTCAAACGCAACTGTCTTGTGAGATGGAATAATAATAGAGTTGTTGTCTGCCGATGCAGTAATGTTGTCATCAGTTACTGACAGTGCGAAAGAATTTTCAACCGTGTTAGTTGCTATCTCTGATTGCTCAACTGTCACGATTTGATTTTTATTTTTACTGTCGTTGCTTCCGAATTGTTGTCTTTCGGGATTATGTTTTGATTTATTCCACTCAGTATGATAGCCAGGCAGATAAACCCGTTCTTCCATTGTGCAGGAAGTCAGAACGAGCGCAATAGCCAGTCCGATGAAAGAAAGTTGTCGTAATGATTTCATTTTGTTTTTGGGTTTTAAATTATTAATAAAATATATTTTTACCTACTCGTTGGCTTTTCGGTTTCCCCCCCATAAACCAATGGGAATGGTTGTATTTTTTGTTTCCAATTCCATTATAGAACTTAAATTGAAAACAAATATAGTAAATTAATACAAACTATTACATGTACATTTATTATAGGTAGTATTATAAGTGTACAATATATAGTACGTTGACTAATAAACGGATATTTACGTGTATTGCTGAATGAAAAAACAAACAATTGCCAAACAGGCTTCAACTAAAGGCAAGAAACAAATCCCCGAAATGCCAAAGCTTGCTGAACGCATCAAAACACTCCGAAAGAAGATGGGATTCAAAAGTCACGAAGCATTCGCCTTTGAAGCTGGGATTTCTCGTACACAATACAATAAGTATGAACGTGGATTTGATATCCGATTTTCAACGCTTGTTCGTATTGTAAAGCAGTTTGATATGACTCTAGAAGAATTTTTTAGCGAGGGTTTTGACTAAATCCGCTTTTACTCCTCGCGCTCCACACAATTCCTGCGAACAAATGTTGGCGTAGGTTTGCCTAAGCGGTTAGTACGTTGCAAACTTACGACCAACATAGTGTGTGTGGTGCGTTTGGATTTTGAGGGTAGCCCTGTTTGTTTTTTACTTTTTTAAGGTGGCGTGTTGTGGCTTTATAATAACAAACATAAAAAAAACATTAAATGTTTGTATATATAAATAAAATACCTATCTTTGTGGTAGTATTAATTAAACAATTTTTTAAATATGCCAAAAATCTATGAGTACTTCGGGTTAATTTTCTTAATTTATGTTAATGAACACGAACCAATACACGTTCACGTTCAGAATGGTAAAAAAGAAAGTGTAATTGAAATTATAAGAAATTCAGCAGGGCGAGTTTTAGAAATAAGAAAAAGGAAAGCATCCACAGGGAGGGAATTAACCTCATCTAAATTAAATGTAGCCATGAAATTTGTTAATGTAAAAGCTGAGGAAATTATCGAGGCATGGTCTTTAATAAAAAAGGGTAAGTTTAATCAGAAGCCAATTGTAATAACAAGAAAAATAGTTTAATTATGAAGCCACCAAAGAGAGTAAATTTAATAAGTGCTAAATATTTTAAAGACTATAAGTTTTTATTCAAATTTAACAATGGTAATGAATCAATAGTTGATTTTGAACCCATCATTTCACATGGGACATCTTTACTTAATTATTTAGATGTATCAAAATTTAAAAAAATTAATATAAATAAAGATACGGGAGATATTTATTGGGGCAAAAATTGGGATATGTGCTTTCACATTGAAGCATACTATAATGAAACTGCTATTATTCCAATTAAACAAAAAGGTGGAAGAAAAAAATCTTCTGATAAAAAAGTTGTGCTTAGATTATATATACCACAAAGCATTGTTGATGCTAACGGAGGGATAGAATCTTCACAAGAAAAATGCACAAAATTATTAAATGACTTTTTGCCACTTTAACAATTCCCACCCTGCTGCGGGGTAAGCGCTATTATCCCTCAGGCACGAAAAAATTACTTTCCTCACGCAAAAGAAAAACCAACAACCCAATCACCAATTACCAATTACCAATTACCTTCGTATCATGAACGAACCGAAACACTCGCATTTTGTATTAGCTGATGCGAGTTACTGCCATGTGTTGGAGGACAAACTCTACATTGGAAAACGTGAATTGCCTGAAAAATTTCCATTGCCAATTTATAAACTAGATTTTCTAACACTTACATTTCAATTGCTCGGATTGTTAGTGCTTAGCTTTTTTATTGTAATGACCTTAATGACTAAATTTTATGTCATCACATTTACGCTTAGTCTATTCACCTTAACACTCGCACTGGCAACACTCCGCTCTGCAGGATTTACCAATACATTTAATATCCCTATCGCCTCAATTGTTAAGGTCGATTATACTAAAAAATCTTTCGGCTACGATTTTTTTGTGATTCATTATTCTGACAAAATTGGAAAAATTTGGAAACGACGACTCGCAATTTATGATTCTAAAATTTGTTTGGATCAAGCAATAGCTGCAATGAAAGATGCTAAACTATTGAAATAAATCTTATCCCTTTCCCTTCGTTCCCACAACCTCTACCACCAAATCATTCTCAAATCCTCTCGAAAGAAGGTAATTCATAACCTTATATTTTTTCTTTTTCGAATCTCTTTCTTTCGTCGCTTTTATTTTTACCTCAGCTACTTTTTGCAGTGTTTTAATGTACTCTTCTTCCTCAATTTCTGCTAATCCCTTTTTTATACAATAAGCACTTATTTTTCTGCGCTTCAGTTCAATGCTAATCTTTACGCGCCCCCATTTTTTGATTCTAAATTTCCCTCCCGCATAGGCCTTTGCAAAACGCTCTTCATTAATAAAATTGCTAGCAATCAAATCCGCTATTACATTCTCAACTTGAATTTCATGCAACCCCCAGGAATATAATTTATCACGCAGCTCCTGCTGGCATCGCTCCTGGTAAGCACAGTAGCTTTCCGCTTTTATCAAAGCTTGCTTTTGGGTGTAAACTTTTGGTTTCTTTAACTGCTCCAAACTCATGTTACAAACCAATTTTATGCATTATAATTTCATTCAAAACTAGAAACTAGACGTTTCACCAACAAATGGATTTGTTTTTTTCTCTATTCCAATTTCCGTAACACCACCGTGCCCTGAGAAAACTCTTGTATCATCGGGCAGTACAAATAATTTTTCGCGAATACTTTTTAATAAAGTTTCCAAATTTCCACCAGGCAAATCGCTTCTACCAATGCTACCTTGAAATAAAACATCTCCTCCAATCAGGAATTTTTCAGTCGCATTATAAAAACAGACACTTCCCGGTGAGTGACCTGGAGTAAAAATTATTTCCAAACTTGTATTTCCGAATTGCACTGAATCCCTTTCCTCTAAAATCGTCAAGGGCTCGGGTTGAATCTTTCCATTAAATCCATACATCTCACAAACTTGTGGAAAAGACGCTAATACTTTTAACTCCAACAAATGAATTTCCAAATTTAATTTCCAAGTTTCTGAAACAAATGGATTTCCGAAAACATGATCGATGTGGCAATGTGTATTTAATAACCTAACAGGACGCAAATTATTTTTCTCAACATACGATTTTAACTCCTGCTCCTCCTCTAAAATATGGCAGCCAGGATCAATAATTACACACGCTCGCGTTTCATCAGAAAGCACATAACAATTTTCTGAAAACGGATTAAAAGTAAAGGTCTTTATTGTAACCATTTCACAAATATAAGGGTCAAGAAATGAGCGCCCTGCACAAACAAAATAATAATTCGTTAATAATACCTACAAAATTCATAAATGAGTACCAGCAATTCCATTTAAACGAGCATTTTCCTTAACTTTATAGCTTGTCTGTAAACCAGGCACATTCCCTAGTCAACAAGAAAAAACGAGCCATTTATTTAATCCGTTGAAAAGGTGTTTTATGAATAAGAAACTAAGCAAAACGTTTTTTTTTATTTTACCCTTTCGAATTTTAATTTTGATTGTCTTTTTGTTGTGCCCTTCTTTTTCATACGGACAATTTTATAACGGCTCACAAACTGATTTTGGGCAAAATCGTATACAGTACCAAGATTTTAAATGGAACTATTATAAATTCCAGAAATACGAAGTTTACTACAACACAGGTGGAAAAGAATTAGCAATTTATGTCGCTCGCTGTGCAAAGCTGCACATGGCCGATATTGAAAAGTTTTTTGATTTTACCATCGACGATAAAATTCAGTTTATTGTTTACAACAAACAGGAAGATTTTAAACAAAGCAATGTTGGCCTAAATACGGAAGACGGAGCAAATGTTGGCGGCGTCACACGCATAGTAGGAAGAAAAGTTTTTCTTTATTACAAAGACGAACATGTTACGCTTGAAGAGCAGATAAGAGCAGGAATTGCGGAGGTGTTGATCAACCAAATGATGTACGGAGGAAATATGCGGGACATGGTAAAAAACTCCACCCTTCTCAATTTGCCCGAATGGTACACAAAAGGATTAATTTCATACGTAGCAAAAGGTTGGAGCAGCGAGACAGATAACCGTGTCAGAGATGGAATTTTAAGTAGCCGCTATCGAAAATTTAATCACCTCACAGGTGATGATGCATTGTATGCTGGCCAATCTATTTGGTATTACATCGGTGAAAAATATTCTCCTGCTATCATTCCGAATATTCTTTACATGACTAAAGTGAGTAAAAATGTTGAAAGTGCTTTCCTATTTGTGCTTGGCATAAACATGCGTGTGCTCCGATTAGAATGGATGAATTACTACCAGGAAAAATATTCTTTCAATGATACTTCGCGCACACTCCCAACCACAAAACTGCTGCTCAACAACCCGCGTGCATCCAAAGTTTACAGTGATGCTATAATAAGTCCAGACGGCAACTACATTACTTATGTTACCAATGAAATGGGACAAATAAAACTGTGGCTACAAAATTTACAAACAGGAAAAAAGAAACGCCTTTTCAAAAAAGGACAAAAACTAGATCGTATTAACGATTATTCCTATCCACTCATTTCGTGGCATCCGAACGGAAAAATCCTTTCTTACCTGTATGAAAAAAAGGGAGAAACATGGCTAGTGATTTATGAAATTGATGGGGGAAGAAAAGTTTTAAGACCAATTTATAATTTTATTAAAATTCTTGATTTTTCTTATTCACCCGATGGAAAATCATTTGTAATGTCAGCTGTTCAAAATGGACAAACAGATATTTACACCTACAATATTGGAAGTGGCTCAGCTACTGCAGTAACCCGAGATGTATTTGATGACATAAATCCACACTATATTGAAAATGGAAAAAGAATTATCTTCAGTTCCAATAGAACAAAAGACACTTTAAATGTTTCCATTAACCCAGACACTAAATTAAATACATCGTTTGATCTTTTTGTTTACAACACACAAACCCGTTCACAAGTATTACGACGTATTACAAATACTCCTGGGGTAAATGAATTGCAAGCGCAAGAGTATGATAGCACACATTTTGCTTACTTGTCGGACCGAAATGGTATCTACAACCGCTATGTTGGTTATTTCGACAGCACCATCTCATTTATCGACACTTCAGCACATTACAAATACCTAACACGAAGTGTTCCTGTTACAAATTACAAATTCGGAATTATTGAACAGAATATTTCGGTGGCATCTAAAAACCTAACTGAAATTATTTTTCACGATGGGAAATATTGGATTTATTCGACAGCTTTGCCACCATTCGAATCAATTGGAACTGTTAAATTAAAAAACACAAGTCACCGCGACCGAATGCTTGAATTGGCAAAAATAGAGGAAGAATATGAAGAGGAAGAAAAGGAGAAGAAGAAAACCGCACCCATTCCAAAAGGCAAACCAATGGAAACCTTAAAGGTTTATGATACACCTGAGAATCGAACGAAAACAATTAACGACACTTCAAAAATTGACATCAATAATTACCAATTCGATGGGATAAAAAACAATTCAAAAAGTAATACTCCGATTGTAAATCAAAATATAGATTCAAGCATTACAGCTCCGAGTACCAAAAACGCAATTAGTGAATTTGTACTTCCCATTGCAAGAAATTACAAAGTTCAGTTCAGCACTGAATATGTCGTTAGTCAACTTGACAATAGTTTCTTGAACGCCGGTTATCAGAGATTTACTGGCGGCGGATCACCAATTTATTTGAATCCGGGTTTTACTGGATTATTAAAAATTGGCATGACTGATTTATTAGAGGATCATAAAATTGTTGCTGGTGCGCGATTATCAAGCAATTTAAAAAGTAACGAATACGTTCTTTTATTTGAAGATCGAACGCATCGCTGGGATAAAACGCTTTTGTTGCACCGACAGGCTTTTTTGAATGTTACAAATACAGGAGCCCGAACTAAAGTATATACACAAGAAGGTCGCTACGGTATAAAATTTCCATTCAACGAAGTTTTTAGTGCAAGGGGAACTTTGGGATACAGAAACGATCAGCAAATAATTCTTGCAAGTGATTACCCAAAACTGCAAGCAAAAAACACTTTTACTAATTCAACAAATGCAAAAATAGAATTGGTAGTAGATAATTCAATCAAGCGTGGCTTAAATTTATGGACAGGCATCCGCTGCAAAGTATATTTTGAAACTTTTCAGGGAATGGATAGTTTGGTAAATGCCAAAATTAAAAGCAATCATAAGTTAAAAAATGATTTATATGCCCTTGGAGTTGATTTCCGTTATTCTATTAGCATTCATCGAGAAATTATTTTGGTTAACCGAATTGCAGCTTCCACCTCATTCGGACATGAGAAATTAGTCTATTATATGGGTGGCGTAGACAACTGGTTAGCGCCTAAATTTGACCAAAGTGTTTACATTGCTGAAAATCAAAATTACACCTACCAAACTTTAGTTACACCCATGCGTGGGTTTTGGCAGAATGGCAGAAATGGAAATAGTTTTGCAGTCGTCAGTAGTGAGTTAAGAATTCCAATAGTCAAGTACCTCTTCAATCGTCCATTACGATCTGACTTCTTCAATAATTTTCAAGTAATTGGATTTGGCGATATTGGCACTGCATGGACAGGGAAAAGTCCATATGATCCTGAAAATTCTTTAAACACAACTGTTATTGCAGCAACTGGAAATCCAATTGTGGTCATACTTAAAAACCATACAGATCCAATTATAGGTGGATATGGTTTTGGCGTTCGTACTCGATTGTGGGGATATTTTGTTCGTTTAGATTGGGCCTGGGGTGTAGAAAACAGAAATGTTTTGCCTCGACAAACTTACATTTCATTTAGTTTAGATTTTTAATATTTTATGGCCGACCTATCTATTTTAATGAAAGCAATTCAAAATGCAGCACGAGAATTAGTACCTCGTATCATTTTTATTCGCAGACATTTACACCAACACCCCGAACTTTCTTTCAAAGAATACAATACCTGTTCATTTGTATGTGATGAATTGGAAGCGTTGCAAATCCCCTTTGAAAAAATGATTGGAACAGGTATTGTTGCTCGTATTGAAGGACGAAATCCAACAGCCAAAACAATTGCACTCCGAGCCGATCTTGATGCGCTACCGATTACAGAAAAAAATAATGTGGACTATAAATCTGCACAAGAAGGAATCATGCATGCTTGTGGTCATGATGTTCACACAGCGGCACTTTTAGGTGCGGCACAAATTTTAAATACATTTAAGAATGAATTTGAAGGAACGGTAAAACTAATTTTTCAACCTGGCGAAGAAAAAGCTCCTGGAGGAGCTTCGTTGATGATAAAAGCAGGAGTGCTTGAAAACCCTAAGCCAAGTTATATTTTTGCACAACACGTATTTCCATCGCTTCCTGCGGGTAAAGTGGGATTTAGAAGTGGGATGTACATGGCCAGCACCGATGAGCTCTACATGACCATAACTGGAAAAGGTGGTCATGCCGCAATGCCATCCGAATACGTAAATCCTATTCTAATTGCATCCACAATTATTGCTGCCTTGCACCAATACTTTATGGATGTCAGCACAAGATTGCGTTCAGCCGCTGATCATCCAACGGTATTGGCTTTTGGAAAAATAGAAGGCTTGGGTGCAACAAATGTTATTCCTGATACCGTTTTAGTGGAAGGAACATTTCGCACCATGAATGAAGAATGGCGCTCTGCCGCACATGACTTTATGAAAAAAAATGCTGTTGCAATTGCAAAAGATATGGGTGGCGAATGTGAATTTAGGGTGGAGGGCGGTTACCCATTTTTAGTAAATGATCACAACGCAACAGAACGAGCAAGAAAGGCATCGGAAGAATATCTTGGAAAAGAAAATGTAGTTGCCTTAGAAAGAAGAATGACTGCTGAAGATTTCGCTTTTTACTCTCAAAAAATACCCGCTTGCTTCTATCGTTTGGGAACAGCTTCTGCAAATGGAGAAAACTCAGCGGGTGTGCACACACCAACTTTTAATATTGATGAAAAAGCGCTCGAAACAGGAATGGGCTTGATGGCTTGGATTGCAATTGACGCCTTACAACAATAAAAATAAATAAATTGTGACATTTTAATTCATGAAGACTTATACTGGTAATATCGTTCCTTCCACTTTGAATTCAGAACAGCAAAAATTGCTCGATGCTGGTCAATTACTTCCTTTGATGGAAGAATTTTATACTATTCAAGGAGAAGGATTCCATACAGGTAAACCTGCCTACTTTATACGCCTCGGCGGATGTGATGTGGGTTGTCATTGGTGCGATGTGAAAGAATCTTGGGATGCAAATACCCATCCGCTGACAGCAGCGTCAAAAATTGTAAGCAATTCATTACAATACCCTGCAAGAGCAGTTGTGATTACTGGAGGAGAACCTTCGGCTTTTAATTTAGCGTTTTTAACACACGAATTAAAAAAACATAACGTTTTAACTTTTATTGAAACGTCGGGGGCTTATAATTTGACAGGTACTTGGGATTGGATTTGTCTATCACCAAAAAAAACTTCTCCTGCCAAGCCTGAAATCTTTAAAAGGGCACACGAATTGAAGGTAATTATTTACAATAACGATGATTTCAAATGGGCGGAAGAAAACGCAATGCATGTTAATGAAAATGCTTTATTGTATTTACAACCAGAGTGGAGTAAATCAAAATTAATGACACCGTTAATTGTAGATTATGTAATGAAAAATCCGAAATGGAATATCTCTTTACAAACTCATAAATACATGAACATACCATAGGTGACAAATAATATAAAGCCAATTACTTCAAAACATTCAAAATATGAAACTGGTAAAATGAATAAATTTCCCACTTTAATCGTACTACTAACTTTCGTTACAAGTTGCATGGCACAAGCGCCAGCGACCTCTACTAAATCTAAAAAAGCAGAAAAGGCGTATTATGCATCGAAACAATTTGCGGAGCAATCCAATTTCCCGGCCGCCTATGCACAAATTGCAATTGCGGAAAAAGAAGATCCAAACTTTGTAGAAGCGTTTACTTTACATGCAAATTATGATTTAGCAAATGCAAAGTGGGCGAACGCAATTATAAATTTCAACAAAGCATTTGCTATCAATGATGGATTTTTCCCTTCAAGCTACTACGATTGTGCAAATGCCGAATTAAAACTTGGCAATTACACAGATGCTAAAAAACATTTTCAGCTATTTCTGGAAAGACATCGCCCAAACACACTAGAGAAAACGCTAACAAATGCACAACGTGGAATTGACAACTGCGATTTTGCAGTAATTTCAATCGAGCACCCAGTACCATTCAATCCTATTAACATGGGTGATAAAATAAACACTGTAGGTTGCGAGTATTTTCCAAATGTCACCACAGACGATGCAACTTTTCTTTTTACAAGAAATACACAACTAAAGGACCCTGTCACTGGAGTCGTAAAGCAAGAGCAGGAAGATTTTTTTATAAGCTATAAAGATGAACAGGGCAATTGGGGAATTGCTCAAAATATGGGCAAGCCAATTAATACAGAAAATAACGAAGGTGCGCCAAGTTTGTCAGCCGATGGAAGAAACTTATTTTTCGCCGCATGTCAGGAATACGATGGCTATGGAAATGGAAGACAAGGTTTCGGAAGTTGTGATATTTTTTATACAAGTAAAGCAAATGGCAAATGGTCGGTGCCAAAAAATGTTGGTGCGCCAGTGAATAGCCCTGCTTGGGAATCGCAGCCTTCATTTTCGTCGGATGGAAAAACACTTTATTATGTTTCCAATCGTTCAAACGGTTTTGGTGGAAGCGATATTTGGAGCGCAACTTTAAATGCAGAAGGTAAATGGGGTGCTCCATTTAATTTAGGTGTTGAAATTAATACAGCTGGCACAGAAGAAGCTGTTTTTATTCATCCAGATAACCAAACATTGTATTTTGCTTCTAACGGATTAATAGGAATGGGTGGACTAGATCTATTTATTTGCCACCGAGATATAAAAACTGGAAAATGGGATAAGCCCATCAACTTAGGTTATCCAATTAATACTGCTGGCGACGAAAGTGGATTAATTGTAAATGGTGCAGGAACAGTTGCTTATTTCTCCTCCGACCGAACAGGAACTTTCGGCTGCGATGATATTTATATGTTCAAACTACCTGAAGCATTAAAACCTGTTCCAGTTACTTACATGAAAGGTAAAGTATTCAATAAAAAAACATTAAAACCCCTTGGTGCTGCCTTCGAATTAATTGACCTTGAATCAGGTAAAATAGCTATTACCTCATATTCTGATGCCGTGACTGGAGAGTTTTTGGTTTGCCTTCCTGTAAATCTAGATTATGCATTAAACGTAAATAGCCCAGGATATTGTTTCTACTCAAAAAATTTTCAATTGAAAAAAGTCACAGATGCAAACAAACCATTTCGTATAGATGTTCCTCTTTCACCAATTGAAGACAGCGCAATGGTTGAGTTAGAAAATGTTTTCTTTGAAACAGGGAAATTTGACCTGAAGCCAGAATCAAAAGCAGAGCTCAACAAACTAGTTTCCTGGATGAAACTAAATCCACTGGTGAAAATAGAAATTGGCGGACATACCGATAACGTTGGAGACAAAAAATCAAATAGTACGCTGTCTAATTATCGCGCAAAGTCTGTGTACGATTATTTATTTGCAAATGGAATTACGGCACCCCGAATGACCTATAAAGGTTACGGCGATAACAAACCAAAAATTGTAAACGACACGCCCGAACACAGGCAAATGAATCGAAGAACAGAATTTAAGGTAATAGGAATAAAATAATTCTATGTGTGACCATTGTATTAATGCGTTCGTAAAATGAATTATTAAAAATTTGCTAGATGATTTCAAAATACAGAATTAACGCATACCTTAAATACAGAAAAACGGCTGTCAGTAAGCATGGAATTCATTCTCCATTTGTATATGACCTTGTTACTAAAGTTTTTTTGAAAAAAAAAGAAAAATACGGAGAGGATGTTGCAGAAGATTACCGGACAGAATGTATTTTAAATAAAGAAAGTATCGATGTACTCGATTTAGGAAGTGGCAAATCGGGACCAAGAAAAATAGCGAGCATTGCAAAAAAAGTAACGAATACACCTGCGCATGGCCAACTTCTTTATAGAATTATTAAATACATCAAGCCAAAAAAAATGTTGGAGTTGGGAACTTCATTAGGAATCACAACCTACTATGAAGCCAGCGCTTGCAAACACGAAAAATTCATTTCTCTAGAAGGCTGTCCACAAACAGCAGCAAAGGCCGTCTCTTTTTTTGAACAAAATAAACTAAACGTAACGGTTCGTATAGGCAACTTCCAAAATACCTTGTTGAAAGCATTACAAGATTTAGAAGCAGTCGATTATGTTTTTTTTGATGGAAATCACCAAGAAAATGCAACAGTAAATTACTTTGAAACCTGTATTCCATTTATTACAAATGATACAATTTTTATTTTTGATGACATTCATTGGTCAGCAGAAATGGAACGCGCCTGGGAAAAAATAAAGATGCATCCAAAAACAAAAATGAGTCTCGATTTATTCCATTTAGGCATAATCTTTTTTAGAGAAGAACAAAAAGAACGCGAACACTTTGTCATTCGCTATTAAGAAAAATTTAAAAAAGTAATTTAATCTGCTGAATCAGGTCTCACAACTTTTTCCCTACCTTTATAAAGTAATGAATAACGAAATTATCTCTCTTAGTAATATTTCTCGTGAATATATTGTGGGGAATGAATTGATCTATGCATTGCGGGATATTTCTCTCAAAATATTTAAAAATGAATACGTTGCTTTAATGGGGCCATCTGGCTCTGGAAAATCAACATTAATGAATATGCTGGGCTGCTTGGATACTCCTAGCGCAGGAGAATATATCCTCAACGGCCTATCTGTTGCGAATATGAGTGACAATGAATTAGCGGAAGTTCGAAACAAAGAAATTGGTTTCGTATTTCAAACTTTTAATTTATTACCACGCCAATCAGCATTAGAAAATGTTACACTTCCTTTAGTTTATGCAGGCATTTCAAAAGCTGAACGACAACAGAAAGCTGAATATGCAATGGAACAAGTTGGATTGAAAGACCGAATGATGCACAAACCGAATGAACTTTCTGGAGGTCAAAGACAGCGTGTTGCAATTGCTCGTGCCTTGGTGAACGACCCTGCCATTATTCTTGCCGATGAACCAACAGGCAATCTGGATTCAAAAACTTCCTTAGAGATTATGGGACTTTTTGAAACAATTCATAAAAATGGAAATACAATTATAGTCGTTACACATGAAGAAGACATTGCAAAATATGCGCATCGTATTGTTCGACTAAAAGACGGTTTAGTTGAGAATGACCAAAGCAATAAAGACATCCGAGAATTAAAAACAGTTGGTTCCATTTAAGTTCAATTAAAGAGATACGCTTCTTTCAAAATTTCAAACAATTGCAAATGAAAATTTATACAAAAACCGGCGATAAAGGTGAAACATCATTAATAGGTGGTACGCGTGTTCCTAAAAATCATATTCGTATTGAAGCGTATGGTACAGTCGATGAACTAAACTCCTACATTGGTCTTTTACGAGATTCAATAAATGATAAACACGTCATTGAAATACTTATTGAAGTTCAAGATCGGCTATTCACAATCGGCTCTATACTTGCAGCAGATCCCTTAAAATCAAAAATGAAATTGCCTGAATTGATAGCTGAAGATATTACTAAACTCGAAAATGAAATTGATGCGATAGACTTGGTGGTTCCACCAATGAAAAGTTTTGTTCTTCCTGGTGGTCACACAAGCGTTTCACATTGTCACATTGCACGGTGCATTTGTAGAAGAGCGGAACGCTGTACAATTCATTTAAACGAGCTATTTCCAGTGGAAGAAATAGTCATTCAATATTTAAATCGTCTCTCAGATTATCTTTTTATGCTTTCCCGTAAACTAAGCGCTGACTTGGGTGTTACGGAAATTCCTTGGAGACCAAGAATATAAAAACATCTGTTTTTTATTACGAGGAGGCCATTTCTGTGACGTTCCGGCAAAATAACAAATGCATCTTAACATATTTTTTGTTGAAATATCTTTAACCTTTTGACATTCAGCAAACTAATCATTAATAAAAATAATACATTTTGTGTCGAACGGGTACATATATTTCTACTTTTGCACAAAGTATAGTCACAAAAAAATTATAGCGGAAAGGAGGAGAAACTTTGCTCCAAACCAGCCGAAAATAACATCTAATAAACCATTTTTATATGTATTGGACCCTTGAACTTGCATCGTACTTAGAAGATGCTCCCTGGCCCGCAACCAAAGAAGAATTAATTGATTTTGGTATTCGTTCTGGCGCTCCTATGGAGGTGATTGAAAATCTACAAGAAATTGAAGACGAAGGAGAATCGTATGAAACAATTGAAGAAATATGGCCTGACTACCCAACAAAAGAGGATTTCTTTTTCAACGAGGATGAATATTAGAATCTATCCAACAAAGACCATTAACAAGGGAACTCAAAAAGTTCCCTTGTTATTTTATGCCATTCTTACCGAAAGTCCAATGAAAAACTAAATTTTCAGAAGTTATGTCATGGCAATTAAAGCAGGAATGATAGTTGAGGAGTTAGCATAAAATACTATGCAAATACACAGACAAATGAAACTATAAAATCCCTACTTTTACCATCTATTAAAAATGCTATTTGCCTAGCTAAAGGCACAAATTTTAAAATATGTTCAATTCAATTGCAAAGTCAATAACAAAACTTTTAGGGGGCTCTAAATCGGAGCGTGACGTAAAAGAGGTTACACCATATATTGAAAAAATAAACTCCTATTTTGCTGGCTACGAAAACATTTCAAACGATGAACTTCGCAATAAAACACAAGAATTTCGTAATCGAATTGACGAATTTATTACAGACGAAACAAACGAAATTGCAAAACTAAAGACACAGGCAGAGGTAGAAGACATTGACATAGACCAGCAGGAAGAATTGTACAATGAGATTGACGCCATCGAAAAAAAGGTGCTCAAAAAAATTGAAGTTATCTTATTAGAAATATTACCGGAAGCATTTGCAGTAGTAAAAGAAACGGCAAGACGCTTCACAGAAAACACCGAACTTCATGTAACCGCTACACAACACGACAGGGATCTTGCTGTTCGCAAAAAAAATATTGTCATTAAAGATGATGTGGCCACATGGAAAAATACTTGGGATGCTGCTGGACTTGAAGTGACTTGGAACATGATTCATTACGATGTTCAACTTATAGGTGGAATCGTTTTGCATCAAGGCAAAATTTCAGAGATGGCAACCGGTGAAGGAAAAACTTTGGTTGCTACTCTCCCAGTTTACCTCAACGCACTTCCTGCGCGCGGCGTGCATCTTGTTACGGTAAATAATTACCTTGCCCGAAGAGATGCGGAATGGAACGGACCTATTTTTGAATTCCTTGGTCTCACCGTGGATTGTATCGATTTGCATGAGCCCAATTCAATCCAACGCCGTAAAGCTTATTTAGCTGACATCACCTACGGAACAAATAACGAATACGGATTTGATTATTTACGTGATAATATGACGCGTGAACCAAGTGAATTGGTACAACGCAAACATCATTATGCAATTGTCGATGAAGTAGATTCTGTATTGATTGACGATGCACGTACACCATTAATTATTGCTGGGCCAACACCAAAAGGCGATGACCATATGTTTCATGATCTGAAACCTAAAATCGAAAAACTGGTTGCCGCACAAAGAGGCTATGTAAATATTATTCTTGCTGATGCCAAAAAATTATTTTCAGACGCATCAAAAGACAAGGAAAAAGAAAAAGATTGCGGCATGAAGTTACTGCGATGCCATCGAGGACTTCCAAAAAATAAAGCGCTCATAAAATTTCTCAGCGAGAATGGTGTGAGGGCGTTAATGCAAAAAACAGAAAACATTTATTTACAAGACAATCAACGCGAGATGCACAAAGTGGATGCGGAATTGTTTTTTGTAATTGATGAAAAACATAATACAATCGAACTTTCTGAAAAAGGAATTGAATTAATTGCTACATCTGCCGAAGACCACAACTTTTTTATACTCCCCGATCTTGCCTTGGCACTCGCTGAATTAGAACAACAATTTCCAGACGAAAAAGAACGCATACTTCACAAAGAACAAATCATTCTGGATTACAACGTTAAATCAGAACGGGTGCACTCCATGCAGCAATTGCTAAAGGCCTATTGCTTATTTGAGAAAGATGACGAGTATATTGTAGGAGATGGCAAGGTAAAAATTGTTGACGAACAAACGGGACGCGTATTGGATGGACGACGTTACTCCGACGGATTACACCAGGCAATTGAAGCAAAAGAAAATGTTAAGATTGAAGCGGCCACACAAACCTATGCAACCGTAACGCTGCAGAATTTTTTCAGAATGTATCACAAGTTGGCGGGAATGACTGGTACAGCCGAAACAGAAGCACAAGAGTTTTGGACAATCTATAAATTAGATGTTGTAACTATTCCTACCAATCGTTCTATTACACGAAAGGACGAAGAGGATATGGTTTACAAAACCAAAAGAGAAAAATACAATGCAGTAATTGATGAAATTGAAAAGTGTGTCAAAAAAGGCAGACCTATTTTGGTTGGAACAACTTCGGTAGAAATTTCTGAGTTGCTCAGTCGTATGCTTAAATTACGCAACATCAAACACAATGTGCTCAACGCAAAGTTGCACCAAAAAGAAGCGGATATTGTGCAGGAAGCGGGCCAAGCAGGAACTGTTACTATTGCTACCAATATGGCAGGCCGTGGTACCGATATTAAACTCGGACTTGGCGTGAAAGAAGCTGGTGGTCTTGCCATCATTGGAACAGAACGACACGAGTCAAGACGCGTCGATAGGCAGTTGCGTGGGCGAGCGGGAAGACAAGGTGATCCTGGCTCATCACAATTTTTTGTTTCACTCGAAGATGATTTGATGCGTTTATTCGGTTCAGAGCGGATTGCAAAACTGATGGACAGAATGGGATTAGAAGAAGGAGAAGTAATTCAACATCGAATGATTTCAAATTCTATTGAACGTGCGCAGAAAAAAGTAGAGGAAAATCATTTTGGTACTCGTAAGCGTTTGATCGAATACGACGATGTAATGAATGCACAACGCGAGGTAATTTATAAACGCCGTCGTAACGCACTTTTTGGTGAGCGTTTGCAATTAGATATTACAAATATGATGTATGACGTTACAGATTCTGTCGTCAGCAACCATGCGGAGTACCAAAACTTCCCGCAATTTGAAATGGATATGATTCGCATCTTTGGAATGGAAAGTCCCGTTTCAGAAGAAGAATTTAACAGTACAAAATCGCAGGAACTCTCTGCAAAAATTGCAGAACACGTCAAGGCGCACTACAAGGAAAAATCAGCTACGCTGGCTGCAAAAACTTTTCCTACCATTAAAGATGTTTATGAAAACCAAGGTGCGCAGTTTGAAAATATTGTAACGCCACTTTCAGACGGAATAAAAACTTTACAATGTATAGCTAACTTAAAAAAATGTTACGACACTAAAGGACGCGAATTAGTTTTGACATTTGAAAAAGGAGCCACACTTTCAATGATTGACGATGCTTGGAAAGAGCACCTTCGAGAAATGGATGACTTAAAAACATCGGTTCAAAATGCGGTGTACGAACAAAAAGATCCTTTGCTGATTTATAAATTTGAATCTTTCGATTTATTTAAACGAATGATTGATGAAACGAATCGTGAATTAGTTGCATTCTTATTCAAAGCTAATTTACCGAACAACGATGGAAATCAAATTCAAGAAGCGCGTCAAAGAAAACCGAGTCCACAACCAAAATTACAAACACAAAGGGAAGAAGTTGGTGGCGGACCACAGCAACAATTAAATTCGCCTGGCGCACCTAATGTACCACAACAAGAAAAGCCTCAACAAGTGGTGCGACAAGATCCTAAAATTGGAAGAAATGATGCTTGTCCATGTGGATCTGGTAAAAAATACAAACAATGCCACGGAAAGTAATTACTACAAAACAACCAAACACCAAACCGATAAGAAACCCACCAAAGCCCCTATGAAACGGGGCTTTTTTAATGCTTACAAATATAGGTTTTCTTTATTTTATTATTTGAAACATTCATAGCATTAGAAGAATGCACTATTCTTGAAAAAATAATAGCGAAGGCATTATTAAAAAGTTCAGCTACTGGTAGTTTATACGCATTAGATATTTTGTTTAATAGAACACAAGGTTTACCACGACAAGAAACAGAGATAACATTAGACAATCACATCTTTGTGGCAGATTTTGGCAGTACAAATAATTCAAATAAATAGTTTGCACCTCTTTTAAAGCATAACTAAATTATCAACGTCGATAATTATTTTTGCTTTTAGTCTTTAAATATATCGTCCTTTTTGGGTGAAGATAAAAATTCTGTTATTTTCTCTGTTGAAATTGCATTCATAAATTCATCTATTTGAGATGTCGAAGAAAATGTTATTTCAAAACCATCAACTTCTATAAACTGATTACTATCAGATTGTAATCGACCAGTTGATATAGTCAGTGAATATAAAATTGTTTCGTCATAGTTATTGCCAGAAATGTTAAAGGAAAAAGACAGATTTACTTGATTATCATAATAATTGTTGCTTCCATAATTAAAGTGACCACTTACTTTATTTTCAATAGACATTGATTTGTAAAATTGTTTTACGTTATTTCCTTTTGCAATTTTTTCCCATTCTTCATACTTAATTTTAGCTTCTGAAATTGCATTTAAAAATATTTGATGCTGTTTTTTGTTTAAAGTAATTCCTCCTGTTTTAAATAATTTGTCAGCACTATGAGCATAAATATCTAGTTGAAAATTATTTGTTTTTTTTACAAAAATTAAGATATCGTAATTTCCAAAGTATTGATTATAACTAGTATAAGCATTAGTATTAGTAGAAGATTGCGCATTACTTTTTACCACAATCAAAGTGAAAAAGCAAATTATTGAAATTTTAATATAATTGAACATTTTAGTTTAGTTTTAACAAAAGTAACTTAGCAAAATCATTGTTGGTCGACACCTGGATTTTAAAAAAACAGTATGCAGGTAAACTCACTAAAAAGTATTTGAAACTTACCCAGCAAATACAAAGAGCCGAAAGCATAGCATACCACGAAATTGAACGGGCTTAAACTGAAATTTGATTAATTGGGATATTTTAATTTTACCACACTATCATACTTTAACATAAAAATATCCCAATTTTTATTAGCTTCACTACAATTTAAAGATGTGTCGCTAAATGACTTAAATGCCAAAGAATATTCATCTTTCATTCCAATATCTAATGCCATTACCATAATATTATCATATTTTTGTAATTCAAGCATTTTATTAAGTTTACAATTAGCATCTTTCACTTTTTCTTCTTGTTTTTTTACATTTGCATCTTCACAACTAAACAACATTAAACAAGTTGCCATTGCTAATAAAATATTTTTTTTCATAAATTTTAATTTAAGTAAATGTAAAACTATTTATTGTTATCCAACCCCTCAAGAGTAAATTTAACCGAAAGGTATTGTTCCTTATTTGTACCTTGAAAGTATTATATTTTCGTAAAGCATTGTAAATAATAGGGTTCAGTCATTTAGTTACTTTATGCCACGGAAAGTAATAGAATTATAAATTATCGAATCTCTTTCCCACTTCTATAATTTATTTTTCTTTCTAAGTCGCCATTTCTATTATACTCCAACCATACCCCTTCTTCTTTGCTGTCAAAATAAATTCCCTCTCTCCATTTCTCATTTAATGGAAATGTAGAATCTGTACACGATACTCCATATAAAATCCATTTCCCTTGACGTAATCCTTTTCCGTCAACATAATTTAACAATGACGAGGTTTCCTCTTCGGGCTGCTTCTCCATTTTAGTAAGGGGCTTTTCCGCAATACCTTCAGCAAGTGGAGCGTTTGCTACATCTGTTGCACATGAACTAAAAAATAAAATAAAGTAAAAACAAAAGCTTAGTTTACGCATACTAGCTTGGTTCTACCTCTTGGGCTTTTACACAAACAAAATCAGCATAGAAAACAATAGCAAGACAATCGTTTTTCAATATTTTTTTATTGAAGCTCAACTTTTCTAACCTGAAAACCATTTTCTGTTTTCACTTGCAACAAATAAATTCCTCTTGGTAAAACAGCAGTAGATAAGGTGATGTTGCTAATGCCATTAGGTAGATTGGACTTTGATACCGAAACAATTTGACCAAGCATATTGAGTAAATTAATTTCTACTTCCTGCTGCTTTCCTAATTGCAATTCAATTGTTATAAAAGTGTTTGCAGGATTAGGATAAACAGAAACTGAGGTTGTTCCAAATGTATTATTTATGCCCAGACAATTATCTACAACAAATGTTTGTACAACGGTGTCGGAACAATTTAAGGAATCAACATAAGTATAATAAAGTGTGTGTGTTCCAGCACCTGCAATTGATGGATCGAAAACACCAGCGCTTACACCTTGCCCATAATACGTTCCACCAATTGGAAGACCTCCAGTTAATACAAAAGGTGCATCTACAATACAGCTCGTATCGTATCCCATTGTAGCAAAAGAAACAAATAGTGAACCTACAGTAGCAGTAACAGGTACACGAATACTACTGCAAGGAGGTAAAGAAATTGCCCAGTTGTATAAGAAATAATAATAACTCGGTCCAGCTTCAGATCCTGTTATAGAAACTATATTATTTAATACATACGGGTATGTAGGTCCGCTATCGTTACGATACAAATTCATTTGAATTCCACCAATTCTGTAACTACCGGGTGTGAGAGGAATATTTAGGGAAATAGTTTGAACACCTACAACAGGACAATTCACAACGTATTGGTTGATTTGATTGCCTGCATTATCCCACAGCGTAAAAGTTTTATTCCCCGCTGTGCCCGCATTGACATCAGCAGAAACAAATGTGCAAGGCGAATACACAGTAAATTCTAAATAACGTATGTTAGTGCTATTATGATTTCCTCCTGTTCCAAAATTATAAGACGGAGGACCAACTGCACCTGGTGCCTGGCTAATTTGATTTTCTAAATAATAAGTTGTGCTTGTATTTAAAATAGGTGTTGTATAAGTTGTTCCTGTTGCCAAAGGTGTTCCGCCAACTTGTCCTGCATACCATTGTAAAGTTCCGGAACCAGTACCTGTAAGATTAAAACTATTTTGAGAACAACTACTTTGATCAATTCCAACAGGTGCAGTTGGGAGATTAATAACTATAAATTGTGATTGAACAACTGAGTCGGTACCACAAGTGCTATTCACAGAAAGTGAAACATTAAAACTTCCTGCCGAATTATAAATGTGTGACGGTGAGTAAGCGGTACTCGTAGTAGCATCACCAAAATCCCAAACTGCATTAGTAGCGTTGGAACTATTATTGGTGAAATTTACAGTCATTGGTACATTACAAGAAGTAGTGATGTCGGCAGTAAATGAAGCTACAACAGTAGAGGAATATGGAGCACCAACACCAACAGCATACCAAGCATTTGCAGTAGCAACAACCTCCGGCGTGCATGCGCCAAAAAGATCAATAGCAGACTGAATATCGGCAACGCGGCAATCGGCATACTGCGAAGTACTCACTAAATAAACAGTATGGCCACGGAAACAAATATCAGCGCTACTGGTAACGCCAAGCCCAGTTACATTATATGGATCTCCCAAATCATTTGTTCCCGCCTCTCCCATACTTACAATATAAAACCATTTATTTCGAACGCCAGAATTAGTATGCACACCTCCATTATCAGCAGTTCCTGTGTACCAATTTGTGCCCGTGTAAGTATCAGGATCATTATACTGATTAGGGTTTTGCATATTACGTAAAGCTGAATTTGCATTCACACAAATTTCTTCACCTATTAAAAAATCAGCGGACGCTGGCTTGGCATAAAACTCAATTGCAGTTCCCATTATATCTGAAAAGGCTTCATTCATTGCACCTGACTCATACGAATAATTCAAGTTGCATGAAAACTGTGTTACACCATGAGAAAATTCATGACCACAAACATCAATCGACACAAGGGGATTAAAATTTCCTGGCGTTTGTGTGCCATCACCATAGGACATAGAAGTTCCGTCCCAAAATGCATTGTTTAAACCAGAATCATAATGCACATAAGAAACCATTAGCATACCTGCATTATCCAATCCATTTCTACCATGGAGTAAGCTATAATAATCATATGTTTTTTCAGCGCCCCAATGTGCATCGTAAGCAGCATTGTCAAAGTTGGCGGTGGCGGTCCATGTTGCGAAATTATTTGTAAAATCAGTTGCGTTATTTGTATTGGTAGAAAGATGTGCATTGTACGTTTCAATACCATTACCACGACTAACTTCACGCATACGATATTGGCCATTTGCATTATTATCGCAAGTGAAATTTAACAAGCCGCTATACAATGAGGTTCCTGTAGCGGGCACATCTATTTCGTGAATCTGATCAACAGATGCAACAATAGCACCAGCTTGTGCATCCACATAAATATATTTTCTTCCAAAAGGTTTTATAGTATAAACATCAAACTTCCAAGCGAGGTGATATTCTTTTGTAAAAACATCATTGTTTGCACAAACAATTACCAATTCACCTGTTGGAAACCAAGTAGCATTGGGATTATTTTTAATGTGTTGTAAAGCAGCTTGGTCAGCAGCAACTTCCCATTTATACAATTGAGCATTGGTAAAATTCAAAGCAATTTGCAAAGCAGCGGGCTCAGTCAATACAGGATTTGTATTTAAAGCAATCCCATCTAAACACATTCCGTTGACACTTTCTACCCTTCCATTTCGTTCGTGCACAAGGTATTCTCCGGCCTCTACCTTTATGTTATTATAAGTTTGATCGTATCTGTAATGCGTAAAACCAAGATTATCTTTTTCCGAACGTTTAAGTTTCCATCCATCTGCAAGTTGCATTTTCAATGGAGCTCTCAATACATCAAAAATAGTTGCTGCAGAAATATTTGCATCAGGTCGCATCACAATAAACGAAGGCACCCTTGACTGTTTGTTTATCATTACAGATTTACTTCCAGGACAAAATGCAGCAGCATCATTTCCATAAAACTCCTTCATAGAAGAAATTCCCTGTGTTTGTGCAAAAACTAAAGTGTTTGTGCAGCACAAAACAGCTGCTAAAAGGAAAGAATAAATTTTCATAATTTAAATTTACATGTTAAAATTCCACACTTTAATTAGGAGTGTTTTTCATAAAGGATAAAGGTAAGAAGAAAAACAGGGAATTTGGCAAGTGCCAATCTCTTACTTACAGCCACATTTAGACCCGTCTAATGCTGGGTAAATTTTTAACAGCTGGGCGGTCGAATCAACCATGTTGGCAGAAAAATAAAATTCGAGTTGTTGACCTTTCACAATTAAGTTCACATCATACTCGTGATGTGGCTCTTTATGGGTATTGCTTTTATCGAAATCTACATCACCTGTAGCTGCAGCATTTCGAATATCTTCAATCGAAATTCCTGCACATTTTAGCTTACAAAGTAAGGTAGAGTCGGCGTCTATTTTTTTAGCAAGCGAAATAAATTTTAGAACGCGTGGCCCGGGTAAAAATGCCGACAAATCTCTGTTTCTGAAGAGAACAAAACAAATAACACAACCGAGACCAAAGCCAATTAAATAAAGTTTTATGCGTCTGCCCCAAGTCATACAATCAAATGATTTTTATTTAACAATTAAGATACCTGTCGGAGATTAAATTTTTACGGGAAATTTTGAATGAATTTGTTTTCAAATTTACATGGCTGATAAAAACAAATCAATGTCGTTTGAAGGCAGATTAAATGATTCGCCGAGGTATTTGTTAGTAAGAATCCCTTGGTAAATATAAACACCATGACGTACGCCAGCATTTTCGCGTAACATATTCTGCAAGCCTCCTTCATCGCCAATATTTGATAAAATTGGTGCGAAGATTGTGGACAAAGCATAAGATGCGGTTCTTGACACTCGCGATGCAATATTTGGAATACAATAATGAATAACGCCATGCTTAAGAAAAACAGGGTTTGTGTGGCTCGTGACTTTAGATGTTTCAAAGCATCCTCCTTGATCGATACTGACATCCACAATCACAGTACCCTGCTTCATTGCAGCAACCATTTCTTCCGTTACAACGCAAGGAGTTCTGCCACCACTAGTGCGTAGCGCACCAATGGCAACATCGGCCGATTTTAAATGTTTTCCAAGCACTTTGGGTTGAATAATAGAAGTAAAAATTCTAGCACCAAGAGAACTTTGTAAGCGGCGCAAACGATAAACCGAGTTATCAAAAACTTTTACTGTTGCACCTAATCCAAGTGCAGCCCGCGCTGCAAATTCACCTACCGTTCCAGCACCAATAATAACAACCTCGGTTGGTGCCACGCCAGAAATACCTCCCAGCATAGCGCCTAGACCATTATTTACGTTTGACAAATATTCTGCAGCAATAAGAATAGCGCTTGCTCCTGCTATTTCTCCCATGGAACGAATTACAGGATACACGCCATCATCATCACGAATCCACTCAAAGGCAATGGCAGTAACTTTTTTATCAATCAACTTTTTAAGAAAGCTTTCTGGTTGTGCGGGCAATTGTAACGTAGAGAACAATGTTTGTTTGTGCTGCATCAAATCAATTTCTTCAAGTGATGGAGGGGCAACTTTCAAAATAATTTCCGATTGCTTGTAAACTTCTGCTGCGGTAAGCAAAATTTCTGCTCCTGCTTCACTGTAATCCCGATCTTGAAATTTTGAACTATTCCCTACTCCCGTTTCTACAACAACATGATGACCATTGTTGATTAACAAAGCAACATCATCGGGCACCAGTGAAACTCGATTTTCCTGAAATGAAATTTCCTTTGGAATACCAATTTTGAGTTTTCCTTTTTTGCGAGCCACCTCAAGCATTTCTTCTTGTGGCTTAAATGCTCCTTTAGCAAGAGATTGGAGAATATCGCGAGAAGTTTTCATATAAATGCGGAATAATAACCTTTCAATTTAATTCAGGTTTAAAGATAATAAAAATATGGCAGATCATTTGAAAATTCTATACACACTTACACAGCGTCTTAAGCAAAAGTAAATTCTACATTTACAATATTACATTTCATTACAATGAGGAACGACAACTTATTTCCCTCAGCCCATTAACAACACTGATATTGACAAAAACTGTTTCTGCTGGCAAAATCCCTTCCGCACGCTCTGGCCACTCTACAAAACAATGGTTATCGCTGTATAAATATTCTTCCATACCAATATCCAATGCCTCTTCAATAGATTTTAATCGATATAAATCAAAATGATAAATAACCTCTCCACCAATACTACGGTATTCATTAATTATTGAAAAAGAAGGGCTCGACATAACCTCTTCCACACCTAATTGCTGACACAAAGCTTTGATAAATGTTGTTTTACCAGCACCTAATTCGCCCCTGAACGCAAATATGCTACTGTTAGGGAAAGCTTCTAAAAGTTTTTTTGAAGATTCCGCAAGGTCACCTAAATTCGAAATTTGCAATTGTAGCTCTGACACGTTAGTTCAATTTATCAAAATTTTAAATTCAACAATTCCAGTTAAACTTTTTATTTGGCGCTCAAAACAATATATGGAATAATCATTTCTTCTAAAGAAACTCCTCCATGTTGGAAAGTATTTCGATAGTAAGAAACATAATAATTATAGTTATTCGGATATGCGAAAAAAGAATCTTGCTTTGCAAAAATATATGAAGAGCTGACATTGTTTTTTGGCAAATAAACATCAGAAGGATTACGAACCTCAAAAACATCTTTCTTAATGTAGTCTAAACTTTTCCCTTGCTTGTAGCGCAAATTCGTATTCACATTTCTGTCGCCTACAACTTTCGATGCTTCTGTAACTTTTATTGTTCCGTGATCTGTGGTAATGATAAGTCGGCATTTTTTCTCTGCAATTTGTCGAATAATATCCTGCAAAGGAGAATGTTCAAACCAAGACAATGTTAACGAACGGTAAGCGGCCTCGTCGTCGGCGAGCTCACGAATAACTTCCATTTCAGTGCGTGCGTGCGAGAGCATATCTACAAAATTATAAACGATGACATTGAGTTTGTTCGTCAACAAATTTGTAAAATTCTCATTTAATTTTTTGCCTGCTGCGTGATTGGTAATTTTATTGTAGGAAAATTTCACATCCTTACCCATTCGTTTTAAATTGGCAGCAAGAAATTCTTCCTCATGCATATTTTTGCCGCCCTCGTCATCATCATTTTTCCATAAACCAGGAAACTTTTTTTCTATTTCGGACGGCAACAAGCCTGCAAAAAGTGCGTTGCGTGCATATTGGGTGGCGGTAGGCAGTATGGCGCAAAAAGTTTCTTCACTTTCAACTTTAAAATAGTCACTTAAAATTGGTTGCAAAACTTTCCATTGGTCAAAACGTAAATTATCAATCAGTAAGAAAAAAACACAGCCTTCCTTTTCTAACTCTGGCACTAATTTATTTTTTAACAACGTATGTGAAAGCGTTGGCGGATTTTTGTCAGCACCACTCAACCAATCGATGTAATTACGCTCAACAAATTTCCCCCAAGCTACATTTGCTTCCTTTTTTTGCATCTCTAAAATCTCATGCATGCTCTCATCCTTCGATTTCTGAAGCTCTAATTCCCAAAAAATTAGTTTTCGATAAACAGCTGTCCATTCATTCCAGGACAAGCGATCGTTCAACGTCATTCCTATATTGCGAAAATCCTGCTGGTAGCCCGAAGTGGTTTTAGCACTTACTAATTTTTTATTGTCTAGAATTTTTTTAAGTGAAAGTAAAATCTGATTCGGATTGACTGGCTTAATGAGGTAATCGGCAATCTTTGAACCGATGGCATCCTCCATTAAATTTTCCTCTTCACTTTTTGTAATCATAACAACGGGAATATCGTTTTTCTGATTTTTTATCCGCTTTAATGTTTCCAAACCGGAAAGACCTGGCATATTTTCATCCAAAAAAACAATATCAAAATCCTGCTTTGAAATTAAATCAACAGCATCGTTTCCACTTGTAGCAGTGGTCACATCATAGCCTTTTTCTTTTAAAAAAAGCAGATGTGGCTTAAGCAGGTCAATTTCATCGTCAGCCCAGAGTATGTGAATTTTATCCATTAGATAATATAGTGTTTCAGAGGTAAAAAACGAAAAGCAATAAGTTTTATTGTTGATTTGCAAACAGCCTATGCTGTTTTTTATTAGTTAATTTCATGAAAGGAGTTTCCCATTTTTTCAATTTCATCTTTATTAGATTCATACTGTTTTTCAGAGGATCCAATTAAAATTTGATAGAAAAACATAGGTGTTTCAAAGCATGTCAATAGATATACCATCTTTTTATTATTAACGGTAGCTCTAATGTCTGTTTGAAAACCCTTGTTTGCACCACTACTTACAGGTCTGTTAATGTGTAACGTTCCAACGTCACGAACATCAATTGCAATTTTCATATAGGTTTCCAAATCATAATCGAGACCAAATGAAATAATTTTGGATTTTGATTCGTCGATTACTAAAATAAATAAATCCTTTTTTTTATTTTCATATTGCAAGGAAGCTGCGCTATCATTTAAATGGACTGGAACAAAACCTTGAGGCAACAACATTGTATAGCGTGCACCATTAGAAGAGGTAATCGATGCAGTCATCATCTTTTTATCATAAAGCATCCAGATTAAAAGAAGCCCAACAATAATAGAAAACAATAGGATTGTCGCAAAAATTTTGCGTCTCTTCGTCATAAATTAGTTTGTGATTAAAATTACCAAAACCTTCGAGATAAAAATGAAAAAATAAATTTCAAAACAGACCTTGCAATGAATCTTTTATAAGGTCCCTCGCTTCGCTTGTTCTCTTTCTATCGATTCAAACAATGCCTTAAAATTACCAGCGCCAAATCCTTTCGCTCCCATCCGTTGTATAATTTCATAAAAAAGTGTCGGGCGATCTTCTACCGGTTTTGTAAAAATTTGTAAGAGGTAGCCTTCCTCGTCAGCATCAACTAGAATTGCAAGTTTTTCAAGTACTGAAATATCCTCGTGCATCATTTTCATATGCTCCCCTAAACGCGCAGGAATTTCTTCATAGTATGCGTGAGGTGGGGCTGACAGAAATTCAATTCCACGCGCCCGAAGTTCAGTGACGGTTGCAATAATATCATCCGTTGCAACAGCGATGTGCTGTACACCAGCACCCTCATAATAATCAATGTACTCTTCAATCTGTGATTTCTTTTTTCCCTTCGCTGGTTCGTTGATAGGAAATTTAATTCGCCCATTACCGTTGGACATTACTTTCGACATCAAAGCAGAATATTCAGTGTGAATTTGTTTGTCGTCGAAAGAAAGAAAATTCACAAACCCCATGACATCTTCATACCACTTCACCCATGTATTCATTTCTCCCCAGCCCACATTACCTACCATGTGATCAATAAACTTTAATCCAACTGGCGCTGGGTTAAAATCAGAAATCCATTTTTCATATCCAGGAAGAAATATTCCTTTATAATTTTTACGCTCTACAAATATGTGAACTGTTTCACCATAAGTATAAATACCAGATCGAATCACCTCTCCATTTTCGTCTTTTTCCAACGTTGGTGTCATGAACGGTTTGGCGCCTCGCTTCGTTGTTTCTTCAAATGCTTTTGTTGCATCGTCAACCCAAAGTGCAATGACTTTAACTCCATCTCCATGTTTTTTAACATGCGCGCCAATTGGAGAATCGCTGTTCAATGCAGAAGTCAATACAATTCGAATTTTACCTTGACCAATTACAAAAGATGTACGATCTCGAACGCCAGTTTCTAATCCTGCAAATGCTATGGATTGATAACCGAATGCTGTTTTATAAAAATGAGCCGCCTGCTTTGCATTTCCCACGTAAAATTCAACGTAATCAGTTCCGAGTAATGGCAGAAAATCTTGAGCACCCTCAAATATTTTTTCTAATCCGTATTCCACATTTTTAACTTCCTTACCCATCTTAATGATTTTAAATTTTGTCTGTTGCCAATTAATTCTCAAATTTAGGGAAAAATGCAATGTAACCTTTGAGAAAAAACAATCCTACTAAATAGTTTAAAAAAACCAATGGAAATTTTAATATTGAAACATTATTCCACCCAGCTTTTATAATATTTCCCGTCATCAATTTTAATTGCAGCCTCGGTCACTTGTAAAGGACGGAATGTATCTACCATCACAGCAAGTTCAGCCGTTTCTTTTTGACCAATACTTCGCTCCATTGCGCCCGGCGCAGGGCCATGAGGAATTCCTTTGGGATGTAAAGTAATGTGGCCCTGTTCTATATTGTTGCGACTCATAAATTCTCCATCTACATAGTATAAAACCTCATCTGAATCAATGTTGCTATGATTATACGGTGCAGGAATTGAACGAGGATGATAATCGTACAAACGTGGACAAAATGAACAAATTACAAATGCAGAAGTCTCAAACGTCTGGTGCGTTGGCGGAGGCAAATGCACGCGACCAGTAATCGGTTCGAAATTGTGAATAGAGAACCCGTATGGGAAATTGTATCCATCCCAACCAACAACATCAAAAGGATGCGTTGCATAAACAATGTCGTGCAGCACATTTTCTTTTTTCATTTTAATTAAAAAATCTCCTTTCTGGTCATGTGTTTCTAATTCACTTGGAAGTTTAAAATCGCGTTCACAAAACGGAGAATGTTCCAAGTGCTGTCCTGATGAATTCTTGTAACGCTTAGGTGTGTAAATGGGATGCTGACTTTCTACATAAAAAATACGATTGTCAGTAGTGTCGAAGTCAATTTGATAAATCATACCTCGAGGAATAACCAAATAATCGCCATACTCAAAAGGAATATTTCCAAGAAATGTTCTCAATTTTCCTTTTCCTCTATGAATAAAAATAACTTCATCTGCATCAGCATTTTTATAAAAATAGGCTGTCATGCTTTTTTGTGGTGCAGCTAAACCAATAACACAGTCAGCGTTGAGCAATAAAGGTGTTCGAGCATCCAGAAAATCGGCAATAGGCGCTACATTAAAACCATGCAATAAAAGTGGTTTAATATTTTTAGCAATTGCAATTTTCGGTGTAACATCAACCGATTTTAAAATTTCTTTGATCTGGGTTGGACGATGCACATGATAAGACAGAGAAGAAAAGCCGGTGAACCCTTCGGTGCCGAATAATTGTTCGTAATAAAATCCGCCTTCTTTTTTTTCAAAAGTAGTATGACGTTTTTGAGGAAAACTTCCAAGTTTATGATAAAGTGGCATAATAATTTGTTTTTATAAAGGACAAACTTAATGGATTGTAATTTAAGTTCAAATGACAATTGTCAGTAAATTTAGGCTGTAAAAACTATAAATTAGGTACAGACTTACTTTTTAAGAACTGGTCGCAGTTTAGAATGATACCTTGAAATTGGCACAAACGGATTACCCGCATTTCTGTTTTTTTCCTTCTCTACTTCAGGTAAGTTTTTCCACTCTACACATTTTTCGGAACAACAGTTCTCCATTTTTTGTTTGCAATTTTCACATTGAATAAAAAGCAAATTACACTCGAGATTACTGCAATTTACGTGTACATCACAAGTCGTTTCGCATTGGTGACAATTAGAAATCACTTCTTCGGTAATTCGTTCGCCCAATCGCTCATCAAAAACGAAGTTTTTTCCAATAAATTTAGACTCAATTCCTTTTTGCTTTATTTCGCGAGCATATTCAATTATACCACCATACAATTGACCGACATCTTTAAATCCATGATGCCTTAAATAGGCACTTGCCTTTTCACAACGAATACCCCCAGTGCAATACATCAATATTTTCTGATCTTCCTTCCCCTTTAGCTGCTCAATAACCATTGGTAATTCTTCTCTAAATGTATCGGCACGGGGACGAATTGCATTTTCAAAATGACCCACTTCACTTTCATAATGATTTCGCATATCTACGACAATCGTATCTGGTTTTTCCATTTCGGAATTAAATTCAGTGGCAGACAAGTGAGTTCCAACATTTGTAACATCAAAAGAATCGTCCGCAATTCCATCAGCAACAATTCTCTTTTTTACTTTAATGGTCAACCAACAAAAAGATTTCCCATCGTCTTCAACTGCAATTTTAAAGGGTACATTCTCAAATTCTTTATGCTTAAATAATGAAACACGAAAATCTTCAAAATAATATACGGGAATACTTAGTTGGGCATTGATGCCTTCACGAGCCAAATAAATTCTTCCAAAAGCATTAAATTCATTCCATTCTCTCCACAATGTATCGCGCATTTGCTGCGCATCGTTAAGAATTACATACCTATAAAAAGAAAGCGTTATTCGACGAAATGGTTCTTCCATCAATCGTTTACGCATCTCTTCCCTATTAACTCTATTGTATAAAATTGACATCACTCAAAGGTAGCTTTGAAAACAGATAGAGAATTGACAAAATTGAAATTTTAACCCCAAATAAAGTCTAAATTATAATAACTAAATAACTAATAACTAAATTTGAGCGCTTTATACAAATAAATACAATGGATAAGATTTTAGTAATTGGTTCTTCTGGACAAATTGGCACCGAATTAGTGATGGAACTGAGGTCTCTATATGGAGCGGGAAATGTAGTTGCCTGTGACTTAAAAGCATCTGCTCAGGAAGTGATGGAAAGCGGAGCATTTGAGTCGTTGGATGTTTTAGAAAAACAAAAACTTTATGAAGTAATTAAGAAACATAACATAACACATGTTTATTTATTAGCGGCGCTTCTATCAGCAACAGCAGAAAAAAATCCAATGTTTGCCTGGAAATTAAATATGGAAAGTCTATTTAATATTTTAGAACTTGCAAGAGAAGGACATATCAAAAAAATTTATTGGCCAAGTTCAATAGCTGTTTTCGGACCGACAACACCAAGACTAAACACGCCACAATATACCGTAGTGGAGCCAAGTACAATTTATGGAATAAGTAAACAAGCAGGTGAAAGATGGTGCGAGTGGTACTTTAAAAAATATGGAGTGGATACACGAAGCTTACGATACCCTGGTTTAATTGGATGGAAATCGGCACCCGGTGGCGGCACAACAGACTATGCTGTGCATATTTTCCACGAAGCGTTAAAAACAAATAGTTATGAGTGCTTCCTTTCAGAAAATACTGTTTTGCCGATGATGTATATGCCTGATGCCATTCGAGCAACGATCGAAATTATGGATGCTCCTTCTGAAAAAATAAAGATTAGAGGTGCCTATAACCTAGCTGGAACCAGCTTTTCACCTAAAGAAATTGCACTTGAAATTGGGAAAAAATTACCTGGTTTTCAGATTAGCTATAATCCTGATTTTCGCCAACAAATTGCAGATTCTTGGCCGGCGAGCATTGATGATGCGCAAGCTAAGGAGGATTGGGGATGGAAACCTCAATTTGACCTTTTGGGTATTACCTCCGATATGCTCCACCATTTAAAGCAAAAATTTTAATATTAGCTAAAGATTTTGTCCATAAAACCATCTTTTTATTTATAATTCTATAGATATCAGACAACTAGCTAAAAACAGACAATTGCCTCTATTTTAACAAAAAATCTGCTTTTTAGGAAAATTTACACATAAAGATGTTAGCTGTAACCAAATTTCTAGTAACTTCGTAATAAGTTTACTTATACTTAATATAAGAAGTAAGTTTGATTGTTATAATCATGAAAAAAATTACATCAATTCTGTTGCTTATTTTTTCAACTTTTACAATAGGCTATTCTGCTGACGCAGATAGTCTTAATGTAATTGATGCAATGGGAAAAAGGCAAGGTGCTTGGACGCTATACGGAAGGGATAAAAAAGATCCTCTTTTCAAACCAGAGGCAAAATGGCAAGAGGGACGATATAAGGACAGTCAAAAAATTGGTGTTTGGATAGAATATTTTTTCACAGGCAAAAAGAAAAGTGAACTTACTTACGTAAATAATCGTCCGAATGGTCATGCCATAATGTACAGTGAAAATGGCATTAAATCTGAGGAGGGAACTTGGGTTGGTTCAAGGTGGGTTGGAGATTACAATCTTTTTTATGAAGATGGAACACCTCGCCAATCTTTCAACTACAGTCAAATTGGTCAAAGAGAAGGTCCCCAGACTTATTTACACCCAAATGGTAAAATTGCCATAACTGTTGATATGAAGGGTGGAAAAGAGCAAGGTTGGAAAAAAGAATACGATGAAACGGGTAAACTAATTAGTGAGATGTTGTTCGTAGATGGCGTAATAGATCCAACTGCAACTAAGATATACGATAATTCTAAACCAATTAAAGCTCCCGAAGAAAAAACAGTAAAGTCAGATGCAAAAGTCGTTTCAGACCCAAATTTCCTTCCTAATAAAGGGGTATTTAATGGAGAGGGCGATTGGACACTTTACAGAAATGGTCAAATTACAATGAAGGGAAGTTTCCATTTAAAGAAGCTGGTGAGTGGAGAAGAGAGAATTTACAATGCGAATGGGATTTTGCAACAGGTTAAGATTTTTAAAGACGGTAAATATGTTGGAGATGGCCCACTACCTACTGAAGCCAATAAATAAATAGTTTTAAATTTATAAAAAAACAAACCTCTCTTCATGGGAGGTTTTTTTGTGCGTAAACCAATGCTCATTCTATTAACTTTGACAATTGATAATTAGTCGATTTAAAAATTATGTCGGAACTATACATTCATAATACAAGTACACGCAAGAAAGAAATTTTCAAACCCATTAGCACACCATTTGTTGGTATGTATGTTTGTGGTCCTACACTCTACGGAGATGTACACATGGGAAATTGTCGAACGTTTATTTCATTCGACATCATTTACCGTTACCTTATACAACTGGGATATAAAGTACGCTACGTACGCAACATTACAGATGTTGGTCATTTAGAAGACGAAGTTGAAGGTGAAGGCGAAGATCGAGTAGGTAAAAAAGCGAAACTTGAAAAGTTAGAGCCGATGGAAATTGTACAACGTTACAAGTTCGGTTTTCATGAAGTAATGAACTTGTTTAACTTACTTCCTCCAAGTATTGAACCTTCTGCAACTGGCCATATTCTCGAACAAATTGAAATGACAAAGCAAATCATTCAGCAAGGTTTTGCCTATGAAAACGAAGGGACCGTTTATTTCGATGTGGAAAAATTTGCTGAAAAAAATAATTATGGAATATTATCAGGGCGTACATTAGAAGATCAACAAAGTAATACAAGAACATTAGAGGGACAAAACGAAAAAAAGGGCAGACTTGATTTTGCATTGTGGAAAAAAGCAAAGCCCGAACATATTATGCGTTGGAATTCCCCATGGGGCGAAGGATTTCCTGGTTGGCATATTGAATGCTCAGCGATGAGTAAAAAATACTTAGGAGAAACTTTTGACATTCATGGTGGAGGAATGGATTTAATTCCAACTCACCACACCAACGAAATTGCACAAAGTGTAGGATGCTGCGGAAAAAATCCGGTCAACTATTGGATTCATACAAATATGTTAACCATAAATGGGCAGAAAATGTCGCGCTCTCTTGGAAATACTTTTTTACCCGTTGAACTTTTTACAGGAATGAAATTAGCTGCAACCTCACCTACAGCTACGCCTTCGCAAGCAATAGTAGAGGGGAAACATCCTTCATTTGAAAAAGGGTATTCTCCAATGACAGTTCGTTTCTTTATGTTACAGACGCATTATTCAAGTACACTTGATTTTTCGAACGAAGCTTTGAAGGCATCTGAAAAGGGATTTCGAAAATTAATGGAAGCTACTCGTTTGTTAGGTAAGCTAAAAGCATCCTCGCAATCATCCTTCGACACAGTGGCGTTGAAACAACGTTGTTACGATGCCATGAATGATGATTTTAATACCCCAATTCTCATTGCACAATTATTTGAAGCGGTACGAATTATTAATTCTGTAAATGATGGCAACGAAAGTTTAACAGAAGATGCTATCAACGAATTAAAATTAATCATCGCCATTTTTGTAGTACAAGTATTGGGATTAAAAGATGATGTGATGGATGGCGCAGGAGAAATTACAGAAGGACTTATGCAACTAATTATCAAAATGCGTGCAGGTGCTCGAACAAAAAAAGATTTCGCTACTTCCGACCTTGTGCGCGATGAATTGGGAAAATTAAATATCGTATTAAAAGATGGTAAAAATGGAACAGATTGGGAATTGAAATAGTAAACAAAAATGAAAAAATATTTTTTTAGTTTCAGTTTAGCCATCCTCTTTTCCTGCAATCCAGACACTACGGTCAAGCAGGACGATGGTACCTCAAAGCCGGATCCAATTATAGCAAGGATAAAAGGTCCTTTGTTTAATACAGATTCGGCATTTAACAATATAAAAACCCAAGTCGCTTTTGGTCCGCGCATACCAGATACAAAAGCACATAAAAATTGTGCAGATTATTTTATACAAAAATTAAAATCTTATAACCTTACAGTAACAACACAAAAAACATCTGGCACCACACCCATAGACCAGCGATTAATTGAAATAACAAATATTTTTGCTTCGTACCATCCAGAACGAAAAGAGAGAATTCTTTTATTAGCACATTGGGACACACGCGCATTTGCTGATCACGAAGAAGATCCTGCATTATCAAAAAAACCATTCGATGGAGCCAATGATGGCGCAAGTGGAGCTGGCTTGTTGTTAGAAATAGGAAGAATATTGCAAACGCAAGATCCAAACATTGGTATTGATTTATTATTTTCTGATGCAGAAGATGGTGGCTTGGACAACGGCGCACCGGAGGGCTGGTGCATCGGAACTCAGTATTGGACACAACATATGCCACAAAATTACACTGCCCGTTTCGGAATCTTACTTGATATGGTTGCAGGGCGGGGAGCAACTTTTCCACGGGAAGGAACGGGAATGTATTATGCCGCCTCGGTAGTTGAAAAAGTTTGGAGTGCTGCAGGGCGATTAGGCTATGGCACTGTTTTTATAAATGATGTTGTAGGACGAACTACTGATGACCATTTATACATTAATACCTATGCCAGAATTCCATGTATTGACATAGTACACTACAATAAATTTGAAGGAAATTACAATCCTTGGCATCACAAGCTGAGCGATAACATGGAAATTATAGATCCCTATATTATTCAAATAGTCGGGAATGTTCTTGTAGATGTTATTTACAATGAAATACCAAAGTAAGAAGTTCAGAACATTGAAAATTACAAATCTTATTCTTTCTACATACTATCTTAAATTTAAGCAGCTTTTTATTCGCAGTAATTTTTGAGTAAAGAGAATTTGAAATTTCATAATTTTTAAATTTTGCCAAGCCATTTTTATTAACTTCGTTTACCTTCAACAATTAATGTCTTAAATGAATAAAAAACTTTTCCTCCTCGATGCATACGCGCTAATTTATAGAGCTTATTTCGCATTTAGCAACAGTCCACGAATCAATTCAAACGGCTTAAATACTTCAGCCATTTTTGGATTTACAAATACACTTTTAGACATTATCAAAAAAGAGCAACCTTCTCATATAGGTGTGGTATTTGATACAGCTGCGCCTACGCACCGACACATAGAATTTGAAGCATACAAAGCACACAGGGAAGAAATGCCTGAAGATTTAAGAAAGGCCATTCCCTATATTTATAAATTACTAGAAGCTCTGAATATCCCTGCTATAGAAATGGATGGTTTTGAAGCAGATGATATTATAGGAACCTTGGCAAAACGTGCAGAAGAAAATGGGTTTATAACCTACATGATGACTCCCGACAAAGATTTCGGGCAACTCGTTTCAACTAATATTTTTATTTACAAACCAGGTTACAAAGGTGGTCCTCCTGAAAAATTAGGACTTCAAGAAATTTGTGCAAAGTATGGAATAGTGCGCGCCGACCAAGTAATTGATATTTTAGGATTGATGGGTGATACAGCAGATAATATTCCTGGTATTCGTGGTGTAGGAGAAAAAACAGCTCTCAGTTTAATACATGAATATGGTACCATTGAAAATGTATTAAACAATACAGCTAAACTTAAAGGAAAATTAAAAGAAAAGGTGGAGAACGGAAAAGAGGATGCTATTTTATCACGAATGCTTGCCACAATTATTTTAGATGTGCCAATTCCTTTTGATGAAGAGCTGCTTCGAGCAAAAGAAATTCATAAGGATAAAGTAAAAACACTTTTTACAGAGCTTGAGTTTCGCCGACTTTCACAACTACTCCTTGGGGAGGACTTAACAAAAGAAGTAATAAAAGAAAAAGAATTTCAAAATGAAATTGTCATTCAAGAGGGTCCATCAAAAAAAACAAAGCCAGGACAGCTAGACATCTTTGGGCACACCGGCACTGTAGAAGAAGAAAACGAAACAACAGAAAAAATAAATTACGAAACAATTGAAACAGTAAAACACAATTACAAATTAATTGAAAACAGTACGCAAAGAGCTGCCTTAATTGTGGAACTTTCTAAACTCAAACAATTTTGTTTTGACACGGAAACAACAGGACTAGATACAATGACAGCGGAGCTTGTTGGATTGTCTTTTAGCTGGGAAGCAACAGAAGCGTGTTATGTGCCAATTCCGGCAGAGCAAACAGAAGCACAATTAATTATTGATGAATTCAAAACTCTTTTTGCAAATGAATTAATTGGAAAAACCGGACAAAACATTAAGTACGACATGAACGTACTTAAAAATTATGGCGTAGAAATAAATGGAATTCTCTTTGATACGATGATTGCCCATTATCTTTTACAACCAGATATGAGGCACGGCATGGATGCGCTAGCGGGCTCCTATCTGAATTATGCCCCCGTCAGCATTGAAACCTTAATTGGAAAAAGAGGCAAAAATCAAATTTCAATGCGAGATGTTGCTGTAGAAAAGATTATGAGTTATGCAGCAGAAGATGCTGACATCACCTGGCAATTACAAAATGTTTTCTCCCCATTACTAAAAGAAGCGAATGCACAAAAACTATTTGATGATGTAGAAATGCCATTGGTTCCGGTATTAGCAGCGATGGAACGAGAAGGAATTGCAATTGACACCGAAACATTAAAAAAATATTCTACTCAACTAGCAACTGAAATAAGTGTTATCGAACTAGAGATTCAAAATTTAGCTGGCACACCGTTTAACATTTCTTCTCCTAAACAAGTTGGTGATATTCTTTTTGAGGTTTTAAAAATTAGTGCGAAGCCAAAGAAAACTAAAACGGGCCAATATGCAACAGGGGAAGATATTCTCCAAAAACTAATTAAAAATCATCCTATCATTGAAAAAATTCTCGAGTATAGAGAAATGATGAAACTAAAAAACACCTATGTCGATACGCTCCCTGAAATGATGAATGTAAAAACTGGGCGAATTCATACTTCCTATAACCAAGTTGTTGCGGCAACAGGTAGATTAAGTTCCGATAATCCAAACCTGCAAAATATCCCTGTGCGAACAGCGAGAGGAAGAGAAATTAGAAAAGCATTTATTCCAAAAAATAATAATTATGTTTTAATGAGTGCCGATTATTCGCAGATTGAATTGCGTATTGTAGCATCTATTTGTGGTGATGAGAATATGTGTGCAGCTTTTCGTGATGGAAAAGATATTCATACTGCAACTGCTGCTCGTGTGTATGGTATAGCAGAGTCGGAAGTAACAAAAGAAATGCGCTACAAAGCAAAATCGGTAAATTTTGGAATCATTTACGGACAAGGAGCATTTGGATTAGCCGAAAACCTCGGAATTTCACGAGGTGAAGCAAAAGAATTAATTGAGAATTATTTTAGAGAGTATCCTGGCGTTAAAAAATACATGGACGACACAGTAAATTTTGCTCGTGAATATGGTTACGTACAAACTATTCTTGGTCGCAGGCGATACTTGAGCGATATCTTAAGTACTAATGCGGTGGTGCGTGGATTTGCAGAACGAAATGCTATTAATGCACCCATTCAAGGTTCAGCCGCAGATATGATTAAGGTTGCTATGATTAATGTACAAGCTGTATTAATTAAGAATAAATTTGAAACTAAATTACTATTGCAAGTGCATGACGAATTGGTTTTTGATGTGCCAGAAAATGAAGTGGAAATAGTAAAACCCGTAATAGAAGCTGCAATGATTAATGCCCTTAAGTTAAATGTTCCGATTGAAGTTGGCATTGGTGTAGGAAAAACTTGGCTCGAGGCACATTAAGCAGGTATTTTATTAAAAATAAGACGAAATTCAATTCTTCTATTTGTTCATTTAGATTGTATATTTGTATAAATGAGTTTAGTAAATAAACATATAATTAGCACCATCATTTTAGGGTTGGTAATTTCAATGTGCATAAGCTCATGCAATGAAAATTCGGAAGGCAACTACACAGTTATTAATGATACATCAATCATTGATGTAAACAAAAAAATAGTAGCGGCAGAAAATATAATCGTTTATGTTCCTTCACCAATTGAAACTGCGGGTTTATTAAAAGAGGCAGGTGCGAAATACAATACTATTCTTTTAAATTCCCCTAACAATCTATCAAAATACGCCACCCTTCCTGCGCTTACACTTAACCTTGGTGTATATGGAACAGACCTCGCATTTGCAAGTATTTTTGACCAGCGTGCCGATATTGTTACTTATATGAATTGCACAAAAAAACTTGCAAATGCGCTGACT
>Ga0214919_10000511_pt1 | contig 65840 bp, 86 predicted proteins | sample LL1503_MetaG_FD_177994 | JGI IMG/M metagenome (GOLD analysis project Ga0214919, IMG submission 177994) | Freshwater microbial communities from Lake Lanier, Atlanta, Georgia, United States - LL-1503 | ecosystem: Environmental > Aquatic > Freshwater > Lake | place: USA: Georgia | collected... | reverse complement strand
AATGGCATTTTTAACCCACGTTGCGCTCAAAATGAGGGCAGTCCACCAAATTGGAGAAGTTTCCACCCCAGCGATTTTTGACGTTCAACGACTCCCAATATGCTCCCAGCGGCGCAATGGTTGCCTTGTCCCAGATTATCTTCCCATCCTTAAAGAAGTTCAAGTCTATGGCGCAACGCTTGAGGTGTATAGAGTTCATGGTCTTGGAGCGACCTGTTTTGAAATATATTGCTTGCTGTTCAGGTGTACGGGCAAGTTCCCCGCCGGTAACAACAAAACCCTGTTCTGTGGCGTACTGGATCAGTTTACACATGTCCAGCAGAAATGCGGCTTGTTCTGTGTTTAAACTCATTTTTTGCCTTTCAGTTCAGCCAGCTTCTCGATTGTCCGGCCTCCAAAGTATGCGCCCATTATCAGCATTCCCCACTGTCCAAGCAAGGAGACATAGGACTCGTTGGCGTTTAAACCAAAGGCCGACATCATGGCAAATAGAAAATACCCGCAGAAGATAGCAATTAGCGACATAGGTCTAATGTTCTTAGACAGCCAAGAATCTGAAGACATATCTGCTTCCCAGCGATCCGTGATGTTGTCGGCATCGTTTTGGGCGGCTTTGGCAAACAGTTCCATCTCAGCCAATTCCATCTTGGCTTTCTCAATACCCAACTCTAGGAGCTTTTCCTCATGGGCAAACTGCAACTCCCGTAATTTGGCAACATCTTCTGCGCTGGGGTTGTCAGGAATCTTCACGCCAAGCGTGTTCTCAACCACCTCTTTGCCTTTGGCTTGGATGGCGCTAGATAGTAACCCTAGTCCGTTTTGGGCAAGGCTACCGAGGAGGGTTGCGATTATTGGAATCATCTCTTTCCTTTCGTTCAAGCTCTCGCCTGAGTTTCTCTACTTTTTCCACCTGCGCCTTGACTTCATGTTTGGTTTCCAGAATATCCAGATACAGCATACCTAAAAGAGGTAACAGGAAACCTACCAAAATCAAAGCAGCAACCCAACCCATTACGTCTTCCCCCACCGGTTTAGAAGAAGGAGCCACATCCAAACGTACAGGAGGAATATAGAAGTCACGATCAGGTACGCTGACTTTGCCCGAAGGTTTCGTTTTGCCTCCTGCCGTTGCCATTGCTTGTACCTCTGTTGCGCTTCTTGTTTAAACCTTGCCTGTTCCTGTTCCTGACCAATGATTTCTCGCATCTCAAACACTTTGCTGTACAGCGCCCCCAACTCAGGCGGGGATTGGTACACCATCGTTTCTCTGACCGTTACTATCAGTTCTGCCATCTGCTGCTGCGCCATCACTCTTTGCAACGCAGCTTCCATTAGATTGGCATCAGGGTCATAGACGTTTCTGGACTTTTCTTCTGCCTCCCGAATGTGCGTTGCTAATTGTTCTTCAAGTCTGAACAGCTTTGTAAGCTGAGTGACGATGTCTGCCATGACTTGGGTTTCGTCAACGGCAACGAACTTTTCCTTCTTTTTCTCCACAGGCTTGGACGGGGCTGGGTCTGTTCCAAACAGCTTTTGCCAAAAACTACGAACCTGCTTGGCATCTGAGACAATTTCATCGACAGTCTTCTTAACTTCCATGAAAGAAGTTTTAGCATCCTTGTACAGCTTGCATCCTTGCTTAATAGCAGCGACACAGGCATTTGCGGCAAAGAGGATACTGATCGGATCAATTTTTTACTCGATGGTTACTTTTCGGGTCGCAACCAGATCAACCGAAGTCCATGCCGAATCACCGTTTTCGTTGGTAATCTCTTGGCAAACTGTTGGTTTGTAGTTGTCAATGATGGCTTCACAAACTCTAGCTAAAGCTTCTTTTGCTTCTGCTTCATTTGCGTACTGATCGTGCAAACCAGTCAGTGGATTAAATACTTGATATTTGGTTGTCATGGTAATTACCTTTCCGTTGCAACGAACAAATTTTTCTGTTTTCTTTTGATTAAGCCACCAATTTGCAGCATCGTTTAAACCAGCAGCTCTAAGTGCGGGGCAAATAACTGACTCATCAGGTTGACCCCAAAGATTATTTTCTTCAATAAAAGTAGGGCCAACATCACAAGCACCCATTGCGTCAATTAAAAGCTCTTTGGTGATTATTGTGTCGCTCATGAAACACTCCCGTAGACTCTCGTTGTGTTGCCACTAACCCATGTAATACTTTTTCCATTAAGTGCAACAGCTTTACCACCAGCGCCAGCACTACCACTACTACTAGCGCCTGCAGATGCACCCCAGCCTCCACCTCCGCCGCCATAACCTGAAGAACCCCCAGCATTACTAGAACCACCAGCGCCGCCGTTGCTACCGCCACCGGTACTTACGCCACCTGCTCCACCTGTTCCGGGAAATATTCTGCCACCGCCGCCACCCCAAGCAACGCCGCTATTACCTTTTGAAATTGTTCCACTACCGCCGCCGCCGCCGCCAGCACCTCCGCCTTTACCGCCAGAAGAGTAAGAAGTATTTGGAGCATCACCACCGGCAACGCCTACGGCCCCACCACTAGCCCCCTGACTACTGCCGCCGCCAGCGCCACCACCACCAACTAAATCACCGCCGCCGCCTCCGCCTCCTCCTATATAAGCAGAGGCATTTGTATTATCGACAGTTGTATTAAACCCAAGAGAAAGAGCTGTTCCACCAGCACCCCCAGCGCCGCCGCCGCTGCCTTGACTGCCACCCATGCCAGCAATAAAACCATTATTTACAAGCGTGATTGTGTCGCCTGTTGAACCACCAGTCAATGTCAAGCCAGCGTTGGCCGTGGTAGTTGCATAGACCCATACACTGCTGTTTACAGTAATTGTGATGTCAGACTTACCTGCGGAGTACCCGGAAATAGAAGTTACGTCTAAACTTGCGTTAGTAGTGTTCGCTGAATACGTATAGGACAGAGTCTTACGGCCCGGCCCACTCCCAACTAAGACGGACATCATTGTCATGTTAAGTCAATCCTGATCCAGTGATTACTGCGCTTGACGCAGATAAAAACACAATAGTTGCAAGACCATAAAGGCCAAGCGTTCTATTACCTGTTGAAGATGATGTCTGCCCCGCCCATTGCAAAGTCACACTTGTACCTTGCGTAATTGTTTGGCTAGATCCTGAGTTGTTGTAGATTGAGACAACCATACCCGAAGACATGATTGAGTTGTTTATCGTCACACCACCAGTGGTGATGGAGATTGTTCTGCCGTTGTCCGTTGCCGCAACAATGTAAGCAGAAGTCTGTGAGTTAACAGGCAGAGAGCGAACCAAGCCAAGGCTATCGCTGACATCTCCCGTTGAAGTCAAGGCTGTCGTTGTAATACCGGTTGTTCCGTTGAGTGTGATTGCCATGATGTTTACTCGTAAAGAATGTTGATTGAACCAGCGTCAAAGGTATCTGTGCCGTTAACTGTGGTGATGCGTACTCTATCTAGAGTGCCTGATAGGGATTTAGAACCACTTCCTAATGCTGATGTTCCAGCATCAGACCTACTTATAACACTTTGCATTACAAAAGTATTTGTTGTAATTAAACTTAAAATAGCAGAACCATGCCAAATGCTTGTTGCCGCTGTATCAACACTAGTTAAAAATCCTGTAGAGTTAAGTGTGTTAGATGTGTTAGCTGTCCATCCCGAACCCAAATAATTTGTAGCTTCAACACCACTAGAAGTGCCAAGCCTAATAATAATAGAACTTGTTCCACTTGTACTAACACCGCTAAACATCACAGTAATCCGCTTAACCCATGATGGGATAGAAGTAAAGTCAATGCTTGTACCACTGGTAGAGGCTTGCGCAGTGCCAGATGTAATGATGCTGCCGCCAGCAGGCGCTACAGGCACGTTAGTTGCCACGGTAGACATTGGATACCAAGAGGTATTTGACAGCCGGTAGACGTATGTTGTGGCTTGATTGGCAGGCAATATAGTTGCCGCACTGACAATTGTTTTACCGTTACCTGCCAACGTCAACGCAGTGATTGTCTGAGTCGAGCTAAACGTAACAGTCATTCCATCTACTGGGGCAGCAGGGAAAGTTATTGTGCCGGTAGCTAAAGTACCAGCGGGGTTAATTACCAATACGGTTGTGCCAGCGGCAAATGTGTAGGTAAACGCAGTCGTTAAGACTTGATAGTCGTACTGTTGAATAATTCCGTTTGTACCGTCAGCTTTTAATGTCATGGTTTACACCTTTGGGTATTTAGCTTTGACCGCCAAGCAGTCAGCTATGTATTTATCAATCTGGGCTTGATCGCCTTTGACTACACCATCAAGGTAATCAGTCATTGAGGGATACTCAGCGGCACGTTTTTCTGCGTAGGTTGGTGTGTACACAGGGCGCAGTGCCTCAGCTTCTTCATCCGTGATTTGAACTGAGCCAGCGGGAAGTAGATGAGCAAAAGAATCGTCATCAAGAAAGTGAACTGAGTTGTCGGGAGCTTTGTAGTGCATTTTTAATCCTTAACGAAGTTCTGCCCACATATTGTAGGTATTTATGGAGTACGACCCACCCGGTGGAACAATAAAAGCGTATGTAACATACGTTGCGGTACTCCCCAGCCCTGTAATTATGTTTGTGCCGTTAACAGTAACGACTGGCGTAGAAGTTTGATTAGAAGTTATAAAACACTGAATTGGCTTTCCTGTTGTGTTGTAGTACGTTGTTCCGCCGGAACGGGTTGGTAAACTCCAAGTTTGACCATATCCCAAGCTACTCATTGCATTCAAAGCCTGACCTCCATAACCTTGAATAGTCGATGGTGCAGTAGCCCATGTTCCTGCGGTTGCTTGAGTAGACTCTATGTATCCAATTACACGATACGCTACCGATGTTCTAGCAGTCGTAGAGTAGATTACGTTTGCGCTATCTGCCGCCCCTGCGCCGCCTTCAGCAGTTGTAGTGATAAGGTTTGTTTCATCAAGCTGATTGCCGCCACTAATATTGACAGCCGCCAATTCAATTGTTCCAGCGTTGTTTAGGGCTATAACAACAATCCTAGATGCTGTTGCATTGACCGTTCCTAACGTTGATCCACTTGAGATAACCAAATTAGCAGGAGTACCTGTAACAGTCGTAACAGTACCGCTACTCAAAGTGGTTGAGCGGAAGTCTAACGTCAATGCAGATGCTGTAATAGTTAACGCACTAGATGCAACAGAAGCTGAGATGGGTTGGATTTGGGGGTTAGACACAATGTTGCTGGTCAACGCAATAGTTCCCGTAGCATCAGGTAACGTCAACGTCCGATTCGTAGCTGTGGTTGGCGCAGCGATATTCAGGACACCTGCCCCGCTTGCACTACCTGAGATTTGTACTGAACTCATGGGTTCTCCTTAAACTATTGTCCATACAGATCCGGTAGGAACTGTAACCGTGACGCTTGAATTGATTGTGACTGGGCCAAACGTACCAGCGTTCTTGCCAGATGGAATTGAATAGCTGGTTGTGACGTTCTGACCATTCTGAATAAATATCTGATCGCCACCTGCGCCTGTAGCTCCGTTACCACCACCAGCCACAGTAACAAAATCACTTGTTGATGAATCCCATGCAACCAAGGCTGAGCTTCCAGCCGCAATGCCCACTCCAGTTGAGTATGAACTAGATGTGCCGCCCCGAATATAGACAACACTGCTGTCTGAGCAGTCGTTAATAACCACATACGTCTTACTCTGAGCTGGGGCATATATGTACCGAGTAGTTCCCGGCGCTCCAGTGGCAATTAGAATAGCGTTTCTAGCTTGGTTGGAAACCCCGCCAGCAGTGGTAGTTAAAGTCCAGTCACCTGATGTAACGCTGGCTGTGGCGTATTGGGCAACAGAATCTTCCACCAACTGAGTCAGTGAAGTATTGACCGTTGTACCCCACGTTGAAGTGAGTTCCCCGGTTGCTGGTAGAACCAGCCCTAGTAGTGAGGTATATGAGGATGGCACGTTTAAACTCCTTGTCGCATTCTATTGGTTTATCAAAGAACAATCCAGAGGGAGCCGGTGGGAACAGTCACCGAAACGCCTGAATTTATTGTGATTGGGCCTACGCTAAAAGCATTGTTTCCATCTTTTATGCTTGAACTTGCCGTGACAGTGCTTGCCATTTGCAAATATCCTTGACCACCATCAACCGATCTACCAGCAGGGTAGGAGACAAATACATCTTTTGTGCCTGCGCTAAAGTTAACTGCCGAGCCAGAATTACTGGAAGCAAGGATTGTGTCCCTACTTAGGGTTGTACCTGATGCGGTGTACGTACCAATTCCAACTTCCCACTCAGAGCTTTGCTGTCCAGAAATTGTGTAATACGTTATGTTTGCGTTGCCGATAGCTGCAAAAGATTGATAACCTGTCGATGCTCCAAGAAGCGTCACTGTTCCCGTACCAGTCGTAGTGGTAGTCTCTTTTACACGATCTGCAAGTACTAGAGAAGCCATCTTTTATCCTTACGGCGTTGTATCAATTAATTGCCATGTGGTTGGTTCGTCTGACTGAATCAACGCCCACCCAGCCGTCTGCGTGTCCGTTATATTCTGCCAGTTTGCGGTTTGACTGTCGTCAATCAATTTCCAATAAACAGCAATCACATTACCAACCGCGCCACTTGCCAAAACTCCTGTTAGGAACTGTCCACCATTTGTGCTTGCCACTGACCCAACAGACCCAACACCCGTTAAAGCAAACTCTCTATCTCCCAGTGTCATCGTGCCAACATCACCAGAACTGGACACGCCCGACAAAGCAACTGATATGACTACGCCAACAGTGCCTACAGTACCTACCGCCACATCCCCCGTCTGAGGCCACTGCTCTTGGTAGTCAACAGTTCCGACATTTCCTGACGCTTGTACTCCAGTCAAGGCAACAAGAATTGTTACCCCCGAAAGTGACGAAAACGGCGCTCCAGAAAACGGGGAAATGCCAAACATTTCTTAACGGCTTACGCCGCCCCGCTTAGGTTGTTGACAAGCGCAGCAGCGCAGTTGTCGTTGTGTTTGATGGCATTGTCAGTACAAAAGTCCCTGCGGTGATTGTTTGAGAACCAAAAGTGTGAACACTGATGGCCTTATTGCTTTGAGTTGAGTTGTAGACCAGTACGCAATCAAATGCAGTTGCAAGCGTTACCGATGTGTATGTGATACTTGCTGATGGTGTCCAGTAGGCTACACCAGCAGTGCTTGTTGAGTTGGTAGATGTCGGAGTATTGGCATTTGTTACCGTTACCCCACCCGCTGAATAACCTGCGCCAGACACTTCTCCGGTTGCAGAATATGCAGTAGTTCCAGCATTGACTGTTGCCGATGCTAAATACAAAGCCGCCTTGACAGTATCTGTTGTTGGGGATGTCAAACTGCCGCGAGACACAATAGTTGAAGTGCCAAGCTGGTGCTGACCCAGCATCAGTTCACTCATGAAAGAAGTACACATTGATTGGGTGTTACTCACTTTAGTTCTCCTTGAGATAAGAAACTGCGCTCAAAAGAAACTTTGGGTTGTCCAAAAACAAACCAAGTCCGGTATTGCAGCGCATACAAAGCAACCCTCGGACATTGCCGCTGTTATGACAATGGTCTATAAAAAACATTTTGGTTCTGCCGCCGGGTTTTTTTGCAGCACAAATTGCGCATTTGCCATCTTGTTTTGTCAGCATAGCATCATACTGCTCAAGTGTGATGCCATACGCCATTTTTAACTTGCTTTTTCGTTCTATTTCAAGAACTCTATCTTTGTTTTTCTCTCTGTAAATTTTGTTGTAAGCGACTCTACATTTTGTACATTGAGAAACCGGTTTACCCGGACGATGTGTTTTGCGCATAGGAAACTCAGACAAGGATTTTTCTTCCTTGCATACAGAGCATTTATGCGTTGTTTTCACATTTTTCCTTTAACCTAAAGCTGCCGCTTCACCATTGGCAAAGACGGGCATTTTCTTCAATGTCACATGCGCAGATCGGTGAACAAGCTCACCATCCAGCCAATACTCTACCCATGTGGTGTATTCGTTGTCGTTGTCAACATTACCTTCCCGCTTCTCAAGCAAGGAATCATCCATGTCGCCTTTGGTTGTTGTGACTATCATTATGCGATCCTTATTATTGCTGAAGTGTTTGAAGGGTCAGGGAATTGCACTGTGAATGTTGTAGACGATGTTTTGTCTGATCCAAAGTCCAATACACAAACTGCTGGGTTACCCGTAGTAGTTTGATAAATCAATGCGCCCCGCGCAGTCAAGGATGATGTCCATACCGCGTTGTTAAACGATATGTAAGCCGTTGTACCTGAGTTGCCTACAGTCGGAACCTGCGCAATTGTGAGAGCAAGACCACCAGCCGTGTACCCTGAAGCCACAACTTCGCCCGTAGACGTATAAGCCGTGGTAGTGGCATCAAGCGTGGCTGCATTAGTGTACAAAGCCATATAGAACGTGCCGGACGTAAAGTTGAACGTCCCGTTCATCATGCCTGTTTTGAATGTGTTGCAAGCCCAGTTGCCAGTAAAAGCCATTACGTCACCGCCTGTCTGTACTGTCCAGACCGGTAGGCATCTTGACGCTCCATACCATCACCCAAACGTTTTGCCAACGCAAGTGCTTCTTTGTATTTGGCATCGTACCCAAGCATAATGTCTGGCTCACCTTTCATGTAGGTGTAAGCCTCAATAATTGATCCGTACAACAGAACAGTGTCAAAGTTATCGCCCAGCCATGTCTGACCTGCTGCATTTATAACTGCCGTGACAGATGCGGAGAATCCTGATCCTGTACCGCCAAGATTTGTATTTGCTGCGCTTATGGTGTTGCCCACGTAATAAGAAGAACCGCCATCTACAATGGTTACAGTTGTTACTGACCCGCCATAAACAACGACAGTGGCTGTTGCATTCTTACCATCCCCACCAGTCAGCGGGACGTTGTAGTACGTACCATCTACGTACCCAGTGCCAACCACAATACTGCCAACAGAAGAAAGCTTACCCTGCACGATTGAATCTGGGTAGTAGTAATAATGCAATTCAACACTGTATCCAGCATCGGGGGTCGGGCCAAGGATAAATGACAACTCATTTGAAACTGTTGTTCCATTGACCGATGGGCCAAACAACGCATAGTATTTTGGAATTGCCGTATCTGTTGGAGTTGGGTATGCCTGACGTATGAAGTTCACATCTTTGTTCAGCAAATACTCATAAGCGCCAGTTGCATCAACAACAGCAAGTGAATACACAGCGAGAAAATCATCTGGGCAAGAGAGGTACTTGTTGCCGGACGTTGTGGTTCCTGTGACATTTTTGCGTATAGATGGGAACTGAATCGTGTTGTAAATGCGTTGCTCAGCCTGCTCAATAAAAGTATTGATAGGCGTAGGATCGGTGGAATAGTTAAAGCTATTCTCTGTGTAATCCTGAATCGCAGTTACAAGCTGGATGTAGTTCATGCCATCGGGCCTCTAGACATTACGCCTTTGGTTGCCGCGCCATTACCGCGAGTTTTGATGCCAGTTGTCTTAGGCTCACGAATACGATCGCCAAGTGAAACACGTCGAGCAGGTATGCTGCCGCCCGGTACGGTTTTATCCGCAGCCAATGTATTTGGGTCAGGGCGAAAGCTACCATCGTTTTGCGACTTCGCTTCGCCACCACTCATGGTGTGAGGCTTGGCATAAATGTCAGCGTTACCAACTTCTTTGCCGCCTTGCTTCATGCTGAACTTAGCCATTATTTGCCCCTTTGATTTGCAACGCGAGCCATGTTACGTCCCATAGATTTCAACATGTCGTTTGTCACGCCACCTTTTTTAAGCTTCAAGGATGTACCCTTGCCGCCCTTGTGTTCTTGCATGTCATGCTGCTTGAAAGCTTTTTTAATAAGAGCTTTGTCTTGAGCCATATCAGCTTTGCCTGATTCCATTTTTGCCATCATTGACTCCTTAAGTCGTTGCTACCGTTACTGTACCAATTTGCACAGCCATTGCCAAGACATTTGGCGTCAGACCTGCATCGTTTGCTTGCGCCCCGCCAACCGGCGTCCAGCCCCACTGGAATATACGACTACCGCCCCCGTTCTCGCCATCTGCAAGTACACCTGAGACTTGGTAGCTTGTATCCGGTCTTGGCTCACGCACTGCCTGAGGGTCATTGACTGGATACATTCCTAGCTGAAGCTGCGGTTGGTCTGGATCCCAGCAAGATCCGCAAACCTTGATTGAGTAAATCTTAGTCTTAAGAACCTGCTTACGCAACTCCTGCAATTTGTATCGTTGTCCACACCTATCGCACTCTGCAATCGCATACTTACCTGAGGCAAATCTATTTGGCATAGCTCACCTCAATAGAACAACTGCCTTGGTACGAACCGGTCTGGGGCTTTTTCTCGATCTTCTTGAGATGCCAGCAACCATTGTTGTTCGTACTCAGCTTTTAAAAACGCCACACGATCTGGCGAAACATCAGGGCGCTTAGACCCGATGTAAAACGCCAAGCCAGCCACCATGCAAGGGATCAAACGGAAAGGTATATCTTGAACATTTACACCATTACCGGCATCTTGGAGACGACGCAGTCTCCAGTACACAAACGTGTAGTCTCCGCCAGAGTTGGGAGTAGGCCAGACATTGATACAAGGTAAGTTCTGGACATAGATTGCCGCGCCGGTTGTGTGTGCCGCTGCTGTCGTTCCATTCTGTCCACGGGTGCAATTTATCAGGCTGTTGCCATCCACGTTGGTATACCCAATGGTCTCAGAGCCAATTTTAATAAACCCTGTAGTGGTTAACCCTGATGCGCTACTGACTACGATTGTTGTAGCTGTACTGGTGATTGTGCCATTCAACGTAACAGATGTTGCATTTGTCTGTGCAGTTTGGCGGTTGACCCATACTTGGATCGGACGACCAGTAGTGAGCTTGTTGGGGATGGTGGAATAGGTAGGCTCTGAGATACGAGAAATGTTGATGTCCGTCTGTGTGGCTGCTGTGCCATTGTTTTGACGGATGACATGGTCAAGCAAGTCAATCGTATCTTCTGGAATGGGATATACCGCCTGCCCCGTAGCAAGAGCAATCGCGCCTTCTTCTACTGTCCATAAGTTGATGCCACGGTTTGACCACTCAATAGTGAGCAAATTTAACGAACGCCGTGCCGTACGAAACTCATAGCCAGTACGAACCTCTAAACCCGCCCGCTCATACGCTTCCTCAATAAGTTCATTGAGGTCAAGATTAAACGTAGCGGTAGAGGACGTGTATGCCATTACTCTTCAACTACCTTGGTTTTTTTGGTTTTAGTAGTAGCAGCCTCTACAGCAGCAAAATGGGCTTCCACTTCTTCGTCTGTTGGCTCAATAATATCGGCTGGAACAGGCTGTAACAATTGGCCTTCAACCTTGGCAATCAAAGCCAACATTGTTGTCTCAGAGGATCCAAACATAGCTTGATATTGAGCAGCGTGCGTACGCAGAGCAGCCAACAGCATTTGGTCTTCTTCGGGGGTGAGATTAAGTTGTGACATATATCTTCCTTAGTTAAATTTTTTCCATAACTTCATGTGCTCTCAAAAGACCTTGCAATCGCGCAATCTCTCGATCACGTTCTTCTAGTTTGCGCATCAAGCTTTCATTCATATCCGCCCACATCACGATCTGTTCCATGCGCTCTTTATGGTCTCTGTGCATGAGTTCAAACATGCGTTCAGAAGCCTCAAGTTGTTTTTGGATAAAAGAAATCATTTTCTAAATCCTGCTGTTTTCTTCGCCACTTTGGGCGGCTGTTTTACAAACTGTTTACCCGCCGCCTTGCCTTGTCTTTTTGCTTTCGTTGTCGCCGCATATTCTGCGGGGGATAAAGATTTAATTGCCGCTTCTGGCAAGTACCGCTCACCAGTTTTAGAAGATGGTTTACCTGACTTGGTACGCCACTTCTGGTCGCCCCAGTTTTTTAAGGACTGTTGCGGCGCTTTCAATCTCTGTATCCTCCACCAGCAGCTTTGTATTTCTTGGCTACCAACTGAGCTTTCCTTGCTGACCACTGACCAGCACCTGTGCCTTGTGTTGCTGCAGCTTTGACTTGAGACACGATCCGCTTGCGCAATTCCGGTTTAGTGTAGTTGCCAGCAGCATTGACGCCCCCGCCTTCCTTGTATACCTTGACCTTGTTCGGATCATCTTTACGAGTGATCGTCTTGGCTTTTGGCATCTTGGAAGGGGCGATGTCACCCATGCCACGGCTCGCCATCATCGTTTGCCCTTTGCCATACCGCCACCACACATGATAAAAGTTCCCTTGGTCTTACCACGCTGGGCAATACCATCTGCGCGGCTAGAAGCTGACCCGCCCTTTGAAAACGGTTTACCCATTTGTGTTTTAGTTGTAGGAGCCGCAGCAGCTTTAGCCGCCGCTTTTTTGTCTTCTACTTCTTGTGTAACGCTTGAAGGAACCGGCGCATCAGTACCGCCGATCTTGGCTTCTTTGCGATACTGCGCAGCTTTCTTGTCGTCTTCAGCAGCCATGATTTAGCACATCTTTCCGCGAGTCTTACCCCGCTGAGCAATACCGTCTGCACGGCTGGAAACAGAACCACCTTTTTTATAGGACGAACCTAAAGCAGAACGAATTTCTTTTCCGCTTGGGAATGTACCTTCTTGTAAATTTTTATTAGGGGTTGTCCACCATGATTTACTACTGCTTGAACTATCAGAAGATGGAGCAGAAGAAGTTTGGTCATTAGATGCAGCGGCAGCTGACTCGCGTGGCTCGGGGGCTGATCTAGTTTCAGTAGATGTTGGACGAGCTGCGCGAGTAGAAGACTTGGATGAACCTGAATCTTCTTCCTTCAGTTTGGTGTTGTACTTTTTACCATTAAATTCAAACTCTGTATCACCTGCATCGCGGGCTGCACGGAATGCTTTACCAAATGCGCTTGTTGCCATGATTTACTCCTTAGACCTTGCCGCCTTTTTTCATGCCCTTGTTACCAGACATGGAAACTTGCATACCCTTAGTTTTACCTCTAGAAGCAACACCGTCAGCAGCTTTGTGAGCCGCAGCCAAACCACCTGTTGCCATCTTTTTGGTCGTGCCGCCTTTTTTCATCATGCCCATACCCATACCACCAGTAGGGGCAGCGGGAGCAGCCATAGCGCCCATGCCAGCACCACGTTTTTTAGCAGCCATCATTGCCATCATCTTGGGATCCATTTTTGTAGCCATCTCGCCACCTCTTTTAAAAGTTTTGCCTTTATCGGCGGTTGAAAAATCCTTGCCCACAGACTGTGGAACTCCTACCTTCTTGGCAAACGCTGGGTTGTGGGCCACCGCCTCCATGAATTTATGCTGCTTTGCACTACTGCTTGGCATCACTTCCCCGCTTGAATAAGCTGGTCAATTTTTGCTTCAAGGCGGTTAAACCGCTGGTCAATGTGGTCAGTAACTCTTTGTACTTCTGAATTAGTTGCGTAATCACGGGCCATCTCCTCACGGGTTGTATTGAGTAAACGCTCAATTCGTTTGACATCCTCAAACTTCTCTTTGATAAAGAACCACAAAGCTCCCATCAAAACAGAAAGTCCAGCAGACCATATAGTGTTTAAATCCATCACACAAACCTGCCTTTCGTTTTGCCTTTGGTAGCACATCCATCAGCCGCACTCACATAGCCGCCTTCAGCGCAGTTCCATGCTCTCAAAGACTTGTTAATCCTCGAATCCGGATCGCTTGCGGTCTTGGCGCTCGTGAGCTTCGACTTCATGCCTTTCATCCGGGCGCAGAAAGAGTCGCGCCTGCTGCCGCCTTCTGGTTGTGGGGGCTTCAGGTTGTGTCCTTCTTTCTTCGCAGAGGCTCGGCCTTTGGCGTTCAAGCCGCCATTCGGGTTCTTGCCTTCTTTGCGTTGCCATGCTGGAGTTGCCATGTTAAGCCTGTGCTTCTTTCCAAGACAAACGAGTGTACACACTTGGTGTTGCTGCGGCTACCACGTTGGTAGCGCAAACATACAAAACATCAGGGCCATCTGGGTAGACGTTGGCAGGGCTTGTAGACACAGCAGAGCTATTACCACCACCCAAAATTGAGTTACCGATGTCACGTACTTGGGACAAGTCCAAAACAGTTTGACCAGATGTATTAGTATAAAACGCAGCAACTGACTCACCGCCCTTCAATGTGCCAGTGGTTAAAGTGTTCACCGAAACTTGAGCCAACGATGAAATAACAGCGTCAACACCTTGAGAAACTGGCGAAGTCCAAGCTCCCCACGTTCCGCCCGATACATAACCGTTCAGTACCAAAGTAATTAAAGTAGTACCACTTGTAACAACCCCCAATTCAACCAACTGCAACTGCATACGGTTGATAATTTCTCTTTGACCAAGCAATCCAATTTGACCGTTATCAACAGCGGGCGCAATTCGAATTGCAAGCAATGGACATACTTGGGTAACTGTTGTTTGCAAAGTTACTGGAACACTTATACCGTAGTTAAAAATTAACGATTTATCATCGTTAAAAGTACCATCCATAATTACTGATGAACCCCAATGAGACAGGGAAGGAACAGTATCAGGAGACGCAAACTCAACCGCTACAGGGGCTGTTGCTGAGTAGGTAAACGCTGTTGCAGCAGCTCCACCAGTTTGACCGCGAGTTAAACCATACAAGAAACTGCCGTCATTGCCTGCGTAAGCGATGTACTCAATTGCTCCAGAAGCACCTGATGCTTGTACTTTAACTGAACCACTTGGAGCAAAACCAGCGCCATTATCAATATCAATCGAAGATGGGCCGATTGCTGTGCCGCTTGCATAAGATTTTGCAGCTGTGCCGCCATAACCTCTTGTACAACCAATTAAACTAGAACCTGATATGCCTGTGTAGTAAATATACTCAGTGCCGATAACAGCAACACCAGCAGAGTTAAAGTTAGTTGTTGAAGTTATTGGAACTGTTACAGCATCAACAGCCAATGCCGCAGATAAAGTGGTTGTACCGCCCGCACTTAAACTGGCTGACAACTGTGTTATTGGGGATTGTCCATTTGACTCATAGTGAGCCGCCATGTTTCCAGAACGCATGTAGGCTTCAAACTGTACGTTATTGTTTTGAATCTGTGTAACGTAGGTTATTTGTCCTTTTGAACCGCGGAAACCAAAACGAACAACACCAGCACCGTACCATGAGTAGTCGATGTACCACATCTGCATACGAGTCAGATCAATGTTATATCCTGATGGGCCTGTACCATCAGCTCTATCGTACCAAGATGACTGTGGGATTCTAAAATCAATTGTGCGAGACACCAAAGCACCGCTAATCGTAGTGCCGCGATACTCAGGAGAAACCTGCAAAACAGTATCGCTGGTAATCGTAAGCACTTTATAAGACTGCCCACGGATAACAATATAGTCACCAATCAATAATTGACTTGAGAATGCGCTACCCGTACCCGTAACAATGTTTGAGCCGTTGGTTACGGCAACTGTTCCGTTGATCTGGTTAATGGAATTTCGCAGCACAGCGTACAAAGTCTGACCATCAAACTCAAAAAAGAATCCGTTTTGCTGGTCAAACATTCCAACACGATTAGAAGATCCATACCAACTCAAAGGGCTGATACGAATAAGTCCTGTTGCAGGGGTGGTGCCAATACTATTGACAGTTGTGTATGTAAAAGATGTTGGGTTGACAATAGACGCAACAGTAAATGTTCCGTTATATACGCCTTGATTACATCCAGCCACCTGTATTTTAGAACCTACTGTCATGTTATGAACATAACGAGTGGTGACTGTCGCAGTTGTTCCAGTACCCGTAATAGAAGTAACAAACAGTGCGGGTTTTAAAGATGAACCCGTAGAAAACTGAATACCCTTGCCAGACTGGTAACGGAAATAACGACGTGTTTGACGAATCAACTGTTGATTAGGCGCTCCACCACCAGCAGTAAATGCCACACCACCATCAAAAGTACGAGGCTCTACATAACCCGCAGGACGGGCATAAAGCGTAGTATTGTTAGCAACGTTGGTGATAGCTGATGCCGCCACCGTACCGTTGGTGTTCACAAAAGTGAATGTGTTAGCTGTTGGTACTGTCGCAACAACAAACGCACCGTTGATGGTTGTTCCTGAGCTGGTTGTACCCTTGATATAAATCAAACTGTCTTTTTGAAGGCCGTGAGCACCAGTGGTTGTACAAAGAACAGTAGCTGTACCATCTGTTGTAAACGCTGTTGTTGAAGATAAAGCTATACCGCAGTTTGAATAAAAATAACCTGCATACACATAAGTGCCTGTCGCACTAAACTTTTCCCCTGCTGCTGGCGCAGTTGTGGGGATACAGGTCATTGTGTTTGTACCACCAGCAATTGTCCACCACCATCCGTTGGCATATGAATCAGTTGCATTTTGGATAAAGATTGGTGTATTGGCGGCAACAACAAATGTGCCAGTAAGTGTTAGTGTTGTTGTGCCTGTGATTGATGTAACAACCAAAGGCTGTTGTTGAATATAATATGTGCTTTGCCTATTGTTTTGTAAAGAAATAGATTCCCACTTTGTAGGCTGCGTACCATATTCAAAGTCGGTATCAATCAACGCTTGAGGTTGAGATACGCGGAATTTTCCTACTGGGTCTTGTGTACCCGGAGCAGGTGTTACAAAAGGCGCAGCAGCGCCTGAAACGGTTGTTCCTTGAATAGGAATTGATTTGTTTGACGTTGAGTCAACTACTGTCCATCCACCTGACATACGATACTCCTTTAAATCCAAAGAAGGGGGCCGAAGCCCCCGTTACTCAATTAGTCAAAGTTACCGTATGGGTAAGCAGTGGTACTGCCAATGTTGCCATCAAGCTGCGTATAACGTGCCGTGAAAAGGAACCTACCAGAAAGTGCTGAACTGATTGTGTAAGTAATACCTGTAGGTGTACCCGCAGTTGTTGTAACAGGGCTACCGTCCAAGTTAATAATCTTAAATCCAGTAACAGTACCAGCGCCGCCAGTAGCAGTAGCAACCAAATAGCTTGTTGGGTTTGAGTAGCCAGTAATTGAACCTGTACCACCATATGTTCCAGAAAGAGTTATTGTTTGACCAACAGCCAAAAACGCGTTAGAAGTACAAGTGAAAGTACCAATAGTGTCTGCAATCACAGCACCAGCAACAGTCGCCGTAGCAACGCGTGTATCTAAAGAAGTGCCAACAATAGCAAGGGTAAATACAAGCTGTGATACTAGGTTGCTATTAGGGCTTGTACCTTGACCGCTTGCGGGTGGGTTGGTGATGTCACCGGTAGTGCCAAGCTGTTGGTTATAGAGTTGCGCTGTAGTAAATGTTGACAGCGATTGACGACCAGCAGCAGTAATAGAACCAGTTTGAAAATATTTTGCTGTACCTGCGGCGGCTGTATAGTTATTTGAAACATACACAGTAGCAGAAGTAAGTGCGGCTGAACCACCAGAAACGGCTACAGGGTTACCACAATCAACAAAAACGTCGTTTATGGTTGAGCCATAAGGCAGATACATAACAGCACCACGATATATGTTGGTCGCAGAATCCGCAGGAATTGTTTGTGCCGTAGGTGGAAATGCCGTTGCAGAAGGTGAATACACCGTTGCTTGTGAATTTGGAATGCCGTTTGATCTAACAAACACACCAGAGCCACCAGAATAACCAGAAGTGTTAGCGGTTGTGTTGAGAATGTCTAGGTATGCTGTTTGAACTGCTTCTGTGTAACCTACGTTACGAAGAGGCCCAAAACGATTGTCGCCCGCAAGAATGGGGCCTTCAAATGTTGCGCGTGCCATGATAAAAATCCTTATGCAAAAGCGCTCTTACCAATCGTTGCATCGTCTGCTGGGGCAGTGGCGGTAAAAGCAATCACCCAGATGGGAGCAATATACATGATTTGTGTAGAATGTCAATATGCCGTACAAAGATCCCACCAAAAAGAAAGAAAAGCAACGTGGGTATTCTAAAAAACATTACGGCAAAAATTCAGATAAGGTTAAAGCTTCAACCAAAAAACGCAGTAAAAAATTAAGAATTGAGTGGAGAGAATTTAAAGCCACCCTGTCTTGCCTTGAATGTGGGCTAAACCATCCAGCAATATTAGACTTTCACCACATAGACCCTGATATGAAAAACGCAAGTGTCCATACACTCGTAGGGGCTGGGCGCTATAAAAAGGCAATGGAGGAAGTTGAGCAATGTGTAGTTTTGTGTTCAAATTGCCATAGGGTTTACCACTACAATGAACGTAAAAGAGAAAAAGAAAAAGGGGCCGAAGCCCCCTAGTGTTCGCTATTCGCGAATAGCGATTACTCGTCAATTTTAGTAATGACGTATGTGGTCGTGGTAGAAGATTCTTCTTCGGATTCATCTTCTTCTTCTTCTTCGTCTTCAACGTACTCAATCCAGTCAGCAGACTCTTCATCGTAGACATACCAAGTATCAATCTCTCCGTCGTACCAATACCAAGCATCGGTATCTTCGTCATAAACGTAGTCATCATCATCATCTTCGTCTTCATCTTCGTAAGACACTGCTTCGTAATCAACAGCCCAACCATGCTCTTGCTGGAACGCAACGAACTCTTGGATGATTTGTGCTTTCTCAAAATCAGTGGTATGAATAACTAATTTTTCGTCGTCTTCAAAACCCCAAACAGAAATATCAATCTCAACCTTGTACATAATTAACTCCTAAAAATGGGTGCAACACCGCGCTGCAAAATAATCGTACAAGAGCTTTATTACAGGCAAAAGATAATAAAAAAAGGCCCCTTTTGGGGGCCCCCATTTGGTTGTTTAAAACCAAATTATCAGAATGAACCAGAGGATCCAAACATTCCCAATGGATCAGACCAGCCGAACGAATAACGCTCGCGGGACTTGTAACGCACGTTGCCGGTGTCAAAGTCGCCGTCCATGCTGTTAGCCAGCGGAGTACGAACGAACATCTTCATACCGTTAGGTACGTCTGTAGTCAAGAACCAAGCATTGGTATCGGTCAAGAAGTGGTTTTGGGTATAACCTTCTGGAATTGAACCGTTATTCTTGATTGCATTGATATCGTTGTTGTTTGTACCAACGCGCAGGCTGGTTTCCAACAGGCGGGTAGCCACGAATTGCAATGCAGGGGGAATAACCAATTTCTTGGGTTTAGCAGCGATCAACAAACCACGCTCGTCTGTCCAAGCAGCGATCTGAATAACGGCAGCTTCCAAAGAAGTTTCGTTCAAATCAGCTTGAGTTGAGGGAGTGTTGCTGTTAGTGCCGCCGTTAACCAAGGGGTGAGCAGTGTTGAACAAAGCAACGCCATCACCGCCGGTATAAGCAGCAGAGAAACCGTTGTTCAATACAGCAGCAGCTTTAACCTGCTTGGTATATGCCATTGCACGAGCCAGACCTTTGGTGTACCGAGCAGACAAGCTGTCGTACAAGTTATCCTCAATGGCCTCTTCGGTCAATGAGAAACCCAAAGCAATGGTTTCGTGGTTATAGCGAGCAGTCCATGCTTCTTGTGCATTGTCGTAAGCGATGGCTGAGCCTTCGTTCTTAACAGGTGCAGCAGAGAAACCTGAAAGTTTCGTTTCTTCTTCAAAAGAACGCTCAGAGGTTTCAATTTCATAAATTTCTTTATGTTCTTCACCATAACGTGCGTACTCCAGACCAAACAATGCGTTCAATCCGGGAAGGAGTTCTTTTAACAGTTGTGCGCGTGAAATAGCCATTTAAGTTACTCCTTAAGCTGTTTGAGTACCAAGAGCAGTGTAGTACGAGTGGACAGCGAAGTTGATCTTGCAAAGAACTTCCTGATACTGTGTAAACACCATCGTGGATCCGGTTGGAATAACGGTAGCCGTAGCAGCAGCGCCGCCAGCATTAACTACCCCGTATTGGGCATTGACAACTACTGATGTTGCGCCAGCAGAAGCTGCTGTAGAAACCCAGTTTGCTGTACCAACGTATTGACCGTTTGCTGCTAAGAAACCAACCGCAGTGCCCACTGGGAGTGCTTGCACTGTGTTACCAGTAGCTGACAAAGTCAAAGTTGTTGTGCCTGAAGACCATGTTGCTGTTCCCAAAGGAATAGCTGTCTCTTGAACCATATCAACAATACGGACAGGTAAAGCAGCGGTTGTAGCAGCAGAAGATGCCAAAATGCCGTTTGACGAGTTACCAGTATTGACGCTACCAGCCAAGTTAGAGACGGTCATATTAAGACCGATCATTGCAGGTGATGCTGAGCCAATAGTTGTGCCACCTTGAGAGGTAACAACAGCCGCTCTAAAGACCGTATCAGGATCATCAGTCACGATAGCAACTCCGTCTCCAGCTAAAGTCGAAGCGGGCCAGTATTGGCTAAAACGTTTTTGCTTGGTTACTGGGTCTGTATAAGAACAGCCCAAGAAAATACCCACAGCACCGTAACCAGCCGCACCGGTGGAAGCAGAGCCGCCATCAGTAACTGCTAAGCGGGTAACAAAACCGCGAGTGATTGCTACAAAATCGCCATAGAAAATGTTGGTAGCGTATCCGTATTGAACGGGGATATTACGGGTAGAACCCGCAAACACCTGACCACCAATCAAGTTCACCGGCTTTAGCCCGTAGGGGCCACTAATCGTCGGAAAAGCCATTTTAGACTCCTTGAAAAATTAAGAACCTTTGCCAAAGCTCACTGAGGACTTGTTCTCTTTGAAGAGTGGCATCCTTGGATCACTTTGACGCATTAGGTTATTGTCTACAGCATCTGCTTGAGCCTTGGTTTTTGTAGCGAAGTGTTGACTGCGCTGTTCTTGAAGCTCAACAGGTGTTTTGCAAAGCAATAACCCGCCAATTTCGATATTATTTTTAAATCGACTATCGGGATCGATCATCATCCGAAACTTAGGTTGCTCTTCGACTGCCACTGGCTCCCAACCTTCCCGGAACATGCCGGTAATGTTGCGTTGGTCAGATTCATTCAAAGTAGAAACCCTAACCCATCTGTAAGCATATCCCGGCTCTTTATCAGGTTCGGGAAGAGTTTCCGCAGCTTGCCACACACGGGGGCGTACTTGCGTTTCTCTATTCTGCATTTCGCGCGACAGTCTGCTATCCGTTGCTTTAATCTCTGTTGCCATCTTAGGCCTCCAATTTCATCATTTCACGAGCGTACTGCTCGTTGGTTAGTTTTAATTTTTTAGCCAAGGCAACTTGAGTCTTCGACAGTACAACCTGTTTGGGGGCAGTACTACGCTTAGCCGGTGCAACAACTGTGCTTGGTTTTGTACGTTGAGGTTTTTCTTCCTCTTCGTTGTTTGTAGTAGCAGCAAATTCTTCTGGGAATCTGCGTCTGACTTCTTTGTCGATACTGCCGTAGTATTCGTCAGTACCTATATATCCACGTCCGTACCGTTCTGCAAGTTCTTCATGGACTCCTTCAGCAAATTTGCGCATTGCCAGCTTGTGTCGGTCTACAAACCATGGGTTTTTCGAGACCCAGTTAGCAACCTTAGGATCCATCTGCTGAGTTGCAGGCTGGTTAGTTTGGGTAGTTTGTACATCATTTTCTTGGTTTTGTACAGTGGGTTTGAAATTTTTTGCTTTATCAAGCTTCATTTCTGCCCGAACTAACTCTTTCTGCGCGGCCAAAAGCTTGTCAGAATCGCCAGAGTCATAAGCCTCTTTGTAATTCCGTTCAGCTTTGTCAAGTTCCATTTCCGCAGAGCTTTGGTACGTGGAAATTAATTCTTTTTCACCAGTTTGAATCATAGACTTGAGCTTTTTATTCTCATCTAAAATTCGTTCGGCGACTGTGAGCGCTTCTTGTTGCTCACGCAAAGCTGCTTCTTTTGCTCGACGTTCATCATGCCAAGCCTTTTTATATTGCTTAAACTTGACTTTTACGTTCTTGCTGTATTCCTCAGATTCATCGGCTTTCTCAAGCTCTTGCTGAGTATCATCATCCAGAGGAGGTGTTGCAAATTGGTCTTCTTGGGGAGTGTCATCGACAATTTTTATTTCGACTTCATCGTCCTCAATCTGAACATCTACCTCTTGGGCCTTTTCTTCTTCAAGTTCATCAGGGAACTTATATTCGCCACCAAATCTTGACATGTACGCTCCTTATTTGCGTTTGACGCCACGGGGATCTTCTACAACACCTTCGACTGAGTCGTCGTTAATGATGCGGAACTCTCGTCCATGGATGAGTAAACGTGAACCTGCATTGGGTCGAGTCAACACAAAATCACCTTGCTTGCACCAAGGCCCAGTTGGAAACTTTGCCTTATCCGCGTAGCAGTCAGGCCCTAACTCAACTACAAACAAAACTGTTGTGAGCAGCTCGTCGTATCGAATAGTTTCTGCCGCTTTTACCAACCCAATCTCGCTACCTTCAATTTCTTCGTCTTGCTCCGGTACTGCGCACAAGATTTTGTAGCCTGAAGGCTTGGGTAATTGCTTTGCTTTTTCTTCCGCTTTCTTGTGCATGATCGCTGACAAATCCAGCGCCAAGCCAAGATCTAAGGTTTCACTCATCCGAGTTCTCCATGTTTTTCGTCAGGTCTGTGATGTATCTACGAGCGATGAGCAGACCTGTAATTTCCCCACACATCCCGCAGTACTCGTCGTATGACTTAGCAGCTCGCGCCCCCAAGGCATCTTCAAGTTGTTTAACTTTCTCGTCGATCTGTTTGATCGCTACTTCAGTAAATTTTTTAATTTCGTAAGACATCATTCGCCCCTATTTGGTTTATTACGCAGTTGTCTGTCTTGATGCTTCAATTGGTGAGACTGCTGCTGTTGAGTCTTTAACAGATCAATACCAGACGTAAACCCTTGTTGTTCATGCTGCGCACGACGCTGGGCTTCGTTATTCTGGTGCTGCATAGCAATCTTGGCTCCTTCAGTCTCTTGATTAGACTCAATACGCTTGAGTTCAACTTGAATCTGAGCCATCTTGGCTTGCATGTCAGCCATGTCTTTCTGAGACTTGCGTTGCAAGTCGCCTTGCTTAATCTGCAACTCTTGCTGCTGCAACTGGATGAGCGGGTCTTGAGCTTGCTGCTGAGCTTTGGCTTGTTGAGATTGTTGTTGGTGCTGCTGTAATAACTGCTGCGCTGCTTGCGCTGCCAACTGAGATACTTGCACTTCAACCTCGGGAGCCATCTCAACTTCATCCTTCTCCTCGTTGTATGGAGGAAGCGGGATACCCATAAGCTGCTCAATTTCTTTCCGGTACTCCATACCCAAATGCTCACCAATGTGTGCCGACATCGCTGCTTGCAACATCTGCGCTGCTTGAGGATTCTGACCTACCAACTCTTGAACATGAGGATCCTGCATACCCGCCATGTGAACAGCAATGTGTGCCTTATGGTCTTGGTACAAAAACGCCTTGACTGGCTTGTTGGAAAGGATATTCATGTTCTCAGTGATTGGGTCACGTGGCTTCATATCCTCCGCCATCGGTACAAGTTTCTGGTAATTCTTAATACCGATCACTTCCAACATCTGTCTATGAAGCTGGGGTAGGTCGTACAGTTGTGGCGCGGTTTGCGCCAACTGCAATGCTGCTTGATATTGGATGACCTTTTGAGCCATCGTTGCTGCATTCGGATCACTGACAGGAATCACCTCGACGTAGTCGTAGTCACTTTGTTTAGCGTGACGACCGCCTTCTTCTGGCTCGTAGCTGTAGTCAGCTGGGGTGTAGTCACGTATGATATCCTTGAGCAACTTAAATTCTTGCTTCATCGAATAATGGACACGAGCCTGAATTGCACTCATGGTTTTGAGTTGACGCTCGAGAATTGCCAGCGTTGTTCCGACGGGGGACTGGGCAGACATGTCAGAAACTTGCAAGTCAACAGTGCCCGCGAACTTGCGACCTTCATCAATAATTGTTTGGAGGAGAGCAGCCAGAACCTGACTTGGTTCTTTATATGGCAGCGGCATGATGTTGTCGCGGATGGTGCCGCTTGGGACGTCCATATCTCGGAATTCCCCGGGGCTTATCGGTGTGTCATCTCCCTTAGACCTGAGACCACGTGTCTTGAAACCGCCCGGCAAGTTTGATAAGGTACCAGCGTCAACCAACTGACGCAGAATAGAAGTGCCAGACTTGGCAAAAGCACCAATAAGATGAATAAGACCAAAACAGTAGAATCCAAAACCCGGGATATAACCGTAATGAACAAAGTGAGTACGCTTATGACACTGCTCATCTTCTGGTCTCCAATTTCTACGAATCGCTAATATATTGTTGGTGCTCTTCTCAATAGTCACGATGTAAGGCAGTGCAATGCCTGTCTCTTCACCGTTCTCATCTATATGCTCGTAGCCGGGTAAATCCAACTCAACCTGCATCTCTAAGAGTTTGAAGCGGTCATCTTCCGATGCTCTGAAGCCCAACTTCTCAGCAATCTTCTTCTCCACTTCGTCCATCACATTGACTGGATCACCTAAGTCAATATCTCTGTAGAATCCTTCATGCTGTAGACGCTTTAACTCGTTGGATGTTTTGCGCATAACATGGGTCACGCGTTCTGCTGAGTCTAAACTTGAAGCACCATAAGGCACAACTACGTCCTCGGCGGGCACATACATAGACACTTGACGATCCAAGCTAGGATCAAAGTACACTTTCTTAAATGAGTTACCTGCCAGACCCAAGCCCCATAACATACGCTCATGCTCCGGACGAAACTCCTTCATCACATCCGTAAGCTGGTAGTTCATATCCACTTGCACGCGATCAGCAGCTTTCTTTTTCTCTGGGGTTTCTTTGCCGATAATCTGTGTCTTAACTGGCCCCGCTGCTGGGAACGTAGACATCATTGTCTCCGCTTGAAACTTAACCACGGACTCACTTAAGATGGGGTGGTAAACACCACATGCGCCGGGCCAAGGCTCCATACGCTCTTCGATCTTCATACCCAAGAGTTCTAAGCCGTCGACGTAAGTCTGTATCCAGTCCTTACGACTAGAGACATCTGCTTCATACTCGCCAATTAGATCCCCAGCAAGGCGCACCAACTCGTCCTCACTCATCTCTTCAGCTAAGTTCTTATTGAACTCATCCTCATCTTGAGTCTTCTCCATTTCAATCTCAAAGCCCGGGCCACTGATACTTACAGCCTCTGGGTCTTCAATCTGAATCTCAATCGGCTCTTGCTCGTCACCGAGTTGCTCGATGCCTTGAGGTGCGTCTGTGTAGACGGCTTTGTCCATGTTTGTTGCCATCATTTACCTTTAATAGTATGCCGCTTTTTTGCGGAACATCTTCTTGACGAAAGTGTCTTCTGGCTCATCCGTATCCAGCCTGATGAACCCGCCTTGCCTGAACCTCAGGAGCGCCAGTGTTGTGGAGTCTACCAAGTCATCGTTCGCTCCGCTAGGGAAGTCGTTGCATTCTTCTATGACATCCTTTGCCCATCGTCTGTCCGGCGCATAGACCACGCCTCCTTGGAACAAGCTTGAAACGGCGTTGACACGGGCGATCTTGTCCTGCCCTTTGCCCGGAGTAAACTCTCCCACGGGTATGCCCATCCTACGCATCTCTTGATAAAGCACTGATCCGTTAGACTTCTTCTCAACCATGAACGCATCTGGCTCCCACTCCTTATACTCCTCCAGCACCAGCGCTTTAAGCTCTGGGTACTCAAGACGTTTCTTGATTGCGTTTAAGAGAATGATCGCGTAATTGTTCGTCTCCTCATTAAAGAAGACACCCCATACTGTCAGTGCGTTGTAGTCCGCCCGGTTTGATGCTTCTTGCGCAGCGTCTAGACTCATGATGGTGAACTCGCACGGAGGTGGGGCTTCGCTCTCCCAGATCTTCCACCACTCTCTCTTTATAAGAGCGCCTTCCTCGGAGACAGGGTTCTGCATATACTGGGCATTCCAGTACCGCACATCCAGCGCAGCTTTCTTGGCATACAACTCTTCGACGGGCCAGAACTCAGGCCAAAGCGCTTCACCATCATCTTTAATAGCAGGAAACTCAACCACTTCCCATTGATCTACGCCTTCTTCTCTGTTCATCTGGGTCACAATCTGACCAGTTAAGTCCAGCTTTGACCACCGAGTCATTACAACAATGATCGCACCACCCGGCATAAGTCGCTGAAGAGGGCCAGACTGAAACCACTCCCAAGCAGGTAGGAATACATCCGGTCTTCCTGTTTTGGCATCTTGTTCGCTATGCGGATCGTCAATAATGAACAAATCAGCGCCGCGCCCAGCGAGAGCACCGCCAACGCCAATAGCAAAATATTCTCCATTGAAGTTTGTCCCCCACCTTGATGCTGATTTAGAGTCAGCTTGCAGTTCAACTTGGGGAAAAACGTCCTTATAAGAGTCCATCCCTACCAAATTTCGCACTCGACGGCCAAAATTCACCGCCAAATCAGCAGTATGCGACGCCATGATGACTTTTTTATGAGGATGTTTGCCTAAAAACCACGCCGGAGCGAGGTATGAGATCAATTCTGACTTACCGTGGCGGGGTGCAATGTTCACAATCACCCTTTTCTTCTTGCCGTTAGCAATATCTTCGAAAATCTGGGCCAGTTTCAGGTGGTGTGGGCCTACTTTGTACCCCGGATAGACGTGTTTGACAAAGTCAAGGAACGATTCCTTGCTTAAATTCTGTGTTATCTGGGCATCGTAGGTCTTAAGCAGCTCAAGAGTTCGCCTCTTTTGCTTATCCGGCATCGTCGGCAAAGCCGCCCGTAGGGTAAATAGTTGTTCTGGGGTAAGTTGTGGGAGTGCGGTCATTCGTTTTTGGGTTCGTTGCGCACAACTTCGCGGGCTTCAACGTCTATCGCTTTGTCTTCGAGCTTGGTCAAGGTTTCTAAAAGTTCTTTTTCAACTTCCTCAATTGACAAGATCTTATGCGTGACTTCACTGCGCTTCTTGAAGGCATCAACGCCATCAATCTCACCTAGTTTTCCTAAAGCAACAACCCGAGTCTTGGGATCTTTGGCTTGTTCAATCTCCATCACCAGCCGATTGACCACATACATCTTTAAATCAGACAACTCTTCCACAATGGAGACGTTCATCTGAGCCACCATGCCAGCCAGCATGGCAAGCGTTTCGTTGGGGTACTTAGAAAAGTCAGGTCTATGTTTCGGATCTGTAATCATCTCCCGAGCCAACTCTCTTGCTTGGTCAGCATTTTCTTGTGTCGGGGTAAGCGGGTTGCCTGTTAAATCAGACATCAACTTCACCACGTTTGCTCGCATGGTGAGTTCTTCAGACGGAGACAGATCAGGGAACGCATCTGAGGCGTTCTTGGGCAGAGGGATATTTTCCTCTATATAGGGCATTATCTGTTCCATGTCGGGCATTGGCTCCGTTTTTAGCGTTCTCTTCGCAGAGGGCTGAGGTGTTAGCGCAGGGAGTTCTGAGATATGTTCAACTAACTATTGGAGGAGCAGTAGTTTCTCAGGTGCTATGCGCTAACGTACCGAATGTATCATAAAAATATATCTTTGCAAGTGGGGGAGGTAAGGAATCCTACCCGGGGGGTTGTTGCAGTTAAATATACCACTAAGGGATGTGTAATTCGCAAGGGGGTGGGGTAGCCAATTACGCAGGACAGAAATTAATACTTGGTAACTTGACATATTATTTTGGGGAAAATTTTGAAAAATGTGGAGTTGTTTGTGTTAGTTCAGGGGTATGGGGTGCGAGGGGAGGCTCATTAGGGATTAGGGGGGTGGGGGTGTAGGGGTTGGCGGTAGGCTGGAAACTATACTTATTCAGCCCGTTCAGCTAACCTACAAACACTGCACTATCGCAGTTAACCAAAGGAGAATGAAATGGCAAAGAAGCCTAACCCCATCGTCGCCCACATCAACAAGGGCATCGCAAACCTCAAAGCCGTTAAAGCTGATATCGCACACGATATCCGTCGGATGCAAGAGAGTCGTCGTAAGTATCATCACATACTTAACCACATCGTATCTCCTGCAAACGATAACGGCGGATACATTAACGTCAATCGGTACGGCGTTAGCGTCACATACTACGACCTTGAAGGCTTTAAAGATCTGCGATTGGAAACCACACTTGAAGGTCTTAACTTCATCGGTGAAATAGAGCGTACCAGAGAATACGCATCTGTAATGAATCGAGATTACATCTTTAGAGTACCGTTTGCAGATGGTACAAGTATGAGCGTGACGGTGTGTGCATACGTTAAAGAAGACAGCCCGACATGTCGTAAGATAGTCGTAGGGCAAGAGATACAGACGGTCGACAAGTACGAGATAGTCTGTGACTGATTAAAAGGGAGCTTCGGCTCCCTTTTTTTGTCCTGCGTTTTGATACCAGTTATTTGTTGTCGGGCGCACCAATGCGGGCGAGTGGGCGAGATTGCTAATTAGTGTCTCACGATCGGGTGAGAAATTGACTTAGCCCGTCAGTTAAGATAATATCTATTCATCAGTTAGCAATTCGGTTAACTGATATTCTGTAATCGTTCATTTTTAGGAGATATGAACATGGCAACACGCAAACCCGTAGCAGTAGCTACACCCCTTGGTTCAACTAATGAGATTCTGTCCTTCAAGGACGGGGCTTATAAACAAGCTGGAGGGGCTGAAACACTTGAAGATTTTGCTTACTACATGATCGAAAATGTCAAAGGTTTTGGCACACCCGATTTCACGCCCGATCAAAAAATCAAGGACGAAATCACCGAGGGGTATCGTTTGAAATTCTCTCAAATGAAGAAACACGTGCCCGTCACTTATGCTGTCATTGGAGATAATTATATTCCACTTGATACACTTGACCCCGATCAACAAAGCAAAGTAAAAGAGAAAATCGAAATCGGCGTGATTTTGGCAACAAATTACACGACACACGAATTCGGCAAACTCAAAAATGATCGTCCTACTTACCATGCTGTTATCAGCGAATGGCGTGAAAAGTCCAAGGCTTTTTGCTCGAATCGTTGGAATGATTTGGTCAAAGAAGCAAAGCGCATTGTCTCAGGCGGTGCAAAGGGTAAGCGCAAAGCAAACCTAGATTTTGCTGAAACAGTAGATAAAACCTTTGATGATCTAAAAACTAAACTAGCGAAGTGCATATCTGTAAAAGACAGCACTGCGAATCAGGATAAATTCAATAAAGCATTGGCGGCATTTCTAGCAATTTGGAAAGCCTAAACCACTAAGCCCCGTCAGGTCAAAAGCCTGACGGGGCTTTTTTTTGTCCCGCTATTTTGATACCAGTTATTTGTGGTCGCGCGCGTGATTAAGCGTATGCGTCAGTTCTGATATGCGTAGCTGATGAGTGGACAACGCTAATTAGTGTCTCACGACATCGTGAGATTCCCACTCCACATACTTTCTGAGAAAATTAGCTGACGCATTTGATCGCGCAAAGCCTGCTAACTTTACATGTTCTAAAAAATGAGTAGAACAAATGGGGTCGAGTAGAACAGAAAAACCCTCGTAAGTCCTTGTCAGCATTGAAGAAAAAGTTTTTGTTCTAATGTTCTACGTTTTTTGGCATAGGGGTCGGATTTTTAAAGATTTTTCTGTTCGCAAGACTTACCTGCCGAGTGCAAAGTCATGTAGCAAAAATCAAAAATAAAACCGTATCCTATCTAAAATCAGTAGAACATTAGAACAAGTTTCATTTCTTTCTTTCTATTTTATAAAATAATAATACTTCTCCTTACAGAAACACATACTTCAAGCAGAAAAGTAATACTCATTTTTGTTCTAACTATACATAGGAAAATAGAACAAACGCAGAACAGATAGAACAAACACGCTGATTAACTATTTTAGCTAAGGGCTTGACCTATACGTCAAGTTCTGTTATACTTATAACTGGGTCGAAGATGAAAGCCATCAACGATCTTAATTAGTTTCTCACAACATCGTGAGATTTCAACAATGTCAGACCTTTAGGAGAGAGTCATGAAAATGTGTTTTGTAGCCCCGATGCTTCCCGCATCCATCAAGCGTCCCATCATTCGCTTGCACAAACCCCGCATTGCTTACAACACCGCGCAAACCGACCTTACCGAGTCACTGCGTCGTGATGCACTGCTTACCGATGCGTACTTCAATCAGAATTTAGAGTTCTTGGACAGAGGTTACGACCACGACGAGTTCGGAGATATTGACAACGAGCATGAGGGCTTGACCATTACCGAGCCCATGACCGAGACCGAGTTGTTCCAGTTTTGCACTGGCTACGACATCATTTAATTACACATCATCAAGGAGAATATTATGGGACGTATGAAAGATCTATTGATCGACATCGACAACGATGAGGAACTGCAAATCCTCTTGGCTAACTTCAAGCCAACAGCAGAGGAACTTCAAGCTGAACTGGATGAACTGCAAGCTCATCAGATGAGCCTGCCGGTGGTTAGTGTTCAACCTGAGTACAAAGTTTATTTGCTGATGAAGAATGGCTTTCCACAGCGTAGCTACACCGATAGGTCGTTGGCGTTCTATGAGTGTTGGATATGCACGATGGGCGATGAAGCACTTGGCGCTGAGGAACCCGACGATTGGTATGTGGTCGAGATCATGCACGACGAGTCAACTTACACAGGAGAGTGAACATGAATGATTTCTTTTGGAACTACCGCATTGTCAACACTAAGACTGCCAATGGCGGTGAGGATTGGTATTGCATACAGGAGGTGGTGTACAGCGTGGACGGCAAGCCTGAGAGTTTCGGTGCGCCTTGCCTTGGGTCAGAGAGCATGGAGTCTTTTGGCGATGTGTGGTTCATGATGCAAGAAGCGATGACCTTACCGCCATTACAAGAGGAGGACTTCAACCATGAGTAAATCTAATCACACACCAGAATGTCGCAACTGCGGCGATCAGTACCCCACGAAGCGGTGGGCTATTGGTTACAAGCTTTGTATGCCATGCGGGGAGCAACTTGCCAAGCAAACTGTGCGAACAGTCGTGCCCATGCCGAAATCGAATTACATATTAGTAACGGACTTGTCCTTACTCAAAGGACTTAATTCATCACACAAAGGAGGAACGCTATGACATACAGAACGATAACAACAGAGGTTGATATTGACGTTGACCTGAGCGAGTTTGATACCGATGACTTGCTCGAAGAGTTAAAAGAACGAGGTACAGATGGGGTGACCTTGGGCGACAACGAGGTGCTGACAAAGATATGGTTACACGACAGGGAGGGACGTAAGGACAAGGCGTATGCCCTTATGCGTGAGTATGTGTTGGACAAACTAAACAAGGTGATCTGATGAACCGAGATGACATGACACACATGGAAGCAGTCTTTCTGCCGATCGACAGGGACAAGCCGTGCCTACCATACGATGAATTCATAACTGAGGGAGGGCGACACCCCATTGGCGGTGATATTGAAAGCAAGATAGGAGGTCATTACTACGCCAAGTACGTGTTCCCAAATGGGACTGAAGTGAGCGTGGTATGTGGACAGTTGTTTTATTCAACGATAGATGCGCCATACGAGGTGATGTTCGAGGACGAGGACGAGCCACATGGGTATCAGACCGACGAGGAGTTGATGATTCTTTTAGCTAAAGCAATAGGAGATATGTGATGGGATACAGATCAGAACTAGCGTACACGATCAGGTTCACAACTGACGACGAACGAGCCAAGCAATCGTTCTATACATTCATAGCTGAAGCTAAGGCGAGGGCAGCTACCGCCCCATGTTTCACTGAAGAACAAAAGAACTGGAGTGGAGGTAATGGGTTCATCGTAGACGAGGGACGATTCCGTATTAATTTCTCTGCCGACCATGTGAAGTGGTATTCCGACTACGACGATGTGAAGTGCCACGAAGCGCTGATCGACCTTGCCGACGAGTGGGCGAACGACGAGGACAACCAATCCGAGATCGCCTATGTGTTCGTGCGTATCGGTGAACAGAACGACGACATCGAGGAGAAGTGCGGTGGAGACTATGACTTTGACTGGATACAAGTGCATCGATCGATCGAGAGAGACTGGTAAATAACTGGCATCGCTTATGCAAAAAAGTTACGCAAAGGGGTTGACTCATAGGTATAGTTATGCTATACTTATGTCATGGTTGAGAAGCAAGCAAGACAGCATCTTAATCAGTGTCTCACGCAATCGTGATATTTGATTTTAAAAGGAGAAGTGTTATGAACATGGAATTGCAAAAGCCCAAGCATCTCATCAGCTTGGCATCATCGGCGGTGTTGGTATCCATCGACACCCATGTGTGGTCGGCAACGAAGCAGGACAGGGGCATCAGCAATGATGTTGCTGACTCAAAGCGAGCTAATCGCAATGCGGGTAAGTATGTCAAGAATCTATTGGCAGATCATCCCAAGCACAAGGCGATCGTCAACTATCGGCAAACAATCTATAACTGGACGAAGCGCAGGACTTATCGTTGGAACGATGCGAACGATCTGTTACCAAGCGTTGACGTACCTAGGTTCAAGCAGGAGTTCGGCGAGCATCAAGCGACATTCGACAAGTTGGTTGATGATTTCATTGCGTCATACAGTTCGATCGTGTCTGACATGGCGTTCAAGGCGGGTGATATGTTCAACCGAGACGACTACCCTGCGGTCGATGAGTTGCAAGCGAAGTTCGGTGTGCACTTGTATGTGTCCGAAGTTCCGATGAGTGATTTCCGTTGTGGCATTGCGTCTGACATCGCTGATGATTTGTTTGCGACATACAGCAAGCAAGCGGAGGAAATAGTGTCTCATGTTGTCATGACACAGAAAACAAGGTTCGTTGAGGTCATGGAGTCGATCAGTCATTGTTGCGGTGTTGACGAGCTTGGTGTTGATGACAACACAGGCGAGACCAAGACCCGCAAGCGCAAGATCTATGACACCACGATACAGAAAGCGTTGGAGATGTGCGAGACCTTTAAGGGTTTCAACCTAAGCGCAGATCCAGAATTGGAGTTAGCCCGAGCATCGCTTGAGAGAGCGTTGGCTGATGTATCGGCAAAGGACATTCGTGAGAGTGACGCAGTGCGTTCGAGTGTGAAGGAGGATGTTGACAGCATCCTGAGTAAGTTCAGTTCTTTTCAATGTGTTTAATCAAGGGGTAATCAAATGAGCAAAATGAATTTCATCAATACAGTGTCCATCAACGAGTTGCGGAAAATGATTCCGCTAATAGCATCAGAGCTGACAGTGGTCGTGCAGTCTGAGCCCGGGTGTGGTAAGACGTCGCTGTTATCTATGATAGCCGCAGACAACGGCGACAAATGGCGTAGCCCCAAGGATGGTACAAACATCGAGGGCGACAAGTATGACTACATATATGTGGACTGTCCTGTCAAGGATATGTCGGACATTGGTATGACTATTCCTAACCATGCGTCGAAGACCCTTGAGTACTACGTCGCTGAGTTGTTCAATATGAAAAGCGACAAGCCCAAGTACATCTTGCTTGACGAGTTGATGAAGTCTCCCAAGCTCATGCAAGTGATCTATACCCGCTTGATGTTGGAGAGATCAGTAGGTGACGACCCACTGCCTACTGGGTCGGCAATCATTGCGACATCGAACAATGCGAGCGATGGCGTGGGTGATGCGATGTTGGCTCACGCAGGTAATCGTGTGTGCATCGTGCGTATGGCAAAGCCTACTGCTGATGAGTGGTTGACATGGGCGTCAGCCAATGGAATCTCTCGGGTTGTTCGGGCGTTCGTTGCGATGTTCCCTCGGGTCATGGCGTCCTACACAGAGGGCGATGCTCAGAAAGACAATCCATACATCTTCAAGCCAAGCTCGGGCACGTTGTCGTTCTGTTCCCCTCGTTCATTGGCGAAGTGTGATGTGATCGTGAAGCATCGTGATGTGATCGGTGAGAACGCAACTATGGTCGCATTGGCAGGCACGATCGGTGCGTCAGCGGCGGGAGACATGGCGGCTTTCATGTCGTTGGAGAAATCATTGATGGATGTTAAGGACATCATTAAGAGTCCTAAGTCTGTGACCATGCCGAAAGACATATCAGCACAGTTGATGATTATGTTTCAAGCAGTAGATACATTGGCGACGCAAGATGAGTTGACATCGTTTATGGAATTCGTAGAACGTATTAACTCTAGCGAAGTGCAAGCGGTGTTCTTCACCATGATGATGCGTAGTCCCAAGGCAGTGCGCCTTGCAAGAAACAACGCAAAGATCGCTGAGTGGGCTAAGAACAATCACGAATTATTTTAAGGAGTTGAATGATGATAACTATTACTGAGTTGGAAATGACTTTGTTCGTTGCGTTTTGTTTCATGACATTTTGGTACTTCAAGTTGAAGGCTGAGTTGTATATGCACAAGCGCATGACAGGGGAGTTGTTGTCTCGCATTGCTAACGGCAAGATGAAAGTCGTTGAGACTGATGAGGGCTTTGAATTTATGGATGTGAAATCATGAGCGAAACTAAATGGTTGGCTATTGTCTACGTTGTAGCAATGGTCGTTGTTGTGTTAGATGTTTTTTATTGGAGAGTGGGATGAAAGATAAACAGGAAACCCGAGTAAAGAAAGCGCACATTGCGCTGATGAAACACCCCGAGACTGCGCTGTATTCTGGCGTGATGTTGATGGGCAAAAGCACAGTCGTGGATGAAGGATGTCCTACGGCATACACCGATGGCGTGAACAAGGTCTATGGTCGCAAGTTCTTGGAGAGGGTTGACACCGAGCCCAAGGTTCGTGGCTTGGTGTTGCATGAGAATCTTCATGTGGCATTGAAGCAGTTGCCAAGAGGTAAGGATATGTTTGATGAGAACAGCAAGATGGCAAACCTTGCCGCTGACTTTGTGGTGAACGGCATCATCATGGGCATTAAAGGCACAGTCAATGGTTCGTCCGAACGTATCGTGGACTTACCTGATGGCGGTGTGTATGACCCCATGTTTGAGAATTGGTCTATGCGTGAGGTATACAACTATCTGAAGAAGCATTGCAAAGGTGGCGGTGGCGGTGGCGGTGGTGGCGGTAACAAGAAAGGTAAGGGCTCACCCGATGGTGAGGGACAAGATAGCGACGACAACACTGTCACTGTCAACGGCAAGACCTATGATCTTTCTGACTCAGATGAACACGATCTTGGTAACCTGAAAGATCTTACGCATGAGCAAGCCAAAGAGATCAACGATGCAATCGACAAAGCGTTGCGTGAGGGTGGGATGTTGGCGGGTCGTATGGGTGCAAAAGTCCCACGATCTATCTCTGACTTACTTGAACCCAAGATTGATTGGCGTGATGCGCTGAGAGATTTTGTAGCGAGTGCCATCAAGGGCAAGGATGAATTCACATGGCGTAAGTTGAACAAGCGTCACATGGTCAATGACATCTACTTGCCAAGCATGGAGAACGAGACGATCGGTGAGGTGGTTATCGCTATTGACACATCGGGTTCTATTGGTGGCCGAGAGATAACCGAGTTTGCTACGGAACTGGTCTCTATTTGCGAAATGTGTTCGCCTGACAAGGTGCGTGTTTTGTGGTGGGATACGGATGTGCATGGTGAGCAAGTGTTCGAGGGTGACTATGCAAACATTGCAGGACTGCTCAAGCCACAAGGCGGTGGTGGTACTCATGTGTCATGCGTCAACGAGTACATCAATAAACAGCGTATCACTGCGGAGTGTGTCATTGTTTTCACTGATGGCTATGTTGAGAGCGACATCACATGGAACATTCTTAGCCCAACTCTGTGGATGGTGACACAGTGCAAATCGTTTGAGCCGCCTGTCGGCAAGATGGTGAAGTTTGGCGATGATTAAGCTGTTCGGGATTCAATTCGCTGAATCTACTTATGGGAGGCATGGCTTGACAGAAAAAAGCAAACATCGGATGTCCAAGCAGATAGCACAAGAACTGTTAGAAGATTATGGGGACAGTGCTTATCTGTATTGTGTAGAGAAACTATCAACCAACACACAGAACCCGCAACTGTGGCGGGATGTGTTGACGTGGCTTGATGACACTGAGTGGGTGTCATGGCTTACTGAAACTGAAACAACAAAGGAGAATGAAGATGATTGGGTTTGACTACAAGCGTTTAGAGCAGATCACAAAGGTAGAGAAGCCGTTTCGTGGTACGACGAATAGGTTTCCAATCGCAAGCCGTAGTCATAACTTAAAGAATTTTTATGTCAGAGAAGAAGATGGCGTAAAAGTATTTGATGTGACGTGTGGTACTAATTGGCAATCAATCGCTATCACTAAAGAAGAGTATGACGAACGAAAAGCAAAGGGTGAGACGAACATTCATGAGTACACGAGCAGTGTTCCGCATGAGTATATAAGGTTCGAGCGTCCTGTTCATATCTTAGGTACTTCACGACCTGATGGATTCTTTGAGTTCAATGCCGAGGGTAACTACCCATATGGTCAAGGCGAAAAGAAGTTCCTCAGTGACTTTAGCGCAGGATGGTTCAACAATGACTCACGCAGAGGTGGGATGATATGGACGCAAGGAACCTATGCGGGGTTTAAGAAGAGAATCACGCCGATCTACAAGGGAATGAAACTATCAACTGACGACAGGATGACCCCAAAGGATGAGTATGTCGTCATCGGTAAAAAAGTTGATCGTAAGGTGGGCAAAGAGGTTCTTGCAGGATACGAACACTTCTACAAGGTGAGCGAGACCATGTGCAAGGCGATGGACAGAGATGTGTTTTTACGAACAGCCAAGGAAGTTATTGAAGAACATAAAGGAGAGCATGATGACTTTGCATACGCTGACGCATTGCGAGATCAAGCACCGCTTGATGCAATGATTCTTTATGCAGTGGCGATGGATGTAGGGAGAATTCAACAGCAGATAATGCACCCGCATTGGGGGCATACTGAGCCGATCGAGGTCTTTGAGAATCTTAAGCGAAACATGAACAACAGAATCTACAAAGAACATCGAGAGGTATTCAAAGATATTCGGTACAGCATGGGTGAGGTGTATCCGCCAAGCGTGTGGGGGTACGAGATCGAGGTCAATGGCGAGATTGTTCAACAGTATTAATCAACGCCTCACCGCAACGTGGGGCACTAACTGAAAGGGAGAGAGATCATGAGTAGATATATTCTTGCAGGGTTCGAAAGCGAAGAGCTTGAACAAAGTATCAGAAACAGCGACGCGTCTCCGTTGATACGGGATATGTGTTTCAAGTTTGGTTTGAAAGTCTTAGCTGAGACTGAGCTTGGCGGTATCAAACAAGCGTTCCAGATGTGCTTGACCAATGGCATGGCGGTGGGCAAGGTGTACACCAACATGAACGCAGACAACAAGCTTGAGTATTGCTATCGCACACCATACTACAAGAAAGAGCGTGGCAGTAGCGACGAGGACAAGCAGACTTTGCGTAGCACCAAAGTATCTTCACTGATGGCAACACTTAGCAGAGTAGAAGCTGTCATCACTATTGACAAGCTGATCGGCAAGAAAATGGGCAAGCTAGTTGATGCGAAGGACATCATGGAGAAATCGATGGGCAACAGTGGCAAGGCAACATACGAACTCTCTGCTGATGAGATTCATGCCTTACTCTGTTCGTTTCTAGGGGAAAGTCCTAGTAGTAATCATGTAGCAGTCGACACACTTAAATGTAAAAAGGTACTTGACAAATACAATGAAGCTGATAGAGTACGAGTCAAGAAGTTAGAAGAGGTTGATCGGTTTTTCAGCAATCCTTTCTACATGATTGGTGCGGATGCGTTCGGTCACTTCATAGTCGGCAAAGTCAAAGTCACAGGGGAGAAAGAGTATGAAATCGTTGAGCAGTTTAAGCGCTACAAAAGCGTTGACGAGTGTACGGAGATTATTCCTGTGATGACAATGACCAAGCTTGCACATGAAGATAAACATTCTATGCAAAACGGACATATCCCCATAGCTGATATGTATGACGAGAATCTTGACGCAGTGTTCTTCTATCAACATAAAGGCACACACTACGATTACATATGGATGGCGACCCCATGCTAAATGCTCTCACTCCAGTGACGCATCAATGGAACTTGGCATTGGTTCGGGTTCCGTTGCGTCGTGTGGACGATCATTTTGTTTTGTACGTCGCTGACGGGTATTACAGACGATACGACAAGGATACATTGCCAGACGAGATCAAGACAAAGATGGCAATGATTCTCGCTACCGATCACACAGTCATACCCGACCGTGAGTTGAGTCGGTTGGGTATATATGGCAACACCCAATCAGATGAGCTTGATGAGATTGGTTGGCGAGCGTCCGAGTCGTTCTACTGCATTGTTATGCCGATTGATTCACTGAAAGCATTGAGAGGAGAGACCAATGGCTAGTACACCCGAGGGCAAGGTCAAAACCAAGATCAAGAATATTCTTAACACACACGACTGCTATGTCACGATGCCGATTGGCACAGGGTTTGGTTGCGCGGGTGTGCCTGACTATCTTGTATGTATCAATGGACACTTCCTTGGTATTGAAGCGAAGGCGGGTAAGAACAAACCCACTGCTCTACAAGATCAACACATGACCAACATTCGTAGGTTCGGTGGCTACACCATAGTGGTGAACGAGGATAACTTTGATGAGCTAGAGAAGCTGTTGAAAGATTTGTCATGAAAGTATTTTGGTGGACAGTCTTTGCTATGAATATGTTGGTGGTCATCGTGACAGGTCTAGTCGTGTTTGGTTGGTGGTTAGCGTCAGCCTTACCAAGGAGTTTTTAAATGGATGAACAAGACAGAAGTAATTTGCGTGATCTACACGCAGGCTTTGCGTTAATTGGATTGTTACTGAAGGACGGAAGTTTTTTAGATATGCAACACCTACCCACGCAAGCATATGAACTTGCAGACATGATGCAAGAAGCACGAGACCTGCATGGGGCAGGAATCGTATCAGTGAAACGCCGTACCAAAAAGGAGAAGGCAAATGAATAAATCAGCGAAAGTAAGGATGCTGTTACGTAGAAATCCAAACGTTAAAGCAGGGGCGGTCGTTGAGACAATTGACTGCACCATGCAACAAGCCCATGTGATGTTAAACACTCAGCGCAAGCAGTTGGGAATAATCAAGCTGAGAGATGGCACATACAAAGCCAAAGAAAGGATGCAAAGTAGTGCCACACCCTCCAGTGAGACACTAACTATTGTTGAAACACATTTCCCGATCACGATGGAAGCTGACCAAGTGAATCACCCCGAGCATTACAGGGTGGGTGGCATTGAGACGATTGACTTCATTGAGAAAAAGAATCTTGGCTATAACCTTGGCAATGCAGTGAAATACATCAGCAGAGCAGATCACAAAGGCAACAGACTACAAGACCTACAAAAGGCTCAGTGGTATCTCAGCAGAGAAATTGCTAAAGCACAGGCTTGATTCGTTAGGCATGGTTCGCCATGCCTTTTTTTGTGTCTATTGAAAACGTTATTTGATGCCAGTTATTTAAGGAGAGTGACCATGCTGACAGGATTAGATATTTTGCTATCACGAATGAAGACCAACCCCGAGGAGTTTCTGTACGGTGGGGCTGTTCCCATTGAGGGAGAAGTGTTTGGCGGGAATTGGGCAGACTTAATTAGCTACGCTTGGCGTGTTGCGAACGAGGAAGAACGGCAGGCTCTTGATGAAGCCCGTAAAGAGTTCTATCGAGACGACTTTAGCGAGCGAGTCATGAAGCGTCTTGCAGGCGAGGAACAAGAACAACGCCCCGAGACCTATACATATAAGCCTTACCCAAATATGCAAGCACAATACGACCGGAACATACATACAGATTGGAGTATTAGGACATGAAAACCAAACCCATCAACCCCATTACACCCCCCATCACAGATCTGAGCATGGAAGAAGATGGCGTGTTAACAGAAGGAACTGGGGAAGACTACGCATGGTATCAAGCCAAAGTTTTGGCTAACAAAATAAACTCATTAAATTTTGCGGTGCAACAAGTAATAACCGCGCTAGAGGACAGGCGAAAAGATAATTTACGTGTGATTGAGGAGTTGTTGCGCCAGAACGCAGAGTTAAAAGTAAAACTCAAGGAGAAGAATAATGGATGAAGTATGGAAACGTGAAATAGACAAAGTCTATATGTCTGACGTAGTTTGCTTGGACAAAGAAACTGTTGAGAAAATAGAAGATGGACACAGGATGGGCGCTATCTTCAGCAGAAACCCGAGTGAAGGTTCAGTGGTGTTTTATAAAAAACGCGAGTGGGTAGGGTTGACGGATGAGGAAGTTAAAGCATTTGATACTTGGCATGACAACAGGGAAGAAGAAGTTGGCTGGTGTAACCCATCAGAAATCGTGGCCTACATTGAAGCCAAACTCAAGGAGAAGAACGATGCTTGAAGCAATCAGAACATTCTTTGGTAAATTACGCAGACGGGGCAATGTGGTTGTCGAGCAAGGAACGCTTTGGCGATGCACCAAATGCCATTTAATTTTTACAACCAAACTAGCAGGAGAACAACATGATTGTCAAAACAGTTACGGAAAATGAAGATGGGACAGCAACGATAACTTGCGATTTCACGCAGGCAGAAATACGTGCTTGTGTTGAGGTTGGATTTTTGAGGTTGCTTGAAGAGTATTTAAAAAAGAACGCGCCATTCCATGAAGGAACTATCGATGCCAAGACCGAAGAGTGAGTTAACAGGCGACAGCAAACACATAGGTGCGCGGTTGACTAAGTCACACTACGAGGAATGGAAACGCCTTGGCGGTGCGCAATGGTTACGCAAAGAGCTGGCTAAAAAGTTACGGGAAAGAAATGAGTTTCATAACACTGGACTTTGAATCTTATTACACCAAGGGTCTGGGCTTTAAAACTCAGACCACTGAGGAGTATGTGCGCGACCGCCGCTTTGAGGTGATTGGCGTGGGCGTGAAGATTGACGATCAACCAACAACTTGGTTCTCAGGAACACATACTGAGATAAAAGAATATTTGCAGAAGATTGACTGGACTGACGCGGCCCTGCTGTGTCACAACACGTTGTTTGATGCCTGTATTCTTGCTTGGCACTTTGACTGTCACCCCGCCTACCTATACGACACCTTGTGCATGGCGAGAGCTATTCATGGCGTGGACGCTGGCGGCTCACTCAAAGCGTTGGCTATCCGCTATGGGATTGGTGAGAAAGGCGACGAGGTGATACACGCCGAAGGTAAGAAACGTCTTGACTTCAGCGAAGAAGAACTCCAGCGATATGGTGCGTATTGTGTAAATGACGTCGATCTTACTTTAAGGTTGTTCAATATATTGTCGAGCGAGTTTCCGCAGAATGAATTGGATTTGATAGATATGACATTGAAAATGTTTGTCGAACCTATGTTCCATGTGGACGATGCGCTACTTCAAGACCGACTCATCGAACTCAAAGAAGAAAAGATGGCATTGCTTCAGACGTTGATGGAGAAACTCAAATGCAAAGATGAGGAAGCAGTACGCAAGAAGTTGGCGAGTGGTAAACAGTTTGCCGCCATCCTGACTGAGCATGGCGTTGAAGTACCTATGAAACCAAGCAAGGGTAAACAATCAAAAGGAGAGATGACTTATGCGTTGGCTAAAAATGATGAAGGCTTTTTGGCGTTGGTTGACCACGAGAATGAGTTTATCCAACAACTCTGTTCAGTCAGGCTCGGCACGATGTCTACCCTTGAAGAATCCCGTATTCAACGTTTCATCGACTCGGGCAAGCGTAACAAGGGACGACTCCCCATTCCTCTCAAATATTATGGCGCTCACACGGGAAGATGGGCTGGTTCTGATAAGGTCAATTTCCAAAATCTGCCAAGTCGAGATAAGAAAAAGAAAACCCTCAAAAACGCAGTTATTCCGCCAGATGACTACATCGTCATCAACTGCGACTCGTCCCAGATTGAAGCTCGTATCCTCGTCTGGTTGGCAGGGCAAGAAGATGTTACTAAACAGTTTGCAAACGGAGAGGACGTCTACTCCGTCTTTGCTTCCAAGATATATGATCGACCGATCTCAAAGGCAGATCCTGTGGAACGGTTCGTTGGCAAGACCTGTATTCTGGGTCTAGGCTATGGGACTGGCAAATTAAAACTTCAACACACGCTAAAGACAACGCCTCCCGGGGCAATCGTCACTGAGGATGAAGCCGATACTTACGTCAAGACTTACCGAGATACTAACGACAAGGTGATTGATCTTTGGCATGAGGGTGACAGAGTTATCAGGACTTTGGTTGACTGGCCTGACGGCAAGAAACCGTTTTACTATGGCAAGAACAAATGCTTGGAAGTGCACCGTGGAGGTATCAAACTGCCTAATGGTCTGATGATTCGTTACCCCGAGCTTCACCTTAACGCTGAAGAATCTAAAAGCCAATACGTGTACAAGTCACGTAAAGGGCCTGTTTCCTTGTGGGGCGGATCGCTAGTTGAAAACGTAGTTCAAGCGTTGGCAAGGATTGTTGTTGGCGAACAGATGCTTGAAATACAAAAGCGGTATCGTGTTGCTTTAACAGTTCATGATGCGGCTGTCATCTTAGTTCCTGAGTCAGAGAAAGACGAAGCGATGAAGTATGTGATTGAGTGCATGTCCGTACCACCAGAATGGGCTAGGGGTTTACCCGTGGCTTGTGAGGCGAAGTGGGGATATAGCTACGGCGAGTGCTAGAATAAGTAAAGAAGGAGTTAACCTATGGAATCCCGCTACCAAGATCCAGAAGAAGATGCGTTCAACCATGTGGAGATGATGAGCAGGGTGAAGCAAGAGGTTATCAAGATGACGCAGGAGAGAGAAAAACTGCTGAGCATGGAGAGAAACAAAGTCCTTGAAGAAGTGGCATTACGTTTTGAACGAGCGCGTGATGGATGTTCGCTTGACGACATCATGGGCAGACGATGGATGGATAGTGGGGCAGAGCTTGTAAGGGGTATGAAGAAATGAGTTACACATGGTCGTTCTCATCGTACAAACAGTACGTCAACTGCCCCAAGCAGTACCAAGAAATCAAGGTGCTTAAGCGTTTCTTTGTCAAGCCAACGCAGGAGATGACCTACGGCAACGAGGTACACAAGGCGCTTGAGAACTACGTCAAGGACGGCACTCCGCTTGCCAAGAACTACGAGCGGTTCAAGGCGCTGATGGACACGCTGATGGAGATTGACGGTGAGAAACATCCAGAACTAAAAATGGCTTTGGATAAAGATGGAAACGCTTGTGAGTATGGTAAGGGATATTGGGTTCGTGGCATCGTGGACTTGCTTATTCTTGACAACGACCTTGCTCACATCCTTGACTACAAGACTGGCAGTAGTAAATATCCTGATACAAAACAGTTAAAGCTGATGGCGCTGATGGCCTTTGCCAAGTTTCCTAAGATAATGCGAGTCAAAGCAGGTTTGCTGTTTGTGATGCACGATGGGTTTGTTACTGAGGAGTACACCCGAGAGCAGATACCTGCCCTGTGGGATGCGTTCAAGACTGACCTTGCGCGGATGGATGCTTCATACGAAAATAATGTCTGGAATCCAAACCCGACACCCCTGTGCGGCTGGTGTCCTGTGACAACTTGTGACTTTCATAAAGGACACTAACCATGCCATACGAGAATAAACCAAGACCATATAAAAAAGAATATGAACAACAAAAACAAAGAGGTGAGTTGCCTGACCGGATGGAGCGTCAACGAGCCAGAAGAAAACTTGATGCTGAAGGCGTTAGCCGTAAAGGAAAAGATGTTGCACACGTCAAGGCTTTATCTAAAGGTGGATCAAACAAAGATGGAGTCCGGCTTGAAGCACCAAGCAAGAACAGATCATTCAAGAGAAACTCAGATGGTTCAATGAAGTAATAGTCATCGCGTTTAGGCATGAGTGTGCGGTGGCGGGGGATTTAAAATTTTGGCCCCCTCTTAACCATGTCAGTCAGGCGGTGTTTTCGAGACCCCTCTCCTTTCGCACGACAGGCTTGACCGATTGACCCCCGTAAGGGGTCACAGTTTCATTCAGTAAAGGGTAGTATGCAAGTCATTGATAACACGGCGGTACGCATGAAGATACCGTCAAAAGAACTAGTCTATTTAGTCGGGCACATTGAAAGGTGCGAAGTACTAAATGACGACGGACAACAAGCTGAAGTACTAGTCTACTTAGGCATTAAAGAGATGCAACGGCTTGTAAGAGTTTATGGGGATGCGCCTTCTCCTATGTCCAATGAATACGATTGGCCCGGAATGTATACGCCATTCGTCCACCAGAAAACTACTGCTTCATATCTTGCCCTAAGACAGCGGGCCTTTTGCTTTAACGAAGCGGGCACAGGCAAGACATCATCTGTCATCTGGGCGGCGGACTACCTAATGAATCAAGGGCTGGTCAAGCGAGTGTTGGTCATCTGTCCACTCTCAATCATGTACTCTGCATGGCAGGCGGACATCTTTAAAACAGCTATGCACCGCACTGTTGGCGTGGCATATGGCGACACAAACAAACGCAGAAAAGTAATCAACGGAGAGTATGAATTCGTCATCATCAATTTTGATGGGGTGGGAACAGTTGCCGAAGAAATAAGTAAAGTAGGGTTTGACCTAATTGTTATTGACGAAGCGAACGCATATAAAACGGTAACTACAAAACGTTGGAAAACTTTGGCAAAACTTATTGTCCCCTCAACCCGTCTTTGGATGATGACAGGCACACCCGCTTCGCAATCTCCAGAGGATGCGTTTGGTTTGGCAAAGCTCGTCAATCCTGCTGGCGTACCCAAATACAAAACGGCGTGGCGTGACAAAGTAATGCAACAAGTATCTCCATTTAAGTGGATACCCAAATCAACTTCACAGCAGGAAGTATTTAAAGCATTGCAACCCGCTATTCGGTTTAAGAAATCTGAATGTACTGACTTGCCCGAGGTGGTGTATCAGACCAGAGAAATACCTTTAACCAACCAAGTAGTGAAGTACTACAACTGGTTGAAGAATCAATTATTGATTGAGGCGGCAGGAGAAACAGTTAGCGCAGTCAATGCGGCAGCGAAGCTCACCAAGTTGTTGCAGATAGCTGGTGGTGCTGTCTATACCGACGACAGACAGGTCATTGAGTTCGATGTATCTCCAAGGCTCAATGCCTTACTTGAAGTGATTGAGGAGACCAATAACAAGGTCATTGTGTTTGTACCGTACAGCCACACCATTCAATTGGTGGCACGGTTTTTAAATCAGAAAGGGGTAGTAAATGAAATCATAGAAGGAAGCGTCAATGCAAGGGCGCGTGGCGACATCATTAATCGGTTTCAAACCGAAAAAAATCCAAGAGTATTGGTTATCCAACCGCAAGCGGCCTCACACGGGGTAACGCTAACCGCTGCTGACACAGTGGTATTTTGGTCGCCTGTCATGAGCGTGGAAACGTACATACAGTGTATTGCTCGTATTGACCGAGTCGGGCAGGTCAACAGTATGACGGTGGTGCATTTACAGGGCGCAGAGGTTGAGCGCAAGGTGTATCAGATGCTTCAAGGCAAGGTAGATTCACATGAAAAATTGGTCGATCTTTACAAACAGGAGATAGGAATATGAGTGCCGTCGAAGAAATTGAAGACACAAAATTAGATGAATTAGTCAAGGTATACTTGACAATTCGTTCAGCACGTGAGAAGATCAAGGCTGAGTGGGAAGTCCAAGACAGGGCGTTTGAGGATGAGATGAAAGTCCTTGAGCAGAATTTCATGGTGACCTGCAATGAGAGTAATGCCAAAAGTATCCGCACAAATAACGGCACGGTGATTCGCAAATTAAACGAACGCTTTACCGTAGTTGATGGCGAAAGCTTCAGAAAGTTTGTGTTGGAGAACGAGGCGGTTGAACTGTTGGAAACACGTATCCACCAAGGCAACTTCAAAGAATTCATTAAGGAACGGCAAGACGATGGACTGCCGCCCGGAGTGAATGCAATGAGGGAGTTCACGATTGTCGTGCGCAAACCCTCTAATTAATCAGTCAGTTTAGTAAACAAGGAAATTCAAATGAGTACAGATCTCGCAACAATGTTCAGTGGTGCAATGGTTCCCGTTGAGGGCTTGGATGAAGACACACTTGCCGTAGCAGGCGGTGCGCGTTCCAACAAACGCATCTCAATCAAAGGCGGCGTGTTCCGCAAGTATGCAGGTGGTAAAGAAATTGGTGCGATCGAAGACCGCCACATGAACGTCATCTTTGTGAAGATGGCACACAAAGCATCTCGTATGTATTACGAGGGCGTCTATCAAGAAGGCCAAAAGATCAGCCCTAACTGCTGGTCAACAGACTCAGAGACTCCTGACGCTGATGTCAAGACTCCTATGGCAAGCAAATGTGCCGACTGCGAGAAAGCCGTAAAAGGTTCTGGTCAAGGTGGTTCTGGTACAGCCTGCCGCCTGTCATGGCGTACTGCTGTGGTGTTGCCCAATGACCCCGCTGGTGACGTGATGCAGTTAGTTCTGCCAGCTACGTCTGCCTTTGGTAAAGAAGACAATGGTCGATTCCCATTCCGTCCATATATCCAACACCTTGCATCACACAATGTAAGCGCTGGCCGGGTGATTACTAAGATGGCCTTCGATACAAAATCTCCTACTCCAAAGGTTTTGTTCAGTCCCGCTGGTAAGGTGGAAGATGAAGACTTGCAAACCATTGCACGTCAGGCAAAAAGCCCCGCCGCCATAGCCGCTGTAAACATGAACGTCTATCAGGTAGATGTTGCTGGTGAGCAAGAAGTTGCACAGCCTGAGGATGTTCCAGAACCAACAAAGGTCGCCTCTAATAAACCTATCAGTGATGATAAAAATATATCAGACGTTGTTAAAAAATGGTCTAAGAAGTAAGGAGTAAGGATGCCACGGACATACAGTAAACCGTTTCTTGAAGAGTTGGAGAAATCAAACCCAAACAGGGTAGGGATTGCCCTAGCTAATGCCTGCGTGAAGGGAAACCTGCCCGCAAAGTATGTAGCATATGCGTTGGAGGTGACTCGGATGACGGTCTACAGTTGGTTCCGTGGCGGTCATATTCGACACAAGAATATGCTGAAGCTCGAAGCAATCACAGACTTAATTGAAAGCGACATTGCAAAGGGTATTCTTCCAGCAAAAAACAATTTGCAAGCGAAAGCTTATCTTGAAGACATGGTCGGGAGGTCATTCGACAAGAACTAAACGGAGGAAACTTCGACATCATCAACCAGAGCGAGCATAGTCTCGCTCTTTTCAACTCTGGCGAGACATGTTAAAACAATTCTACGAGAAAGCATTGCCAAGTCAGGGTGTCTACTGTGTTAGTGGTTTAACCAACGGAAGAATGGCAAACCGATTTGCAGAGACACTCGACGGCGTATTGAATGAAATTGAAAAGCTTAAAGACAAAAAGGCGGATGTATTTGTAGCACTGGGGACGTTTGAAGGGTACAGCCGGAAGGCAGATGACTGTTTGTTTGTCAGATCATTTTTCATCGATTTAGATGTAGGCGAAGGCAAAGAGTACGATAGTAAAGAAGCTGCCCACACAGCGCTGTACAAACTGCAAGGGGCGGCAAACCTATCAGATCCCGTGGTAATTGACTCCGGCGGTGGGATACACGCTTACTGGATCATGGACACAGACATCCCAAAGGATGAATGGAAGCCAGCCGCAGAAGTATTCAAGGCGCTTTGTCTTCAGCACATTGCGATTGACCCCGTGGTTACAGCAGATGCCGCACGAATCATGCGGTGTCCTGAGACATTCAACTACAAGACGGGAACGCCACGCCCTACGTCTGTTATTACTGACACGATCCATGTGTACAGCTGGACAAAGTTTAAAGCGTTCTTAATGGGGGAAGATGGTGAGGTTGTAGCGCAGACAGAAGTTAGGTCGCCTGAAATGGAGGAGATTCTTGCCAGCGTAACCAAGGGATTAGACGAAGATACCAAAGCGCTATTGAAGCTGGATAACTTTCCCCGCAAGTTTGAAGTACTAGCACAGAAAAGCGTTGATGAAGAAGGCGGTTGCGCACAGGTCAAATTCATGTGCGAGAACGTTGCAACTTTAGAAGAACCACTATGGCGGGCGGGTTTATCACTTGCCAAGTTTTGTGATGATGGTGCTACGGCTATTCATCAATTTTCAGAAGATCACCCAGATTACTCTCATGCAAAAACAGAAGAAAAAGCAAACGCCATTCCTGCTCCACGAACCTGCGGATGGTTTATTGAAAACTATTCAGAGCGATGCGATGGATGCCGACATAGAGGAAAGATTACTACCCCCTTATCTCTCGCCAAAGAGTTTGCTCCAGCCCCCAAGACAAATAAGGAGGAACCAGTATGGGAAGTATCGGATACCAAAACGATTTCTGATTTCCCAGACTTTCTGATGCCCTACGTGCGGGGACAGCACGGCGGCATTTACTTTATACCTGCACCCAAGATTGACAAGAAAGGCGCAAAACACCAAGACGATCCAATCCTTATTCTCGCAAACAACCTCTACCCAGTCGTTCGTATGGTCAGCCCACACGACGGCGAATGCTTACAGATGCGTCTGGAATTACCCAAAGATGGGCATCGTGAGTTTCTACTTCCAATGAAGCATGTATATGCAAAGGAAGCCTTCAAGGCCATCATGTCGAGTAATGGCGTTTTCTTCAACTCAGCACATGACCAACATCTTATGAATTACATAGTTAAGTGGGGACAATTTATGCAAACAACCGACAAAGCGCTTTTGATGCGTATGCAGATGGGGTGGACGCAAGAGCGTACAGATCCAGATTGGGACAAGCGAAGCTTCGTCATTGGTAAGAAAGAGATCACGCACACAGGCGAGATCATTGATGCGCCATCTTCTCCGTTTGTTAAAGGCCTTGCCAAGCACCTGACACAACACGGTACGTTGGAACGTTGGCGCGAGTCAATAGACTTCTTGAACAACCCAGAGTTTGAACTTCATGCGTTCGCTGCCATGAGTGGATTTGGTTCACCATTGATGCCTTTTACGTCTACTTCCGGTGTGGTTATGAGCCTTACTGGTAAATCAGGCAACGCCAAGACAGGCGCAATGTATGGTGGCCTTAGTGTGTTTGGGCATCCCAAAGATCTGAGCGTTGTCAAGGCGACCGACAACGGATTGACTGGACGCTATCTTGGTTTACACAACCTGATGTTTGGATTAGATGAGGTGGGCGATAAGAAAGCCGAGGAGTTGGGCAACTTGATTCACGGCGTATCTCATGGTAAAGCCAAGATCAGGATGCAGAGTTCGGTTAACGCTGAACGGGAGTACGAAATGTCTGCCTCATTGATTGCCGTGCTTACATCGAACCACGGGTTGTATGGCATCTTGGAGTCCAAAAAGATGAGCCTTGATGGGGAAGCAGCCCGACTGATTGAGCTTGCTATCAAGAAGCCTCGTATGCTTGAGCTGGATGGCACACTAGGCCCCAAGATCTTTGATGCGTTTCGGTTTAACTACGGACACGCAGGCCCCCTATTCATGCGCCACGTTATTATGGAAGGTGACCAATACATACTCGATCAAATAAAGTACTGGGAAGAAAGATTTTTAAAAGACTTTGGCAACTACAGTGAGTATCGTTTCTATCAAAATCTTACGGCAGCAAATTTCACAGGAGCATCAACCGCCAACGAGATTAAGTTGACTGCCTATGACATTGAACGCATTTATGCTCGAGTCATCCAAGAAATGATTAGCATCAGAGAGACAGTGGTGCGCGTTAACTTCACTGACTACCAATCCCTGCTTGGTGATTTTATCAACAAGAATATGGCAAACATACTTGTACTTAAGGACGGCAAAATCACAATGGAACCCCGGGGCCAGATCGTTGCGCGAATCGTCAGCGATGAGAATCTTTTACAAGTCTCTAAGTCTGAGTTCAAGAAGTATTTGTCAGAACGCATGATTGGTGCACGGGAGTTTGAAGCGGACATGCGTGAACGCAAAGTGCTGTTTGATGACAAGAAAGGGCGACTGACCACAGGTTGGAAGAACGCTGTCAGTACCGATCCGGCGTATCTGTATTGGTTCAGAACAGAAATACCTAGCGATTTGCTCAATGGTTCTTGAACCGGACTGGGTATTCCCATTTGAGGTTATGGAGGTAGGGGACAGTTTTTTTGTCCCCACCCTTCGCTTTGCTGAGATGATCTATTCAATTGACAGTGGCGCAAAACGCGCTGGTCTTAGAGTCAAGTCCTATATTGTCATCAAAGACGATCACATAGGAGTGCGCACATGGCGCATTCGTTAGGGCGTAACTCCAAACGCTTTGAACTGTTCAATCATATTGCGCTTAACAAGGTTCTCTTGGAAGTTAACAATCTTCAACATACTATCTCGCGCACTTGGTGACATCTGCATCAAACGAATTTGTTTGGCTTGCGCTCGTAATGGGTTGAGTTGAGAGTTTAATTGTTTGTTGTAAGAATCAACTAACATTCGGTCAAACGGATGTTTCATGTCGTACTTTATTGAAGTCATAGGATCAGCTTTATCAAACATATTGATCTTGCGTTCCATATCCTTAATTTTGTTTTCGACTGCGGTGAACTCACGGGAATCAACGTTTGACTGCGCCCCAAAGAACGAACCCATTAATGGAAGATCTGTCTTGGGATTAAAGTTTTTCTGGCCTTGGACAATGTCAGGCATTCCATATGCAGTCTCCAGTACCCTGCCCACACCATCAGCATAGCTATTAGATAAGAAATACAACGTGTTGGGGCTGATGTCCACATCCCCTGTAGTTGATTGGGCAAACCAGCGGGATACATCTTTATACAACTCAGGTACTTTATCGCCGCCAGTGTAGGCATCGCCCATCCTACGGTTCTGGTCGTTATAGATTGCCTGACCCATACCATTCTTATTAAGAGCAAACTCAAGCATGGGGCGTGCAACGCTTGGCGCGATTGAATCCAGCAGGAACTCCAGCGGCATTTCTGTGGCAGGCATCTTGGAGATTGGGATTGGCACAAATGAGTCTAAGGAAATGGATGTGAATATATTAGCCAACGATTGCTTCACGGAAGCATTCCCGGATGTCATAGCCGCAACCTGCGCACCCGCCGCTGCAAATGCACCCATACCGAAGCCCCAAGGTATTTGGAAAATTACAGGGTCTTTGATGCCCATAGCTTGAGTAATCTTGCGGGGTATATGGAAACGCGCATAGCGAGTCCACTGATCCATGTTGTCTGTAGCAACAGAGTTGCGACCAAGTTCATCGTCATCCGCAGTCATGTACGCCATGCCGTACGCCAACATACCTAAACCAAACAACGCTGAAGTCATTACACGGGCATTTGTTTGTAGTGTTGCATATTCTTGTTTAAATTCTTCAAGAGCTTTTGTGTTATCTCTGATGCTATTAGGCAAGTTGAGTACAGCTCGTTCCAATGATCCGGGCCAAGCGGGAGCCAATGACTCAAGCGCACGCACAGCACCTGTTGCAGATGGGCGGAAGAACATATAGAACGCACCCATTGCTTTACCAAACTCACCAACCTGTTCAAAGTTGGCAAGGTTTTTTGTATATGCAGCAGCCTGCACTTGGGCAGACTTCATTGCGTCAGCCTCGCTCATGTTTTGCGCAAGGTTTTTTGTATAGAAATTCTGCTTAACAATACCGTAGGCAGCGCCACGACTTGCAATCTCAAACATATCTGTCCATGTGTCCACAAACTTGTTCAAGTCTTCTACTTTAGTGATGATGCCGCTTTTACCAATCGACTTGTGAAGTTCTATGAAGTTGGACTTCAAGCCAAGACCGTGCAGGTATGAAACCAATCCACCCTGTTCAATCATCTCAATCATGTCACTTGTATATGGGTCACGCTTCTTGAGGGCTTCCAAAGTTTGTATGCTCTTCTCGTCGCCCTTGTTGTACAACGCAGCCACTTGCATGGCCTTATACAAACCATTGTTTACACTGACTTGTGTTGCCACAGCAGTTAAGAATCTAGCGGCTTCTCTTGGCCCCATTTCTGCGCCAATCGTAAAGGCGTTGGTCAATGCGTCACGCACAAAGTTAAGCGGGGCGAACTGATAGTTGTAGCGGGTGTGGAGCATACCGAACCCACCAGTAATCTTATTTGCTAACTCGATCAATGGATTGACACGCTTGTAACTACGGCGAATCGCATTACGCATTTTTGGATCTGCGACTACAAGAATATCAATGCTGCCATCATCGTTGTAATGGAAGATGGTTGTCTCGCCTTTGTATTCACTCAAGTCAACAGAGTCACGTTCTTCAAAACTAATATGCTTGGCTACCTTGCCATGTAGATGCCCTTGCCCGTTGGGGTTGAGCTTGCTCTTAGGTAATAGATTCTTAACGGTCTGGGTCAGGTCACGCCTACCAGCACGCAACGCAGAACGCACACCATCAGACATGGTTTGGAGGATTGGGTTTCTGGATACGCTGAAGCGACCATCCATTGAGCCGGGGTTATCCTGCATCTCACGCCCCATTGAGCGACTATCAAAGTCAAGCTCTTCATCAATCTTGGTTTGATTGGCAAGGCCCTTCAACGGAATGTAATCTTTCCAACCATAGAACGCCACACGGTTGCTGACCGGCACTGACCAGTAGTTACCAATCTTGTTTAGTTCTTTTGTAGCCTCATGCACGGCTTGCACAGCGGTGCGCACGCGATCCATCTCGGCTTTATTTTTATGGTTGTTGTATTGCTCAGTAATTTTATTAACAGAAGTTTGGTCAAGCGCCGTTACTTTAAAGTGAAGATCATTTATATCTATTACTTTTGTGCCAGAAGGACTGAACCCAGCAGGATCAACATACTTCAGATTAGGTTGAGGCGCACCGTCTTTGTAGACAATGTTTCCGTTGGAATCTTTTTGGAAGATGATGTTGTCTAACTGCGCCCGGAGTATGCGTGCTTCAGCTTCAGTTGTAGTGGGTGAGTTAAGCATATTCCTTATCTCAGCACGTAAATCGGCAGCCGTATACATTTTGCCATTGAAAGCCAAGGTAGCTTTTGTGTTCTCCAGAGGCACACTGAGGATGTATTTAACCAAGCGACGCTCAGGCTCATGCAAGGCTTCAAGAACTTTGTGCAAGTCAATCAACGCTTCTTCAGATGTAATGCCAGCAGCCTGTGCATAACCCGCCACCGCAGAGTTCAGCTCGTCAATATGTTGCTTGAGGTATCTGTTGTGGTAGTTCCTAGCCAGAGAAGCTGACAAGGTGATCTGCTCATGCAGGTTATTTATCACATCTTTACCTGTTCGGAAAAGAAGTTTGGCCTTGGCAAGTTGCTGCTCAATTACCCGTACAGGGTAACTCTCGCTCTGAAACACCCGCGCCAAGTTTTGCCAACCAGCAGTTGTGGATACTGACTGCACTAGCTTTTTGAACGCTGTATTTGGTTTTTGATCTGACTTCAGTTTATACAGCGCATTGTTATCAGATGTTCTATCGTCTAGACTTGTTACTACCTCTGGCAATTCCTTAGCTACTTTTGCGCCTTTGACTTGCATCGCGCTTGGTAATGGAGCAATCTTGATGCCGCCTTCTGGCACGGCTACGATGGCCTCAAATGCCGCAAATATTTCAGGCAACAAGTTCTCAGACTTAACATCGCCTTCTTTGGTAAAGAAGTTTTTGAAGAAGTCAAACAATTTGCTCAGGCTTGTAACAAACTCAGACCACATAGACTTGTTGTCTGGTAGTAGAGTAGACACTAAATCCTTGGTGCTAAGTCTTGACAATTCGTTTTGGAACAACTTGTCCGTCATTGCATAGCTGACAAACTCATAGATATTCTTAAATGCTTCTGGGTAATCACTACCAAGTTCTTTCTTGGCGATCTCCATGATGTCTTTAATATGGTCAACAGCATCGCGCTGCTCATCCGTCAGACTTTTAGGATTGGTCTCAAACGCGTGCAAAATTTTTATAGTAGCAGCATGTACAACCTCATGGAGCATGACCATATCGGACAAGCCTTCGGGAGTAACTTGGATCACATTGCGATCAGGATCATAGACTGCCAAATCATTATTGGGCAGCGACGCAACAAGTTCTATCTTTGCGCCAAGCTTCAGCGCAAACATTTTTTGAGCAAGCTGCTTATGAAACGCAGTTCTTGCTTTTGTACGTAGGTATTGAAGCACACCTTGTAAGTTACCGTCCCTGATATGTTTCAGTACTTCTGCTGGCAACGCTTTCCGCTTCTCTTGTTCGGCAACAATTTTATTAAACCGCTCATCAAGTTTTACTTCTTGCTCCCCCGTCATTTTTGGGGCTGGGTTTTCAAAGCCAGCGGTAAAGCCCTCAAGCTTTGTTTCTTCTTCAGTCTTCTGCGCACGACGCTTTAACTCAGCTATATTGGCTTCAGCCTTCTGGCGCTGGGCGGCGTTTAACTTGCCACCAACTTCAGCTAAATGCAACCCGAGGTACGCCGCCGCTAAGTCTTGTTCAACAGGAGTGTTGCTTCCAATTCTGTCGTTATATATTTTTTTGGCTTCAGCAGATAAAGTACTCCACTCAGGAAAACTCACTCCATATTTTTTGTTGTACTCAGTGCGACTTCTGTTATATATAAAAGATATATTTTGTTCTGCTTCTGTTGTCTGCTCTTGGTTATAACCTTTACCACGACCAACTGAGTCCATGAATTTAGCTAACTCATGTCCAGCAATATTATGTTCGCGTTCAGCTGCTTCTGTGCCACTGTAAGTAGTAGCCTTGACAAAATCAAAATAAATTTTCTTTTGTAGTTGAGATAACTCTCCCCATGCAGGTATGACTATTTTTTCTTGTGCAAGTTTTTGGCGCGTACGTTCATATTCTGCTTGTTTGGCAGGGGTAACTTTAAACTCAACAATCTCTGGGCGCTTACCTTCAGCAGCGCGTTTATCTGCTTCTTGTTGTTTTTTTAGTGCTTCTACACGTACGTCAGTAAGCAGTTGTTGGCGCTGCTTTTCTTGTGCTCGCTCGTTCTCAGTTTGCAACTCCATTGCAGCCCGAGTATTTTCAGTCTCAGATTTTGTTGGGTCATATTTGTAGCCGGGGAATACATCAGGAAACTCAGCTTTTGTATATACAGGCGCTTGCTTTTCTATTTTCTTTGGATGATTCCATTCGCTGTATGGCTTTGTTTCTTCAGTAGTGGTGGTTAATGGAGTTGTTTCTTGATACAGATTGGCTATTTGCCCCGGCGTTGCTGCCGCTAATGTAGCTGGTTGTGTTCTCGTTCCCGCACCAGCGTTTGTAGCAAGTGTTCCAGTATCAACCACTCCGCTTGATTTAGTTGCAGTAGTTCTTCCGGTGGAGACGTCAGCACTGGGTTTGTTAGCCACAGTAGTGCTTGTTCCACTTGTGTCTGAGATAGGCTCATTAACATTTGGCGCTCCTTCAGTTTGAAATAAGGCTGGAAACTTTGCTTTGTCCTTTGCCACTTCTTCATCTAAAGCAGTTTTAAATTTAGTATTTGCGGTTTCAAATTTTTGTTTTGCAGCTTCGTATTCAGGACTACCTATACTTTGAATTTTATTAAAGGTTTTTTCGGCTCGATCACGAGCTTTTTTTAATTTTTCTAATTTAACTAAAACTTCTTGTGATGTTGCCTCAGGTGTTGTTACCTGCCCGTCTTCTGTAATAGTCAGATCTCTTGTGGCAGGTGGAGCAGCCTGCTCAACTTGCTTAATATCTTCAGTCTTTTCTTGTGTTTTCTTTTTGACTTCTTCAGTCAGCTTATCTAACGCACGTTTCTGCGCACCTTCAAAATTGGTACGTGCGCCACCCACTGCACCGGGCAATACAGACATACCAACAGATGCCGCTGCTGTGTCAATATATTCAGTAAGCGCTTCTTTATCAGTTAGAGACAAGCCAGCACCGTAACGTTCAGCTAGGGTCTGAAGTTCTTCAGCGGGAATTTCTTTTGCACCAGTAACTGCGATTCGTTTGGCAATATCTAACGCCAAAGACTTAGTAGCCTCTTCACCAATCTTCATTGACTCAATGCCAATTTTATTAAAGAAGTAGTCTGCTACACCATGCACCAGTACGGCTGGAGCCACCCGTGCCATATTAATATTTTCTGGGTTGAACTCACGGCCTTCAGTTTTGGCACGTTGTTGTTCTTCATCAAGCGCTCGGCCTCCAACTTCAGCTACGCCGTGGAAACCAGCTTGTCCAGCCATACCTGCTTTAACGCCAAACTCTTTTACGGCTTTCTTGGCTTCAGCTTCAACAAACTTTTCAGCAGCTTCCTTACCTTCTTTCTTCAGTACTTCTTCAGCGGCTTCTTTGACACCTTTTTTAATCAAGGCCTTGGATAAAGCACCGCCCACTGCACCTGCTGCTGTACCGCCGCCGGGTTCAACCAATGTACCAGCAAGCGCACCAATACCCATGAAGCCCAATGTCTCGGCTATGTTGGCAGCGCCAGCACCAACCTGATATGGCAGCCAATCAGTAATAACCGTGCCAATACCTTTTTCCCATGCCTTGGTAAATGAATCAGATTCTCTAACCACTTGTTTAGCTTGCCCAGACTCCATAGTCTTGAGACCGCTTTCTGTGAGCGACTTGCCAGTTTCCTTTGCGCCAAGTTTGCTCAAGCCCACACCAAATAATGCTTCAGCCGCGCCACCCATCTCTTGCAATTGAGGCAGGTAGTTTGTTACGCCCCGCACAAGATTACTTGAGGTATCAGAGTCCGGCAGAACGGTTGGGCCAGTTTGTACTGGCGGGGCTTCTGGTTCTTTTGGTTTTTGTTTAGATACTAGATGTTTAAGAATTTCAGAATCGTCATACCCAGCTTTACGCGCCCCGCCCACGTCAAATTTAAGACTCTTCGCAAGATAGTCGTTTATTTCTGAGTCTGAGTACCCAGCATTTCGTGCGCCTTCTACATCAAAAGCCATGACTACTCCTTATCGGTCGAATGCGCTCAACGGCTGTGATCTGTCACCACCAGATTCATTAGGTTTCTTACCGGCAAGTCTATCTTGTATACGTTGTCTTTCGACACGAATACCTTCCAAACGGGCTGGTGCGTCACCAAGTTTTTCATCGACCATTTTCCTAGCTATAGCAACTTGTTCTGGAGAGATATTGTTTTTAGGATCCTTAGCCATTTCAAGAATGCGCATACTCATACCAACATCAGTATCTCGTTTGACCTTATCAATATCAGCCAACGCCTTACGTTCTTCTCCAAGCAACCTAGCGACATCAGCTTCGCTGCGCGCACGTTCTTGCATCGCATAACCTTTTTCATGCGACGCAGCAGAGATTCTGGCTTGACTTAAACCAAAAGTGCCGCGTATGTTTTCAACTTCTTTGTGGTATTTAGCGCGGATCAATTCAATTTCTTTATCAGATTGAGCACGAGCTTCTGCATCTTGGCGATGAATTTCAGCTTGACCGATGAGGTAGTCAGCTTGTTTCTTGTTCTCAGCATCAATTTTGACTTTATCTTCTTGCGCCCGTGCCAAGAACTCTTGTACCTTCATCATGTTGGCAGCTTCTTTTTCTTTAATTGCTTCGGCTTTTTCCGTATAGCCTTTCTTCTCTAAACGCGTTGCTTGATCCAATTCACCAATGGAATTGTCAATCTTCATACGAATATCTTTAGCGGTCTTTTCATCTGCAATAAAGTTAGGTACAGATTCTTTAACTGCATTCAAACCAGCAACAAGTGTTGGGCCGGGAGTAGAACCCCAGCGTCCAAAGAACTCAGCTAAGCGCATATAGCGTTGGCGTTTGGCTTCATCTTCCGCATTAGTACGTTCCGCCATAAGTTTGGCGCGTTGTTCTTGCGCACCTACATTAGAGCCTGCCTCTTGTTCAAGTTCCGCTGCAATTTCTTGTCTAGTCTTACCCGCAGTTGTATTGGCTTTGTTGTATAGCGCTTTATAGAACGGAGGCAAGTTACTTAACGTATCTTCCACTTGAGGCTCGGGCGGTGGTTGTACTGTTGCCTGCGCAATACCTTGCTCGCGTGGTGGAGGAGCTTCTGTTTGCATTGGAATAGGAGCAGCTGTTATGTCTCCTGTTGGCTTAGCTTGCATCACACGTTGATGCAACTGTTCTGAAGATGTTGGGGGCGGAACTAACTTACCATCATTAAACGCTATGATGCCCCCTCCTGCTAAAGCTGCGCCAGATTTCTTTTCTTCCAGAATTGCTTGAGCCATACGCTTTAAAGCTGGGCTATCTGAGTTTTTAATTTCTTCTTGTAGGGCTTCTTGATCCATATCGTAAAGCTTGGATTTGATGCCACCACCCACGCTGTAACTCAGGCTTGGTAAATTACCAGTATCTTTAGCAATGGTAGCCAACTTAGCGATTGTGTCCATCTTGCTATCAATCTGCCCACCTTCAGCGTAAGACATGATGCCTGATTGTTTAAACTCACTGGGCAAGCCGCCCTCTGCGCCTTTCATGGCGTTGTATAAAGACGTACCCGCGCCCACAGCACCAATAGCTTGAGTAACTGAGTTGGGAGCCGCCACATACTGGTTGGTTGTAGACGCCTGCATCGGTAAGCCACGCAACATGTTGGACATTGTGCCCAACTGCATAAGCGGATACTGCTGTGCATTTGCAAAGTCTTGCATAGACTGGTTAATCTTCTGCTGCTCAAGCGCCTGCTGCTGCCCACCAAGCTGAGATTGCAATGCGTTGATACCAAGGTTCTGTTGAAACCCTGTGTTGTATTGTTGTTGAGCTTGGTTAAATGCGTTTTGCATCCCCGTTGCCATAATGTTGGCTTGGTTTTGACCTAAGTTACGCTCACGTTCTGAGCGCATGAGCGCATCACGACCGCCGCCAAAAGCCCCAGCCTGTGTAGCTTGAGCTTGTTGTTGAGTGCCTTGGATTGCCGACTGACGCGCGGCTTCTTGAAGTTGTGGTTGCAACGCATACTGAGCAAACGGTGACATGTAACCACCGATTCCCTGCATAAATGTTTCAGGATTAGACTGCATATTCGCAGCGTTGGACATCGCCTGTTGCTGCATTGGCTGAAAGCCAGCGATTGATTTACCGGGGTCATAGGAAGTCTGATTGCCCGCCGCATCGTACGTACCGCCATAGGCTCTGTATGGTTGGAAGCCAGTTATATCGAAGCCTCCTCCCTCGGTGGGAGTTCCTTGGAACAATTGCTTTTGGGTCGCACCAAGCATTGTCTCGACGTACGGCTTTGCGTACTCAGGGATATTTGTCTGATATGTTGTGTTAGTACTTTGCTGCGTGCCGCCGCCGCCGCCACCTGAGCCGCCACCCATATACCCACTCAAGGGGAGCAATTTTCTTTTTGCGTCCAGTAAGTTCATAATTTGATCCTCATCACTTGGTGGGTAACTTCAAGACCCAACTTCTCATACATGTTTACCAAAGTACCTTTGGCCCAGAGTTGTGCTGTTGTTGCACCATGCAGGCGCATCCATTTATAAAGCTCTTCAATCACATGCGGGCGCACTATGCCTTTACCACCCATCAAATTACCGTGTGCAATACGCTCAAGTGGCATATCAATAATATCAACTGCCGCAGCTCCAGTAATGCCTTCACCCGGCTCTTCCCAAACCAACAAGAATGTACGGCCTGTACGCACCAAATATTCGATCATTTCAATTTTATTTAGATCGGGATCAAGGTCAATAGCTTTTTGAAGCAGGGGCGCAGCAACAGGCCATATTTGTGGCAGTTCATTGGGTGTGATTTGATACAGTGGCATTATGTTGGTACAAATTTATGGGCGTTGATTTGTTTACCTTGCTTGGAGTTTCCTGTGCGAGCTTGGCGGACTTTGTTCATCATCTCATGTAATATCTTTGCGCCCGCATCGGTTGACCCATTACCAAGATGAGACACCACATCGGCAGGAATCACAAATTCACCATCAGCCAGCCTAGCTGGTTGTTTGCCTGCAATCGTAGCGGGGATGTTATCTGACATGCCATCGCCCGGGCCTTTGAGCAGTCTAGGGTTACCACCAGCGGCGTAACCGCCAAGGCTAGAGTGCATGATCCCGCCTTGTGCTGCCATAGTCTCTGGGTCAAGAGAAGACGCAGCTGCCCCTGCTTTGATACCGGGTGGTGTAAGGTTTAACTGCCCCATTGGAGTAGGACGTTTCATGTTGGGTACTTGGACGTTGGAACGCTTATTGATCTTCGCCATACGCACTTGCGCCGCACTCACTGGATCAAGATATTTGGTATCTGGGTCTTGGTCATAAAAAACATCTCCAGCGTAATGAGCGCCGGGATCTCCTTTACCGGATGGAGGGTTTGCTTGTTGACGTTGCATAGACTTGTAATAATCTAACGCAGCATTACTGGGGTCACCACCCGCTCTGAATGAAGCAATGCCGCCTTCAGCGTAGTTATATTGCTGGGGTGTGTATTGAAAATCTTGTGGGTTAGCCTGCCGCCCTTGGAAGTTAGGGGACATCTTGTATCTAGATAGTGGGCCATTGTATTCGCTGCTTTGGGCTTCTTGTTTTTTATTGTCACCAAGCAGCTTCATGGCTGAATAGCCCATCGAGGCAGCGGAAAAAGGGTTTTCTTTGACGTAGTCAATTGCTTTTTGAAACCCAGACGATAAAGCATCAAAGGGAGAAGGCGTAGGTTTTGGAAAACTACCAGATACTCCACCAGCGCCACCCATATCAATTCCGCCTGCTGGCGTAGCTCCACTACCCATTTTCAAACTTTCAGTAACAGGAGATGAAAATTGATATGCTGGGTTGGGTATATTTGGGCCAGCCCCCGTAAGTTCATATGCGCCTCCTGTAGTAGCAGGTGCATTCATCATGCTACTTTTAAGTCCGTACCCTGCGGTTTGCTCAAGAGGAGGAGCGGCGGAACTTGCTTGGGCTATTTCTTGACCGCGTTGCATAGCTTGAAGTTCGGCTTGAGAGAATCCAGAATTAGCAACCTGCGCAGCATTGGCTTGTTGTTGAGCAACCAGAGCCTCATTGATACCCGCACCACCAGCACCAGCGCCACCCGAAGTAATTCCTTGAGTAACAGCTTCTCCAATAGACGGCGCACCGCCTAGAGCCTGTCCAGCCAGCGAGCCACCAAACTCACCAAAAAGACCTGCCCCCGCACCAAGTGCTTCTGCGCCAAGGCCTTCAAAAAGAGCAGGTGTACCAAATTCCATGCCTCCGTAAAGCGCTTCGGGCGCAAAGGCAAAAGTTTCCGCCGCCAACATCTCTGGGGCAGCAACTTCAAATGCAACAATAAAAGGCATAGTATTACTCCTTGATTTCGGGCGACGCTAAGTCAGTCCCGCGCAAATTATGTAAACAACAAAGCACAACGTCATCTGTCAGGGTTTTGAAACAGTGCATCTTCTCAGCAGGGACAGTGATTACAGCCGGTGCGGTGTATTGTCCAATAAACTCATCGTTATGCCAAACCTCTACTGTTCCACGTGAAACAATCGTTGCATGGTCGTGCGCATGGGAGTGCTGGGGCAGGATAGTTTGCGCTTTTTCTACTGTATATGACCGAATCCAAATATCATCCACTTCATCAAACTGGACATACTCAGGGTCAATTTGTCTATAGTTAGGGTTTGTACTTAGACTGTTCATGTTGGAAGCCTTGAGACAAATGTTGCGGTCAAAATAACAGAGGGTGATACTGGGTGCACGGGTGCTGTTCCGGGCGGATAAGTACCAGCTACTGTGTCTCCAGAATCTGAAGCCATCATTAACTGAATATAATCACCAGCGGTTATAGGTATAACTAAATTCCAAGCTACGATAGTAGCGCCTAGAGCAGTGCCGGGGCCAAGAGGAACGGTTGCAATTCCAGCCGTATTTGGAATGTCAACACCATTTTGTCTAAACCAAAGAGTTACGTTATCTATTGAACTCTTACCATTTAAAAGCTGAATACTAAACTGGATGTTGTAAAACCCAGAAACAGCAAAAACAACTTTACTACTATCTGTGGCATCTAAAGATATTTGATTATTATAATCTGTCGTATCGTATGGAATAGCTAAAGCCGTAGTTGCGGAAGGCACTGCCTGAGCTTCTGTTACATAAACACCTGCGGCATGTGAAGCTCCAGATGAGCCATACTGCGATCTGGTAATACCCGTAAATGTGGTGGCAGTTTTACCTGTATAACTAATTAATTCTTTTTGAATAATTATAGTTCCGGCAGATTCAAACCCAGCAGTTGAACCAACAACAATAGTCGCAGTTGATCCTGAAGTTGGTATAGCGTTAGTTAAAGTTGTGTATCCATCTTGATGAAATGAACCGTACGGAAACTTCAAATATTTACCACCAGCAGGCCCGAGTAAAGAACCGAACGCATTGTCCAGTTGATTGAAGTACAAGCGCAAAATGTTTTCAAACTGATCTTGGAACTGACGCTCATACTCTTGCGGAGCAAGCGGCAAATTAGGTGACGTCGGATTGCGGAAGTCAAGCGTTTTTGAATCAAAGGTAGCCATCAGCGTCTTCCGTCCGGTCTGATGTCAATGCGGGGAGCGCCAAGCTGCCACATCGTGCCAATCTGGTTGGATGAAATCTTCAAAGCCATCTGGCGACCGCGCACCCGCGTGTAAATCTGTCCAGTAAATTGATCCACTGTGTATGTACCGACACGGTCTACGTTAGCGTAGCTAACACCGCCAACAGACTGATTACCTGATTCAACTGGATCGTTGTACCCAGAACCTGAGTTCTGAAGCGGCAGTAAGTACATTGTGACTTGCGGAGTAGTCCCTGTAGTAGACGATCCACGGAAGGTAAGGTCAGGCACGATACGCCAGACAAACCCAAAGTTGTGTCCATCCCCAATGTCGTACTGCGATGAGGTGATATACGCTTCAATCGGCAAAGTGGTGCTGGTGGTGTTGTCGTCAATACCATACTCATGGTAGACCAAGTTGTAGCTGTACGTGGCAGCAAGCGGGTAATTAGTCAGGCCAGAATCCAACCATGCAGTCCTAGCCATAGAACCGTAGTACCACACATCTTCAAAATAGTTGTACACAACATAGCGGTCGATGACCGTAGATCCTGATGTGCAATAGAACCACCAGACTTCATTGAAACCTTCGTTTGTTCCGGCAAAGAACTGCGCTTGTTGGTCAAGGTTGATATCGCTATAAATGAACTGGCGCAAGTCACAACGTAGCGTGGAAACTCGACCATCATATTTATAAAATTTGTCTACGCCCATCCAGTAAACAATACCAGACGCAATGATGGCAGTGTTATATCCCGCAATAGATACGTTATCTCCAAGAAGCTGAGTACCCCAGACATAGGGTGGGCCAAGGTACTGAAGTGAATAAAGTGATGTATCTGTAAAAACAACAATCTCTTGGCGCGTTTGCACAGCCGTCAAGATTTGAGAACCATGAGACAACCTGACATAACCCGCTTGATTAGTTACCGCAGGAGTCCAATTAACCACAGATTCCTGATCTGTCCAGCGAATCAGCATGGGGTCTATTTGTGTATCCGTAGCTCCATAGGCTGAACAACCAAACGCAATCGTGAATCTGCTGGCATCTGACACCATAGCAAAATTTACATAGGCAGGCACATCCGATGCTCCGCCTAAAGATGTAACAGGAATACCATTCGACATCACATAATGTGTACCAGTCTGAGTTCCTGTGGTGGTTATATAAGTACCTGCCAACGCGTTTGCATAGGTCGTTGCGAGTTTAAATGTGGAACCTGAAACGCCGCCCACATAGTAGACAGTACCTGAAGTCAAACCAGTCGGCAAAGTTCCAGTTGTGGATAAAATAATTGCCGTTCCATTTATTAGAGTTGATCCTGTATATGTAACTACGCCGGGAGCAGCAATCGTAATTGTGAAAGAACTTGGTGACGCACCAAAAAGTTGGTTCCAGTAATACATAACGCCACCACGGTAGCCATACACTAAGTTTTGACCAAAGTTATTTTGATACCAAATTCTTGCTATGGCATTACTTGATGTTCCTATTCCCCAAGAACCAGAACCCCATGATCCTGCGCCCCATCCACTGATTGCTTGCGTAGTATCAAGACCGACGGGTATTTCATAATAAGCGTTTACAGTGCCGCCACTACCTGTGTCGTATATTCCAGCCGCCACTGGCGTGGTAATAGTAAATGTGTTTACCCCAGTTACCGTAACAGCAAAACTTTGATTCAATACATCTGCTGTTAATCCGGTGTTTACATACAAATAAAACGTACCTGAACCAGCGGTAGAAGTACTTATTGCCGGGCCGCTAACTACTGTAGCAAATTGAATAGTTGTGCCGGATACAACTTTTACATAATATTCGACGCCCTCAATCAAGCCAGTTGGCAAAGCGCCTCCTGTTGATGTGTACATTTTGATTGGCGTGTTGGCAGCTAGAGCAGTGGATAAAACAAAGTTTGTCGCAGTAGACCGTGTAAAAGTCTGATTGCTCAGAGCAACTGCGCCAAGAAAATTAACGTAGTCCCCAGTGGTACATCCATGCGCGGCTGAAGTGACGGTTACAGTAGTCGAGTTATAAGTTGCGGCAAACGGGCCGCTTAATCCTATTTTTGCAGTCCGGATAGGGGTGATGTTGTTGTATGAACCGCCCAGCTCAATATAAAACTTTTTGTATGTGCCAACGCCAATATAAACAATACCGCTCAGCGATGCCCATGACCATAAAGAACGGCAAGTGCCTTCGTAGGTATAACCAGAAATCTGCTGCCATCCACCAATCTTCTCAGGCGTGCCTTGGCGGAAACGAATTTTGTCACAGTCATACCACCCACCCTCATTGGTATAACGAGTGTTTTCCTTGTTTACACCGGGCTTGAGAAGTACTTTTTGTAATGGCATTTTTAACCCACGTTGCGCTCAAAATGAGGGCAGTCCACCAAATTGGAGAAGTTTCCACCCCAGCGATTTTTGACGTTCAACGACTCCCAATATGCTCCCAGCGGCGCAATGGTTGCCTTATCCCAGATTATCTTCCCATCCTTAAAGAAGTTCAAGTCTATAGCGCAACGCTTGAGGTGTATAGAATTCATGGTCTTGGAGCGACCTGTCTTGAAATATATTGCTTGCTGTTCAGGTGTACGGGCAAGTTCCCCGCCGGTAACAACAAAACCCTGTTCTGTGGCGTACTGGATCAGTTTACACATGTCCAGCAGAAATGCGGCTTGTTCTGTGTTTAAACTCATTTCTTCCTCATTTCTGCCAGTTTCTCAACTGTGCGTCCACCAAAGTATGCGCCCATGATAAGCATTCCCCAGTTGCCAAGCAAGGTGACATATGACTCATTAGCGTTGTAATTAAATGCCGACATCATGGCAAACAAAAAATATCCCGCAAAGATGGCTATGAGGCTCAGAGGGCGTATGTTTTTAGATAGCCAAGAGTCAGATGCCATATCCGCCTGCCAGCGATCTGTGATGTTGTCGGCATCGTTTTGGGCGGCTTTTGCCAACAAATCCATTTCAGCCAATTCCATCTTGGCTTTCTCAATACCCAACTCTAGGAGCTTCTCCTCATGGGCAAACTGCAACTCCCGCAACTTGGCAACATCTTCTGCGCTGGGGTTGTCAGGAATCTTCACGCCAAGCGTGTTCTCAACCACCTCTTTGCCTTTGGCTTGAATGGCGCTAGATAGTAACCCTAACCCGTTTTGGGCAAGGCTACCGAGGAGGGTTGCGATTATTGGAATCATCTCTTTCCTTTCGTTCAAGCTCTCGCCTGAGTTTCTCTACCTTTTCCACCTGCGCCTTGACTTCGTGCTTGGCTTCCAAAATATCCAGATACAGCATACCTAAAAGAGGTAACAGGAAACCTACCAAAATCAAAGCAGCTACCCAGCCCATTACGTCTTCCCCCACCGG
>Ga0214919_10000510_pt1 | contig 66053 bp, 60 predicted proteins | sample LL1503_MetaG_FD_177994 | JGI IMG/M metagenome (GOLD analysis project Ga0214919, IMG submission 177994) | Freshwater microbial communities from Lake Lanier, Atlanta, Georgia, United States - LL-1503 | ecosystem: Environmental > Aquatic > Freshwater > Lake | place: USA: Georgia | collected... | reverse complement strand
TTCACCAAAAATAAAATTATGAAAATTATTGAGAATGCAGCATCGATTTCTACTTCTTCCAACTCACCGCTTCACCCAGTTCCTTCAGCGATAATTTCGGTGCTAGCTCACGAATAAAATCTATTGTGTACTCACGCAGGAATGCACCACGACGAACGGCGACTCGCGTCACATTCGTTGCAAACAAATGGCTAGCTGAAATCGTTTTGAGGTTGTCGGGTAAATGATCAACAGCCATGGAAGCCACGATTCCTACACCTAATCCCAGTGATACATATTGCTGAATCACGTCAGAGTCCATCGCAGTAAGAACCACGTCTTTATCAATAGCGGCTTTTCTGAAAGCTTCATCAATGTGGCCACGACCCGTGAAGCCCTGATCGTAAGTAATGAGTGGATGGGCTGCTAAATCTTGTAGCGATATTTTTTCTATTAATAGCAGGGGATGTCCGACCGGAACAACAATGGCATGGTGCCATTCATAGCAAGGGAAGGATACGAGTCCTTCAAAGCGCGTCAAACCTTCGGTCGCGATACCTACATCGGCCTTGCCGGACAAAACCCATTCGGCAATATGTTCTGGCGCACTTTGCTGTAAGGCGATACGTACATCCGGGAAAGTTGCGCGAAATTTTTGCACTACACCGGGTAAGACGTAGCGTGTTTGCGTGTGAGTCGCAGCAATCGAAAGTGTGCCAGTTGTTTTGCTGGAATAAGTTTGCCCAGCGCGTTGTAGATTTTCTGCTTCGAGAAGTAAGCGCTCGATGATGTGTAAGACTTCTTTGCCCGGCTCTGTTAATCCCGTTAATCGTTTGCCGTTACGTTCGAATATATCGATGCCAAGCTCTTCTTCAAGTTCGCGAATTTGACGACTTACACCGGGCTGTGATGTGAATAAGGCATTAGCAACCTCGGTCAAATTAAAGTTATGACGTATTGCTTCACGAACAGAGCGGAGCTGCTGAAAATTCACTTTGAATTCCTTAGTCTTTTTTCTTAGGCTACATGAGTGGGAAAAACACGAACACGGCGAGGTCTGACGACGACTGTCGATCCTGTTTTTAATTGCAATTGAGCGAAGCGTTCTGTAGATAAGACGGCCTCGATTAAGCGGCCATCACTATCGGCTTCAAGTTCAAGTTGTGCTAATGGACCGATGGCATGTGCACGCTTTAATTGAGCGACTATACCTTCGGCACCAGGGGTGTAATGTTCAATGTCGAGTTCATGAGGTCTTACATACCCAACGGTTTCTAGTTCATTAGTTGCTGTTAGATCGGATATAGGTAGCGCTGCACCAGCTGTATTTAATACACCTTGATGTGCGCGACCATGAAATAGATTTACATTTCCTAAAAATCCATACACAAACGGTGAAGCTGGATAGTTATAAACTTCTTCAGGTGTACCTACTTGTTCGACTTTTCCTTTGTTCATGAGCACAACACGATCGGCAACTTCAAGTGCTTCTTCTTGATCATGTGTGACAAAGATGCTCGTTACATGAAGTTCATCATGTAACCGGCGTAGCCAACGTCTGAGTTCTTTCCGTACTTTGGCATCGAGTGCACCAAAGGGCTCATCGAGTAACAACACACGCGGTTCAACCGCCAGTGCACGCGCAAGCGCAATACGTTGACGTTGCCCGCCTGAGAGTTGTGATGGGTAGCGATCAGCTAACCAATCGAGTTGCACCAGTGATAGCAGGCGCATGACTTTTTCGCGTATCTGTGCTTCGCTCGGGCGGATGGCACGTGGTTTGACTCTCAATCCAAAGGCGATATTCTCAAACACGCTCATGTGCTTAAACAGCGCGTAGTGTTGAAATACAAATCCAACCTGACGTTCACGTACATGCCGAACGGACGCATCTTCACCATCGAGTATGACTTGACCTTGATCGGCTTGTTCAAGACCAGCGATGACACGTAGCAGGGTCGTTTTGCCGCAGCCCGAGGGGCCAAGTAGCGCAGTGAGTTCGCCAGTAGTGAATGCAAGCGAGACATTATTCAATGCGACAAAATTACCGAAATGCTTGCCAATATTTTTTACTTCGATACTCATGCGGTGTGCTCCTTGAGAGTGGCACTTAAGTCGTGATTAATTCGCCATTTGATAAACGATTTCAATGCAAGTGTGACCAGAGCCAGAAATGCCAATAGTGATGCGACTGCGAATGCTGCAGCGAAGTTGTATTCGTTATAAAGAATTTCAACTTGCAGGGGCATGGTGTTAGTCTCGCCACGGATATGACCCGATACGACTGATACGGCACCAAATTCGCCCATCGCTCGTGCATTGCATAAAATGACGCCGTACAGTAGCCCCCACTTAATATTGGGCAGAGTTACATGCCAAAAAGTGAGCCAACCAGAAGCACCGAGTACCAGTGCGGCTTCTTCTTCTTCATTGCCTTGAGTTTGCATTAGCGGTATCAACTCGCGTGCCACGAAAGGAAACGTTACAAATACAGTTGCCATCACAATCCCAGGCACAGCAAAAAGAATTTGTATGTCGTGTTCCATTAGCCAAGCACCAAACCAGCCATGCGTGCCAAACAACAATACGTAGATCAAGCCTGAGATGACAGGTGAGACGGAAAATGGCAAATCAATTAATGTTAGCAATAGGCTCTTGCCACGAAACTCAAATTTCGCAATCGCCCAAGAAGCGGCTACTCCAAAAATTAAATTGGCAGGTACGGCGATAGCTGCGGTCATCAACGTTAAGCGTATAGCCGATAGCGCATCCGGATCGCTAATCGCCAATAAATATGTTTGCCAACCTTTTTTAAAGGCTTCGGTAAAGACGACGGCTAACGGAATCAGTAAGAATAAAAGCGAAAATGCGAGTGCAATCGTAATCAGCGTAATTTTTAGCCACACCGGCTCAGTAATCGCTTTGGGTGTGTAGGCGGGTTCTGCTGCAGCCAGCTCTGAGGCTGACATGGATGAGAGCGTGGTTGTCATATCAGCGCTTCTCCTTTTGACCTTCACGGCGCATCCACGCCTGCAAAAGATTAATCGCTAATAGCATGATGAAAGATGCGACGAGCATCACAACGGCAATGGCGGTAGCGCCTGCATAGTCATATTGCTCGAGCTTGGTGATGATGAGTAGGGGTGTGATTTCAGAAATCATAGGCATATTTCCTGCTATGAAAATCACAGAACCGTATTCACCGAGTGCGCGTGCGAAGGCGAGTGCTGCACCCGTCAGTAGGGCGGGCAAAATCGCCGGAAAAATAACTAAACTAAAAATTTGAAGCCGATTCGCACCTAGGCAGGCTGCCGCTTCTTCGAGTTCTTTTTCTGTATCTTCTAAAACGGGTTGTATGGTACGAACGACGAATGGCAACCCAATAAAAACGAGTGCGACCGCAACGCCAAGAGGTGTGAAGGCGACTTTTATGCCCCACGGTTCAAGATAGCGACCTATCCACCCATTCGGTGCATATAGGGCCGTGAGTGCAATGCCTGCTACGGCGGTAGGCAAAGCAAACGGCAGATCAACTAATGCATCTAATAATTTTTTACCGGGGAATTCATAACGCACTAATGCCCACGCTAGCAGAGTGCCAAAGACGGCATTGACTGCAGCCGCAATCAACGCCGCCCCAAAACTTAGGCGATATGAGGCTACGACCCTGGGTGAGCTAACGGCCAGCCAAAAAGCATCCCAGCTCATTTGCAATGTGTTTAACAGTAGCGCTGAGAGTGGAATCAAGACCACTAAAGAAAGATAGAACACCGTAAACCCGAGTGATAACGAGAAGCCAGGTAGTACTCGGGTAGGGGCGCTAGCGCGCGGCAGCAGGCCGGAGGGATAAACCATTTTTTGTTTAATTTTGCAAAGAGGGGGGATCTTTGCATCTGACGCTTATAAACAAAACGAATTTTTTGGCATTTCTTTAGATGAAAAACAAATAAAGGCCGGCCCCGTAGTCGGTGAGGCACTTCGGGGCCGGTAGAGCCTCACTAACGATGGATATTATTATTTATTTAAGCTGATAAATTTGATCGAAAATCCCACTGTCTGCGAAATGCGTTTTCTGTGCTTTAGTCCAGTTACCGGCGATTTCTTCAACAGTGATCAATTTTACTTTTGGATATTGCGATGCATATTTCTTACTAATTTTTTCATTTGTTGGGCGATAGTAGTTTTGTGCCGCGATTTCCTGTCCTTCTTCGGTGTAGAGGTATTGAAGATAGGCCTCTGCTTGTTTGCGAGTGCCGCGTCTATCAACTACTTTATCGACTACGGTGATAGGTGGTTCGGCAAGAATGCTTAGAGAAGGAGCAACAATTTCTACTTTGTCGGGGCCCAGCTCTTTAATAGCGAGCAGAGCTTCGTTTTCCCAAGTCAGCAGTACGTCGCCGATGCCACGCTCGATAAATGTCGTTGTAGATCCGCGAGCACCCGAATCTAAAACAGGGACATTTTTATAAATTTTGCCTAAAAATTCCTGCGCACTTTTCTCACTACCACCGGGTTGTTTGAGTGCATAACCCCAGGCTGCCAAATAATTCCAACGTGCACCGCCCGATGTTTTTGGATTAGGGGTGATGACTGATATACCAGGGCGAGCAATATCATTCCAATCAATGATTTTTTTAGGATTGCCTTTCCGCACCAGAAAAACAATCGTTGATGTATAAGGCGAGCTATTGTTTGGTAAACGTTTTTGCCAATCTTTAGCGATTAATCCGCGGCTGGCGATTTCGTCTATATCGTAAGCAAGCGCTAGTGTCACAACATCAGCCTGCAAGCCATCAATCACGGCGCGCGCTTGTTTACCTGAACCGCCGTGCGATTGCTTGATTTTTAATTCTTCACCGGATTTGCTCTTCCAGTGAGCAGCAAACGCTTTATTGAAATCTTGGTAGAGCTCACGGGTGGGGTCGTACGAAACGTTGAGCAGTGATGATTCGGCAGCTTGTGCTGTACCTGCAGCCAACAGCCCCCAAATTGCAGCGCGTATAAATTTAGAAAACATAATGACCTCTTTACAGAATGGATGGAATGGTCGGAGCATAAAGGCGTAAAAAACGGCTGTGAACGAATATGTTCGCAGTTACTTATGCAATTTCTGACTAACCGAGGTCGGCAGTAGGTATATTTCGGCCTGATCCCACATAAAATATCAGGCATTCATTGTGGGAAGTAGTCGCGCGTTATATCCCTCAACTTGGCTTTAGTTACCGGAAGAATCAGCATTCAGGAGTGATTAGTGACAGATTTTAATAAAGGTTTACATCGGCGGAATGTCAATTACGTACCGCTAACGCCATTGGATTTCATAGCGCGAGCTGCTGAGGTGTATGGCGATCGTCCGGCAGTCGTGCATGGTTCTATACGACGTAACTGGCGAGAAACCTATGCTCGCTGCCGCCGACTTGCATCAGCCTTGACTGTGCGTGGTATTCAAAAGAACGATACGGTTGCAGTACTTTTGCCTAACATTCCAGAAATGGTGGAGTGCCATTTCGGTGTACCAATGGCTGGTTCGGTACTGAATACCTTAAATACTCGTCTTGATTTTGCGACGCTGCTATTTATGCTCCGACATGGCGAAGCTAAAGCACTGATTGCTGATACCGAGTTTGAATCGCTGGTGAATAGTTTGCGTGCTGAGCTGCCAGATTTGGTAGTTATTGGTGTAGCAGATATAAATGCAGATACAGCGCCTGTGCCGTCAGACTGGATTGATTACGAAGATTTGTTAAACGAAGGCGATCCAGAGTTTGATTGGCAGCTGCCATCCGATGAGTGGGATGCGATTGCGTTGAACTACACCTCTGGAACGACGGGTGATCCTAAAGGGGTGGTCTACCATCATCGTGGTGCAGCGATCAATGCGATTTCAAACATTCTTGAATGGGATATGCCCAAGCATGCGGTCTATCTTTGGACGCTGCCTATGTTTCACTGCAATGGCTGGTGTTTTCCCTGGACACTAGCGGCGCGTGCCGGTGTGAATATTTGTTTGCGTAAGTTCGATGCGCAATCAGTATTGGAATTAATTGCTAAAGAAAAGATCACGCATTACTGTGGCGCGCCCATCGTGCAAAGTGCGTTAGCCTCCGCTCCGCCTGAATGGCGCAAAGATATCCAACACAGAGTTTCGACTATGGTTGCAGCGGCTCCTCCGTCTTCAACCATGTTGGCTCAAATGACAGCCATGGGATTCGACATCACGCATGTATATGGTTTAACTGAAGTGTATGGTCCTGCAACAGTGTGCGCCAAACAGAGTGAATGGAATGAAATTGATCTGGCAGCACAAGCAGAAAAAAACGCACGACAAGGTGTGCGCTATCACTTGCAAGCAGGTGTGAGCGTGATGGATCCTGAAACGATGCAAGCGGTACCTGCAGATGGCGAGACGATGGGTGAGATTATGTTTCGCGGAAATATCTGCATGAAGGGCTATCTGAAAAATGAGCGCGCAACCGAAGAGGCTTTTAGTGGCGGATGGTTTCATACCGGTGATTTAGCAGTGATCACTCCCGACGGCTACGTAAGGATTCGTGATCGTAGCAAAGACATCATCATTTCCGGCGGCGAGAATATTTCTAGTATTGAAGTTGAGGATGCCTTGTATCAGCATCCCGCTGTGGTTGCTTGCGCCGTAGTGGCTGCACCCGACGCTAAGTGGGGCGAGGTACCCTGTGCTTTTATTGAGACGCGGACGGGTGTCACCGTAACTCAAGAAGAAATCATCGCGCACTGCAAATCACTGTTGGCAGGATTTAAAGTGCCGAAATTAGTGGTGTTTAAAGAAATCCCTAAAACCTCGACGGGTAAGATACAAAAATTTTTGTTGCGGCAGGAAGCAGGTTCAGTCAAGGCCATTCATCAGGAATGAGTCCGCGGGAATGTGGAAAATTTTTATAAAAAACCCGGCGAATGCCGGGTTTTTAAATCGAGAATACATTGTGGCGACTGATTATTTCTTTGCCTTAGGTGCCACTTTCATCTGAGACCTGCTCGCAAAGGCTTGCGGGGTCAGCGTGGCCCATTGCTCTAAATCCTTAGTAGATACATTCGCAGGTGGTGGGCCAATATTTAATAGGGCAGCCTGAAAATCTTTTTCAGTCGCCTTCTCAGGGAGTTTTGCAAATAAATTAATTCGCCAGGCGTTACAAATAGCGGCCTCACGGACACGATCATTTTTCACACCTGGCCAGCCTTTAGACATTTCTGCGATGATTTCATCGCGCTGAAGGCGTACATCGTTCGGTGTGACTTTAGCTTTCGTGCGATTACCTTTGTGAAGGATATGAACTTGCGCAAATAGTCCGGCAAACTCCGTCATTAGTTCCCCAAACTGAGGCGTGGGCTCGGTCAGTATTGAGTGAACTGCAGACATGGCAGAGCAACGCAGTGCTGCCGTTTCAATAGCGGTATCCTCTGCATAGGCGCTAGGTGCAGACAAAATAAGTAGATTAATGCTGAGTACCGCGAGTAACGACGAGAATTTTTTGACGTACATGATGGGATCTCTGTGGATGTTTTGTCGTTGTAATAAATAGTGTACTTAATTGCGCAATCTTGGTTGGGATTGACGTTGATAGCCAAGTTGTGTGTTCAGTTACGCTTTGGAAGGATTGTAGCTGATCTGGAGAAACATCCGTACCAGAGGCTGTTTTCGACAAACAAAATATAATCGAGTTTTGCGGCCTTCGGGCAGCCTGACTTTCAAAGTGATTTTTCATGCGAGTATTTAATTTCAGTGCAGGTCCAGCGGTCTTGCCGGAAGCCGTTTTACAGCGAGCTGCCGAGGAAATGCTGGACTGGCGAGGCAGTGGCATGTCGGTGATGGAGATGAGTCACCGTGGCAAAGAATTTATGAGCATTGCCCACAGCGCAGAAGCCAATTTTCGACAGCTGCTGGGTATTCCCTCAAATTACAAAGTCTTGTTCCTTCAGGGCGGCGCGATGGCGATGAATGCCCTGATCCCCATGAATTTACTCGGTAAGCGTCGTTCTGCTGATTATGTGAATACGGGTATTTGGTCTTCCAAATCGATTAGCGAGGCGAAAAAATACTGCCATGTGAATGTGGCAGCTTCATCGGAGGATAAAGACTTTACCTACGTTCCTGCGCAATCCACTTGGAAGCTTGACCCGCAAGCAGCGTATTTACATATTTGCAGTAACGAGACGATAGGTGGTGTTGAATATCATTGGTTGCCAGATGCCGGTGATGTTCCTTTGGTCGCCGATATGTCGTCAAACATCTTATCGACAGTTATTGATGTGAGTGACTACGCCGTGATCTATGGTGGTGCTCAAAAAAATATTGGCCCTGCAGGATTAACCTTTGTCATCGTGCGTGATGATTTGCTGGATAGAGCATTAGACATTACACCGACCGTATTCCATTGGAAAGAACAAGCCGAGCATGAATCGATGGTGAATACACCACCCACCTATGGAATTTATATGGCTGGACTTGTATTCGAATGGTTGCAGCAGCAGGGTGGTCTGGCGGCTATTGAAAAAATGAATGCAGAGAAAGCCTCGCGTTTATATGACTACTTAGATTCGACAGATTTTTATTCTAGTCCAGTGAGTATCAATGACCGATCGCGCATGAATATTCCTTTTCATTTGCATGACGTGCGTTTAAATGACAGTTTTCTTGACGGAGCTCAAGAACGTGGCTTGTTGCAATTAAAAGGTCATCGTAGTGTCGGTGGCATGCGTGCGTCTCTTTATAATGCGATGCCTATCGATGGCGTGGTCGCATTAATCAATTACTTGCGTGATTTTGAAAAACATCACGCTTAATCTGCATAACGCAAAATTTACCTGCCGTTTTATTGCCTGCATTGCTTGTCTTTGTGTCGCATTGGGGATTTAATCGTCTTCCACCAAGTCCAATTGAAAAGTTGTTGGCGAGCTATCGCCATCGCGAATATTTTTTGGGCTGGTCCGACCAGGAGTCACCATGCAGAGCGAAGTACAAAAAGAATTCGAGTCTGTTCAGCAGATTTTCGAATGTGGTCCACAAGAGAAAGTGCGTCGTGAGTTGATGCATGCTTTGCGGTATAGCGGCGAACGACCTGTCGCAGAGCTGGTCGAGATGTCAGATGCGGAGCGTTGCAAATGGTTATTTTGGAATTTGCACGAAAACTTAGAAGAAATTCGTGCCATGGAGCCAACCTTGTCGGCGCGAGTTACCGGTACTCAGTTCACAGTCACTGATGGTTCGCGCTTACTGGGTCAAGGATGCATAGAGAAGCGTCTCGACCTTTCATGTAAATGGTCCATGTCACTCTCGTGTGCGGGGCCTCATGAAGAAATATCGCATGCGATTGGTGAGGGCTGGATTAATTTAGTCATTGCTGATGAAGCGCCTGCTTATCTGACTTTACGTGATGGTCAGAAAGCGTATCTGGATGCAGATCACTCTGTCTATCCGAATCAAATCTATCTAGAGGGTTGGATTACGCCAGATATTTGGCGTGAGATGCGAACGCATCTATCTAACCCCAATCCTACCTGTCGCACTGATATCGTTTTACTCGATAACGTTTTATTCCCAGTAAAAAAAGAATTTGATTTTGTGGCGGGCCCACCCGGGGCAGTGGGTGTGATTACGATGGAGTTTCGTGCTTTTTCGCACCCTACAGAACGTCGCGCTAACCGGCGTGGCGAACCCAGACTACGTTAAAAAGTTGATGATCATGAACAGACTAGTTGTGCATCGTGAGCCAGTACCTTTGCCCGAAGATCAACCTTTTCATGAGGATGTGCCTCATCCTGTACCGCAAGACGAACCTATACCCGATCCACATCCTGAGCTGCGGTAAAGTATCTGCGTACTAATGGAGTTGGTGTGTGGTCGCTTTATAGTACGGGCGCGTGTTCGCGTTCCATGATGCGTTGAACACGTCGTAGGTACCATGCCAACGCAAGCCCTACGAGCGCGAGACTCAGGCTATTCCCCAACCAAAAACCGGCCGCACCCAGTAAAAAATCTGGTGTGAGTCCGGTGATATTAAATGCTATCGAATAACCACCGCCCAAACCTGCACCCCACAATGCCACTGCATACATTAATGTGGGTATGGTCGCAACTTTATATGCACGTAAAACAAAAGCTGTCCCGACTTGAATCGCATCGAATAGTTGGTAGAAGGCGATGAAAAAAAACAGTGGCATCGCAGCTTCAGCGACGCTGGCATCCGGTGTGTAGAGCCCGATGATATATGCTCGTGAGAGCCATACAATAATGCCCAAGCTAACTGAAAGAATCACTCCCAATCGTATTCCTGCGCGACCTGTGTGGCGAGCTGATAGCAAACGGCCTGCACCGATTTCTTGAGCTACCAGTGTCATAGTGGCATTCGCGATTGATAGCGGCAGCATATACAGCACCGTGCCGAAGTTGGCGGTGATTTGATGTGCAGCTAAGGTGTTGCTACCTAAGCGAGCAATGAACAGAGCCATGAAAGTGAAGGCAGTCACTTCAATTAAATACGACAGACCCATAGGCAAGCCGAGCTTCAACAATGCTGATTGAGCTTTCCAGCGAGGTCTATCAATTCCTCGGCCAAAAATGTGAAATTGATTAAAAAAAGAATCGTTACGAAGTATCAGCCAACTGATGAGTGCGATTAACCAGGCACTGATGGTTGTCGCAATTGCGCAGCCGGGACTGCCGAAGGCAGGTAAACCTAAACCACCGAAAATAAACAAGGCATTCAGAGGAATCTTCAATCCCAAACCGGCGATTTGAAGCAGCATGACATTTCGTGGGCGAGATAACGCCGTGTTTAACGATGCATAAACGCGAAAGCCCAAGGATGAAGGTAGTGCGAGCGATAGTATTTGTAGATAGCGCTCAACTTTGTCGGTCATCTCAGGTGGAGCATGAGCTACTGCTAGCAACGCATGCGGAAAGCTCAATAGGCAAGCGCCGACGATAGAGAGAAAAATCGCTAGCCACATACCTTGGCGCACTTCAGCGCCGATAGCGTCGATTTTTTTTGCGCCGAATAATTGTGCGATGGTGGGCGAGAGCGCTTGCAAAACGCCCGACAGGCCGACGAATACACTAATGTAAATGGATGCACCGAGACCGAGTACGGCCAAATCGGTAGCGGAATAGCGCGCTGTCATAGCAGTGTCGATCACGCCGTTAGCAACGACAGCCAATTGCCCCACTAATATTGGCCAAGCCAGTCGCGCAACGCGAGAAGTCAGCGACGAATTGTGCGGGCTGGCCGCGAGAGTCATGGTGAGTTGCGCTTGTAGAGACGGAAAAATTCGTGGCGATCAGACGGACGACGACCTTGCCACAGCAGGGTTACATCGCCTTGAATTTTTTTCAATGAACCACCGCGACGGCGTAATCCATCGTCCTGCACGAGCAGTAATTCACAGTTCGAATTTTTCAAATTACGGCTGAAATTCACTTGGCCTAAATAACCAAATGAAGCTCGCTGTGCAGGACCGACGCCATCGGTATCTACGCATCGATAGTTTGCTGGTAGATGCGTTTCAATTTCTGCCGCAACGCTAGAGTAGCTTTGTGCGTAGTTCAACCATGGTAACCAGAGCGTCATTAGCAGTACCCAGCACAGAACCAGCCCACCAGTTGATAACACAACAGCGCGCCATAAAACGGAGGGCTGACGTCCCAAACGCCAGCGTAATAGCAGCACCCATCCAACGGTAGTCGCTAGTGCAACGAGCGTGGCTAAGAAATTAAATTCGGGTTCAAATCCTGGCGCGACTTTGAAAGCATTTTTTGCGATTTTTTCTGGCCAGCCGGTTTGCTTTGCAATCCATCCTAGCCAAATGAATGAGGCAATGGCTGTCAATGTCATTACCGAGAACCAGTCAATCGCATTGATTGCACCACGTTTTAGTGTGGGTAATCCAAAGGTCGCCAAAATCGCCAGTGGTGGTAACAACGAAAGTAATTCATGATCTTTCGGTGAGCTGGTGAACAGATTGAGAAGTAAAAGTGCAATGACACCTGAAGTGGTGAGCAACACATGCAGCGTCGCTTGCGAGCGCCATGCCCATACAGTCCAAGCTGCAATCGGCCACGCCGGCCAGGTATACCAAACCAATGTTTTTGAGAGAAAGCCTAGCGTCGCTAATCGAGGCCAACTCAGCATGTGCAAATTGTTGTTTAACCACGCATCGGTGACTTCAGCGCTGCCTGGCATCAATGCACGATGAGCCAGTAGCCATGTCAGCGGTATGAGCAATCCAATCGGTAGTGTCGTGCGTGCGAGGTGAAGCATGACATCGCGATAGCGCATAGCAGCCAAGATCAACAAACTAATCAACAGCGCTAACGGTACGGTCCAGCCACGCGCGAGTACTAATAATCCGAGTGTGATACCCAGACCTGCTGCTGCGCGTGTGTTGGCTTTATCGAATACGCAGGCTGCGGCATAGAAAGCTGCAGCGACTAGTGCGACATGAAGTGCAGGTGTAGCAGTTTCATGACTGCGTAACAGTAAGCCCAGGCAAGCAACGTAAATTAATACCGCGCCGTCGGCTAAGGTCCGGCCATAGTCCATCGCGGCAGGTTGTCCACCAAAGGCGAGTTTTAAAGGTTGGGCTTCATTGCGACGTCCGAGTACGAATGCGGTGCGCCATACAGAGACAACGCCAATGGCGAAGAAAACGAGTACTGAAATTCTGGCCGCAACGGCATCAGTCAGAAGCCAGCCTAATAATTTGATAAGTAGCGCACCTATCCAGAAAGCCAGTGGTGCTTCGTTGGGCATAGATAGGCCAGCGATGTTAGGCGCCAGCCAATCGGCCAGTGATCCATGCGCCATAGTCCACATGATGCCAAAGCCGGCAGCATCATCGGTTTTCCAAGGATCGCGCCTAAGTATCCCCGGCAGTATGTACAACAAGCACATGACGACCAAACCCCAGCGCGGCAAGGCGAGTGTCGCAGCAGCAGGCAGTCGTACAGGTTTCATTCAGTAGCGTCGTCGGCAGTAAAAGTTGGCACTAACAGTCAGTGTTATTGTGACTTAAAGAAAACAAAAATGCCGCACTCGGCGGCATTCTTGATGAAGCGGGTATCGATCAGTCAACGGCGCGGGTTTTTGAACCCGTTTTGCCGAATTTCTGACGGAATTTCTCGACGCGGCCAGCCGTATCGACGATTTTGTGCTTGCCCGTGTAGAAAGGATGCGATTCCGATGAAACCTCAACCTTCAGCAGAGGATAGTCCTTGCCTTCAAAATTGATGGTTTCGCGTGACGACATAGTCGAACGCGTAATAAATTTGAAATCGCAGGAGAGGTCGTGCACAACGACGTCACGGTATTCAGGGTGTATGCCTTCTTTCATTTCATTCTCACTATCAGGTGGGTAGCCAATCATCACTTCGTCGGTCCGTCATGCTTCTTGACCCGGTTGATAATCACTTGTCCGGTTAAGATCGTCTCGATTGAGGCGATCTGAAAAAAGAAGCAGAATTATAACGGCAAATCAAGGGCTTGGGGTGATTTGCCGGGGCTGGAATCGTATCTCTAGCGTTGGCAGCAAGAACATTATTTGCTGTTCGCGCGACCAATTCATTGCCTTTTTAAGAACCGCCGCGACGCATTAAATCAAAGAACTCCGCGTTGGTCTTGGTGGCTTTCATCTTATCGAGGATGAATTCCATCGCTTCGATCTCATCCATGCCGAACAAGAGCTTCCTGAGAATCCAGATTTTTTGCAGTACATCGGGCTTGATCAGCAGCTCTTCACGACGGGTGCCGGATTTATTCAGATTGATCGCTGGGTAAACGCGCTTTTCAGCCAGACGGCGCTCAAGGTGCACCTCCATGTTGCCTGTACCCTTGAATTCTTCATAGATCACATCATCCATGCGGCTACCAGTTTCGATCAGGGCGGTCGCGATAATGGTGAGCGATCCACCTTCTTCGATATTTCTTGCCGCGCCAAAGAAACGCTTTGGGCGCTGCAATGCATTCGCATCCACACCACCGGTTAATACTTTGCCTGAGGCAGGAATCACGGTGTTGTAGGCGCGCGCTAATCGGGTGATCGAATCCAACAAGATCACCACGTCTTTTTTCATTTCAACCAGACGCTTGGCTTTTTCCAGCACCATCTCAGCGACTTGCACGTGACGCGTGGCGGGTTCATCAAACGTAGAAGCCACAACTTCACCGCGCACCGAGCGCTGCATCTCAGTCACTTCTTCTGGTCGTTCGTCAATCAGCAGAACGATCAGAGTGATATCAGGGTGGTTGGAAGTGATTGCGTGCGCCAGATGTTGCAGCATCACCGACTTACCTGATTTAGGCGAAGCCACTAACAAACCACGCTGGCCTTTACCAATCGGCGCAATCATATCGATGATGCGACCCGTAATATTTTCTTCGCCGCGCATCTCACGTTCCAGCAATAAAGGCTGGTTCGGGTGCAGCGGTGTCAGATTTTCAAACAGAATCTTGTGCTTCGATGCCTCTGGTGGTTCGCCGTTAACTTTATCTACTTTGACTAGTGCAAAGTAACGCTCACCATCTTTTGGTGTGCGCACCTCACCTTCAATCGAATCACCTGTGTGTAGGTTGAAACGGCGAATCTGTGAAGGTGAAATATAAATGTCGTCAGTCGATGCCATGTAGCTGGCATCGGGCGAACGCAGAAAGCCAAAGCCATCGGGCAAGACCTCGAGTACGCCATCGCCAAAAATTTGTTCGCCGGATTTGGCGCGTTTTTTGAGGATAGCAAACATCAACTCTTGTTTACGCAGTCGCGCGGCGTTGTCGATGTCTAGGCCAATGGCCATTTCTAGAAGTGCGGATACGTGTAGAGCTTTAAGTTCAGATAAGTGCATAAGTTCGAGGTCCGCGATGTGCGGCTTTCAGGTGGGGGAGGGAGGAACTACGGTGAGCAGAGAAGGAATTACTGGCAACGCAAACGCATTGCCAGTTAAAAATTGAATTTTTAGATATTGCTATCAATGAAGGATGTCAGTTGACCTTTGGCCAGCGCGCCTACTTTTTGCGCCGCTGGGACACCGTTCTTAAAAAGAATCAGTGTCGGGATACCGCGGATACCAAATTTAGCAGGTACCGCCTGATTTGCATCCACATCCATTTTAGCTATTTGGATTTTGCCATAGTACTCTTTGGCGACTTCTTCCAGTATCGGTGCAATCATCTTGCAAGGTCCGCACCATTCAGCCCAGAAATCAACCAATACGGGTTTGTCCGACTTGATGACATCGGCTTCAAACGAGCTGTCAGAAATGTGTTTTATGTGTTCACTCATGATTTCCTCAATTTGAGGGGAAAAAAAGATTTGCCTGTTCACCTGCCACGAAACAAATTTGTGTTGTTCCTGAATTCTCTGAGCATTAATTATGCGTCGCGGAGGATCGTTGTGTGGATTTGTGGCAGGAAGTGTTGAGGCGGGAATTTCGCGAATCATAACCCATTTTTTGGAAAAGTGTACTTTTGCAGGCCTGAATGATTGAGCGCTCGCATAAAATGGGTTCCCACAAGGTTTTCTGAAATGTCCGCAACCACATCAATACCTCATCCCCTGCAGCAGCATTTGCTTGCCCCTGGCGCTGGCTTTTGGCCGGCGGCGGCCCGCTTGCTGCTTGCCGGAGAGGCCGAGCTGTCCAGCCTACGTGTGTTGGTGCCTACTTACGCCCATATCTCGCCATTGCGTCAGGCACTGACGGCCAGTTTGGGCCCCTCGTTCATTCCGCCTGAAATCCGCACGTTGGGTGATTGGCTAATTAGCCAGCCTCCCGTCGAGGGTCGGTGGTCAGTTTCCGCACCGGGTGAGCGCCTGATGGGCTTGTATGCGCAGCTACGCGAGCAGGCTTGGTTAAAAAAATTATTTGAGGCGCGTCGGAATACCGATTTGCTGCCGCTGGCCAGAACACTGATCAGTTTGAGTGATGAATTAACCGAGGCACTACTTGCCACCGCGCTCAAGCAACCGGACGCCGTTGAAGACCGCTGGCACGCCGCACTGGGAAAATTTTCACCTAAAGCGGCCGCCTTGCTGACCAGCGAAGCGCAGTTAGTCTGGAATATTTGGAATGCGCTACGCGATCAGGGCGACCCCGCCATACTTAGGCAGGCGCAGCTGCAGCGTTTGGCAGAAAAAGCTGATCGCCCCTTGTTTTGGTGTTCACCGATTGCGCCCAGTGAAATCGAGTTAGATTTTTTGAGTACGTATGTGCAGCGTCAGCCAGTGACCGTGCTGGGATTGGATTGGTCAAACAAAGCCTTACCTTTATCGTTGCAGCGCGCCTGGCCTGAGCTGTGTGAGACAAGCAAGCAATCATGGGTTGAATCCATAAACCCATCACTAGAATTTAATCTACAACTCAGTCCTGCCAGACATTTGGAACATGAAGCGCAGTCCGCCGCGCAGACCATCATCAACTGGCTTCAACTAGGTAAAACTCGCATTCTTATCGTGCCTCAAGACCGCGTTGTTGCGCGACGCGTACGTGCATTACTTGAGCGCGCGCAGGTATTCGTCTCGGATGAAACCGGTTGGAAGTTATCCACCACGCGAGCAGCGGCTGTGCTCGCTTCGTGGCTGGATTTAGTGACGACACGCGGTCGACCTGCGGCACTGTTGGATTTTATTAAATCCCCTTTTTTGTTTAACGATAGTGCGCAAGAAGCGCAGCAGCGTCTGGAAATTGAACGAGCTTTAACAACGAACGCGGTGGCAACCGGTTGGGAAGGTATCAAGCAAGCGGTTGATGAACTACCCGAAGCGAAACGTTTGATTGATGTGATTGCACGTGAGGCTGAACGATTTTCTGGGCGTAAGAGCGTGGTCGACTGGGTGAACACCACTCGCGGTGTATTTGATGCGCTGGGTATGAGTGCTGCAATGAATGAGGATATCGCTGCATCTCAGTTGATATCAATGATGGAGTCGCTAGCCGTTGAGTGCGAAAGCATCGATGCTGTTTTTACACTCTCTGAATGGCGCGCCCTGCTCACGCTACAACTAGAGCAAGCAGAATTTGTCGCGCCAAAAATAGATCAGCGCGTGATGATGGTGCCTTTGCATGGTGTGTCATTACGTGATTTTGATGCCGCCATCATTGTGGGTGGGGATGCCGATCATTTACCTTCGCCACCCCAAGACGTTTTATTTTTTGCGAATGCTGTTCGACGTGAATTGGGATTAGCTACTCGTGAGCAGCGCGCTCAGCAGCAATTACGTGATTTTGCTAGTTTGTTATTGGCATGTCCTATCGTGGTTTTGTCATGGCAATCACAGCTAAATGGTGAATCGAATTTAGTCACTCCGTGGATACAACGACTGCAACTTGAATTAAACACGTCAGGCCTCGCTGATTTGCCTGTGCATCAAGTGCAACTAGCGCCCGTAACCTTGCAGGCACTTCTTTCTGCTATGCCTTTGCCGAGTGCGCCATCGTTATTGCCTGCGACTTTGTCGGCGAGTGGTTACAACACCTTGGTCGCATGCCCTTATCAATTTTTTGCGACGCGCATGCTGAGGCTAGGCAGCGCCGATGAGTTGACTGATATACCAGAAAAGCGCGACTACGGTAATTGGGTGCATGACCTATTGCTGCAGTATCACGAGACTGTAGCGCAGCAGCAAACGCCGGTTGAAGAGCGTACTGCTTTGCTTGAGCAGATATCAGAACACGTATTCGAGCAAGTGCTAGAGCATGAACCTGCCGCGCTACCTTATCTTGCGCGTTGGCGAAAACAAATTCCAGCTTACCTGGTTTGGGCGAATGCACATCAAGAGCAAGGTTGGACCTTTGCCTTTGGTGAGCGGAAGCGTGAGCGCGTCTTATCTTGGGGCGATGGCGAAATTCTTTTGAAAGGCCGACTCGATCGGGTAGATCAAAACATCGATGGCGAATGGATGGTGTTGGATTACAAAACTACTGACAAAGGTAAGTTAAAAAGAAAACTCGCTCAACGTGAAGATCATCAACTGACGTTTTATGGTTTGTTGTTAGAGCAAAACGTATCAGCTGCAGCCTATGTTGCTATTGACGCGGATAAACCGGATGCGATACCCGCTGAGCCGTATGACATTTGGCGTGATGCGCTTGAGCTGCAATTAAAAAACGATTTTAAAAATATCGCTAACGGCAATGCTTTGCCTGCATCAGGATCAGGCAGCACGTGCGACTGGTGCGATGCACGCGGCTTATGTCGTAAAGGAAGTTGGTGATGACAACGGTCAGTAGCTTTGTCATCAATGGCAATGCAGGCACGCAAGAAGACTTTGTGCGCAGCGCCTGCGATCCTGCTCACTCAGTAGTGGTGGAGGCATGCGCGGGTAGTGGCAAAACTTTTTTGTTGGTAGCGCGCATGCTCAGGTTGTTGTTAGAGGGGTGCGAACCCTCAGAACTACTGGCGATCACCTTCACTCGTAAAGCCGCAGCAGAAATGCGCGAGCGTTTGCTTAGCTTGCTTCAAGAGTTAGCCTTGGCAGAAACGTCCGCCGCTATGGTGTTGCTGCAGCAGCGCGGGCTTAGTTATGAAGAAGCAGAGAAAAAAATGCCGCAGGCTCGCAGCTTGTATCAGCGCGTACTTTCGAGCCCGTTTGGTTTGTCCATCGATACGTTTCATAGTTGGTTTGCGCGCTTGCTGCAAATTGCCCCCTTGTCTTCCGGTGTGCCGCATGCTTATGCATTAGAAGACAATAGCGCTGAATTATTAAATGATGCTTGGGTGCGTTTTATGCACTCGCTGAATCAACCGCAGCGTAGCGATTTACGTGCTGCCTTGATGATGATCTATGAGATCGCAGGCGATACCACAGGTAAAAAATTAATTGATGCTTTCGTGGCGCGCCGTGCTGAATGGTGGGTTGCGACTGAAAATGATGATCCGCTTCAGCAGCTGCGTCAGCTGTGTGGGGATGACGCGTTACTTGATGCGCGATTACGTTTGTGGGATGACGAATCCTTATGCCAGCGTTTTTTGCGTTTGTCATCAATGCTTGGTCGGGGCACACCCGCGCAGAAAAAAAATGCGACCGCTATTGAATCCTGCATCACAGCGGGAGCAGATAGTGCGCAGTTTGAAACACTCTATAGCCTGCTGCTAACCAAAGCCGATGAGCCTCGTGCACTTCCTAAAGCACAGGCGTTACAAAATGCCTTAACCGATGAAGAGTGGGATTGGTATGCTGAGTCGTGGTTCGCATTAGCAAATGAATTGATAGCTTTTCGCCAGCGCAGTTTTGAGCCGCAGGTGATTCAGTTGAATGAAGCGGTGTTTGCAATTGGTTCAGCCTGCCTTGAGCATTATCAGGAAATCAAGGCTGATCGACGCGTTTTAGATTTTTCAGATCTGGAATGGTTGACCTGGAAATTACTCACCGATCCTGCTCATGCAGCCTATATGCAGGTACGTTTGGATGCGCGATACCGGCACATTTTGATCGATGAGTTTCAAGATACTAATCCACTGCAATGGCAAATAGTGCGCGCATGGTTAGAGGCGTATGGTGACGAAATCGATCATCCAACGGTATTCATCGTGGGAGATCCTAAACAATCTATTTATCGATTCCGGCGCGCTGAACCGCGGGTTTTTGAATCGGCGCGCGAAAAATTAGTGGCGATAGGGGCGGCTGATTTAGCTACTCGACAAACGCATCGTAATGCGAAGACGATTATTGATTTTTTAAATCAGTCCATGCAAGGTAATCCTCTGTATGAGACGCAAACAACGGCATCAAGTTTTGTAGGTCAGGTTTGGCGTTTACCGATAGCGACTACAGAGAAAAATGAGCAGACAACTGAGCATGTAGAGCCAGATGCCGAAGAAGAAAATACAGGCTTCACATTGCGCGATCCCTTGCATGTTGTACCTTCCGCTCAAGAAGACGGTCGTCGGGTTGATGAAGCTCGAACAGTAGGTCGAGCATTACATCAAGCGCGTGCGCAGTGGGAAGATAAAAAAAATCCTCTGAAATGGTCGCAGATACTCATACTGGTGCATAGCCGTACGCATTTGCTTGACTATGAGTACGGGCTGCGCGAAGCGGGCATACCGTTTGTTTCTAGTAGGCGTGGTGGTTTATTAGACTCTTTAGAAGTGGCTGATGTAATGGCCTTGCTGCGCTGGTTAACGGTCAGTGCCGATAATCATGCATTGGCGCACGTATTGAAATCACCCATCATGGGCGCTAGCGATGATGATTTAATTGAGTTAGCCAGTTCTAGCGAGGGCAGTTGGTGGCAACGGCTAGTAGCAGCTCACACAGAAATAACGCTGAATTCAACGCTAGCTCGAGCCGTTAAATTATTGGCGAGTTGGCAGCAAGCGGCGGCGCATTTACCGGTACATGACTTGCTCGATCAAATCATGAATGAAGGTGAGCTGCCAGCGCGCTATGCATGTAATACTTCGGTAACAGTGCGAGCTCAAGTCATAGGTAATTTGTATGAATTTCTTGCGCTTGCGCTTGATCTGGATGCAGGGCGTTATCCTAGTATCGCGCGCTTTCTTGATCGTTTGAATAAACTCAAGCGTAGCAGTGATCAGGATGCACCCGATGAGGCGGCGATTGATGCGGCATTAGATGCGGTTCGCATCATGACTATCCATGGTGCCAAAGGTTTGGAGGCGGAAGTGGTGGTCATGATGGATGCCAACAACAGCGACTCTCAACGTGATGATCTGGGTGTGTTGTGCGAATGGCCGCAAGATTCTGAAGCGCCTACGCATTTATCTGTTTTTGGAAAAACTAAAGAACGCGGTTTTGCGCGACGCGATTTATTTGCGATTGAAGAAAATTTTCGTCTACAAGAAAATTGGAATTTGTTATACGTTGCTATAACGCGCGCCAAGAAAATGCTGATAGTCAGTGGCATTCATAATGATAAAGATGAAGAAGGAATCACGGCCGACAGCTGGTATCAGAAATTTACTTTTGTGGAGGCTGTAGCACCCAATGTGGCTGAAAATACGGCTAGTAGCGATGAGAAGGAATTCACACTGCCCTTATTTACCCCACCGCTATTACCCTCGGCACGCTTGCCGCAGGCCGGAGATGACGATACAGCGGCCACGCTGGAAGGGAGTTTGCTGCATGCTTTGATGGAGCGATTGACGAATCAAGGTATGTGGCCGGTGGAAGTTCCTGAGCCTAGTCTGGTAGCTAATTGGCTGAGATGTACATCAGCACAAGCAAAGGTAATTTGCGTTCAGGCAGAAAATATTCTTTCCGCTTCGTCACTAGAGCATTTTTATAATCCAACTCAGCATGAGTTTGCACGTAATGAGATGGCCTTAATTCATCAGGGTCAGCTATCGCTGATAGATCGATTGGTAATGATAGGCGATATCGTGTGGGTGTTGGATTACAAGCGCAATTTTTTGGAAAGTCAGCGGCAAGAATATGCATTACAGCTAGGTCGATATCGTGATGCATGCGCCCACCTGTTCCCAGATAAGCGAATTTGTACGGCGTTGATTACGGTCGATGGTCGTTTGTGGACTATTGAGGCTGGCATGGATGAGTCAGCGTAGCTATCAAGTTCGGTAAGCTGAAATTTGCGTAAATGGTGATAAAGCTGCAGGGTTTTGTCGAATCCAATGAGGATTGACGGCAGGTAGCCTCGCTGATTCTTTCGAATTTCGCATCATCACTCAGCTAAAATCTCAAGAAAGTATGACAAGTCCCTGAATGTATTGACGGAAATTAACCCGCCCGACTATAGTTGCGGGATGGTTTCCGAATTTTCTTCTTTGCTGGACAAGGTCAGTCAGTTGGCCGAACTAACAACCGCCTTGCGCCGCGAAAATGCGGAGCTACGTAATGAGGTGGGGACGCTGACAGATGAAAACGCCCAGCTTTCTTCTCGCATGAAAGAAGCGCACGATCGAGTGTCTGCGCTGATCGACACTATGCCTGCACCGAGCGACCAGGAGACTGCATGACCACTCTCGACGTGACCATCATGGGCCAAGCCTACCGGCTGGCGTGCAAGGAAGGTGAAGAACTCGCATTGAAGCAAGCAGTCGCTTACCTTGATGAGCGCATGAATTCGATCCGAGACACCGGTAAAGTTAAAGGTACCGATAGAATTGCTGTGATGGCAGCTCTTGGTATTGCGGCTGACTTTCTGGCAACTCGCAATTCAACAGGCCCATTTGCAACCATGAGTTTGTCAGAGGTGCGCGAGAAAATTTCTACGATGAATACCTTGCTCGATAGTGCACTCGCACCTCAAGAAAAACTTTTTTAATCCTATCAAGAACTGCACAGAGTTTGTGTAATCTGCTTTCGAAAATCTTTGACAGCTGCTTGGTTTAAGGTAGACTAAGTATTCCTGCCGTGTTCGCGATTGCCAATATTCCTTGAACCATTCACTTGCACTGGCTGCGGGATTCGTTTAGTAGGCGTGAACGTCGCTAGTCCGACGATCCCAATATTGAACTACTGTGGCCGCCTTGAACCGAATAGGTTCAGGATGCCGGCACAGCGGCACAGGCGGGAATTTTATTTCTAGCGGTTGCATCACATATGCAGCCGCTTTTTTATTGGGCGTGTACGCCCCATCACAATAAAAATAATGTGTTACTGGCTGATGAAATCTGAGCCTGACGAGACTAGCATCGACGATGCGCTCGCTGCAAAGGCTGGCAGTGTTCCGTGGACGGGAGTGCGTAATTATCAAGCGCGTAATTTTATGCGTGACGAAATGCGCATAGGTGATGGCGTGCTGTTCTATCATTCCAGCTGTGCCGAGCCAGGGATTGCAGGGGTAGCTGAAGTGAATAGCACCAGTTATCCTGACCCAACCCAATTTGATCGTAAGAGCCCGTATTACGATCCGAAATCCACACCAGAAAATCCGCGCTGGTTATTGGTCGATATAAAGGCTACTGAAAAAACCAGACTGATCGGTTTACCTGAATTGCGCGAGTATCCCGAATTATCTGACATGATCATTTTGCGGCGAGGTAACCGACTGTCGATTACACCAGTGACGACTGCTGAATGGAAATTCATCATGCAAAAACTTATTCCCAAAAAAATCTCATTGAAAGTCCCGAATGGATATTAGTTTGATTCTCCTGTTTCTTCTGTTGGGTACTTTCACAGGATTTGCTGCGGGTTTGTTAGGCATAGGCGGTGGCATGCTGATGGTGCCATTCATCACGATGCTGCTGACCGCACGTGATTTTCCACGCGAACTCATTGTGCACATGGCGATTGCGACATCGCTGTCGACCATCATGTTTACTTCTCTTTCATCTGTGCGTGCGCATCACAAACGAGGTGCGGTGCTGTGGCCAGTGGTAAAAGTTTTTGCGCCGGGGATTTTGATTGGTTCATGGATAGGTCCGTGGATAGGCACTAAGTTGAATTCATTTGGTCTGGCTTTGTTCTTTGCGATCTTCGTGGGATTCTCCGCGACCCAAATGCTGATGGATAAAAAACCGTCCGCATCACGTGAACTTCCTCAAGCACCCGGTATGTTTGGCGCGGGTACGATTATTGGCGTGCTTTCAGGTTTGGTAGGTGCAGGCGGAGGATTTATCTCTGTGCCCTTTATGACGTGGTGTAACGTGAAAATTCACAATGCAGTGGCTACGAGTGCGGCATTAGGTTTTCCGATTGCGCTGGCTGGAACACTGTCGAATATTTATTTTGGTATGAATGAGCCAGGTTTGCCGCCTGGCTCTTTAGGTTTTATTTATTTACCAGCCTTATTAGTGATTTCGGTTGCTAGCGTATTCACTGCACCGTATGGCGCAAAAACAGCGCACGCACTTCCCGTCAAGAGCCTCAAAAAAGTATTTGCGATTGTTTTGTACGCGCTGGCTGCGTACATGCTGTACAAAGCGTTCAGATAAATCAGCTAGCGCTGAATCTTTCTCGCAAGAGATTTTTCTGAACCTTGCCCATCGTGTTGCGTGGTAGTTCCTCAACGACATACACCCGTTTGGGTACTTTGAAGTTAGCGATTTTTTCTTTGAGTGTGGCGATGATGTCGGCTTCGGCAATTGAGCTGCCATCGCGCGGCACTATGACCGCAGTGACCGCTTCACCAAAATCAGGATGAGCAATACCAATCACAGCTGATTCAAGCACGCCCGGTAAATCATCAATGACCGATTCGATTTCTTTGGGATAGACGTTATAACCACCTGAGATAATCAAATCTTTACTGCGGCCGACGATGGAAATATAACCCTCACTATCCATACGGCCTACATCACCGGTTTTGAAATACCTATCGCTAGTAAATTCTTCAGCAGTTTTTTCAGGCATTTGCCAATAGCCCTGAAAAACATTCGGCCCTTTCACTTGTATGTCACCAATCTCATCAACTGCACAGTGAGTCCCTTCTGCTGATACGACACGTACGCTAACACCGGGTAGGGCAGGTCCGACAGTACCCGCTTTGCGTTCGCCTTCATAAGGGTTTGAGGTCAACATACCGGTTTCGCTCATGCCATAACGTTCGAGTATGGTGTGTCCGGTGAGCTGCTTAAAATGTTCAAATGTCTCGGTCAGCAACGGTGCTGAGCCTGACACAAACAAACGAATTTTTTCGCAGATAGACCGATCAAAATTTGCATCGCTGAGCAGGCGCACGTAATAGGTAGGTACACCCATAAAAATCGTGCTGTTAGGCAGATGATGTACAACGGCAGTGCTATCAAACTTCGATAAAAAAATCATTTTGCTGCCATTCATTAGCGCACCGTGAGCTGCTACGAATAAGCCATGAATATGAAATAGCGGTAGTGCATGCAGCAGCACATCACCCGCTTGCCAGCGCCAGGCTTCATGTAGCACTTTGATGTTGGCCGCTAAATTACCGTGACTGAGCATCGCACCTTTACTGCGGCCAGTCGTACCTGAGGTGTACAAAATAGCGGCAAGATCATCGGTGTCACGATGCACGGTGTTGAATTCATCGCTCAGGTGCGCTGCGCGTACCAGCAGGCTGCCGCTGTTACGCCCATTGCGTGGTTCATCTAACGTGAACACATGGCCTGTGCCGCTCTTAAAAGCGATTTGCGATACCCAGCCAAAATTATCAGGCGCACAGACAACCACTGCAGGCGCTGCATCGTGGATGAAATAACTCATCTCTGCAGCACGATAGGCTGTGTTAAGTGGCAAATACACAAACCCTGCACGTACAGTCGCCAGATACAGCATTAATGCTTCAGGTGATTTTTCAACGTGCGCTGCTATTCGTGAACCTGAAGGTAGATTTAAACTCGCCAGCAAGTTAGCGATCTTTGCACTGCCACGTTCAAGATCGCGCCAGCTGTAATAGTGCGCATCAGCTGTTTCTATCCAGCAGTCATCTAAGTCGTGCGGAAAGCGCGAACGAAACAGAGCGTAAAGATTAGCGTTCATGAGAGCGAATTAGTTGAATATTTTTTATAAGTGACCAGTAGTAAAGCGACACCTAAAATGATCATGGGGAGTGACAGCATCTGTCCCGCTGAAATTACCCACGGGCCTAGCATCACTTCATAGTCAGGTTCGCGGAAATACTCAGTAAAGAAACGCGCACAGCCATAGCCTGCAGCAAACACGCCACTCACTGCCATATAGGGTCGTTGTTTGCGAGAATAGAACCACAGCACGATGAACAATAATACGCCGTCAACTAGTGCCTGATAGATCGGAGAAGGATGGCGCGGCAAGCTATCAACATTCGGCCATATCATCGCCCACGGTAGATTGCTATCCGCAATGCGACCGGGTAATTCGGCATTAATAAAATTACCGATGCGGCCGGCGGCATAGCCGAGAGGTACAAGGGGAGCAATTAAATCCATTACTTCCATCAGGCGTCGTCCGTGAAATTTAGCCCAGACGCCCATGGCAAACAGCACGCCTAAAAATCCACCATGAAATGACATACCGCCGTTCCACACGGCGAGTATTTCTTTAGGATGATCAAGGTAATAAGCAGGGTGATAAAAAAGGACTTCACCCAACCGTCCGCCGATGATCACACCCAGGACACCGTACGTGAGCATGTCGTCTAAATCGGCATTCGTCCAGCCGGCGCTCGCCATGTGAGGCTGTTTAATTCGCAGCCGGCCTAAAGCGATGAATAAAACAAAGGCCGTTAAGTACATGATGCCGTACCACCGCACTGCCAGAGGACCGATAGCCATGGCAATAGGATCTGGGAGAGGGTGAATCAGCATCCGTGAGTCTTTCGCATGAGATTGATAAATGCAGTCAGTACGGGTGAATCATTATCGCTACGCCAGGCTAATCCGATTTCTATGCGCGGACTCACCTCTTTAAAAGCGCGATATTCCACGCCAGGGCGTTTTAAGTTAGAGACGGATTGTGGCACAAGCGCGATGCCCATACCCGCAGAGACTAAACCAACAATGGTTTGCATTTGGATAGCTTCTTGTCCGATATGAGGAGTGAGTCCAGCATCCCGAAAGCAGCCAAGAATCATGTCATGAAATGCTGGCGCAATGCGACGTGGAAAAATAATCAGCGGTTGTTCTGCGCATGCTTGTAGTGGAATTTTTCCTTTGTGTTGACTGAGTGCGCTGCCTTCAGTGATAGCCAGCATCAGTGGCTCAGAAAAAATAGGCAGATAACTCAACTCCACTTTGAGTTTGTCAGGCAGGGGTGGAATCAAAATCCCCAGGTCGAGTTTATTTTCCGCGAGAAGATTGAGCTGCACATCAGTGGTAGCTTCTTGCAGTTCAATATGCACTGACGGATATGCCATTCTGAATTCACGCAGCGAACTCGGAAGCACGCTGTAATCGGCGCTGGAAACGAATGCGATAGAGAGTTGCCCAGATTCGCCAGCCGCAGCACGCATGGTCAGCGTTTTTAATGCGCCGGCTTGTTGCAGCAGTCGTCTGGCTTCTGGAAGTAACGCGCGCCCCGCAGCCGTTAATGCCACGCTGCGTCGAGTACGGTCGAATAGCGCTGTACCAAGCTGCAATTCAAGCGACTGTATGGCTTGGGACAACGGAGGCTGAGTCATATGCAAACGATCGGCCGCTCGACCAAAATGCATCTCTTCGGCCACCGCAACAAAATATCTCAGTTGACGTAGTTCAGTAATCATTATGATAAGGTCTGTGATACGTAAAAAATATCAATAATGCCTAAATCATATATTTGACAAGTACTTTTGCGCAAGGCACTGTGGCGGCTGTGATGCTAAACCGTGCACCTGCCGGCAGCATTCGTCAATTATTCGATGGGAGACTTAGTCATGGCTGGAAATGATCGCTCTAAAAATATTACGCAAGGTGTCGCGCGTAGTCCAAATCGCTCGATGTATTACGCGATGGGATACCAAAAATCAGATTTCGACAAACCAATGATTGGTGTGGCGAATGGTCATTCGACGATTACGCCATGTAACTCCGGTTTGCAAAAACTGACCGATGCTGCGATTGAAGCGACACGCACCGGCGGTGGCAACCCCCAAGTGTTTGGTACGCCCACGATCTCTGACGGTATGTCGATGGGCACCGAGGGCATGAAGTATTCGCTCATTTCGCGCGAAGTGATCGCCGATTGTATTGAAACCTGTGTGCAGGGCCAGTGGTTAGATGGTTGTGTTGTGATTGGTGGTTGCGATAAAAATATGCCGGGCGGGATGATCGCTATCGCGCGCACGAATGTGCCCAGCATTTATGTGTATGGCGGCACCATCAAGCCAGGTAACTGGAAAGGTAAAGATTTGACTATCGTTTCTGCTTTCGAAGCAGTAGGTCAATTCACCGCCGGCAAAATGTCGGATGAAGATTTCGAAGGCATCGAGCGTAACGCTTGCCCGACAACGGGTTCATGCGGCGGTATGTTTACTGCCAATACGATGTCATCCTCATTCGAAGCATTGGGCATGTCATTGATGTATTCATCCACCATGGCTAACCCCGATGATGAAAAAACAGTATCAGCGGCCGAATCAGCGCGCGTTTTGTTAGACGCCGTTAAAGCGAATCGACGTCCACGTGACATCATCACTCGCAAATCGATTGAAAATGCTGTTGCCGTCATCATGGCTACGGGTGGTTCAACCAATGCAGTATTGCATTACTTAGCGATTGCTCATGCAGCAGAAGTTGAATGGACGATTGATGATTTTGAAATTATGCGTAAAAAAGTCCCGGTGATTTGTAACCTTAAACCTTCCGGTGAGTATGTGGCTACTGATCTGCATAAAGCGGGTGGCGTTCCTCAAGTGATGAAGATTTTGCTCAACGCTGGTCTGTTGCATGGTGATTGCATGACCATCACAGGTAAAACATTGGCCGAAGAATTAAAGAACGTGCCCGATACACCAGCGGCTGGCCAAGACGTAATTCGCACCATCGACAAGGCTTTGTACAAAGTCGGTCACCTCGCCATACTAAAGGGCAATCTCGCCACTGAAGGCTGTGTAGCAAAAATTTCCGGCCTAAAAAATCCTGTCATCACCGGCCCAGCGCGTGTGTTTGACGACGAGCCGTCAGCGATGGAAGCTATCGTCGCCGACAAAGTTAAAGCAGGTGAAATCGTTGTGTTGCGCTACCTAGGTCCAAAGGGTGGCCCGGGCATGCCTGAGATGTTGTCGCCCACTTCAGCACTGATTGGTAAAGGCTTGGGCGAGTCCGTCGGCTTGATTACCGATGGTCGTTTTTCTGGCGCGACCTGGGGCATGGTGGTTGGTCACGTTGCACCCGAAGCCTATGTGGGTGGAACCATCGCCTTGGTTCAGGAAGGTGATTCCGTCACTATCGATGCCCACAAATTGCTGATTCAGCTCAACGTGCCTGAGGAAGAAATTGCTCGTCGTCGCGCTGCGTGGAAACAGCCTGCGCCACGGTATACCCGCGGTGTTTTGTCGAAGTTTGCTGCGTTGGCTTCCAGCGCTAGCAAGGGTGCAGTCACTGGATAATTTCCAAAAAGTTAATAGATAGTCAGTTGGATGAAGGGCGTTTCTATTTCTGAAACGCCCTTTTGTTAATGATTGTAAGTGCCGACTAAAAACCAAGTTCGGCGGTGCTAGATTGCTCTTTGAGCAGGTCAGTAAAAAGCGGTAAAATTACTAGTCAACAAAATTATGGAGAGTGATATGAAACGTATTCTGGTTGCAGTTATCGCTTTAGGCGCGATGTTTTCCAACGCTGCTTTCGCTAGCGAGCAGCTTGCAAGAGAAAAAAATTGCTTGGCTTGCCACGCGGTTGATAGCAAATTAGTCGGCCCAGGCTACAAAGAAGTCGCCGCTAAATACAAAGGCGACAAAAGCGCCGAAGACAAGCTAGCCGCAAAAGTAATGAAGGGCGGCAGTGGTGTATGGGGTCAAATTCCTATGCCAGCTAACCCACAAGTTTCAGCCGCAGAAGCTAAGACACTCGTTAAGTGGATTTTGTCGCTGAAGTAATCAGTACAAAACTGCATCACAAAAAAAGCGCTCTCATGAGCGCTTTTTTTATGTGCGGTGTTAAAAGATTGATGAAATTCATTGCGCAGTCAGATCTCAATTTAAACATCACCATCACAACTATCTAGCGACAACCACTTGAGCGCGACTAGCGCAGTGACTGATTGGCTGCGTTGAACGGGATAGTGAGTTGCATGTCGGTCGTGGTTAACCGCATGCGTGAAGTCCCTTCGTCAAAGAGTTCTTCGGGAGCGTGGCGAGCGCCAAATGCTCCGGTGCCTTGACGTTGATTAACGCTGAGATCTAGCGTACTGCTGCCAAAAAACTCACGATGATTGAGACCCAGTTCCCAGCCTGCGGTCCGCCGACGCTGAACGCGTACTTCGGTGTCATCAATGAAGTTTTGAGAAGTGCGTAAGCGCACATCAGGCCGGACTTCTTGCTGCTGTCGTTGAACTCGCTCGCGTTCTTGCTGACGTAGCTGTTCTTGTGCAGCTATCTCGGCTGGGTTAGTTAATGGTGTGCTCTGTGCTCGCGGTATGCTGGGTAGTGTGCAGCTGAAAATGCCTACCAAAAGCAGTAGTAACCAGCTTGGTAAATTGTGGCTATGCGATTTAAAAAAACGATCTGAAATAAATGATAGATCGTTACTTAATAAAGGTACGTAAAATTTTTTGAACACGTTTTGTGAAGGTCATGTTTGCAAAGGGAGCGTAGTTTCACAAAACTAGTAAATTTTTGCTCGTGCAAATTTAATTGCGCATCAAAAACATTAGCTTTTACTCAAAACTCAAATAAAGTAGCGCTTTGACGTAAGTCAAAAAATCACCGTGTTCGATTTTCGGTCACTTTGAACTAGTAAATAGAACGAAAAAAGACGAAAAAAAACCAACCGAGATCGGTTGGTTTTTACTGGGTGCTTAACGTGTGCGTATTAACTTTGCAGTCTGATCTCAGGAGTGTTTTACATGCGCAGGTGTGGAAATCATGGCGCGTGTGACGCTGGTGCGAGCCATTCCAGTAAAGGCGAAATCGAGCTCAGGTTGACGTCCAGAGACGATCTCGGCGATCGCACGTCCTGAACCACAGCCCATAGTCCAGCCCAGAGTGCCATGCCCCGTATTTAAAAATAAATTCGGATACTTTGTTTTGCCGATATAGGGAATATTCGACGGTGTTAGCGGGCGTAAACCGGCCCAATACTGCGCTTGTCCGTAATCGCATGCATCAGGAAATAATTCTTTGGTGCGACGGGTAATAGCTTCGCATCGCACGGGATTTAATGCGCGTGAATAGCCATTGATTTCACACGTACCTGCAACCCGCAGACGATCGCCTAGTCTCGAAATGACTAGCTTGTGACCGTCATCAGTCATCGATACACGAGGTGCCAGTGCATTATCGATGACAGGGTAGGTGGCTGAATAGCCTTTACCCGGGTAGATCATCAAATTAATCCCCAGCGGCTTTAATAAATGGGTTGAGAAACTACCCATCGCCACCACCACGCTATCGCCACGTATCGTTTGATGTCTACCATGTTCATCGATGATTTCAGCGCCAACGATGCGCGCTGATGCGCCGGTGCCTTCGCTGATTAAGCGCGTAACAAACGTATTGAACCGAAATTCCACACCTGCTTGGGCACACTGCGATGCTAAGCCCGTGGTGAATTTATGCACATCGCCCGATTCATCGGTGGCAGTGAAATCACCCCCGACAATTTTGTGGCGTATCGGAGCTAGTGCAGGCTCGATGCGAATGACTTCGCTAGTATTGATCGTTTGGCGAGGGCAGCCCAAATCACGCATTAAATTAGCGGCAGGGAGAGATTGTTGAAATTCTTTTTCGTCGGTATAAAAATGAAGAATGCCGCGCGTTTCACAGTCGTACTCTATATTTGTATCGGCGCGAACTGCTTGTAGTGTTTGCCGACTGTATTCGGCGATCGCGATAATTTGTCGTACGTTGTAGGCCATGTGGCTGGGTGTGCATTGCCGTAAAAATTCCATGCCCCAGCGCCATTGCAGCCATTCAGGCCGCAAACGAAATAACAAAGGAGCATCTTCGCGGCCCAGCCATTTCAATAATTTCAGAGGTGCCGATGGATTTGCCCAAGGTTCAGCGTGTGAAACAGAAATTTGTCCCCCATTGGCGAAACTAGTTTCTTGTGCTGCTCCGGGTTGACGTTCAAGCACGATGACTTCGTGACCAGCTTTTTGAAGAAACCAGGCGGAGGCAGTTCCAACGATACCTGCGCCTAGTACGATGACTTTCATGGGTTATTTCCGTGGCATACAGCAGCAAGAAGTACTGCTGTGTTATTTGAAAACAGAAATTCTAAAGAGACTTAGTCGTTATGTGGCGTCATTTGCGCCACTGTGTTTATGTTGTTTAGGTGTTTCAACTCAAAAAAATACCTGATGCGTGTTTATTGTTGTAGTCGAAGGAATTCTTCAGCCACGACTATTCGTACCTGTTCAAGTAAGCGCGCGTCTAAATCGCTGGCTAGTTGTTGGGCAATCGAGATCATTAGTTGATCGCTCGCGGCGGCTGTTGCAGCTGGAATTACGCCGGCCAATGCTGTCATTAATTCCGCTTGCAGTTTTGCGCCAACGGCGAGTGGAACATGCTTTTGCATTGCAGCCTCTATCAGAAGGGGTATCTGGACAGAAAGTTCCGCAAAAATTCTGTGAGTTATTTCTTCTTCAATTTGAGCTAGCAATTCGGCATCATCTGCTACAGGCTGATCTTCAGTTATTCCGGTCTCTTGATCATCAATGATATCGGTAAGAACTGGAATATCGTGATCGTGTTGGTTTGATGTCGTCATGAATTGTCCGCCACAAAATGAGTAAGTGCATAACCTCGGGTTTGATAGTGTTTATAGCGACCGCGACCGGCGGCCAAATCCTGCTCTTCAGTTGATACGATTTCGAACATTCTTTCAAAGCGCGCAAAATGATCCGGTGTTTGCGTTGACAAATTAATTAGTACTTGATGATGCGGTAAATTTTCACTCGCATCGCAGCTTAGTATTACCGGCGTTTGCTCAGCTAATGCATCACTAGCGAGGACATGTGGAATGAAATCGTGTTCTGAGAATGTCCACAGCGCCTGATCGAAATCATTTAGCTGTTGCGAGTCTTGTAAATACACCACCACTTTCATACCAGCAGTACGCGCCTTGCGTATTAAGCGGCAAGCATACAACAGCTTGTCTGGTACTTTGCTATGGAAGTCAACTCGGGTCATGGATTTATCAATTAACTCGACGTCATACCGCTGTGACGCAGCAAGGCATCGATATTCGGTTCGCGACCGCGGAATGCCGTAAACGATTCAAGTGCAGGACGGGAGCCACCAACCGAAAGAATTTCACGTTGAAATGCCAAGCCTGTTTCTGCCAGTCGATTAGGATCACCTTGAGCTTCTTCGAACGCACCGTATGCATCTGCCGATAAAACTTCCGCCCACTTATAACTGTAATAACCCGCAGCATAGCCGCCGGCGAATATGTGAGAGAACGAATTTTGAAAACGATTGAAAGCAGGTGGAATGATGACAGCTACTTTATGTCTTACTTCCGCCAACAGATCAGCCACTGACTGCATTCCATTCGGATCGTAGTTATCATGCAGGTGCATATCGAACAAAGAGAATTCAACTTGGCGCAGCATTTGTAAACCCGATTGAAAATTCTTTGCAGCGATCATCTTGTCGTACAGAGTACGTGGAAGAGATTCGCCTGACTCGGCATGTGCTGTCATGTGTTGCAGTACGTCCCATTCCCAGCAAAAATTCTCCATGAATTGAGAAGGTAGCTCAACCGCATCCCATTCGACACCAGCAATACCTGATACGCCTAATTCATCCACTGCAGTCAGCATGTGATGTAAACCATGACCAAACTCATGGAATAAAGTAATCACTTCATCGTGCGTAAAGTAGGCGGGTTTTTTTGCGCCATCGATAATCGCAGGCTCGGTGAAGTTGCAGGTTAAGTAGGCAATCGGTGTTTGCAGATTACCGGCTAAATTTTTACGGCCCCGAGCATCATCCATCCAGGCACCGCCACGCTTGCCATTGCGTGCATACAGATCAAGATAAAACTGTCCGATCAGATGCCCTTGTTTTTCGATTCGATAAAAAGTCACGTCGTCATGCCATACCGGACTTACATCACGTTTAATCTCTACATCAAACATCGTTTGAATTAAGCGGAACAAACCGTTAATGACTTTATGCTCGGGGAAGTAGAGTTTGACTTCTTGTTCTGAAAATGCGTAACGTTGCTCGCGTAATTTTTCGGAGGCGTAAGCTAAATCCCAAGCTTCTAATTTATCGATACCTAATTCATTCTTGGCGAAGTTGCGCACTTCGGCTAGGTCGTTTTCAGCGAAAGGACGCGCGCGGCGTGCTAGATCTTGAAGAAATTGAATGACTTGATGCGGCGAAGTCGCCATTTTGGGAACTAGAGACACTTCAGCAAAGCTCTGGTATCCCAGCAGCTTTGCTTCTTCTTTTCGTAATTTAAGTAGTTCTACGATATTTTTCGTATTGTCCCATTCAGGCTTTTCGCCAAGTTCGGATGCTTTAGTTGAGATGGCCCGATAGATGGTCTCGCGTAGCGAACGATCATTTGCATACTGCAGCACCGGAAAATACGAAGGAAAGTGCAAGCTAAAACGCCAGCCGGTTTTTCCTTCACGTTCTGCTGATGTGTGCGCAGCTTGTTTTACATCGTCGGGCAAACCAGCCAAACGTGCTTCGTCGGTGATCAGTAATTCATAGGCGTTAGTTGCATCGAGCACGTTTTCAGAAAAGCGTGTTGATAGCGCAGCATGTTGTTCTTGAATTTCTGCAAAGCGGACTTTTTTATCGTCAGAAAGTTCGGCACCACCTAAACGGAAATCACGAACAGCGTTATCGATAATTCGTTTACGCGCAAAATTAAGCGTGTGATATTCATTGCTTGCTTGTAGTGCTTTGTATTTTTCGAAGAGCTTGAGATTTTGTCCAAGCTCAGTCCAGAATTCAGTGACTTTGGGCTGATTTTCGTTGTAGGTGGCGCGTAATTCGGTGGTGTCTACTACAGCATTCAAGTGGCTGACCACGCCCCAAGCACGACCAAGCCGTTCGGTGACAGATTCCAGAGGTATGACAAAACTATCCCATGTTGGAGTTGCTTTGGACGTTTCTAAAGCGTTGACTAACTGACGAGCTTCGGTAAGCAGCACATCGATCGCTGGTGTGACATGTTCATGGTTAAACAAATCAAAACGGGGTAGGTCAGAAAAATCCAGTAAGGCGTTATCAGTCATGGTGACAAGGTTCTTTATTTAAATAGTACGTGTTCAATTTCTTTCGGCGGCTTCTATGGTGTTCACCAGCAGCATGGTGATGGTCATAGGGCCGACACCTCCCGGCACGGGAGTAATCCAACCAGCAACTTCAGCGCAGGGGCCGTAATCAACATCGCCGCAAAGCTTGCCTGCATCGTCGCGGTTCATTCCAACATCAAGCACAACCGCTCCTGGCTTGACCATATCGGCCGTCACTATGTTCCGCTTACCGGTAGCAACTACCAAAATATCGGCATTGCGTGTGTGATGACCCAAATCGCGTGTTTTCGAGTTACAGATGGTGACGGTGGCGCCTGCTTGCAAGAGCAACATGGCTTGAGGCTTACCCACAATATTAGAGGCACCCACCACCACGGCATTCGCTCCACGCACGGGATAGTCGATTGATTCCAGCATTTTCATCACGCCATAAGGTGTGCAGGGCCTAAACAGTGGCTGGCCTGTCATGAGTAACCCGGCGTTATTCACGTGAAAGCCATCGACATCTTTATCAGCGGCAATTGCTTCGATGACTTTGTGTGCATCGATATGCGCAGGAAGCGGTAACTGAACCAAGATACCGTGAATACGCGGATCGTGATTTAGTGCTTCCACGCGGGCTAACAGTTCTGCTTCGCTGAGCTCAGCGTCGTATTTTTCAAACACCGAGTGGATGCCTACGTCCTCGCAGGCTTTAATCTTGTTGCGCACGTAAACCTGGGATGCAGGGCTATCACCGACCAGAATTACTGCTAAACCAGGTTGGCGTCCTTGGCGGGTAAGTGCTGCTGCACGTTCAGCGACATGCGAGCGTAGTTTTTTTGATAATAAATTGCCATCGATTATATTTGCTGACATGGATTCCACCCAGGATCAAAAGATAAACACCGATTATAGATTCGGCAGGATTTTGATGCCGGTCAAAAGGCAGACTTCAGTCTATTTATCTTGGACTTTGGCTCGGTGTATTTGTGCGCTGTCGATTATTTTCTTTTTGGCTATATATCACATTGTGAAATCGATTCCCGTATTTTGAAAAACGCTAGAGTGCTGCTACACTTCCAGAATAGTTATAAAACGTCCAGAATGGAATGGATTTGGGTCTAAGACTCAAACCGAAATCGCTCAACAGAATTACAAGACGCAAGGAGATCCCTCATGTCTGCACAGCTCGACAACATACTGGCGCAAGCCGCTAACGATCCTGATGTGATGGAAACGCAGGAGTGGCTTGACGCTCTCGAATCCGTCATCGAACACGAAGGTGCAGAGCGAGCGCATTACCTGCTCGAGCGTATGGTTGATTTGGCGCGCCGTCGTGGTGCGCATATTCCTTTCTCTAGTCATACCGCCTACGTAAATACAATACCCGCGCACTTAGGCGAACACTGCCCTGGTAATTTGGAATACGAAGAGCGTCTGCGTTCGTATATGCGTTGGAATGCGATGGCGATGGTGGTGAAAGCCAATCGTACCGATGGTGATCTGGGCGGACATATTTCCAGTTTTGCGTCGCTGGCTAATATGTTGGGAATAGGCTTCAACCATTTCTGGCATGCCCCGACTGAGCATCACGGCGGCGACCTACTCTATATACAAGGGCATTCGTCCCCCGGTATTTATGCGCGCGCTTTTTTAGAGGGCCGTATTAGCGAAGAGCAGATGCTGAATTTCCGTCGTGAAGTCGATGGAAAAGGTCTGTCGTCCTATCCGCATCCCAAACTCATGCCTGAGTTCTGGCAGTTTCCTACGGTCTCTATGGGCTTAGGCCCACTAATGGCAATCTATCAGGCACGTTTCTTAAAATACCTTCATGCACGTCAAATCGCTGATACCGCCAATCGTAAAGTGTGGGCGTTTTGTGGTGATGGTGAAATGGATGAACCCGAGTCTATGGGCGCGATTGGTATGGCCGGTCGTGAAATGCTCGATAACTTAGTGTTCGTTATTAACTGTAATTTGCAGCGCTTAGATGGACCGGTGCGCGGCAACGGAAAAATCATTCAAGAACTCGAAGCCGATTTCCGTGGTGCGGGTTGGAATGTCATTAAAGTGATTTGGGGCGCTAACTGGGATGAGCTGCTCGCGCGCGACAAAGAAGGCGTGCTGCAACGAATCATGATGGAAACCGTTGATGGTGAATATCAGAATTACAAAGCTAAAGATGGCGCGTATGTACGTAAGCATTTCTTTGGCAAAGACCCAAAGGCATTAGAGTTGGTTGCTAACATGTCAGACGATGATGTCTGGCGTCTGTTGCGAGGCGGTCATGATCCGCACAAAATTTATGCCGCATACAAACAAGCGCAAGAGCATCAAGGTCAGCCGACTGTACTGTTAGTCAAGACTGTTAAAGGTTATGGCATGGGTAAGTCGGGTGAGGCGCGCAACACGGCGCACCAGACGAAAAAACTGGACGATGATGCGATACGTGAAATGCGCGATCGTTTTGGTATTCCTGTCTCAGATGAGCAACTGCATGATGTACCGTTTTATAAACCGGCTGACGATGCACCGGAAATGAAATATCTGCATGAGCGTCGCCGTCAGCTCGGTGGTTATTTGCCGCAGCGTCGTCGTCAAGCTGATGAAAAATTAGTTGTACCACCATTGTCAGCATTTCAATCGGTGTTGGATGCCACGACTGAAGGTCGCGAAATTTCAACCACACAAGCCTATGTGCGTGTACTGACAGTGTTGCTGCGCGATGCAAGTCTGGCTCCGCGCGTAGTACCTATTCTGGTTGATGAAGCACGTACCTTTGGTATGGAAGGCTTTTTCCGTCAGATCGGTATTTTCAATCAACAGGGTCAGTTGTATGAGCCGGTTGATAAAGATCAGGTGAGTTACTACCGTGAAGACAAAGCAGGACAAATTCTTCAAGAGGGTATCAATGAAGCCGGCGCGATGAGTTCGTGGATTGCTGCAGCCACATCCTACTCGACGAATAATCGCGTCATGATTCCTTTCTATATTTTCTATTCGATGTTTGGATTGCAGCGTATTGGTGATTTGGCTTGGGCTGCAGGTGATATGCGCGCACGCGGATTTTTGTTGGGTGGTACCTCTGGTCGAACCACATTGAATGGTGAAGGTTTGCAGCATGAAGATGGTCATAGCCATGTGCTGGCATCCACTATTCCTAATTGCATGCCCTATGACCCAACCTTTGCACACGAAGTTGCTGTGATCATGCACGATGGTCTCAAGCACATGGTGGAAAAACAGGAAGACGTTTTCTATTACATCACGTTGATGAATGAAAACTACACTCATCCGGGTTTAAAACCAGGTCAGGAAGAGGGCATCCTAAAGGGTATGTATCTGTTGCAGCAATCGGCTAAGAAAAGCAAACAGCGTGTGCAGTTGATGGGCTCAGGCACCATTCTGCGTGAGGTGATTGCCGCAGCCGAGTTATTAGAAAAAGATTGGGGAGTGGCGGCGGATGTTTGGTCAGCACCTTCGTTTACCCTGCTGGCGCGCGACGGCCAAGATGCTGAGCGTTGGAACATGCTGAATCCCACCGCAAAAACTCCGCGGGTGCCATTTGTGACTCAATCACTGCAATCCAGCCAAGGCCCCATTATTGCGGCGACCGATTATATGCGTACGTATGCCGAGCAAATTCGTGCATTCATGCCTAAGGATCGCAGCTATAAAGTATTAGGTACTGATGGATTCGGACGTTCTGATACGCGTGCCAAGTTACGCGAATTTTTTGAAGTGAATCGGTATTTTGTCACCATCGCGGCACTTAAATCATTGTCTGAGGCGGGTGCTATTGAGGTGGATGTCGTCGCCAAAGCGATTCAGAAATACGCGATTGATCCCAATAAAGTGAATCCTGTGACGCAGTAAGTCTGGTAACTAACTAAAAAAAATGAACGAGGTCTCATCCAGCAGGATGAGACCATTCTCCGCAAAAAAATATCCGGTGATTACGGAGCAAGCACATGAGCCAAATTGAAATCAAAGTCCCCGACATTGGTGACTTCAAAGAAGTTGAAGTGATTGAGTTGTTGGTAAAAGTGGGCGATGTGGTCAAGCCAGAGCAATCCTTGATCACCGTTGAGTCTGACAAAGCCAGCATGGAAATTCCCAGTAGTCATGCCGGCATTGTTAAGGAATTGAAAGTTAAGCTAGGTGACAAAGTCGCTATGGGTTCAATCGTGCTGATGCTCGAACCTAGCGATGCCGCCGCTGTAGCAGCTGTAACAACTCCAGCTCCAGCGACACCTGCTGCGGCCGCTCCTGCAAAAGCAGCGCCCGTCGTTGCTTCAGCTCCTGCCCCTGTAACACCAACGCCCGCTGCGATTGCAGCACCTGTCGTGACGGCAGCAGATGGTCAGCGTCCGCATGCTTCACCTTCGGTACGTAAGTTTGGTCGCGAGTTAGGTGTTGATCTCGCGCGCGTGCAAGGCACTGGCCCCAAAGGCCGCATTCTTTTAGAAGATGTACAAGGCTTCGTTAAAGGTGTCATGGCAGGTTCGACCGTTGCTACTGCAGCAGCGGGTGCAGGTACTGGCATGGGTATGTCGTTGTTACCTTGGCCGTCATTGGATTTTTCGAAATTTGGTGAAACCTCACTCGAGTCTTTATCGCGCATCAAAAAAATCAGTGGGCCGAATCTGCATAGAAATTGGGTGATGATTCCGCATGTCACGCAGTTTGATGAGGCTGATATTACGGAGTTGGAAGAGTTTCGTAAGAGCTCGAATGACTCGCTTGGTAAGTCAGGCGTTAAGTTAACGATGCTCGCCTTTGTAATTAAGGCGAGTGTGTCAGCACTGAAAAAATTCCCGGCATTTAATTCTTCGCTCGATGCTAATGGCGAAAACCTGATCCTTAAGCAGTACTACAACATCGGTTTTGCGGCTGATACGCCGAATGGCTTAGTGGTGCCTGTGATTAAAAATGCCGATAAAAAAGGCATCGTTGAAATTGCTAAAGAAATGGGTGAGCTTTCTGCGCAGGCGCGCGAAGGCAAACTTAAACCTGCTGATATGCAAGGCGCTACGTTTACGATTTCTTCACTCGGTGGCATTGGCGGCACAGCTTTTACGCCCATTATTAATGCGCCTGAAGTAGCCATTCTGGGATTGTCTAAATCGACAATGAAGCCAGTGTGGAACGGGAAAGAGTTCGTGCCACGTCTGATGATGCCGCTCTCACTTTCATATGATCACCGCGTGGTTGATGGTGCGATGGGTGCGCGTTTTTCTGTATATCTGTCCGAGTCTTTAGCGGATATGCGTAAGACCTTGCTGTAATCATCGCGAGCATTTCACTTATGACCACCTGCGTAGTTGTGCGCAAAAATAATGAAATAGCGATCGCCGCGGATTCGCTGGTCACGTTCGGTGACACGCGACTATCGAATGCGTATGAAGCTAATGAAAAGATTTTTTCAGTGGGGAGTTCGTATATTGCATTGGCAGGAACCACAGCTCATTTTCCAGTGATGAAAAAACTTCTCACGGATATGGGTGACGATTGCCGCTTGGGTTCGCGCGATGAGGTATTTGATACCTTCTCTCGTGCGCACCAGATCTTAAAAGAAAAATATTTTTTGAACATTAAGGAAGAAGAGGACGATCCGTATGAGTCCTCTCAGATCACTACATTAATAGCCAACACTCACGGCATATTCGGTGTGTATTCCTATCGCGAAGTATTCAGCTTCGATCGCTTTTGGGCTATCGGTAGCGGTAAAACGTTTGCCTTAGGCGCTATGTACGCCGCCTATGATTCGATAGGTAGTGCGCATGAGCTTGCTGAGCTGGGTGTTAATGCAGGTGCAGAGTTTGATAAAAGCTCAGCGCTACCTTGTCGTGTGATCAGTTTTCCGATGACAGCTTAACGGAGCCAGCTATGAGCCTGATGGAAATTCACGTACCTGATATTGGTGATTTCAAAGAAGTCGAAGTCATTGAACTATTGGTTAAGCCGGGCGACAGCGTCAAGCCTGAGCAGTCACTGATCACCGTCGAGTCCGACAAAGCCAGCATGGAAATTCCATGTTCGCATGCAGGTGTCGTCAAAGAGTTAAAAGTGAAATTAGGCGACAAGGTTGCCGAAGGTTCGTTGCTGCTAGTGCTAGAAGTAGCGCAAGACACGGCATCTGCAACTCCACCTGCAACTCCACCTGCAACTGCACCTGCTAAATCAGCAGCGCCCGTGGTTGCAAGTGCGCCAGCGGCACAAGCTGCACCAACAGCACCCGCAGCAGCTAGTTTTGTAGGTAATGCTGATATCGAGTGCGATACCTTGGTGTTAGGTGCGGGACCCGGTGGTTATACCGCTGCGTTTCGTGCGGCTGATTTAGGTCAGCGCGTAGTGTTGGTTGAGCGTTATCCCGTATTGGGCGGTGTGTGCTTGAACGTAGGTTGCATTCCTTCCAAGGCGTTGTTGCATGCCGCAAAAGTGATTACTGAAGCCGAGGAAATGTCCCACTTCGGTATCACGATGTCTAAACCGCACATTGATATCAACGCGCTACGTGGCTGGAAAGAGAGTGTCATCAAAAAACTCACCGGCGGTTTAACGGGTTTAGCCAAAGCGCGCAAAGTGCAAACAGTGCAGGGTAAGGGTACATTTACTTCACCTAATACCGTGACAGTAGAAACGCCTGATGGGAATAAAACCATCGCGTTTAAAAACGCGATTATCGCGGCAGGTTCATCCGTTACGCGTATCCCTGGTTTTCCCTATGACGATCCACGTTTGGTAGATTCAACCGGCGCACTCGAATTACGACAAATACCGAAACGCATGTTAGTGATTGGTGGCGGCATCATCGGTCTAGAGATGGCGTGTGTGTATGACGCGCTCGGCTCCAAAGTAACGGTAGTGGAATTTGCTGATGGTTTGATTCCAGCCGCTGATCGTGACATGGTTAAGCCACTGCAGAAACGAATTGAAAAACGCTACGAAGCGATTTATCTAAAAACTAAAGTTACTCGACTTGAAGCGAGAGCGAATGGTTTGTTAGCGGTGTTTGAAGGCGAGCAAGCGCCGGTTGAGCCGCAGCTGTATGACATGGTGTTGTTGGCGGTAGGACGTCGTCCAAACGGTAAAGATGTTGCAGCTGAAAAAGCAGGCGTCATCGTTAATGATCGTGGTTTCATACCTGTCGACAAACAGCAAAAAACTAACGTGCCGCATATCTATGCGATTGGTGATATCTGTGGTGATCCTATGCTCGCGCATAAAGCTACCAATGAAGCAAAAATTGCTGCTGAAGTGATCGCTGGACACAAGGTTGCGTTTGATGCTTTGACTATTCCTTCGGTGGCCTATACCGATCCTGAAATTGCATGGATGGGCGTGACTGAAACCGAAGCTAAAGCCAAAGGCATACCGTTTGAAAAAGCCAGCTTCCCGTGGGCCGCTTCCGGTCGTGCGTTGGCTATGGGGCGTGATGATGGTATTACCAAACTTTTATGGGATCCCACTACTAAGCGCATCATCGGTGCCGGTATCGTTGGTGTGAATGCGGGTGAGCTTTTGGCCGAGACCGTACTGGCGATGGAGATGGGTGCTGATTTAGAAGACTTGGCCCTCACCGTTCATGCACATCCGACCTTATCCGAGACGCCTATGTTTGCCGCTGAGATGGGCTTGGGAAGTATTACGGATTTGTACTTACCGCCTAAGAAATAAGGCAGTGATGCTGATGTGACGAAAAAGCCTGCATATGCAGGCTTTTTTATTGGAATTTTCCGCTATAGCGCAGCGCTAAATCATTACTGGTATGGACAGCTTGTTGTCTAGTTTTAGACTCACAGGTATCGCTGACCATTAAAATTTAGGGTGCGCTAACATGGGAAATATACCTTCCGTCCGACTGAGTGCGGATATGAGCTTCGATGCCATTACGAAAGAAATCGCAAAATTAGATGGATCGAATGGGCGGTTACAGCAAAAAAGCAAAATTGAAAATGGAATCGAGGTAGTTTATTTGCGGCGTGCTACTGCGAAAGATTCTATAAAAAATTTATTTATGGGCTCGGCTAACCGAAAGGAATCGCGCGAGCCTGCTTTCAAATTGATTTCTACAATAGCGAGCAAAGCAGGTTTGAATGAAAATCACTTTTTAATGAATAATATAAAAACATCATTAAAATCGGGTGATAGTCTGAGTAACGTTCTTCAAAGTGTGCAGCATTTGATCAATGGTACTTAAAGTTAACTTCGTCAGTGCAAACGAATTACATTTTAGAAATTAGGAATTCTTGCGTACCAACGTAATCACATCCGACAGCAAGCTCAACATCAAATCAATTTCATCGGTACTTAGATTTAGCGCCGGCATAAAGCGTAGCAAATCAGGGCGCGGTGAATTGAGCAACAGACCTACAGGATCAAGATCACGCGCAATTTCAACGATCTTGCCGCCTATAGGTGAGCCTAATTTCAGTGCACGTAGTAAACCTTCACCGCGCTCACCTTCCAAACCATACTGTTCACTTAATTTCAATAAGCCCGCTTTTAGGTAATTACCTTTGTCGATAACGGATTGCAGAAAGCCGGGAGCTAATAAGGTTTCCAGCACCGCGATACCGACCGCTGTCATCAGTGGATTACCGTTGTAGGTACCCCCTTGATCACCGGGTTCGAATACAGCAACTGCTTCGGTGCACAGCAAGGCCGCCAGCGGCACACCACCACCGATGCCTTTACCTAAGGTCATGATGTCAGGTTCAATGTTCGACAACTGATACGCAAATAATTTACCAGTGCGCCCCATGCCTGCTTGGACTTCGTCGACGATCAGTAAAATATCTTTTGCTTTGGTGAGTGCGCGCAAGCCTTGCATAAACTCACGCGTTGCAGGTATCACGCCACCTTCACCTTGCACCGGCTCGAGCATCACAGCGACAGTTTTGTCGTTAATCAGTGCTTCAACACTCGCCAAATCATTCAGCTCAGCTTTTGGAAAGCCAGGAACTTGGGGCGCAAACATCGTGTCCCAACCCGCTTTGCCTGAGGCAGACATCGTCGCCAGAGTGCGACCATGAAAGCTGTGATTGAACGTGATAATTTCGTAGCGATGCTGGTTACTTTTATTGGGGTTGAGTTTGCCCCATTTACGCGCTAGCTTGATGGCACCTTCGTTCGCTTCAGCACCGCTGTTGGCAAAAAACACGCGATCAAAGCAAGAATGCGATGTCAGCATGGAGGCGAGCTTGAGCGAAGGCTCGTTGTAAAAAGCAGGTGAGGGGTTAATAATTTTTTTTGCTTGCTCAGTCAATGCTGCTTGAATGCACTGAGGTGAATGACCTAAGCAATTCACCGCCCAGCCCTGCAGCCAATCGAGGTAGCGTTTACCTTGATGATCAGTCATCCACATACCATCGCCTTCGGTAAATACCAGTGGCGGACGATTGGTGATGTACAGCAGCGACTCGGTCGGGTACTGATCAAACGTAGCGTGCAAGTGTTCAGGCTTATTCATGGCTTAAGAATTAACGAGATCGGCTTCAGAAGTAAAAGAATCAGCAAAAAATTCTTCATTAGGTAATTGGCATTCATCGACGAAATCTCGCTGCGCTGCTTCAACCATGATCGGCGCACCGCAAGCGTAGACCTGATAGTCAGACAGATTCTGCAGATCTTGCATGACCGCTTTGTGAACAAAGCCAGTGCGACCTGTCCAGTTATCTTCAGGCAACGCATCCGATATCACCGGTATGTAGCGGAAGTTTGGCAGAGTTTTTGCCCATTCTTCGCACATTGCATTCATATACAAATCGGCAGGTCGTCGACCACCCCAATATAAGGTGACAGGGCGCGTTGATTTTTGATGTGCCCAGTGATCAATCATGGCTTTAATCGGCGCAAAGCCGGTGCCTGAAGCCAGCATGACGATAGGTTTTTGCGAATCTTCGCGTAAGAAGAATGTACCCAGTGGACCTTCGAAGCGAAGAATATCTTTTTCTTCAAGGGTACCAAATACCTGATCGGTGAAAAGACCGCCGGGCATATGACGTATATGCAAAGCTAGCAATTCATCGGAATGCGGCGCGGTAGCCATGCTATAAGCGCGGCGCTTTCCATCTTTGAGCAGAAACTCTATGTACTGGCCGGCTTTAAATTGCATACGTTCTGTTGCAGGCAGCTGTAACGAGAGAATCATTACGTCGTCGGTAGCGCGCTCGAGCTTGGCGACGCGCGACGGTAGTTTTTTAATCGGGAAATCACCGACACCTAACACTTCACGCGCCTCAATCACTACGTCCGATTGCGGCATGGCGCAACAAAATAGCGTTTGACCGGCTTCACGTTCCGCTGCGGAGAGCGCACGTTCTTGATGGGTACCAATCTCAGCCTGGCCTGATACGAGCTTGCCTTTACAGCTGCCACAAGCACCATTTTTGCAGCCATAAGGTAGGCCAACGCCTGCCCGAATGGCAGCAGCTAAAATGGATTCACCGGCATCACAACTAAATTGGCGACCACTGGGATTAACAAGTACCTGGAACGTCATACAATCTCACGAATGAAAAATAAACAATTAAATGGCTTGGGTAGGCCGCGCATACTCATCGTTGGATGCGGCGATGTTGGAATGCGCTTGATACCTTTGCTGCGATCACGTTTTCGCGTGTTTGCCCTGACCAGTCAGTCAGAGCGGTTATCAGAATTACGCTCTGCGGGCGTTATTCCTATACTCGGCAATCTCGATAGTCCTCAAAGCTTGTATCGACTCAAAGGCTTGGCTGACATCGTCGTGCATTTAGCGCCACCGCCACTGCAAGGCTCGCTAGATCGACGCACTCGCAACTTGGTCACCATTTTACCCCGACATGGCAGGCTTGTTTATGTCAGTACTACCGGCGTTTACGGTGATTGCAAAGGCGCTTACTTTGATGAGACCAGACCGATCGCGCCCGTCAACGCGCGGGCCGAGCGTCGGGTCGATGCAGAACGGGTTTTGCGGCGCTGGGCGCGCCATCACGAGGGACGATTATCCATACTGCGAGTACCGGGTATATATGCCGCTGATCGATTGCCCTTAGAGCGCTTACGCCAAGGCACGCCGGCACTCCTAGACTCAGACGATGTTTACACTAATCATATTCACGCAGACGATCTGGCGCAGATCATTGCCTTGGCTTTGTTTCGGGCTCAGCCGCTGCGGGTTTATCACACTGTGGATGATTCGGCTTTAAAGATGGGTGACTATTTCGATCAAGTCGCTACCGTATTTAAATTACCGCTACCGCCGCGCGTACCGCGTGCAGAATTATCGAAACAAGTCACGCCTATGCTGCTGTCGTTTATGTCAGAGTCGCGACGTTTATCTAACGAGCGTATGAAAACAGAATTAGGTGTTCGGTTACACTGGCCAGCCGTTAGCGATTTATTGGCGAGCCTTCAGTCACCGCCGACTTGATGCCATCCACCCACGATCGTGCGGGTAATTTGGTGATGTCGTTAATGACCGCAGCGCGTGCATATAGATCTGCAAAATTCACCTTAGGTGCATTTTTAAACGCAATAACGACGACGTTACCTTGATGGACCTCGGGTAAACAAATTGCAGCATCAAAAGCTTCGCATATCGCTGGTACGTTGCGCTGATAACTTGGATGATCACCGAATAAATTAATCGTAGCGATCCCGCCGCGTGACAGACAGGCCGCACAGCTGCGATAAAACTCAAGCGATTCTAAGACCGGCCCACGAGCCGTAGCGTCATACAAATCAATTTGTAAAATATCGACCTTGCGATGATTAGCGCGATCATCTACAAAATCCATCGCATCGCCCTGAATAATAGAGAGCAGATCATCTTCCTGCGGTAGTTTGAACATCGAATGGCAAACATCAATCACCGATGGGTTGAGTTCCACCGCAGTGATGGAAGATTCGGGATGCCAGCGGCGACAAAATTTAGTCAATGCAGCTGCGCCTAGTCCGAGTTGCACAATACGTTTGGGTTGATCCATGAATAGCATCCACGCCATCATTTGCTGCGCATATTCCAGCTCTAACCAATCGGGCTTGCGAATGCGCATGGCCCCTTGTATCCATTCCGTGCCGAAGTGAAGATAGCGCACCCCTTCTTGCTCAGATAAAGTCACTGGCGCATATTTGGGCGTTCGGCGACGGGGTGGGGTAGAACTAGGCGGAATGCGGGGCATGGGATTTCTGCTTCAGAAGAAAGTTAGTGCGAAACAACGCTAGTTTACTTGGACTCGGCCCATCTCGGGCTTGGTTATGGGTCGCTGCTAGAGACCAGACAGGCTCGCGCTACAATCTGCGCACAATTAAAAATTGGAGACTCAAATCATGACTCATCCTGTCATTCTAATAACTGGTGGCAGCCGTGGCATTGGTGCAGCCACAGCGATACTCGCTGCCAAACGCGGCTATGACGTGGCGTTCACTTACCAGAGCAATGCGACAGCAGCGAACGAGGTCGCTGAAAAAATACGAGCAACCGGCCGCAAAGCCTTGATGCTGCAAGCAGATGTGTCTGTTGAAGCTGATGTATTGAGTGTATTTAAACAAGTTGATAAGCAGCTGGGACGACTTGATGCCTTAGTTAACAACGCCGGCATATTAGAAAAAATTATGCGCTTAGAGCAAATGGATGCAGCGCGCTGGCAGCGAGTACTCGGTGTGAATGTCATCGGTAGTTTTTTATGTGCCAAAGAAGCGGTGCTGCGTATGTCGACTCGACATGGTGGTAAAGGCGGCGGCATTGTGAACGTATCGTCAGTTGCAGCACGTATCGGATCGCCGAATGAATTTGTCGATTACGCCGCAGCGAAAGGTGCAGTGGATTCCATGACTATGGGCTTAGCTAAAGAAGTCGCCACAGAAAATATTCGTGTGAACGCCGTTCGTCCAGGATTGATCTACACCGAGATTCACGCCAGCGCCGGTGAGCCGGGTCGTGTAGACCGTGCCAAAGAAGGTGTGCCGATGAAGCGGGGCGGAACCGCTGATGAAATCGCTGAAACCATTCTGTGGTTACTATCCGATCAGTCATCGTATGTGACTGGCACGACGATTGATGTAGCAGGTGGTCGCTAAACCGTTTGGGTGTGAGTGACTTTTTAAGCATCCCTCTGCTAACGTGGTAACAAGTCGTTCGTAGGTAAAAAAAGCCGGCATCTTTTGATGCTGGCTTTTTGCTTTGGGACTTAAAAAATTTCAAATATCCATGTGCTAACTGAATATATGTCTAGCAACGATGCAGCGGTAATGACACAACCAACTAGTATAAAAATAGGGGCTACATAGGGCTAGAAATTAGTTTTAATCTGAACTTTTCAAATTGCATAGTTACTAGTTAGAACCAATCCCCTATAAAGCTAGCCGCTATGAAACCAGTAAACTCCACAGACAAGCCATCTGTCATATCAACCAGTAATCTGCCTCCAAAGTCACCAAGGCCCCCGGCTCTGACTCGTACGGGTAAGACTAACAATCTACCCCGTTTATCTACTCGGACTATAAAAAGAGAGATTGACGAAGATACGGCATTGATCAGGATTACGCAAAAGCGCTTAACTGGTTTCACAGGGCTGCCGATCAAAATCATCCAGAAGCACAGTTCAAGCTTGGCGATATGTACGATAACGGATTAGGGGCAGAAAAAAATAAAGATCGCGCTATCTCATGGTACCTCGCTGCAGCAGCGCAAGGTCATGCGGGTGCTCAGTTAAATTTAGGAAATATGTACTTTAACGGACGAGGTGTTACAAAAGATTTTAGTAAAGCACTTAAGTTTTACGAAAAAGCAGCAGCACATGGGCTACCAGAAGCCCAGTACCGTTTAGGAGAGATGTACTACTTAGGGAATGGTGTTGAAACGGATATTAGTAAAGCGTTTAATTGTTTTAACATGGCAGCAGCGCAAAATCATATTGAATCTCATTTTTACTTAGGAAGAATTTACCTTTACGGGGAAGGTGTTGATAAAAATATAGATAAAGCAATTAGCTTGTTCGAAAAAGCGGCAACTCACAGCCTAGCAGATGCGCAGTTAGCTTTAGGATCGATTTACTACAAAGGAGAAGGCGTAACTCAAAATTTGAGTAAAGCAGCTGAATGGTACAAAAAGGCAGCAGCGCAAAACTTTGCACTTGCTATGGTCAATTTAGGAGTGATGTACTTCCACGGCAAAGGCGTAACTCAAAATTTGAGTAAATCGGCTAACTGGTACAAAAAGGCAGCAGAGCAAGGTCATGAGGGTGCTCAGTATAATTTGGGAACGATGTACGAGAATGGAACTGGAGTACCTAAAGATATCACTATAGCGAGAGATTGGTACTACAAAGCCGCTTGCCAAGGGAATTCTATAGCTCAATACACACTGGGATCACTTTACGAAAAGGGAAAAGGCGTTAAAAAAGATTTAGTCGAAGCAGCCAAGTGGTATGGCAAAGCGGCTGCACAAGGCGATGCCGAAGCAGCTCGTAAATTAGCTAAACTTAAAAAATTAGGTTTCTAGTAATGACGAGGGCTGAAATTGACGCTACATAGTTTGATCACGTAGCGCGCCTTCAGACAGCTTACATTTTTTTCAGACATAAAAAAACGCGCACAACGATGATTCATCGCAGTGCGCGTTTTTGTTAGGCTAAGTTATTTGCCTGTCATGCCCAGTAGCATGTCATTCAGTTTTTTAACAAATCCTGCAGGATCGCTCAGTTGCCCGCCTTCAGCCAGCAAGGCTTGATCAAACAGCAGGCTGCTCCAATCATCGAATTTAGCATCTTCGTATTTCAGACGCTGCACGAGTGGATGATGTGGATTGATTTCCAACGTGGGCTTGGTGTCAGGGGCAGTTTGACCTGCAGCTTTAAGCATTCTGAGTAAATTACCCGATAGCTCGTTTTCACCGGCAACCAAACAAGCAGGGGAATCTGTCAGGCGGAAAGTCACGCGTACATCTTTTGCTTTTTCAGCGAGCGCTACTTTCATTTTTTCGACTAATTCTTTGAAGTCGGTTTCTGTTTCTTCTTTCTGTTTTTTCTCGTTCTCGTCTTCGAGCTGACCTAGATCTAGATCGCCTTTAGCAACGGATACCAGCGCTTTGCCATCGAACTCGTTTAGGAAAGACAGCATCCATTCATCCACCCGCTCGGTGAGTAGAAGAACTTCCACCCCTTTTTTGCGGAAGATTTCTAGATGCGGACTATTCTTAGCAGCCATCCAGGTGTCGGCGGTGACGTAATAAATTTTGTCTTGGCCTTCTTTCATACGGGAGACGTAATCACCGAATGACACGTTTTGTACGTCGGTGTCATTTTGTGTGCTGGCAAATCGCAGCAGCTTAGCGATACGTTCTTTATTGGTTGAATCTTCGCCTATACCTTCTTTTAATACGGGTCCGAATTCTTTCCAGAAATTAGCGTACTTATCTTTTTTCTCTTGCTCATCTGCGTTCGCTAGTTCTTCCAGCATGCCGAGTACACGTTTCGTTGATCCTTCGCGGATGACTTTAACGTCGCGCGACTCTTGCAGGATTTCGCGCGATACATTCAGAGGTAGATCATTCGAATCAATCACACCTTTTACAAAGCGCAGATAGACCGGCATCAGCTGCTCGGCATCATCCATGATGAACACACGTTTTACGTACAGTTTGATACCGCCACGTTTTTCGCGATCCCACATATCAAACGGCGCATGAGCAGGGATGTAAAGTAGTTGTGTGTATTCGCTACGGCCTTCGACACGATTGTGAGTCCAGCTTAAAGGCTCTTGAAAATCATGCGATACGTGTTTGTAAAATTCGGTGTACTGCTCTTCGGTGATATCGGATTTGCTGCGGGCCCAGAGCGCACTCGCTTGATTAACTGTTTCCAGTTCATCCTTAACTATCATTTCTTTTTTCTCTTCATCCCATTCTTCTTTGTGCATTTTGATGGGCAAAGAAATATGGTCTGAGTATTTGCGGATGATGGAGCGCAGCTGCCAAGCCGACAGAAAATCATCTTCGCCATCACGCAAATGAAGCGTGATGCGAGTGCCACGTTGCGGCTTGTTGATGGTTTCTACGCTGAATTCACCTTCACCAGCCGATTCCCATTTGACGCCTTGTTCGGCAGGTAAACCAGCACGACGTGATTCCACGGTGATTTTGTTAGCAACAATAAAACCCGAGTAGAAGCCCACACCAAACTGGCCAATCATCGCCGCGTCTTTTTGCTGATCACCGGAGAGGCGGGAGAAAAATTCTTTGGTACCGGATTTGGCGATCGTGCCTAAATGTTCAACGGCTTCTGCTTGCGACAAGCCAATGCCGTTATCGCTGATGCTGATGGTGCGAGCAGCTTTGTCAAATTCAATTTGAATGGCCAGCTCGCTGTCACCTTCAAACAGGGCGGCGTTATTAATTGCTTCGAAGCGCAACTTGTCGGAAGCATCGGATGCGTTAGAAACTAGCTCGCGCAGAAAAATTTCTTTATTTGAGTACAGCGAATGAATCATTAGCTGCAGCAGCTGTTTGACTTCGGCTTGAAAGCCCATCACTTGTTTGTCGGAAGCGCCCATGGTGTCCTCTGTTAACAAAATTTGTTGAAAATTTACATAATTGCCAACTATCTTGGGGTGACTTGGCTGATTTCAAGAGGGGGCGAGGTAAAATCAGTGCCTATTTTTCTATGGGGGCTTGCCATGTCGATTGATCAAAAACTTGCTGCGCTAAACATTACCCTGCCAGCCGTGGCGACTCCGGCTGCCGCTTATGTCATGTACGTCCGCACCGGCAATACCCTTTACGTATCAGGCCATATTGCAAAAAAAGAAGGTAAGCCGTGGGTTGGTCAGCTCGGACGCACCATGACCACGGATGAGGGTAAGCAGGCTGCGCGCTCGATCGCGATTGATCTGATGGCGACGCTGAAAGATGCGTGCGGTGGGGATTTATCTAAGGTCAAGCGCATCGTCAAGTTGGTTAGCTTGGTCAATTCTTCACCGGATTTTACTGAGCATCATTTAGTGACTAACGGCGCATCGGAGTTGTTGGCAGAGGTATTTGGTGATGCAGGTCGCCATGCACGCTCGGCCTTTGGTGTGGCGCAGATTCCCTTAGGTGCTTGTGTTGAGATTGAGATGGTCGCTGAGTTGAGCTAGGTTCAGCTGATAAACGCTATTATTTAACGAAACCGCTGCGTGAATCGTTTATCTATCGGTGGCACATCCAGCTGCTCTAGCGAAAGGATAGTCGCCACCTGTTTATCGGCAGCCTTTTCGATTTTTTTGTAGATCGCCTGCGATAAAGTATGTGCAGCTTCCCCAGGCCATTCGGAACCTAGCAATTCATTCGGGAGATTGGGGTCGATCAGAAGTGCGCGACGGTAGTCGTGTATTAAGAGTGTGCGCACTACGAAAGCTTGTTCTGGTTGTATCTCATTTTCCGCAAAGAGTAATTGCTGCAAACTCTCGAAACGCGATAGAAATTTTTTATATGATAAGCGTGCTTCTTTCAAGGGCCAAGCCGTCGATGCCTGCGTCGATAGCGGTACAGCATTCGTTAGCCCAGCATCCGTCGCTGAAAGAATAGTGACGATCTTACTGGTTCGTGTGCGTTGCAGTAGCTCGCGCAGCGTTTCATTTTTTTCTCCGGGGTAGGCGAACAGTGATGGAGCAATTGCCGCAAAGCCTTCCCACATCAATTCTTTTTTGAGCAGTAGTTTTTGCGCGCTGGTGGCGCTCGTCAGCACGTGCACCAAGGTCCAGCGGCCATCCCATTCTGTGGTGGGCGATGCGTAAACACGTTGATGCGCTCGCAAGAAGCGTTTTTCACCCTGAGCACTCAGCCGATATTGACTGCGTCGACCTTTTCGAACCGATTCTAGCCAGCCCTCGTCGTTTAAACGGTAGACGGCGGTGCGAACTAGTCGTTCGCTGATGCCGAACTGCGCTAGCAGCGCAATCAAACTCCCCAGCCAGACACTGCCACCCCGAGGCGCGATGCTGTCCCCAAAGACCGTCATTACTAGGGATTTCGCTCGCGGTGGATTTTGGCGCAGGTTGTGCGTTATCCAGCGGGCGAGAGCTGGGGATGCGGGGGTATTTTGCGAGGAGGATGACATTCTGCTAAACGATACACTTTTTCTCAAAAATTAGCTTTTAGCGTATCATAACGGCTAAGCTAGCCCTAGGGAAGGAGCCCCTGCTATGTATGCACAAATGGTCGATACCGGCGTCACTAGTCTGAGCGCTGCTGATGAACTGAGTCCTGAAGAGCGGGCCTTTGAGCAGCGCATTCATGCCGACATCAAAATCGAACCCAGAGATTGGATGACGGAGGGTTATCGTAAAACCTTAATCCGGCAAATTTCTCAGCATGCGCATTCCGAGATTGTGGGCCAGCTTCCGGAAGGGAATTGGGTAACGCGAGCGCCTACGCTTAAACGCAAGACTATTCTTTTGGCGAAAATCCAAGACGAAGCCGGACACGGCCTCTATCTTTACAGCGCCGCTGAAACATTGGGCGTGTCGCGTGATCAGATGACACTCGATCTGTTATCTGGCAAAGCAAAGTACTCCAGCATTTTTAATTACCCCACTTTGAGTTGGGCTGATATTGGCATGATTGGTTGGTTGGTAGATGGTGCTGCGATCATCAATCAAATTCCTTTATGTCGTTGTTCATACGGCCCCTATGCGCGTGCGATGGTGCGCATCTGTAAAGAAGAAGCCTTTCATGCGCGTCAGGGCTTTGATGTGGTGATGGCTTTATGTCGCGGAACGTCAGAACAAAAACAAATGGCCCAGGAAGCATTAAACCGGTGGTGGTGGCCGGCGCTGATGATGTTTGGCCCGCCCGATACGGAGTCGGTGAATAGCGCTCAGTCGGCGCGTTGGAAGATTAAATTATTTTCTAATGATGAACTGCGTCAGCGCATGGTTGATCAAACAGTGCCACAGGCTGAATTTTTAGGCTTGAGTATTCCTGATCCTGATTTACGTTGGAATGAAGAGCGTGGTCAGTATGACTTTGGTGCGATCGATTGGTCGGAGTTCTACAATGTTTTAAAAGGTAATGGCCCGTGCAATCGTGATCGTATTCAAACACGCCGTAAGGCATGGGATGACGGTGCTTGGTTTCGTGACGGTTTGAATGCGCATGCAGAAAAACAGGCAGCCCAATCCAAGGCAGCGTAATCGGCACTCAGGAGATATTGATGAGTAAAGAATGGCCGTTGTGGGAAATTTTTATACGAAGTCAGCACGGGCTCTCGCATAAGCATGTGGGCAGTTTGCATGCGCCGGATGCTGAGATGGCTTTAAATAACGCACGCGATGTGTATACCCGTCGTAATGAAGGTGTATCGATATGGGTTGTGCCAGCCAGCGTGATTGTGGCGAGTAGCCCGGAAGATCGCGGAGAATTTTTTGATCCATCCGCCAGCAAAATCTATCGGCATCCTACCTTTTTTACTATTCCACCTGAAGTAGGCAATCTCTAAATTTTTGACATGATGGATACAGAAAAATTTAACTGGTGCCTGCGGGCGGGCGACAACACACTGGTGTTATCGCAGCGCTTGTCTGAGTGGTGCGGTAAAGGTCCAGCGCTTGAAGAAGATATGGCTTTGACGAACATCGCGCTCGATTTATTGGGACAGTCCACATTATGGCTGTCCTATGCGGCCAAAATTGAAGGGCTAGACCGAGACGAGGATGGCCTGGCTTTTTTACGTGATGCCCACGAATTTCATAATGTGCTACTTGTTGAGCAGCCGAATGGTGATTATGGTGATACCTTAGTCCGGCAGCTTTATTTTGATGTTTGGCACGCGTTGTGGCTGAAATCATTGTTACCTTCTTCTGATGCGCAGATCGCGCAGATAGCAGAAAAATCTCTCAAAGAAGTTTCGTATCATTTGCGACGTAGCAGCGATCTGGTGGTTCGCTTAGGTGATGGCAGTGACGAAAGTCACACACGCATGCAGCGCTCTGTCGATGATTTGTGGATGTATTCTGGTGAATGCTTCATTGATGATGAGCTAGATAAAATAATCGCTGACCGCCAAATCGCACCTCTGCCTTCTAGTCTGAAAGAAGAATGGTTCACGACGATACAAGGTATTTTTTCTAAGGCTACCTTGACTATACCGTCCAAAGACGCCTGGATGCAGCAGGGCGGTAAGCAAGGTCGTCATACCGAGCATCTTGGTTATTTACTCGCGGAGATGCAATTTCTTCAGCGTGCTTACCCGGGTGCTGCATGGTGATGTTCACCTCAGAGCAGTTGTGGGAATGTCTGTCGTCGGTGTGTGATCCCGAGATTCCGGCCGTTTCTGTGGTCGACCTAGGTATTGTGCGTTCTCTGACATGGCAAGATGATGAGACATGTGAAGTGATCATCACGCCCACGTATTCTGGTTGTCCCGCCACGCAGGTGATTGCAGAAAGTATCGAGCAAGCGCTGCGATCACTCGGGATAGAAAAAATTGTTATTCGCAATCAGTTGTCGCCTGCGTGGACCACGGATTGGATGAGTATCGCAGGCCGGGAAAAACTAAGGGCATTTGGTATTGCACCGCCAGCGCATTGCGTATCCTCAGAACTATCATCCATTGATATATCAGGACTAAATAATCGTACGCTGCCCGATATCGAGTGTCCGCAATGCGGTTCATCGCATACTCGATTGCTAAGTCAATTCGGCTCAACGGCTTGCAAGGCGCTTTATCGATGTAACGATTGCTTAGAGCCTTTTGATTATTTCAAGCCGCACTGAGCGACTACGTCTTCATACATTGAACACATGTCACAATTTCATCCATTAAAAATTTCTGCGTTACGTCGCGATACTCGCGACGCAGTACTGATTACTTTTGAGATTCCGGCATCATTAGCCTCTGCATTTGTTTATCAACCCGGGCAGCACCTGACATTGCGTGCGCACATTGATGGTGAGGAAGTACGCCGCTCGTATTCTATTTGTTCAGCGGTACAAGATGATGCGCTGCGCATCGGAATAAAAAAAGTAAGTGACGGCGTATTTTCTACCTGGGCTACCAATTCGTTAGAGGTAGGTAGCGTGATGGATGTGATGCCTCCGACGGGTAATTTTCATGTGCCTTTCGATGTAACCAGTCAACGTCGCTATCTAGCAGTGGCTGCCGGCAGTGGCATTACGCCGATTTTCTCTATTATTAAGAGCACCTTACTAGCCGAGCCGCAAAGTTGTTTTACGCTCGTCTATGGAAATCGCGCATCATCAACCGTTATGTTGAGAGATGACATCGCTAATCTCAAAGATCAATTCCTTGATAGATTGTCGGTGATTCATGTGATGAGCCGTGAAAAACAAGATATCGATTTATTTAATGGTCGGATTGATGCAGAAAAATTTAGTCAGTTAGCAGACCAATGGATCTCGTTGGCTGATGTCGATCATGCATTTATCTGCGGCCCACAGGCCATGATGATGCAGGTATCAGAATATTTGAAAGCATTCGGTATGGCTGCTGATCATATACACAGGGAGTTATTTGGGGTGGCAGGTGCGCAGACAACACGCAAGCGCTCAGCCGTAGAATCAGCTTTTTCCGATGTGTGTGAAGTGACTGTCATCGTCGATGGTGACCACCAACGTTTTACTATGCATCGTGATCAACAATCTGTATTGGATGCAGGTTTAGAGCAGGGTATTGATCTACGTTATGCCTGTAAAGGTGGAATATGCGCCAGCTGCCGTTGCAAAGTGGTTGAGGGTCAGGTAGATATGGATGCTAATTACGCACTCGAAGATTATGAAGTGGCGCGTGGCTTTGTATTAAGCTGTCAGGCATTCCCTACGACCGATAAACTCGTGCTCGATTTTGATCAGGACAGTTGATGAACACTAATTTGCCTGCCGACCCTAAGGCCTTAGCTCAGGCGAGTGCTGAGCACATGTATGCTCGCGATAATGCGACCCAAGGATTGGGTATAAAGTTGGTGGATGTTGGTCCAGGCTCTGCTCGTATGCAGATGCGGGTGCGCCCCGATATGCTGAATGGCCATGCGACGTGCCACGGTGGTTTTATTTTTACCTTGGCGGATTCGACGTTTGCATTTGCCTGTAATAGTTATAACCTGCAGACAGTAGCAGCGGGCTGTACGATTGAGTTTCTAGCGCCGGCTCTTGAAGGTGAAATTCTTGAAGCGCATGCGACCGAGCAAGCGCGTAGCGGTAAAACTGGTGTGTACGATGTTGTGGTTACGAATGCGGATGGAAAAAAAATAGCGCTGATGCGTGGGAAATCCCACCAGATCTCAGGATCAGTTATTCAGAGCGCATAAAAATTAGGAGATCAGGGATGTCCGCCCAGACAAATTATTCAGAACTCGAGCCGATAGAAAGAGCGAGTCAAGATGAATTGCAGTCGCTACAGCTTCAGCGACTGAAAGCGACTTTGCAGCATGCTTACTCGAATGTGCCGCATTATCGAAAAAGTTTTGATGATCAGGGAATTCAGCCTGATGATCTGAAAACTTTATCTGATATTTCAAAATTTCCGTTTACGACCAAGGCTGATTTACGAGCCAACTATCCCTTCGGTATGTTTGCTGTGCCGCGTGAGCAGGTTGTACGTATCCACGCTTCCTCTGGCACCACGGGTAAACCGACGGTGGTGGGTTACACGCAAGAAGATATTGATACGTGGGCCTCATTGGTGGCGCGCTCGATACGTGCATCGGGTGGGCGCGCCGGCGATATCGTGCATGTGGCGTATGGCTATGGATTATTTACCGGCGGCCTGGGCGCGCACTATGGTGCGGAGAAGTTAGGTTGCACGGTGATTCCTATGTCGGGTGGTCAGACAGAAAAGCAAGTGCAGCTTATTAATGACTTCCGCCCTGACATCATTATGGTCACGCCGTCGTATATGCTGAATTTGATTGAAGAATTTGAACGACAAGGATTAGATCCTGCTGCTTCGTCTTTGCGTATAGGTATTTTTGGGGCTGAACCCTGGACTGAATCTATGCGGCTTGAAATAGAGCAGCGCGCTGGTCTCGATGCTGTCGATATCTATGGTTTGTCAGAAGTGATGGGTCCGGGTGTGGCGAATGAATGTATCGAGACCAAAGATGGTCCGGTGATTTGGGAAGATCATTTTTACCCAGAGATTATTAATCCCGTCACTGGTGAGGTGGTAGCTGATGGTCAGCCTGGTGAGTTGGTATTTACCTCCTTGACTAAACAAGCGATGCCGGTGATTCGTTATCGCACGCGCGACCTAACCTGGCTCTTACCACCAACGGCGCGCAGCATGCGACGCATGGGAAAAATACTCGGGCGTACGGATGACATGATGATCATTCGGGGTGTGAATGTGTTTCCATCGCAAATCGAAGAATTGCTATTGCAGCAGGCATCATTAGCGCCGCATTATCAGTTGGTGCTTACGCGTGAAATGCACTTGGATCAGTTAGAGGTCTTAGTCGAAACACGCGAGGATGTAAGGCATGGTGACGGTATCCGTGGCGGTACATCGTTGGAGCACATGATTAAATCATTGATTGGTATTTCATGCACAGTGACTGTATTGCCTCCGAATGGCGTTGAGCGGACCTTGGTAGGCAAAGCTCGCCGCATTGTCGACAAGCGAAATTAAACCCTACTTAAATGATTTTCTAGATTCATCGCTTAAAACCCTCTTGGTTTACCATGCAATTTTATTTTCCCATCGCGGCCGTTCATGCCTGAATTAGAAATTCGACCTGATCAATCTATAGAGTTGCTCAAGGCTTTACATATTCTGACCCGAGACGGGAAAATGAATCAGGATAGTCGCCGCAAGCTCAAGCAGGTTTATCATTTACTTCAATTCATAGAGCCACTGTTAAAGCAGCTGGCTGAAGATGGGCATCCGCTTTCGCTGGTCGATCATGGCGCTGGAAAATCGTATCTGGGTTTCATGCTCTACGATTTATTTTTCAAGCAGCGCAATGACGACTCACACATTTACAGTATTGAGACCCGCCCGGAATTAGTCGATCGTGCGCAGACGCTAGCCAAGAATTTGGCGTTTGATCGTATGTCTTTTCTTCCGTTGTCGGTCGCTGAGTCGATTACTTCAACAGCTTTGCCTGTGACCGTTGATATCGTGACGGCGTTACATGCCTGTGATACCGCAACGGATGACGCGATTAGTTTTGCATTAAAAAAACAAGCTCGCTATATTGTGTTGGTGCCTTGCTGTCAGGCTGAGTTGGCGGGTGTGTTGAGAAAATTGAAGTCGCAATCGCTGGCTCGCGATGCGCTGACTGAAATATGGCGTCATCCTATTCACACACGCGAATTTGGTAGCCATGTAACTAATGTGCTGCGCTGTCTGCAACTCGAAGCGCATGGCTATCAAGTGAATGTGACTGAACTGGTGGGATGGGAACATTCGATGAAAAACGAATTAATCATCGCGACCTACAAAGATTTGCCGCGTCAGCGAGGATCGCAGCGTCTGCAAAAGGTCTTGCTCGACTTGGGGCTGGAGGAAATGGCGCCGCGCTACTGGCTCCCAGCCTGAAACTACGTCAATTAATTTTGGCCTTCAGGCTGACGGCGGTGCAAAGCAGTGGCAGGCAAAGAATGGCTGGCGATGAAAATTTCGTGCATTAGCAAGCTAAAACTTCCTACCAACAGCAGCATAGTCGCTACAAAGGCGAATGCGATTAGCGAGTCGAGTTTCAGATTAGCTGAATCGTCAACAAATAAGGCCACGACGACAGAGCAAATCAAAATCATGCAAGCTGTTGACAAGCCAAACGCGCGATGAATGGCTGTCTCCCTCCGGTGTAGCACAGAGAGCTCATGTATCAGCGTTGGTCGCAATCCTGAGCCGCTAGATAAACGTTCCGCCAAAACCTCTGAACGATCGCTGATACGTTCTAGACGATTGTTGAGCACGCGCATCTGTAGCATGACGCCGAGCAGCAATAATGCGGGCGTAATAGCTATGCTAATCATAGTGCCGATATCGTCGAAAAAAGAGGCCATTTCGGGTCTCCAAATAATTGGGTAATAGCTCATTGTATCCGCTTCACCGTTTAGCGGTAGCTCAAACCACAGCAATTTTATCGGCGTTGTTGCAGAAGGGAGCTGGCGTGCTAAGGGTGTGGCTGCTAGCCAGAGGGTTTTGGAGCCCAAGGGGCATACTTAGTATATGAAGAATTCATTTTGTGATTTTCCAGAAATAGAATAACTTCTGGCTTCGGATAGAAATTTTTGTCATCACACCATCATTAGTTAGCAAATAATAAAAATAATCCAAGTAAGTACGATGGATATCTGCTTTAGGAGGCGATGTTCGCGGCCATGGTCGTCGACAGTCCCTCTTAGTAATTGCGCCGCATATTCATCCGCTGAACATACCCCCCAGGAGTACGAATGCCGGACATTATTCTTGAAACCCGAAACTTGACGCGTGAATTCAAAGGATTTATTGCAGTCAATCAGGTCAATCTTCAAGTTCAGCGCGGACATATCCACGCCCTGATTGGCCCCAACGGTGCGGGTAAGACCACGTGTTTTAACTTGCTCACGAAATTCCTTATCCCTACATCGGGGCAGATATTGTTCAACGATCAGGATATAACTTCGCTCGAATCTGCACAGATCGCGCGAATGGGCATCATTCGGTCGTTCCAGATTTCAGCGGTCTTTCCTCATCTGAGCGTGTTGGAAAATGTGCGCATTGGTTTGCAGCGCAACATGGGAACCTCGTTTCATTTCTGGAAAAGTGAAGCCACGCTGAATCAATTAAATGACAGGGCGATGCATTTGCTGACGGAAGTCGGACTGGAAGAGTTTGCTGAGAGCATCACGGTAGATTTGCCGTATGGCCGTAAGCGCGCGCTTGAAATCGCCACGACATTAGCGATGGAGCCTGAGCTGATGTTATTGGATGAGCCGACCCAAGGTATGGGACATGAAGATGTAAAACGTGTCACGGCCCTGATTAAAAAGGTATCGCAAGGCCGCACCATCTTAATGGTTGAGCACAACATGAATGTAGTCGCAGATATTTGTGATCGTATTTCAGTACTTCAGCGTGGCGCCATTCTGGCCGAAGGTGATTATCAGTCCGTGTCACAAAACCCGCAGGTGCTCGAAGCCTACATGGGTAGTGCGAATGTATTGGAAGGAGCGCACTAATGACTAAGGCACTAGAAATCAAGCATCTGCAAGCTTGGTACGGCGAATCACACATTCTTCATGATGTGAATTTTTCTGTCGAGCAGGGCGAAGTGGTGACACTGCTAGGCCGCAATGGCGCGGGCCGTACAACAACGCTGCGCGCAATTTTAGGTTTGACAGGTCGTCGGGAAGGTTCGGTAAAAATTAATGGTGTTGAAGCTATCGCCATGGCTACCCATCGCATTGCGCATTTGGGGATTGGTTATTGTCCTGAAGAGCGCGCGATTTTTTCATCGCTGTCTGCCGAAGAAAATTTAATGTTGCCACCGACCTTAAAGCCAGGCGGTATGTCGGTTGAACAGATTTACGAGATGTTTCCTAATTTGTCAGAACGTCGGCATAGTCAGGGCACACGGCTGTCGGGAGGCGAGCAGCAGATGCTGGCAGTTGCGCGAATTTTGCGTACGGGTGCCAAGCTCTTATTGTTAGATGAAATTTCCGAAGGCCTGGCGCCGGTGATCGTGCAAGCACTGGCGCGCATGATCTTGTCGCTTAAATCGCAGGGGTACACGATTGTGATGGTTGAACAGAATTTCCGATTTGCTGCGCCGCTAGCCGATCGTTTTTATGTGATGGAGCATGGGCAGATTGTCGAACAGTTCGCCGCCGCTGAGCTCGCTAGCAAAACGGCAGTGCTAAACGAATTGTTGGGGGTCTAACATGGAACTTTTTGGAATTCCTATGTCGGCCCTGTTAGGGCAATTACTGCTGGGTTTGGTTAATGGCTCGTTTTACGCGATGTTATCGCTGGGCCTTGCGGTGATTTTTGGTTTGCTCAACGTGATTAATTTTGCCCATGGTGCGTTGTACATGATGGGTGCATTTCTGGCGTGGATGGGCCTGAACTATTTTGGTATCAATTATTGGGTGATGCTGATCGTTGCCCCGATCCTGGTAGGACTATTCGGCATCATCATCGAAAAAACGATGCTGCAGTGGTTGTACCGTTTGGATCATTTGTACGGTTTGTTACTTACGTTTGGTATCACGCTCATGCTAGAGGGAATATTCCGCTCTTTCTATGGTGTCTCGGGTCAGCCGTTTTCAGTGCCATCACAACTTTCAGGTGCGACCGATTTAGGTTTCATGATTTTGCCCAATTACCGTGCGTGGGTTGTCTTCGCATCGATCGTGGTGTGTCTAATGACTTGGTTCGTGATCGAAAAAACGCGTTTGGGTGCCTATCTGCGTGCGGGTACTGAAAATCCAAAAATGGTGGAAGCGTTTGGTATCAATGTGCCGCTGATGGTCACACTCACCTATGGATTTGGTGTGGCACTAGCCGGTTTTGCAGGCGTGTTAGCGGCGCCCGTTTTACAAGTGTCACCGCTAATGGGATCGAATTTAATCATCGTTGTTTTTGCGGTGGTGGTGATTGGTGGCATGGGCTCGATACTCGGATCGATTCTGACGGGTCTAGGTTTGGGTGTGATTGAAGGGCTGACCAAAGTGTTCTATCCCGAGCTTTCCGCGACGGTAGTTTTTATCATCATGGCGATTGTTTTATTGATTCGCCCCGCTGGCCTGTTCGGCCGCGAGAAATAAGGAGTCGCTGCCATGTTGAAAAAACTCGGTTACCTTGCTGTGTTAGTTGGCGCTTTGGCTGCACCTATGTTTTTGTATCCGGTGCTACTGATGAAAATTCTGTGCTTCGCTTTGTTCGCGTGCGCATTTAATTTACTGATTGGCTTTACAGGCCTGCTGTCGTTTGGTCATGCTGCATTTTTTGGTGGTGCCTCGTATATCGCTGGACATGCATTAAAAGTTTGGGGCGTTCCAACGGAGTTAGGTCTTTTGTTGGGAGTCATCTTTGCAGCCCTGATGGGTCTGCTGGTGGGTAAGTTAGCGATACGCCGGCAAGGTATTTACTTCACCATGATTACGATGGCGCTGTCACAGATGTTGTTCTTCGTATTTCTACAAGCACCGTTCACGGGTGGTGAAGATGGTTTGCAGTCGATACCCAGAGGTACGCTGTTAGGTAGCATTGATCTGAAAAATGATCTGACCATGTACTACGTGGTGTTGGGTATAGTGATTGCCTCATTCTTACTGATAGTTCGGATTATTCATTCACCATTTGGTCAGGTACTCAAGGCGGTAAAAGAGAATGAGCCGCGTGCTATTTCATTGGGCTACGATACGGATCGCTACAAGCTGCTTGCTTTTGTGTTGTCAGCGGCATTAGCTGGATTGGCTGGCTCAACCAAAGCGGTTGTTTTAGGTTTTGGTACCTTAACGGATGTGCATTGGTCGATGTCGGGTCTGGTGGTATTGATGACTTTGGTCGGTGGTATGGGTACATTGCTGGGTCCTGTGGTTGGCGCGATTATCATCATCGCGTTAGAAAACAAGCTGGGTGATTTTGGTACCTGGCTAGCAACGATCACTCATATTGAATGGTTCAACACCATTGGTGAATCAGTCACGATGGTGACGGGATTTATTTTTATCATGTGCGTGCTTGCCTTTAGACGCGGCATCATTGGTGAATTGGCGGCGCGGATACGTTGAGGTCAGATTTACACGCGTACCACTATAAAAACTGAGAATTAAACAAACTAGTTAAAGACATGAGCAAAGCAAGTTTTCATTGGGAAGATCCCTTCTTACTCGATCAGCAGTTAACAGAAGAAGAGCGCATGGTGCGCGATGCAGCGGCTGTGTATGCACAAGAAAAGCTGACGCCTCGAGTACTCGAAGCATTTCGTAACGAGCGCACAGATCCGTCTATTTTTCGTGAGATGGGTGAGCTGGGAATGTTGGGCGCTACTATCCCCGCTGAGTACGGCGGCGCTGGCTTGAATTACGTTAGCTATGGTCTCATCGCACGTGAAATTGAGCGCGTTGATTCTGGTTTTCGCTCCATGATGAGTGTGCAAAGCTCATTGGTGATGCTGCCTATTTTTGAATTTGGAACCGAAGCGCAAAAACAAAAATATTTGCCTAAGCTCGCCACCGGTGAGTGGATAGGTTGCTTTGGTTTGACTGAGCCGGATCACGGATCTGATCCCGGCGGCATGGAGTCACGCGCGAAAAAAGTTGATGGTGGCTATAGCCTGTCCGGTTCGAAAATGTGGATTAGTAATAGCCCGTTAGCTCAGGTATTTGTCGTGTGGGCGAAAGACGACGAGGGAAAAATTCGTGGTTTCATTCTTGAAAAAGGATGGAAGGGTCTCTCGACACCGGCAATTCACGGCAAGGTTGGTTTACGCGCATCCACCACCGGCGAGATCGTGATGGATCAAGTGTTTGTTCCTGAAGAAAATGCGTTCCCAGAAATCCGTGGATTAAAAGGTCCGTTTACCTGTCTGGATGCCGCGCGCTTTGGTATCTCTTGGGGTGCATTAGGTGCTGCCGAATTTTGTTGGCATACAGCGCGCACCTACACGTTGGAACGTAAACAATTTGGTCGCCCGTTAGCGGCGAATCAGCTGATACAAAAAAAATTAGCCGACATGCAAACCGACATCGCGCTGTCGCTGCAGGGATGTCTGAGGCTGGGTCGTATGCGTGACGAAGGTACGGCAGCCGTTGAAATTACCTCCATCATGAAACGTAATTCCTGTGGCAAGGCCTTAGATATTGCTCGTATGGCGCGCGATATGTTGGGTGGCAATGGGATTAGTGATGAGTACGGTGTTATTCGTCACGTAGTGAATCTTGAAGTAGTGAATACCTATGAAGGTACGCACGATATTCATGCGCTGATACTTGGTCGCGCCCAGACCGGCATTCAGGCCTTTTTCTAAGTCTACCTATGGCCGGCGCGCTTGATGGCATAAAGATTGTCGATCTCTCGCGCGTGCTGGCAGGTCCGTGGTCTACTCAAAATTTAGCGGATTTAGGTGCCGACGTTATCAAGGTAGAGCGTCCCGGAGTCGGTGACGATACGCGTAGCTGGGGCCCACCTTTTGTGTCGCACACAGAAGGTAATGCTCAGGACGCAGCCTACTTTTTTTGTACGAATCGAAATAAGCGTTCCCTCACATTAGATTTCACGACAGAGAAGGGCCGTGACATTTTATTCAAGCTGATCGCGCACGCCGATGTGCTTATTGAAAACTACAAAGTCGGCGGCCTAAAAAAATACGGCCTTGATTACGACTCACTATCTCGCATTAATTCTCGTCTCATTTATTGCTCTATTACTGGCTTTGGGCAAGATGGTCCTTACGCTGATCGACCTGGCTATGACGCATTGGTGCAAGCCATGGGTGGTCTGATGAGTATTACCGGCGAGCCAGATGAGGTGCCAGGTGGTGGCCCGCAAAAAGTCGGTGTGGCAGTGGTTGATATCCTCACTGGTTTGTATGCGACGAATGCGATTCTCGCAGCGCTGTTACATCGCGCTAAGAGCGATCAAGGTCAGCATATCGATATCGCTTTGCTGGATGTGCAGGTAGCCACACTCGCGAATCAAGCAGGCAATTATTTATTGAGCGGGAACGTGCCGCAACGTATGGGTAGCGCTCATCCTTCCATCGTTCCGTATCAGCCTTTCGCTTGTGCTGATGGTCATGTGATGCTGGCGATTGGTAATGATGGTCAATTTACTGCGCTGTGTCGCGCTGCTGGGCAAGCCGATATAGCGAGTGACGCACGCTTTGCTACGAATGCGATGCGCGTTCGTCATCGTGCTGAGTTGCTCGAAGTACTAACACCTTTGATGATGCAGTATGGCGTCGAGAGATGGTGTGAGTTAGCGCAGCAAGAAGGTTTTCCTTGTGGACCGATCAATACCATTGATCGTGTCTTTCGTGATCCGCAAGTACGCGCACGTGAGATGCAAATTCAGATGAATTCACCCAGCTATGGAGCACTGGATTTGGTAGCTTCACCGATGCGACTCTCAGCATCACCAGTGAGTTATCGTCGTGCACCGCCATCGCTGGGACAAGACACGCAAGATGTACTGCGTGAACTTCACTACTCTGACAACGAGATAAGTAGTCTGCGTGATTCAGGTGTGATCTAGTCAGACCGCAGAGTCAACGGTTTGACATCGTTATTTTGAGTGAGGGATTTTTCGCTTGATAGTCGAGAAAAGCCTGCTGCGTGCTGAGGAAGATTCTATTTTGCATGCGTTCACCGAGTTCGGTTTGTTGCAGCCTATCTTGAACCGGCCCTTTTATTTCAGCAAATT
>Ga0214919_10000509_pt1 | contig 66164 bp, 53 predicted proteins | sample LL1503_MetaG_FD_177994 | JGI IMG/M metagenome (GOLD analysis project Ga0214919, IMG submission 177994) | Freshwater microbial communities from Lake Lanier, Atlanta, Georgia, United States - LL-1503 | ecosystem: Environmental > Aquatic > Freshwater > Lake | place: USA: Georgia | collected... | reverse complement strand
AAATCTAGAAAGTATCTTTTAAAAGTTATTACAATTCTTTGCATCTATGAAGTTACCTAAATAGACAACAATTCAAAATTAAACTATATAAAATTTGTAAAAAAATTATTTTCTAAGTAATTGATTATAAGTATTTTAGAACCAATTCTAAGATTGGAAGATTACAGTTTAATAGAATAAACTTCTACTAATTTTTCAATAGCTTTTCTTCCCGTATCTCCCATATCCATGGTAAAATCGTTTACATATAAATTAATGTGCTGACGCATCACTTCTTCAGACATTTCTTGTGAATGCATTTTTATATAATCGGGTAAGGTATCGTAACTATTTTTAAAAGCATAATGCACGCTCTCTTTAATAAGTGCATCTATGTTTAAAATATCATTAGGGTCAATATCATTTCTTGCTATAATGCCACCAAGTGGTATAGGTGAATTATAAGTTTCTTCAAAATAAGTACCTAGGTCCATCCATTTGCTTAAGCCTTTAGAGGCATAAGTAAAACGGTTTTCATGAATAATTACACCAGCATCTACAGCGCCAGTTAGCACTGCCTCTTCAATATCATTGAATACTAAAAATTCTTTATTGGTAACATTGGGAAATGCTAAACTAAATAATAAATGTGCGGTAGTATTAACGCCAGGAATGGCCACGCGCATGCTATCTGCATTGGGTTTGCCGCCCACTTTGTTTTTATCTTCTTTATAAATTAATAAAGGGCCAACGCCTTTACCTAAAGCACCTCCGCTATTTAACAAACTATACTTATTTTTTACCAGTGGCCATACGCCATAACTAATTTTGGAAAAAGGAAGCTTTCCTGCAATAGCCCATTCATTTAAAGTTTGTACATCTTCTAAATGCACTTTAAATGTATAACCCTTAGTATCTATTTTATGATTCACTAATGCATCAAAAATAAAAGTATCGTTAGGGCAGGGGGAAAAACCAATTTCAAACTCAGGCATGGTTAGGCAGTTTATGAAGCGCGTCTAAGTATTGCAACAAAGTTTCATTTAAATTATAAATGGCTTCTTTCATTTTCCACTTGGCTTTATTTCTTTCACCCACATAATTTGAAACTGCACGAATTTGTATAAAAGGAGTATGTAAATCGCGCCCCATATAATGTAAAGCAGCGCCCTCCATAGATTCTAGTGAAGCTTTATAGCGACCACTATATAATTCTATTTTATTTTTATCGGTGCTAATGGTATTAACCGTCACTGCTTTTTTGGTAGGCAGTTTCAATACATTGTATTGTTTTAACCAAGGGTTCGGCAGAGATTTTTTTTCGTAAGGTGCATCATTGGGTTTATCAAATTTCAAATCGAATAAATCTTTCCAAACTTTATTTTCAGTCACGCCAATATCTCCTGCAAAATCATCTTTCACTGCAAAAACTTTACCTAATGGAATTTTTTTATCGAAGCTGCCACAAATACCTACTTGAATAATAAGGGTGGGGGTTTCTTGCACAAACATTTTCATTAAAGAAACGCTGCTGGCAAGTAAGCCAATACCCGATTCATGAAAGCCCACCGAAAAGCGTTTGTTATTGGTAGCAAAAGAGGGGTTAATTTTTTGAAAGCTGGGCATCCATTCCCCATTGGTAGCCGCAGTTATAATTACACGCATAAGACAAAGGTCGGGAAAGGCCTCTGAAAAATGGTTAAGTTGGCCATCAAATTTATATCTTTGTGCAAATAATGCAGACATGGTGTATTTAACAAGGGCAGAACATTTTAACGCAGCACATAAGCTAGCAAATCCCAATTGGAGCAAAGAAAAAAATGAGGAAGTATTTGGGGCTTGTGCGAATGAAAATTGGCATGGACATAATTATGAGATATTTGTAACAGTGAAGGGTGAACCCAATGCAGAAACTGGATTTTTATTTGATGTAAAAAAGTTAAGCCAGCTAATTAAGAAATACGTTATTGATGAACTGGATCATAAGAACTTAAATATAGATGTACCCTTTATGCAAGGGCAAATGTGCAGTACCGAAAATTTAGTTATTGCCATTTGGAAACAACTGCAACCTCATATTCCAACGGAAGTCCAACTGCACTGTATTAAATTATACGAGACTCCTCGCATTTATGTGGAGTATTTTGGGGCCTAATTGCTAGCTAATTTGTCGAAAAATTCTGTCGAAAAAGGGTAATTTTCTTAAACGTTTAACTTTTTCAAATAAAAGATTAAACAATTCAAGCCCTAGCGCGTTATTAATATTGTAACTTCGTTCTCTTAATTTGGAATCATGGAACAAAAAGTAGCAGTATATAGAAAAGAGCATTTTAATGCTGCACACCGATTGTTTTGTGCCGACTGGTCAGATGAAAAAAATAGGCAAGTTTTTGGAGCCTGCGCCAACCCAAATTACCACGGACATAATTACGAGCTAGTTGTACAAGTAAATGGAGTACCCGATCCTATCACAGGATTTGTGATTAACACCAAAGAGCTTAGTACAATAGTTAAAGAAGAAATTGTAGCCAGGTTTGATCACAAAAATTTAAACTTAGATACCGACGCTTTTAAAAATTTAAATCCTACTGCAGAAAATATTGCAATAGTTATTTATAATTTAATTAGACCACGTATTGATAAAGAATTAGACTTAAAAATTAGGTTGTATGAAACAGAAAGAAACTTTGTCGACTATCCCGCTTAATGAAGAGCATATCGATTTAAGTAATTTATTGATAGAAGAAATGGGCGACGAGCATAAAGCAAGTTCGGTGGATACACCACTGCGTGCAGATGCTTTTGACGCAACTGATGAAGAGAAGATAGCTGCCATAGCACCGCATTTCAAAGCCATTATGGAAATATTGGGAATGGATTTGCGTGATGATAGTTTAAGAGGCACGCCTCTTCGTGTTGCTAAAATGTATGTGAAAGAATTATTCCAAGGACTGAACCCTGCGAATATGCCAAGCATGACATTGTTTGAAAATAAATTTCAGTACAATGAAATGTTGGTTGAAAAGAATATTAATTTTTATACTAACTGCGAACACCATTTTGTTCCTTTCTTTGGTAAAGCTCATGTAGCATATATAAGCAGTGGTAAAGTAATTGGACTTAGTAAGTTGAACAGACTAGTTGAATATTTTTCAAAGCGCCCGCAAGTACAAGAGCGTTTAACTATGCAAATTGGTAAAGCACTTCAAACAGTATTACAAACACAGGATGTAGCTGTGATGATGGATGCAAAGCATTTATGTGTATCAAGTAGAGGCGTGAAAGATGATAGCTCTAACACCATTACAAGTTTTTTTGGTGGTAAGTTTCAAGAGGAGAAAAAGAAAATGGAATTCTTAAAATATATAGATATAAACGAATAGTTGGTTTTCGGGTTTAGTTAGTAGGTTGATTTAAATGGCGAAGTAAACTTCGCCATTTTTTATTTATTTTTGTCAAAACAATTTAGATGTCAAAACACGCATTTGTATTCCCAGGACAAGGAAGTCAATTTGTTGGAATGGGAAAAAATTTATACGAGACTAATGCTACTGCTAAAGCAATGTTTGAAAAGGCCAATGAAATTTTGGGTTTCAATATTAGTGATATTATGTTCACTGGAACCGATGAGCAGTTAAAGCAAACCAATGTAACGCAGCCTGCTATATTTATACATTCAGTTATTGCTTATTTAACCATGCCTGCAGAAACTGCAGTGGTGCCCGATATGGTGGCTGGTCATAGCTTAGGAGAGTTTAGTGCACTGGTGGCTAATAAAACTTTAAGCTTTGAAGATGCACTTCGTTTAGTAAGTGTGCGTGCAAAAGCCATGCAAGCTGCTTGTGAAATTCAAGCATCTACTATGGCTGCCGTATTAGCATTGGCCGATGAAAAAGTAGAAGAAGTTTGTGCGCAAGTGCAAAAAGAAACAGGAGAAGTAGTGGTACCTGCGAATTATAATTGCCCTGGACAATTAGTAATATCTGGAAGTATTAAAGGAATTGAGATTGCTTGTGAGCAAATGAAAGCAGCAGGTGCAAAGCGTGCATTGGTATTACCAGTAGGAGGTGCATTTCATTCACCTTTAATGAACCCTGCAAAAATTGAATTAGCTGCAGCAATTGAAGCCACTGGTTTCAACACACCTATATGTCCAGTATATCAAAATGTGGTAGCTGCGGCAGTCACAAACCCTGCTGAAATAAAGCAAAACTTAATTGCGCAATTAACCGGAGCGGTGAAGTGGACACAAACCGTTCAAGCCATGGTTGCTGAAGGTGCCACTCATTTTACCGAAGTGGGTCCTGGTAAAGTTTTACAAGGTTTGGTGCAAAAAGTATTCAAAGAGGCCGTGGTGGCTGGGGTGCAATAGTGCTAAAAATTCATCGACTAAAAATTAATAGCACAGTTTAACCACTCTGGATCGATGCTGGCATTGTACTTTTTATAAAAATTTATAGCAGGCTCATTCCAATCTAATACCTGCCAGTTCATACCAATAAATTTTTTATCCTTTGCTTCTTGTATTAAGGCGTCAAATAATAAGCTTCCAATTTTTTTACCACGCATTTCTTCTGTCACTAATAAATCTTCCAAATACATTCTTTGTCCTTTCCAAGTAGAATATCGCACATAGTATAAAGCCATACCTACCACTCCTCCACTTACTTCCGCTACAAAGGCCCACCAGACTGGCTTTTGGCCAAATCCACTTTCTTCAAAATGTGATAGGGTAACCGTAACTTCATCGGGCGCTTTTTCATACACCGCTAGTTCTTGAATAAGTTCTAGTAGTCTAGCACAGTCTTTTTTTTCAGCGCGGCGTATTATAATGTCCATTGGAATAATTAGTAATTTATAAAAATTAATACCAGATTAAATTTTAGAAAGTGCTTGTGCTAAATCGGCTTCTAAGTCTTCGTAGTTTTCAATTCCTACGCTCATTCTTATTAAACCATCGGTAATGCCATATTTAATTCTCTCTTCTCTTGGTATGCCATAATGGGTCATACTTGCAGGGTGAGAAACCAAGGTGTCCACAGTGCCTAATGAAACAGCGCGTGTACAAACTTCCAAGGCATCTAAAAATTTCTTACCCGCTTCAATGCCACCTTTTAATTCAAAACTAATTAAAGGGGCATGTTCTTTCATTTGTTTGGAAGCTATAGCATGGTCGGGATGTGAAGCAAGCCCTGTATAGTTCACTTTTTCAATAGCTGCATGCTTATCTAAAAACCCAGCCACTTTAGCTGCATTGCTGCAATGTCTTTCCATTCTTATTTCTAATGTTTTCATGCCTTGTATTAATAAATAAGAATCAAATGCATTGCTATTACCACCTAATAATACATGCCACTTCCAAACCTTGGTTTTCATAAATTCTAAGTCTTTGCCTAATAAAACACCATTTAAGGCCGACCCATGTCCGTTTAAAAATTTAGTAGCGGAATGAAAAACAAAATCGGCGCCTAAGGCAAAGGGTTGTTGTAAATACGGTGTAGCTACTGTATTGTCTACAGAAACTTTAACTCCATGTGCATGCGCTATTGTGCAAATATTTTCAATGTCAACGCATTGTAAAGTAGGATTAGCAGGAGTTTCCAGGTGAATTAACTTAACATTCTTATTGGCCTCAATTGTTTGTTTTAATAAAGCGGTATCTCTTACATCAATTAAAATTGTTTTTATGCCTGCTTCAGTTAGTAGCTTTTGCATTAATTCTTGTGTACCTCCGTATAAAGAAAAATGAGAAATTAAAGTATCGCCTGCGCTTAAATTACTTAAAAATAAAGTGCTCATTGCAGCTTGTCCACTTGAATGTAGTAGTGCTTTTAATTGAAGGGGTTCTCCTTTATCATTCGTTAAGTTATGTGCTTCTAATGCTTCTATAGTTTGTTCCGCTGCAGCAAAAGTGGGGTTGCCCCATCTACTATATAATTTTGTTTTATCATTCCCTTTAAAACGCTCCATGCCTTCTTCAGCAGTTTCAAATGTGAAAGTAGATGTCGCATATATAGGAGTGGTATGAGAAGAATTATTGTTCTCTTTATTAGCTGTATGTAATGTTAAAGTACTAATGCCTTTAAACTTTTTGTTTTTCATTTTATCTTTTTTAACTACTTCTAAATATACATTAATAAGCCCATTTTATCCAGGCGGCTCCCCAAGTAAAACCCCCACCAAATGCAGCTAGTACTAAATTATCTCCTTTGTTTAGTTGACTCTCCCAATCCCATAAACATAGTGGAATGGTTGCGGCTGTTGTGTTTCCGTACTTTTGAATGTTAATCATTACTTTTTCCATAGTAAGGCCCATTCTATTCGCTGTGGCATCAATAATACGTAAGTTGGCTTGGTGCGGCACTAGCCATGCAATATCATCTCCCGTTAATTTATGTTTTTCCATTAACGCTGCACTTACATCGGCCATGCCTTTCACAGCAAACTTAAATACAGGTTGACCATCTTGAAATGCAAAATGTTCTTTCGCCATCACAGTTTCAATACTGGCTGGTTTTAAACTTCCGCCTGCTTTTAGGTTTAAATATTTTGCGCCACTACCATCGCTTTTTAAAATAGCATCTTGAAATCCTAATCCATCGGTACTTGGTTCTAATAAAACGGCTCCGGCTCCATCGCCGAATATAATACATGTGGTTCTATCGGTATAGTCAATAATAGAACTCATTTTATCTACCCCCACTACAATTACTTTTTTGTATCTGCCTGTTTCAATAAAACTAGCACCAGTAGTAAGTGCAAATAAAAATCCGCTACATGCAGCACCAAGGTCAAAACCAAAAGCATTTTTGGCACCTACTTTATCACCTATTAAATTAGCGGTAGAAGGAAAGGGCATATCGGGTGTAACTGTTGCACAAATAATACAATCAATTTCTAAAGGATCTATATTCTTTTTACGAATAATATCTAGTATAGCTTCTGTTCCCATATCAGAACTTGCCTTGCCTGGCTCACGCAGAATTCTTCTTTCAGAAATACCTGTTCTAGATTTAATCCATTCATCGTTGGTATCCACCATTTTTTCAAGGTCGAAATTGGTCAATTTAGTCTCTGGGACATATCCTCCAACAGCAGTAATGGCAGCTCTTAAAGTAGGCATCATGGAATATCATTTAGTTTAGCTTACAAATATCTGAAATTTTGCTTAAGAATTGGTTCAAATGGGCATTTTTCGTTGCTTATTTGTTAATTTTGAGCGTATTATGATAGCATTTTTACAAGGTCAATTTGTTCAAGTTACTCCTGCCAAACTTATTGTTGATGTGGGTGGTGTGGGGTATGAAGTAAATATTAGTTTACATACCTACGAAGCCATTTCCAAAAAGGAAAAAGGTATGCTACATACTTACTTGCATATTACTGAAAATGCACAAGTGCTTTTTGGTTTTCATGAGCAACAAGAAAAGGAATTATTTCTTCAATTAATTAGTGTTTCAGGCGTGGGTGCAAGTACTGCAAGAATGATGTTATCTGGTATGCGCCCCGATGAAATTGTAAGAGCCATTGTACAAGGTGAAGCAAGACAATTAGAGCAAATTAAAGGTATCGGAAAAAAATCGGCAGAAAGATTAGTACTTGAATTAAGAGATAAACTTTCTAAAATGAATGTGGCAAATAATCCTAACGGAGGATTTGCTTTAACCAATAAGAACACGCCTCATCAAGATGCAGTGCAAGCGCTGGTTTCTTTAGGTATTCAAAAAGCGGTGGCTGAAAAAGCAGTTGATAAAACCATACAAACAGAAGGTGCTGAAATGAGTTTAGAATCTTTAATTAAGCTAGCTCTTAAAAACTGTTAATTTAAAACTTCAACTATTTTTCTTTGAAACTTTTCCAAACAATTTTATTGTCAGGCATATTCCTTCTTTGGGGAAGTGAATTGTTTGCGCAATCGAATGCTTTGAAAGTTCCTTTCAAAGATACCCTTGTAAATAAAAAAACAAAAGATAGTATTCGAGTTTATTATGGAAGAGATTCTTTACATTATACCATAAAAGATAGAAGAGGTGATTTTCTATCACAACCTAGTAACAACTCATTTGACTTATCGGATACCAGTGTTGTAAAACGCAGAGTCGATTATGACCCCGCTACAAAAACCTATTCCATTGCCGATATAATTGCAGGCAAGGCACAAAGAATACCTTCAACTTTAACCTTTGACGAGTTTTGGAAATTAAAAACGTCAAAAGATGAGCAGGCCTATTTTATGCAAAGGTCAAATTCTTTAGGAACTTTAAATAGAAAGATGAGTAGGCCTAAAACAAAAGTGTATGACAGTTATTTTGATCGACTTTTTGGAAAAACAGGATCTGATTTAAAAATAGATATTAAACCCGTTGGAGAAATTAATATTAAAGCAGGCTATCAGGGGCAAGTAGTAGACAATCCCACTTTGCCCGAGCGTGCTAGAAAAAATGGAGGTCTTGATTTTGATGCGAATACCAATTTTAGCATGAATGCAAGTATTGGTGATAAGTTAAAGTTTCCTATTAACATAAACTCTTTATCTAATTTAGGTTTCGATAACCAAATTAAATTAAGCTATAAGGGCAAGAAAGATGAAATTGTAAAAAGTATTGAAGCAGGTAACATTAATTATATTTCTAGAAGTGTATTAATTCCAAGTACACAAAATTTATTTGGTGTAAAAACACAATTGCAATTTGGAAAACTATTTGTAACGGCTGCTATAGCGAATCAGAAATCGCAAAGGCAGTCTATGAATTTGCAAGGCGGCGCCACTACCCAACGTTTTCAAAAAAGACTAGACGACTATGAAGAGAATAGGCACTTCTTATTAGCGCAACATTTTAGAAAAAACTACAATAAGGCAATGAGTACCTTACCCGTAATCAATTCACAAATACAAGTTAAAAGAATGGAGGTTTGGGTAACGAATAGAAATGGACAAACTACCAATGCAAGAGATGTAGTGGGCTTGGTAGATTTAGCAGAGCGTTTCCCTGGTAAAAAAAAATGGGAAGATGTTTCAAGACGAGATAGCTTTCCAGACAACGGTGCCAACTTATTGTATTCAGAAATCATTAACTATTCAGAAGTCATTAACAATCCCTTGGCTAGAAATCCTGCAGGGGTTTCATCTGTGTTAACAGCTGCAGGCCTTAGATCTGCTGAAGATTATGAACGCACTTTTGCAAGAAAGTTAACAGAGAATGAATATTTTTTCAATCCACAAATAGGGTTTTTATCTTTAAATATTCCATTACAACCCGATGAAGTATTGGGTGTGGCTTATCAATATACCTATAATGGTAAAGTGTATCAGGTGGGTGAGTTTTCTGAAGGAATAGCACTTGATCCTAATAAAGGAGTGCAACAAATTTTATATTTAAAATTATTAAAGGCCACTACACAAAGAACGGACTTGCCAATTTGGAACTTGATGATGAAAAACGTATACTCTTTAGATTTATTTGGTTCCATTCAACAACAAGATTTTCAACTAAACTTAATGTATGAGTCGCCTGGTAATGGTTTAAAAAGATATTTACCTAATTCAGATGCAGCTGTAAGAGGAATTTCTTTAATTAAAATTTTAGGTTTAGACAGATTAAACAACAGAAATGACCCGCAACCCGATGGACAGTTTGACTTTGTAGAAGGCTATACAGTTTTATCTAAAATGGGGCGTATTATACTTCCTTATATAGAACCTTTTGGAGAAGACTTAGAAAAATTGGCTTTTGCAAGTGCTGAAATGTCGGCCATCAAAGAAAAATATTTATACAAAGAATTATACACTAAAATAAAAGCAGAAGCCCAAACCTATACCAATTTAAATAGGTTTGTAATGGAAGGGCAGGTGAAAGGAAGTGCAGGAGGTGCTGAAATTAGTTTAAACGCATTCAATGTGCCTCCAGGTTCTGTAAGTGTGAGAGCAGGCGGACAAATTTTAAAAGAAGGCATTGATTATTTAGTGGATTATGGTTCAGGTACAGTAAGAGTTATTAACTCAGGCATCTTAAGTTCAAATATTCCAGTGAATGTATCTTACGAAAATAATTTAGGATTTGGATTTCAAGAAAGAGGTTTCAGAGCCCTTCGATTAGATTACATGCAAAGTAAAAATTTCAACTTTGGTATTTCAAGTACAAGATTAAGTGAGCGCCCATTTTTTACAAAAACTAATTTTGGATCAGATCCTATTAAAAATTCCATGTATGGTTTTGATTTTAATTATAGAGCCGATTTGCCAGGTTTAACCAGGGCATTGGACCGTTTACCTTTTTATCAAACCAAGGCTAAGTCATCTATTACCGCCTATGGAGAAGCAGCTTATTTACAACCAGGTCATGCGCAACAAATTGGTAAAGCTGGAACTGGGGTGGTTTATTTAGATGATTTTGAATCTACTAGAACCAATATCGATTTACGTTTCCCATTTACCGCTTGGGCCTTGGCATCTACGCCTCAAAGCAAGTTAAAAGATTCCGATCCTGATAGATTTTCAAAATTCCCAGAGGCCTATTTGTCAGATTCAATTGACTACAATAAAAATAGAGCTAAAATAGCATGGTATAATATTGAACCAACTTTACAAGACAAAAACAGTTCTAATAATCCATTAAGTAGCAGTTTAAAATTATTAAGTGACCCAAGAGTACGTCAGGTATTTACCAATGAATTATTTCCAAATAAGACCACCAATATTACCGATGTGCAGTTGCCCACTTTTGATTTAAGTTATTACCCAAAAGATAGAGGCCCTTATAACTATAATTATGAAGGCAGTGAATTAGATGCAGCCAGGCCAGGTAAATTTAATAAAGAAGCGGCTTCGAAAAAATGGGGTGGTATTATGCGCGCCTTAGACCAAACCGATTTTGAAACAAGTATTATTGAGTATGTTGAATTTTGGGTGCAAGACCCTTTTATAAAATCACCTGCTACCAGTGGTAAATTAATTTTGAATTTAGGAAATGTAAGTGAAGATATTTTAAGAGATGGAAGACGCTTTTATGAAAATGGAATGCCTACACCTACTATACCAGCAAGTATAGATAGTTCCACTTGGGGAAGAGTACCTACGAATCCAATACAGGTAACCAATGCATTTAGTAATAATCCAGAAGATAGAAAATTCCAAGATGTTGGATTAGATGGATTAACAGATAGCTTAGAAATAAAACAAAGAGCAGATGTTATTGCAAAGTATAATTTAAGTACAGCTACAGAGATAGGGAAACAATTTTTTGCCGATCCTAGTTCAGATAACTATGTGTGGTATAGAGATGCCAAATATGATGCCAATAAAGCAGATATACTAGGTAGGTATAAATATTTTAATAACCCACAAGGGAATTCTTCCTTAGCAGGTACAAGTGAATTTAGTAGCGCAGCTACTTTGCTTCCTGATAATGAAGATTTAAACAGGGACAATACCTTAAATGAATCAGAAGCTTATTTTGAATATGAAATTCCACTTGATAAAGGGCGCATTGGTGCAGCTAGATATGTGACAGATACAAAACAAGTAAATGTAACACTTGCCGATGGTACACCGAGTTCAGAGAATTGGTATTTATTTAGAGTACCTATTAAATCTTATTCAAACAGAGTAGGTGGTATTAGAGATTTTAAGTCAATTCGTTTTTTAAGAATGTATTTAACGGGTTTTGAAGATTCTATTACACTTCGTTTTGCTAAATTAGATTTAGTGCGTAATCAGTGGAGACAATATACCAATGTAGTTGACTATAGTGAACAGTACAGTCCTTTAACAGATATTACTGGATTGAATACTTTAGCGGTAAGTTTGGAAGAGAATAGTTCCAGGGTACCGGTGAACTATATTATTCCTCCAGGTATAGAGCGTGTTCAATTGTTAAGTAATAACGGAGTGAACTTACTTCAAAATGAGCAAGCGCTTTCCATGCAGTTTAAAGGTTTAAAGCCAGCAGGCAGGGCAGGTGCTTCTCCAAGAGGGGTGTTTAAAAACATGAATGTCGATATTAGACGCTATGGAAGACTCTCTATGTTTTTACATGCGGAGAATATGCTGAACAGTGCCACGAAAATAAACGATGGGGATTTAACAGCCGTTATTCGTATTGGTCAAGATTTTCAAAATAATTTTTATGAAATACGCATACCTCTTCGTGTCACCAAGGGTGAATTAAATGGGAAGGTAGTGGCCGATTCGGTATGGCCAGCAGATAACGAATTGAATTTAATTTTAAGCGATTTGATAGCTCTTAAAATTGAAAGAGATAATAGTTCAGTATTAGGCGCAGGTTCCTTGTATGGAAAAGATTTTGGAAGACAACATTATTCTGTAAAGGGTACGCCTAATTTAGGAGAGATAAGAGGCATATTAATTGCGATTGAAAATACAAAGTCGAGCAGTGCAGTAGATGCAGAAATATGGATCAATGAATTAAGATTATCGGAGTTGGATGAGAGAGGCGCTTGGGCTGCATTGGGTAGAATGGATTTAATATTAGCCGATTTAGGAACCGTTTCGGTTTCTGTAAATAAGCGAACAGCTGGATTTGGAACTGTAGAGCAAAAAATGAATGAGCGATCTAAAACTGGACTTACACAATTTGATATAGCAACCAATATAGATGCAGGAAAACTATTACCTAAGCAAGTTAAAATTGCACTACCAGTATTTGCAAGTATTAATAGAACAACAGAAAATCCAATGTTTGACCCATTTGATAAAGATGTACTTTATACCGATAAAGTAAAAAATACAAAGGATGTATTTAAAAGAGATTCTATTATAGCAGCCTCTGTTGATCAAACAACTATTAAGACCATTAATTTTACAAATGTCCGTGTGCTGCCGGGTAAAAGGTCGCATATGCTAAGCATTAGTAATTTTGATTTTAGTTATTCTTATTCTCAACTGGAACAAACAAGCCCACTTATTGAATTAAATCAATTGACTAAACAAAGAGGGGCTATTGGTTATACCTTTAATAATAGTGTAAGAAGTATTGAGCCTTTCAAAAAAGTCTTAAGAAATAGTACACCTTGGTTTGCATGGCTTCGCGATATAAACTTTACGCCAGCGCCTAGTTTAATTAGTTATAGAACTGCATTAGATAGACAGTATGGAGAGTTCACCCCAAGAATTGTGGGCTCTGACGGCTCTATTGATAAAGCAGAAACTACTTTTGATAAATATTTTACCATGAATCGCATATTCAATATGCGTTGGCCATTATCAAGGTCGTTAAACTTAGATGCAACGGTCAATGTGAATTCAAGAATTGACGAACCGAATGGAAAAATAGATACACAAGAGAAAAAAGATTCTTTAACAAGAATGTTGCTAAGGGCTGGAAGAAATACTTTGTATAATCAAAGAGTTTCTATGCGTTATGATATTCCTACTTCTAAATTTCCTTTGACCGATTGGATATTATCTAGTTATAATGTGTCTACTAATTATAATTGGATAGGGGCAAGCAGGCTTGCAGAAGATTTAGGCAATACTATTGAAAACAATTTCTCGCAACAACTCAATGCACAGCTTAATTTTCTAGGTTTTTATAGAAAATCAAAATATCTAAGCGCATTATTATCTGAAGGAAGGTCCTCTGGAGCTGGGCCTGAGACCAACCCACTATCTTCTAGAATATTAATGACCAAAGAAGAAGCTATAGCGGGTGCAACGGGTAAGCAGCGAGACTCTTTATTGAAAAAATGGAAAGAAGCAAGAAGACAAGAGCGCATAGCACAAAGAGTATTGAAAGCGAATGAAGTTGTGAATGTGCCTGAAGCTTTAAAACCTATTGCCAAATTTTTAACCATGTTGCAATCAGCCAATTTCGATTATGCTGAAAACTTTAATAGTAGGCTACCTGGTTATTTAAGTGGTGTACAATATTTAAATAATGATTTTAGTGGACTCGCACCTGGACTTGATTATACTTTTGGTAGACAGCCCGATAGTGCTTGGTTAAATAAACAAGAAAAGGATAACAAATTTACTAGAAGTCCTCTATTTAATATGATATTCAGACAGGGCTTTGAACAAAGAATTACAGGAAGACTAATGTTAGAGCCTGTTAAAACTTTAATTATAGATGTAAACTTTAATAAAACTTTTACCAAGGAGTATACAGAATTATTTAAGGATACCAATAGTTATCTAGATGTATTGAATCCTAGATATGATAATAAAGTACATGCCAATCCGCTTTCAGCGGGAGGGTTTAATATTAGTTATATCGCCTTAAATACTTTTTTTGATGTACATGATCCCAATATTATTTCCTCGCAGTTTAAAGCCTTTGAAAGCTATAGAACAGATATATCTAAGCGTGTAGCTGCTAATAATGCTTATTGGAGCGATCCTGCTATTGGTAAAAATGCGATAACTAAAGAAGGTTATGCAGTAGGTTATGGAAAATATGCACAAGATGTTTTAATTCCAGCTTTTATTGCAGCCTATACAGGACAGGATCCTAAAAAAGTAAGTTTATTGAATCAGAACAATTCAAGTATTCGTTCTAATCCATTTAGTGGTATGTTGCCAAAACCTAACTGGACAATTATATTCAATGGATTGTCTAAGCTTCCAGTACTATCTGAATTATTTACCAATATTTCTTTAACACATGGTTACAATAGTAATTTATCCATGAATAGTTTTACAAGTTCCTTATTGTACACCGATATTTATAGAAGAGGTGCGCCTTCATTTAAAGATACCATTAGTGGTAACTATGTTCCATATTTCTTAGTACCCAATATTACCATTAGCGAAAGAATGGAACCATTACTAGGATTAAATTTAACCACTGTTACACAATGGTCGCTTCGTTTTGAATATAAGAAGAGCAGAATATTATCATTAAGCTTAGTAGACTATCAATTAAGTGAAAACAATAGTACGGAGTGGGTATTTGGAACTGCCTTTCGTAAAAAAGGAGTGAAGCTTCCATTCACAATACCTGGCTTAGAAAATAATAAATTAAGCAATGACTTAACATTCCGTCTAGACCTCTCTACCCGTGATATGTTTAATAGTAATAGTAGGCTAGACCAAGCCAATGCCTACGGAACAGGTGGCCAAAGAGAAGTAACCATACAACCTTCTATAGATTATGTTTTAAATACAAGAATTAATTTGAAATTCTTCTACGATAGAAGAAAGGCCACCCCTTATATATCTTCATCACCTCCCATTACCAATACAAGGGCAGGAGTGAATATAAGAATTGCGTTGTAGTGTAATAATTCAAACTATTCTTATTCTAATTCTTATAGTGTAAAGTAATTTTAAAAAAGTATACTTACACTTTTTTAAAGGCCCACTTAAACATTATTTTCCAAGTTACTTTTTTACCATAAAGTAATATACCTGTTCGGTAAATACGACCACTTAACCAAGTGGTAAATATAAATCCACCCACAAGGCATAACATACTTAGGGCCAATTCCCAGTAACTTACAGCACTTGGAACACCATAGGCAACACGTGCCATCATTACCATTGGAGAACTAAAGGGGATAATGCTTGCCCAAAATGCAATAGGGGTATTGGGGTTTTGGGTAACCATATTTGTAATTATGTAAGAAAAAATTAGTGGCATGGTAATAGGGAACATTAAACTTTGCGCATCTTGAGGATCTTCGTTAACGGTACTACCCACTGCTGCAAATAAAGCTGCATAAAATAAATAACCTCCTATAAAATAAAATATAAAGCAGCCAATTATTAAAGGCCAGTTAGCCGTTGAGATAGTATGTTGAAAACTGTAAATTTTTTGTGCCGATTCACTTGCTTGCATCATACCACCTGCCATTTGTCCATTATTTTGTTGTAAAGTTTGTACCTGATGTTGTACATCGGCAGGTAAGAAGCCTGTGGCAGCACTGGTTAAACTTATAATTAAAACAATCCATAATAAAAACTGAGTTAAGCCCACTGCGCCAATACCAATAATTTTACCCATCATTAATTCAAAAGGCTTCACACTACTAATAATTACTTCTGCAATACGGTTGGTTTTTTCTTCCATCACTCCACGCATGACCATGGCACCATAAATAAACATGGTCATATAAATAAGTAAACCACTCGCATAGCCAATACCCATGGCTAGGCCTGCATTGCTTTCTTTGCTAGAACTTCCTTTGTCCTCGTAGGCTTTTAATTCTGCTACTTGTGAGGCTTTATGAATAGAATCTAAAATATTTTGTTGAATACCGGCATCTTGTAACATTTGATCTTCAATGGCGCTATTAATTCTATTACTAATACTTTCTTGTAACATTAAGCCCATCGATTTTTTAGATCTTAAAATATAATCGGACTTAGTACCTTTTTCAAATTGAGGTAAAATTAAAATATCGGTATAACCTTTTTCAACATAGTTAGAGGTATCTACTTTTTCAGGAAAACTAAAACTAATTTGATTGGTATTTTTCAATGAATTTTTAATAAACCCATTTGGGTCTATCACCGCTATCTTTCTATATTCCACCCCTGTAATAGAAAAGTAAGCGGAAGCGGCAATTAAGCCCACAATTAACAAGGGCGTTAAAAAAGTAAGGATTAAAAAACGTTTATTTTTTACCCTGCTACTGTATTCTCTTTGTATGATTAACCAAGTCTTATTCATTGTAATTTTTTTAAATATTTTGAAAGGCACGAGCACCTGCATGCGTTCCTTCTACTAATTTGATAAATATTTCATTTAAAGAAGGTAGTACTTCATTAAAACCTATTAATTCAATTTGCTGCTCAATAATATATTGAAGTACATTATTGACAGAATGACCTTCATTAATTTTAATTAAGTACTTAGAGCCAGTTTCATTTATAATGGTGAAAATGCTATTACTCGTTAAACTAGATCCTGCTTTAATTTCTATAGAGAAATTATTTTCTTTAAACTGTTGCTTAATACTTGCCACTGAGCCATCTAATATTTTCTTACCCAAATTTACTAGCACAATATGGTCGCAAATTTCTTCCACTTGTTCCATACGGTGTGTACTAAATATAATGGTAGAACCTTTTTTAGCTAATGCATAAATTTCATCTTTAATTAAATTGGCATTTAATGGGTCAAGTCCACTAAAAGGTTCGTCTAAAATAATTAATTTGGGTTCGTGTAAAACGGTAATTACAAATTGTAATTTCTGACTCATTCCCTTACTTAAATCTTCTACCTTTTTATTCCACCAGCTCTCCATCTCAAATTTCTTAAACCAGTATTTTATTTTTTCAGTAGCCTCCTCCTTAGACATTCCTTTTAACTGCGCTAGATATAATGCTTGTTCTCCAATTTTCATTTTCTTATACATACCTCTTTCTTCAGGCATGTATCCAATTTTTTCAATATCCACCATTGGATTAAAAGTTGCACCGTCTAATAATATATTACCACTGTCCGGATAAAATATACCTGTTATCATGCGCAGTAAAGTGGTTTTACCTGCGCCATTAGGGCCAAGCAATCCAAAAATACTTCCACGCTCTATGTCGAAACTAATATCGTCTACTGCTTTTTGAGTAGCATAATATTTTTTCAAATTTTGTAAACTTAAAAGGGCATCCATAGTAAGAAATTTATAGTTCAAATATAAAACCATTTTGACACATCTAATTTTAATTTAGGGAAGAACGGAAAATTTGACTTTTTACTATGAAAATTAACGTGAAGACTGGGCGAAGTTTTGAGTATCTTCGCAGTAAACTAAGCATATATGTCTAATAAGAAAACACTTTACATTTCTCTTGCATTTATTTTAGCATTAGGCCTTAGTAGTTGGGGTTTTTTAGTGCACCGCACTATTCATCAAATTGCCATTTATAGTTTGCCTGAACCCTTGCAATCTTTTATGCATAAAGAAATGAATTATTTAGTTTCTAATGCTACAAGACCAGACATTAGAAGAAACACCGATAAAACAGAAGCCACTAAACATTTTATTGACTTAGAAGCCTATGGCCCAAATGCTGCCAATAATATGCCACTTGATTGGGCGACTGCGGTAAAAAAATACAACGAAGATACCTTGCTTAAATATGGTTATGTGCCTTATGTAATTATGTATCAATTAGAAAAATTAACTGATGCTTTTCGTTCTAAAAACAAAGACAGCATTTTATTTTATGCTGCCGATTTAGGACATTATATTGGAGATGCACATGTGCCATTACATACTTCTATTAATTATGATGGTCAACTAAGTGGACAAAAAGGTTTGCATAGTTTATGGGAGTCCTTCGTGCCTGAATTAAGAATAGACCAATACCAATTATATAATGCACATAAAGCTACTTATATTAAGAACCCTAGCGAGGCTATTTGGATAGATATAAGAAAGGCAGCTGCATTAGTGCCTGAATTATTAGCCATAGAAAAAGAAGTTTCTATTCAGTTTAAACCTGAAACTAAATATAAAACGCAAATGCGTTATGACCGTGAAACAAAAGTATATACCAAAGAATTTGCTGAAGCCTATGCGAATGGACTTGGGCCTACGGTGAATATGCAATTAATTGCTTCTGCGAATATGATTGCCGATTTTTGGTACACCGCTTGGGTGAATGCAGGTAAGCCTATAATTACAACGCGTGAGATATCTCCTAATCTTTCAGCTGAATTAAAATCATTTAAAATGAATCATTTAATTCAAGACGATTTATTATTAAGTAAGAAAGAAAAGCCAGAGAATTAGTATTACTAAAATTATACTATAGAAGCAATTTGCTGAGCTAGCTTTTGTCCATCCATCGCAGCACTTACAATACCACCTGCATAGCCTGCGCCTTCCGCACAAGGATAAAGGTTTTTAATTTGTGGATGATGCATGGCATCGGCATCTCTTGGAATACGCACGGGTGAAGAGGTTCTGCTTTCTGTGGCCACCACAATGGCATCGTTGGTATAATAACCTTTCATCTTTTTTCCAAAGGCTTTAAAACCTTCTTGTAAAGTACGGTGCACAAATGGAGGAAGTACTTCATTCAATGGCGCCGATTGTAATCCTGGTAAATAACTGGCATCAGGTAAATCTGCCGATATTTTATTAGAACAAAAATCAATTAGTCTTGCAGCAGGGGCTACTTGTAATCCGCCTCCTAATTTAAAAGCTGCTTGTTCCACTTCTTTTTGAAAGGCTAATAATAATAAGGGATGGTTATCGGGTAATTCAGTTTTATTTTTCTTTAAAAAATGGGCAGCAGCAGGCACATCTACCTGAACCACCATACCACTATTAGCATAAGGGTTATCTCTTTTACTAGGGCTCCATCCATTCACTACAATTTCTCCAGGGGCAGTAGCGGCGGGTGCAATAATACCACCTGGACACATACAAAAACTAAATACCCCTCTTTCACTTACTTGTTCCACTAAACTATAAGAAGCTGGAGGCAGGTTAGGGTCCCTGGTTAAACAATGGTATTGAATAGAATCAATAATAGCTTGAGGATGTTCCACTCTTACGCCTAAAGCAAAAGGCTTGGCTTCAATGCTAATTTTTTTTTCAAATAATAAAGTAAATATATCTCGTGCAGAATGTCCCGTAGCTAAAATATAGGCAGCAGCTTTCAAGTGGTCTCCATCGGCCGTAATAATTTCTTGAATGCACTCTTTTTCAATAACAAAGTCCACTAATTTTTTTTCAAATAAAACTTTACCACCACTTGCTTCAATTTGCTCACGCATGGCAGTAATAATATGTGGTAGTTTATTCGTACCAATATGCGGATGCGCTTCGTATAAAATATTTTCATCGGCACCGAACTGGTAAAACAGTCTTAAAATTTTATCAATGCTTCCTCTTTTATTACTTCTCGTATATAATTTACCATCGCTGTAAGTACCTGCGCCTCCTTCACCAAAACAATAATTACTCTCAGGGTTTACTATTCCTTCTTTATTTAAACTAGCTAAATCTCTTCTTCTTGCTCTAACATCTTTACCTCTCTCTATTATAATGGGTCTTAGTCCTAGTTGAATACATTCAAGGGCTGCAAATAAGCCTGCAGGTCCTGCACCAATAATAATAACCTCTTTGGCATTGGAAGGGAGGGTGGGGAAGAGCAAGGGTTCAATAAAGCGTTGGGAAATTGGTTCCTTTATAAAAGTAATTAGGGTTAGGTTCACCCAAATTTGTTGCCTACTTCTGGCATCTACCGATTTTTTAAGAATTTGATAGCCTGAAATGGAGCTTTCAGCCTCTGCTGTAATTTTAGAAATGGCCTTTACAATACTAGGGCCATGGGCTGCTTCGGAAGGAGTAAGACGAACTTGTATTTTGGTTTGCATGGGTTAGGTTTTTATCCTAAAAAAATGCTCAATAAATTATAGTAGCATAAACGCGTGCTTAGTCTACTATAATGGTATAAAAATGCTATTAAAATGGCAAATCATCGCCAGACTCGTTGGCTGGTATGTCAAAGTAAGTGCTGGTTTCAGTAGGGGCTGTACTGCCTCCTAAAGCCACTGCTTCCATACGCCAAGCGTCTAAATTGGTGATATAATTGTCCTTGCCATCTTTATTCCACTTAGACCCCTTTATATTAAAGAGTACTTTTACGGTGTCTCCTAAGTTAAAGCGGTCAGGCATAGTGGTGCGGTCCTGAACACATTGAAATTTAACGTAATTTGTTATTGTTTTACCATTGATATCGTCGGTTTTTTCAATCACAAATTCCCTTGTTTTAAAGGTCTCTTTTCTCTGAATGATTTCGTATTTAGCAAGTAATTTGCCGGTTAATTCGTAACTCATATTTATAATTATATAGGTAAAGGTAGTATTTAAAGGCCAAAACTAAATAGTAGCCTTTAAATGCAAATAAGTATTAGTTTTTTAAGAAAAAAAAATACTTAAAAAATAAGTGGATAACTATCGATATTTAAGAAAAAGGCTCTATCTTGAACGCCTGATTAGGTGGAAAGAAACACGGGGTTTGTAGGGTTTTGGGGACATGTAAAAAAAATCAAATAAAAAAGTTTTTTTTTCAACAATAAGTCGTCATATTCGCAGTCCGGTTAACAATTCCTTAATCTTGGGTTGAAGATCAAAACGTACCTTTTTTTAATTATACAAAGAGCAAGAAAGTAAGATGGCTAAGAGCGCTGATTTAATTTGGAGTAACTGCTTAAAAATTATTAAGGATATTGTCGAATGGCAACATTTTAAAACATGGTTCGAGCCCATTCAACCGGTTGATTTAAAAGACAACGTTTTACTGATTCAAGTTCCCAGCCAATTTTTCTACGAGTACATCGAGGAGCACTATGTTAACTTATTAGCTAAGACTTTAAAACGTGAACTTGGCAAAGAAGCTAGACTTGAGTATCGTATCATGGTCGATAGCGGAAACAACAAGAAAGGTTCAATGGATGTTCCAGCTAGCGGTATGAAAACTTACAATAACAACGAGATGAACTTCCCGTTGGTGATTGACAACCCTGTGAAAAATCCGTTTGTGATTCCTGGGTTGAAGAAAATGCAAATTGACCCTCAATTAAACCATAATTATACATTTGAATCCTTTATAGAAGGGGATTGCAATAGGGTAGCGCGCCGAGCTGGTAAAACAGTGGCTGAAAAGCCTGGAGCTAATTCCTTTAATCCTTTGGTTATTTATGGAGGAGTAGGTTTAGGTAAAACACATTTAGCCCAAGCTATTGGAAATGACGTAAAACGCATTCACCCGAATAAGGTGGTTTTATATGTGAGTTCTGAAAAGTTCATTAATCAGTTCCAAGATCATAGTCGCAATAATGCTATTAATGACTTTATTCATTTTTATCAATTAATAGATGTCTTAATTATAGATGATGTTCAGTTCTTCAACAGAGCTGAAAAATCTCAAGATGCTTTTTTTGCCATCTTCAACCATTTACACCAAAGCGGTAAACAATTGGTTTTAACTTCTGATAAAGCCCCTAAGGATTTAGAAGGTTTACAAGAACGTTTATTAAGTCGTTTCCGTTGGGGATTAAGTGCCGATATTCAAGTACCAGATTACGATACGCGTATTGAAATTTTGGAAAAGAAAATGAAGGCCGATGGTTTAGACATGCCAAAAGAAGTGGTGAAGTATGTGGCCTACAACATTAACACGAATGTGAGAGAATTAGAAGGTGCTTTGATATCCTTATTAGCACAGTCTTCTTTGAATAAAAAAGAAATTGATGTTGAATTAGCGAAGAAAGTATTACGCAACTTTGTGAAAACAAGTAGTAAAGAAATTACTATCGACGCTATACAAAAAATGGTTTGTGAATTCTTCGAAGTGCCTTATGATAAATTGTTACAAAAAACACGTAAGCGTGAAATTGTACAAGCGCGTCAAATTACCATGTACTTAGCAAAGGCATTCACAAAGAATTCTTTGAAAACAATTGGAGAGCATTTTGGAGGACGAGATCATACAACGGTTATACATTCTTGCCAAACGGTGAAGGACTTAATGGATACCGACTCTATGTTCAGAGAGAACGTAATGGAACTTACTCAAAAAGTGCAGTTAGCGGCTATGTAATAAGCCCTTTTACCACTACAAATTATTAAATAACTATATTCTGGTCCGGAACGAACTTTATTTGAGTTTATTCCGGACTTTTTTTAGGTATTTAAGGCCAAGCTGCTTATTTTTGCAGCCCTCGAAAGAGGTTTTGGAGGAGAGGTGGATGAGTGGCTGAAATCAGTAGTTTGCTAAACTGCCGTACGGGTTAAACTGTACCAAGGGTTCGAATCCCTTCCTCTCCGCTCTCATTTAGTTCTTGGTTTAGATATAAAGTAGTAGAATACACCGGAAACAATATTTACTAGGCAACTAGTAATAGGAACGGGAAGTAGCGCAGTCCGGTAGCGTACCTGGTTTGGGACCAGGTGGTCGCAGGTTCGAATCCTGTCTTCCCGACCAAAAAAGAAAACATAAGCCTCAACGAAAGTTGGGGCTTTGTTATTTAACGAATGAACAAATCAAGTTTACTTGAATTTGTGAATGAGTTAAATAAAATAAAGGCCACGAAGTGGACTTTTGTTGTATATTTTTAGCTAATCAAGCTCGCTTGAATTTGTGAGCGCATTGAAATAAGAATTAGCCTAATGAATGAATTTCATTAGGCTTATGTTTTCATGCTTTTGCTCTGAGGGTTAACAGAATGCCGGAGCGAAGTGACGGCTATCCTATATTTTAAAAAAGGTAGTGGGTTATTTAAAATTCAATATCGCCCACTTCAACAAACTATTATTCTCTTTAGGCAGGTCCAATTTCTTTTTAATATTATACCTATGGTTACGAATGGTTTTTTCAGAAACAAATAGTATTTCAGCAATTTCTTTGCTCTTTTTTTGTTGAGCAATTAAATTTAGTATTCTACTTTCAGTTGCTGTTAAATTTTTATTCATAGTTTATTCTACTTGTTTGGTAGTATAAACTTATCACATATAATATCATTTTTGCTTAAAGTATTTTAAGAAATACGAATATGAATAGAAAATTTGTAAAATTTTATGATTTTTTACTAAATCTAATTAAACTAGTTTAATAAAATAGATAGAAAAAATAAATTGCTTAAACTATTTTAAGATAGGTTTTAATACTTCAAACTTACCATCGATAGTTTTCGAGTCGTAGTTTAAGCCTAGTATATACGCGACCAATGGATAAATATTTACATTTTCAAAGCCATCAATAGTAATTCCTTTTTTAAAGGCAGGGCCCCAAGCTATAAAGCTGGCGCGCATTTCAGGCATATGGTTATCAAAGCCATGTTTACCTAAAGTGGGTTTACGGGTAGATAAATTAAATACTTTAGGAAAATGGGGAACAACAATTAAATCACCTAATCTGTTAAATTTATCATCTGCTTTTTTATAGTGCCAGTAGGCTGGAGTCTCATCTAAAGTATACACAGTCACACTTGTATCATTTTTAAGTGCATTATAAGTAGGTTCTATTTTAGATTTATCCTTGGCATATAAATGTAATTGTGTATCACCCCAAGGCACTGTAAAATAAGCGGTATCAATGCTTGAAGGCAGTGGTTTGGTATTAACATTATCTACTTTGGCCATTCCATGGTCTGAAACAAAAATATAATTAATAGGAAGGTGTAAACTTGCTAGAGATTCTTGCAAGGCATTAATACTACTATCTACAAATTGCACCGACTTTTTTACGCGTATATCGTCTGGTCCGTAAGTATGTGCATCGTGGTCAACATCCGGGAAATAAAAGGTTATTAAATGAGGACGTTTATCTTCAGGAAGGCTTAGCCAATCTTTCACTGCTTTTATACGTGTGGCAATATCAATTTTCTCATTATAGATATAATGGTAGGTAGGTTTAATGCCTTGAATATCGGCCTCTGATGCTACCCAGTAAAAACTAGCACTTATCATTTTTTGCTGCTCTGCTAAAACCCATAAAGGAGTTCCTCCATACCATTTTCCTTCCGCCACCATTTTCTTATTGCCCATACTATAAAAAGCGCCAGTGGGAATATCGATATAACCATTATCTACAAGTCCATGATGAGAAGGATATAGTCCAGTTACAATACTATAGTGGTTAGGAAAAGTTACAGAAGGATAAGAAGGTATCATATATTTACCTCGCACTCCATTAGTAGAGAGTGCTTGTAATTTATTGGCTTCGTACTTTTCAGTAAAATCGGCTCTAAAACCATCTGCAGAAATTAAAATAACATAGGGCTTATTCATTTGTTCTGGACTATTCTTTCTACCTATTATAATTTGTTGATCTGTGATGCTACTATTAACTACTGACACATTTGTATGTGCATTATGTGAAGTATCCTGTGCAATTACATTAAAAAATGCAAATAAGTTAACTACCAATAAAAAACGTTTTAACATAATGATAAATTTAAATGTGCAAATTCACCATTTGCTAAAATGGTTTTTTATTTAATTGTTGTCTTATAAAAATACTAATAGGTAAAGTAAGTAAGGCTACTAAAATTCCTCCGGCAAGGTCTAAGGGAAAATGTTGAGCTAAATAAATACGCGAATAACTACAAACAAGGGCATAGAGTAAGCCAAAGGTTATAGCGTATTTATTTGGAAATAAATAAGTGGTCAATAAAAATAAAGTAAAAGCAGTGGCGGTATGACCGGATGGAAAACTATTGAAAGTATGAATTTCAACACCGGCTACGGTATGAATTTGAGTTACGTCTAATCCGCTTGCGATAGGGCGCATGGCTGTAATAAAAATATAGTTTTTAGCGAATTGTGTAAGTAATGTTGATATCAAAAAGTTCATCAATATAAACGTAATATCCTTCTTATACAGAACTACTATTACTATAAAATAGGGTATCCAAATCCAACCTTCCGCCAAATAGCTGCTATATTCAAAAACCTTATCTGCTATTAGGCCTAAGTTTGTATTTAAATAAAGAAAGGCCTCATTCTTGCCCCAAAGCATACTCATTGAAAACAAACTGGCAGCAAGGCTAATGCTTAAAAGAACAGCGATTATAAAGTGTTTTTTTTGCAAGAATCTGGTTTTTGCAAATTTACTAAATGTTTATTCTTTGTTCTAAACAAATTATTTAAAAGGTTGTTATAACTTTAATCCCTTAGATGAGCCAAATTAAAGAATATATAACCATAGTCGGTGCTCGAGAGCACAACCTCAAAAATTTTGATATTACCATTCCTAAAAACCAGTTAGTGGTGTTTACGGGGGTGAGCGGAAGTGGTAAGTCCTCCTTGGCTTTTGATACCCTTTATAATGAAGGCCAGCGACGCTATATGGAAAGCTTTAGTGCTTATGCTAGGCAGTTTATGGGGGAGATGGAGCGCCCTGATGTAGATCAAATTACAGGTCTTTCCCCAGTGATTGCCATTGAGCAAAAAACTACCAATAAAAACCCTAGGTCTACAGTGGGTACCGTTACCGAATTATATGATTTTTTAAGATTATTATATGCGCGCATAGGTAAGGCCTATAGTTATAATACTGGCAAACCCATGGTGAAATTTTCTGAAGCAGAAATTATTCAAAATATTTTCACTCAGTTTAAGGATAAAAAAATTAATTTATTAGCACCCGTGGTGCGTGGCAGAAAAGGACATTATAGAGAGTTGTTTGAAGAAATTAGAAAGAAAGGTTTTGTGAAAGCAAGAGTAGATGGAGAGATTATTGAACTTAGACCTAAATACCAAGTAGATCGTTATAAAATTCATGATATTGAAATTGTAATAGATCGAATCCCTGTAACGGATGCGATGAAAATAAGATTAGGGGAAAGTGTTGCTCAGTGTTTAAAAATGGGTAAGGACTTGCTTTTTGTTTTAGAAGAAGGTAAAACCAAATTGGTTCAATACTCTAAGCAATTAATGTGTGAAACCACGGGTTTAAGTTATGAAGAGCCTTCACCTAATAGTTTTTCATTTAACTCGCCTTATGGAGCCTGTCCTAATTGTAAAGGTTTAGGTAATGTGTATGCTATTGATATGAGTTTGCTTTTGCAAGATCACTCTTTAAGTATTAATGAAGGGGCAATTCATCCTTTAGGTGAAGCAAGAGAGGCTAGTGTATTTAATCAAATAAAATTATTTGCCAGAAAACATAAAATTAATTTAGATAAAGCGCTTAAAGATTTATCTAAAGAGCATTTGAATTTAATTTTATTTGGAGATAAAAATATTTCTTCCACTTTGGACATGGATTTAAACGATGAGAACATTCCTAATGAATATACCGGTAGTTATGAAGGTATTGTGCCCATGATGAAAAGATGGTTTACTTCTTCTCAAAGTACTGACCATTTAAAAGCATGGGTAGAAAGTTATATGGAATTGAACACCTGTCCCACTTGTGAGGGCGCTAGGTTGAGAAAAGAAAGTTTATGGTTTAAAGTGAATGATAAAAATATTGCTGCTTTAAATGATATGCACTTAGATGCCTTGCAGGATTGGTTTAAAAAAATACCTGCTAAGCTTGATAAAAAGGATACTCAAATTGCAAGTGCAATTTTAAAAGAAATTGATGACCGTATTTCATTTTTAATGAATGTGGGTTTATCTTATTTGTCTTTAAGTAGGCCTTCAAAATCTCTTAGTGGGGGCGAGTCACAAAGAATTCGTTTAGCTACCCAAATTGGCTCACAACTACAAGGCATTACTTATATATTAGACGAGCCTTCTATTGGATTGCATCAACGCGATAACCAAAGATTAATTACCGCGCTTAAACAATTACGCGATATTGGCAACACTGTTTTAGTGGTGGAGCATGATAAAGATATTATGATGGCTGCCGATTATTTAGTAGATATTGGTCCTAAAGCTGGTATTCATGGAGGGCATATAGTCGCACAAGGCACGCCAAAAGAAATTATTAAATTAAAATCTGATACCTCATTATTTTTAGCAGGTAAAAAGAAAATTGAAATACCCACTGAAAGAAGAAAGGGCAACGGCTTATATATTCAAATTAAAGGAGCTACTGGTAATACATTACAAAAAGTAAACTGCAGTTTCCCTTTAGGTACTTTTACGGTAGTGACTGGTGTGAGCGGAAGTGGAAAGTCTACTTTAATTAATGAAACTTTATATCCTATTCTTTCTCAGTTTTGTTATAATAGTAAAACCAAACCAATGCCATTTGTAAAAGTGGAAGGCATTGAGCAAATAGACAAAGTAATAGAGATAGATCAGTCTCCAATAGGAAGAACACCTCGTAGCAACCCTGCTACTTATTGCGGTTTCTTTACAGATATCAGAACATTATTTGCTTCTGTTCCCGAGGCAAAAATTAGAGGTTATCAGGCAGGTCGTTTTTCTTTTAATGTAAAAAGTGGCCGTTGCGAGGTATGCGAGGGGGGTGGAATGCGTGTAATTGAAATGAATTTTTTACCTGATGTATATGTGCATTGTGAAAAATGTGGAGGAAAGAGATATAATAGAGAAACTTTAGAAATTAGATATAAAGGAAAATCAATTAGTGATGTATTAAACATGACAGTAGAAGAAGCATGTGATTTTTTCCAAGCAGTACCTTTTATTTATAGAAAACTAAAAGTACTACTAGAAGTAGGACTGGGTTATATTACTTTAGGACAGTCCGCTGTGACATTAAGTGGGGGAGAAGCACAACGTGTTAAATTAGCCACCGAGCTTGGTAAAAAAGATACTGGAAAAACATTTTATATTTTAGATGAACCTACTACTGGTTTACATTTTCAAGATATTCAATTATTAATTGGTGTACTAAACCGATTAGTAGACAGAGGCAATACCGTTTTAGTCATTGAGCACAATATGGACGTGATAAAAGTAGCAGATCATATAATTGACCTAGGTCCAGAAGGCGGAAGCGGTGGCGGACTTATTCAATTTACAGGCACACCAGAGGAGATGATTAAAAAATCAAAAACACATACGGCTAAATTTTTAGCACTGGAGATGAAGTAGGCTACTATTTTTCTGCACGAATCATAGGAATATGATCTATCTCGTCTTCTAGATATATATCACCAGATTGTTCAAAACCTTGTTCATTGTAAAATTTCTTTAAATATAATTGTGCCCCAATTTTTATAGGACCTTTTCCAAATAATCTTTCACATTCTTGAATAGAGTATTGCATTAAGGCCTTACCAATACCTATACCTCTATGCCTGGGGGATCCCACCACACGGCCAATACTTTGGTAACCATCGTACATAATATTTTTATCGAATAATCGGGTTGTGGCTACGACTTCATCGTTTATAAAACCAATAGTATGATATGCTTTTTGGTCGTTATTGTCCATGTCTAAAAAAATACAATTCTGTTCTACTACAAAAACCTCACTTCTTAATCTTAATAAGGCATACAGTTCAGTTGCATTTAGCTCGGTAAATGTTTTAGTAACCCATCTTAGATTGGTATTAGTACTCATGGATCAAAAATAGGAATAAAATAATTAAGATAAATTATTTAAGATATAATAAATGATCACTAATTAAATATAAATAACCACTTAATAACCATACTTGCCTTTCCAACGCTCTTGTAAAAACTTTCTTATTTCTTGTTCGCGTGTATTTTGCTGCGGTTGATACAAGGCGGTATTTGCAATTGTATCTGGCAGGTATTCTTGCTCTATGAAATTATTTTCACCTTTATGAGAATACTGATAGTTTTTACCATAGGATAAATCCTTCATCAATTTAGTAGGCGCATTGCGTAAATGAAGTGGCACAGGTAAATTACCTGTTTTGTCTACTAGTGCAAGACCATTACTAATGGCTTCATAGGAGGCATTGCTTTTAGGAGAACTAGCTAAATATATAGCACATTGAGATAAAATTATTCTACTTTCTGGGTAACCAATTTTAGTCACTGCATCAAAACAAGCATTGGCTAATAAAAATGCATTTGGGTTGGCATTGCCAATATCTTCACTTGAGAAAATTAGCATTCTTCTTGCTATAAACTTTACATCTTCTCCTCCTGCAATCATTCTTGATAACCAATACACCGCGCCATTGGGGTCGGAGCCACGCATACTTTTTATAAAGGCTGAAATAATATCATAATGCTGTTCTCCATTTTTATCATAGAGGGCAATATTAGTTTGCGCTACTTCCATGACCCATTCATTCGTTAAAACTAAGGGGCTGCCACTTTTTTCTATATCAATTAAAGCTTCAACAGAAAGCTCTAATAGGTTTAATAATTTTCTGCCATCACCACCTGATAATTGAAACAAGGCTTCTGTTTCTTTGATTTGAATATTTTGCCCTTTAAAGAGTTCATCTTTTTCAATTGCTTGATTAATTAATTGCAGTAATGCTTTTTCATCTAAGGCTTTTAAAATAAAAACTTGGCATCTGCTTAGCAGGGCACTATTAACTTCAAAACTGGGGTTTTCTGTAGTGGCTCCAATTAAAGTAATAATACCTTTTTCAACGGCACCTAAAAGTGCATCCTGTTGCCCTTTATTAAAGCGGTGAATTTCATCTATAAATAAAATTGCACCGGGTTTTGCCTTTGCTTCTTCAATCACTTCTCTTAACTCTTTCACTCCACTACTAATTGCACTTAATTGGTAATAGGCGCTATCAAAGGTGGTGGCAATAATATTAGCAAGGGTGGTTTTACCAACGCCAGGAGGTCCCCATAAAATCATAGAAGGAACTTTGCCTTTAGAGATAGCCTTTTGTAATACGCTATGTTCACTAGAAAGATGTTCTTGCCCAACTAAATTGTTTAAGGTTTGAGGTCGTAATCGCTCTGCTAAAGGAATTGAGTGGTTCATGATTATTCAAATAAATATGCATATTGCTTAACTAGACGAAGGCTAGTTCTAATATGAATAAGTCCTACAATACCTGTAAAAAGTAGAAATATGGAAACCCCTTTTAATAAAGATAAAATAAGGGCATTGGTAATTTCTTTTGGCATAGTGGGTTGTTGTACTAAAAATTCGTCGATAAATTTTAATAAAACTACATCGCTACTAATGAGTATACTTATAGCGTTGATAAAAAATAAACTACATAAGAAAAAGCTTACATAGGCATTTATTTTAATCCAATCTTTCAATTTTGCACTTTGAGTAATTTCTTTCTCAATACCTGCTTTTAAAAATTTAAAACTTGCAAAAATATAAATAACTAAACAAGCTACAATAAATACCATTATTAATGCACTAGGGTTGGCTAAAGAAGATAACATTAAGGCAATATCCAAAAAGGCAAAAAATAAAGCTATAGGGATAAGTATATAAGAAAGTATTGTGTATAATTTTAAATTAGGAGCCATGCTTTATTAAATATTTATCAATTTTTATTCTAGTCTTTTTTTAAATTTAATTTGATTTGCAATTCTTCAAATTGCTTTTCGTCAATGCTGCTAGGTGCGTCTAACATTACGTCGCGACCGCTATTGTTTTTTGGGAAGGCTATAAAGTCACGAATACTTTCACTACCCCCCAATAATGCACATAAACGGTCAAAGCCAAAAGCAATACCGCCATGTGGAGGAGCACCGTATTCAAAGGCGCCTAATAAGAATCCAAATTTATGTTGTGCCTCTTCTGGGCTCATGCCAAGTGCTGCAAACATTTTTTCTTGAAGGGCTCGTTGGAAAATACGAATAGAACCACCACCAATTTCATTACCATTCAATACCATATCATAGGCATTAGCTTTGATACCTGCATAAGGGTGTTCTAAATATTTAGCAGCGTCTTTAATTTCTGGTGTATTGTTAATCATGATTTCGATATGGTCGGGCTTAGGAGAAGTGAATGGATGATGCCTTGCTACCCAACGGTTGCCTTCTTCATCATATTCAAATAAAGGGAAGTCTAATACCCATAACAATTTAAATTCATCTTCTTTTCTAAAGCCTAATTGCTTGCCTAATTCTAATCTTAATTCACTAATGGCCTTTCTTGTTCTTTCTTCTGCACCTGCTAGTATTAAAATTAAGTCGCCTGCTTTTGCATTAGAGGCAGCTGCAATGGCTTTTAATTTATCTTCTGTATAAAACTTATCTACACTACTTTTAAAACTACCATCGGTATTACATTTAATAAATACCATTCCTTTCATGCCTATTTGAGGGCGTTTCACCCACTCCGTTAATTCATCGGTTTGTTTACGAGAATATTCGCTGCAACCAGGGACTGCAATTGCAACTACTGTTTCTGCTTCGTCAAAAACCTTAAAATCGGCACCATTAATTAATGCTGCTTTATCTTGCTTTTCAACAAATACATGTGAAGGTTTTTTCAAATTGCATACTTCCATGCCAAAACGAATATCAGGCTTATCATTACCATATTGCCACATTGCGTCTTCCCAAGTCATTCTTTGAACGGTCTCGGTGTAATCAATATTTTTAACATCCTTAAATATGCTCTTAATTAAACCTTCAAACATATTTAAGATATCTTCTTGCTCTACAAAGCTCATCTCGCAGTCTATCTGTGTAAACTCGGGTTGTCTATCGGCTCTTAAGTCTTCGTCTCTAAAACATTTTACAATTTGATAATACCTATCATATCCACTAACCATTAATAATTGCTTGAATGTTTGTGGCGATTGTGGCAAGGCATAAAATTCACCTGGGTTCATTCTGCTAGGTACCACAAAATCACGAGCACCTTCTGGGGTTGATTTAATTAAAAAAGGTGTTTCAATATCCATGAAACCTTTTTCATGTAAATAATTTCTGGTGGCGCGATTTACATTATATCTTAATGTTAAATTCTTTTTTACATTGTTTCTTCTTAAATCCAAGAAACGGTATTTCATTCTGATGTCATCACCGCCATCAGTGTCGTCTTGAATAGTGAAAGGTGGAACAATGGAGGCATTTAATATTTTAAATTCAATTACTTTAATTTCAATTTCACCGGTAGGAATATTTATATTTTTACTAGAACGTTCAATAACAGTTCCTTTTACTTGAATCACAAATTCACGGCCTAAGGGTTGTGCATCTAGTTGTGCCTGCAATTCTTCACCCATTAAAAGTTGGGTAATACCATAGCGGTCTCTAAGGTCGACAAAAGTAATAGCCCCAAACTTACGAATGGTTTGAACCCATCCAGCTAAGGTTACATTTTTATTGACAGATAGAATAGTTAACTCTCCACAATGGTGCGTTCGGTACATAAAAATCTATTGATATAAGTTTGATGAGCAAATATAGCCCAATTCCTAGAAAAACCCCATCTTTGCGCCATGAACAACAGCACTAAATCCCTTACCGCTAGACGTGTAGTTTTATCGGGATTTTTCTTTCTTACAGGTATTTGTTTTGCTAGTTGGGCCAGTCGTATTCCCGATATTAAAATGCTATTAGGTTTAAGCGATGGAGCTTTTGGAGGTATTTTGTTTTTTTTACCTATTGGATCATTTGTAGGTATACCTATTTCAGGAAGTTTAACAGCAAAAAAAGGAAGTAAAATAATTGTCATTATAGCTTCCATCTTATATCCTTTGTCACTCATTTCATTGGGTTTTGCTACCACCACTACTTATTTAGCAGTTGCTTTATTTTTATTTGGTATGGCAGGTAATTTATTTAATGTTTCTATTAATACACAAGCTGCGGCACTTTCTAAATTATTTGATAAAAGTATTACTTCAAGGTTTCATGGTTTTTGGAGTTTAGCTGGTTTTGCAGGAGGCTTATTAGGAGGTTTTTTTGTAGCACATTCCATTTCACCTATAGAACAATTTGTATTTGTGGCAGTGGTGGGTTGGACATTTTTATTTTTTGGCCACCCTTATTTACTTCCAGGTGAGCCTAATAAAAATCATGTTTCTAAAATTTGGAATAAACCTAGTCCTTTAATGTGGCAGTTTGGACTTATTGCATTTAGCAATATGATTTGCGAAGGAATGATGTTTGATTGGAGTGGCGTTTACTTTCAGGATATTGTAAAAGTGTCTAATGAGTGGAGAACCACAGGATATATTTGTTTTATGGCTTGTATGACAACTGGTAGAATGTTCTCCGATAATTTAATTAATTATTGGGGTGCTAGAAAACAATTGGTATTAAGTGGCCTTGTTGTAACATTCGGCTTATTGGTGGCCACTGCTTATCCGCATTTAATTGTAAGTTCTATTGGATTTATGCTCGTCGGCTTTGGCGTTTCTTCTGTAATTCCTACTATTTATGGAACTGTAGGTAGAACTACAGAACCTAGTAAAGTGAGTATTGCACTTGCTTCCGTTTCTTCTGTAGGTTTTTTTGGGTTTTTAATTGGCCCACCCATTATAGGATTTTTATCTCAAGCCATTGGTCTTAGATGGGCATTTCTAACAGTAAGTAGTTTAGGTATTATCACTGCCCTAAGAGCGAATCAATTGAAGAAGTATTTATAGTTATATTTATAAGGTAGCCGTTTCTTCTTTATGTCTTGGCTTATGTATTAAATAATAAAATGCTAGTATTAATACGCCAGTAATAAATGGAATCATAGCTAAGTGTTTCACGGTAACATTTCCATAGACAAGATTATTATCTACACCAAAGAATTCACTACACATCCAAAAAGAGTTAGCCATAATCCAAACAGTTATGGCAAGATTATGACATAGTTCAGAAAAAATATTTCTTGTTCTCCAAGCAATGATTATAGAAATTGTTAAAGTAGGAATAATCATAGTAATGCCTAATGGTTTCCAGAACATACACCAGGCAATATCTTTAAAAAGCCAAAAAACAATATGCAAATTTTCCATTTTACGATAGGCAATTGGAATATTGTATAATTTTTTTTCTTCTTGGTTCATCTTGCAAGTAATGGTTTAATTGAATGATGTTTAAAAATATTGATTTTTTTTATTGCGGGCAGGATTTTTTTAGAACCTAATTAATTAAGTGCTTGAACCTTTGAACATTAGCCTCAGCATTTAGCGGAACCTTATTTTCAATATGTTCTATGAGTTGATGGGTAAAATATGGTGCTAAGGAACAGCCCTTGGTGCCCATGCCATTACAAATACCTATTTGTGCATAGCTAGGATGCAATCCTACAAAAGGGCGGCGCTCGGTATTAGCAGGTCTAATACCTACAAGGTGATCTACAACGGTGTAAGGAATTTTTAACACTGCATTAAGGCTTTCAATTGTTTTTTGTTTAAAGGCATCAGTTGGCATTTTGCTTATATAATCCCATTCAAAGCTAGAGCCCACCCAAAATAAATTTTCTTTCCAAGGTACAATAGCTAAATTATTTTTATAAATATGTTTAGAAGGGAGTCCTTTTATTTCTACAATTAACGCCTCTCCTTTATTAGGTGCAAAGGGCAGTTTTTTAAAATAGGGGTTTATCATACTATTTATGCCATCGCAGAAAATAATTTTTTCTGCGCTTATATTATTCCATTCCACGCCCTTATCTATTAATTTCAAATTGTTACAATTAAAATTAGATTCGATATAATTTTCAGCTAATTGATTTTTGCCTGCTTCCAAAAAAGAAATTAAGTCAATCCAATAACAAGCATCTATTTCTCCTGAACCAAAATGCAAATTGAAAAAAGAGGCCCATGCTAAGGGGTTATTTTTTTTTAAATACACATTATCATGATTCATTCGATAGTCAAAACTATCTTTCATCTGCTGTGAAGGATGAATTAAAACAACAGGTGCGGCGGTAATTATTTTTGTATTTGTTTTTTCTTGAAATCCTTCATAAGATGCTACTGCAAAGGGGAGTATTTCATCTATCATCCATGTTTGTACTATTCTTCTGCCAGTAACTGGATTTATTACCCCGCTTGCTACCTTGGTGGCAGAAGCAGTGTTGCTATCATTTACAATGGCGAATGAAATATTTCTTTGCTTCAAAAAATAACCAAGCCAAGTGCCCACTAAGCCTTGTCCGATGATCAGGTATTTAACTTTTTTTTGCAAAGGGGATTACTTTATTAGTTGATATAACAAAGCCAATACTATCTTTTAAATTTCCTACATGGGCAACTAATACTACATCAAAACTATCGCCATAATTGATGGGTACTGTGAAAGGAAATTCTACTTCTAAACTTTCATGCAGTATAGTGTTGAAATATTGGATAGGAACAATATTTAAAAAAGAATTATTTTCCAATTCCTTTGTATGATGATTAAAAATAGACAAAACAAGACTTCCTTTTTTTACTTCTTTTAAATTATGTATTAGTCCCACTTTTAATTTCACCGACTGGCCCGCTTTTAATTTTACGGGTGCTACACAATTAATTTTAATGGTAGGTTTTTCTTGTACAATGCTTAATTGACTGCTCAAAAAAAACGTAATTAAAAGAAGCACGTATTTCATAATACAAACTTACAATAAAAAAATCCCTTATCTTTTTTGGATAAGGGATTACTTAATATGAATAGAGTACTATTTCTTTTTTAAGGCTTCTGCCATGGTAGTTCCAATATCTGCAGGGCTTGCTACTACATGTATTCCACAGCTTGCCATAATTTTCATTTTAGCAGCAGCAGTATCATCTGCACCACCAATGATGGCACCCGCATGACCCATTCTACGACCTGGAGGCGCTGTTTGACCAGCAATAAAACCTACTACTGGTTTTCTTAAATTATCCTTAATCCAATGAGCAGCATCTGCTTCCATACTTCCCCCAATTTCTCCAATCATAATAATACCTTCTGTTTCAGGATCATTCATTAATAATTCAACTGCTTCTTTAGTAGTGGTTCCAATGATAGGGTCACCTCCAATTCCAATAGCTGTTGAAACACCAAGACCTGCTTTTACTGCTTGGTCTGCTGCTTCATAAGTTAATGTTCCACTTTTTGAAACAATACCTATCTTTCCTTTTTTGAAAATAAAGCCTGGCATAATGCCTACTTTTGCTTCTTCTGCAGTAATTACACCGGGACAGTTAGGTCCAATTAAACGAGTTGTTTTTCCTTGTAAGTAATTTTTTACTTTCACCATGTCTTGCACTGGTATACCTTCTGTTATACAAACTACTAATGCAATACCTGCATCAGTGGCTTCCATAATGGCATCTGCTGCAAATGCAGGAGGAACAAATATGATACTCACATCGGCGCCTGTATTTTTAACTGCATCAGCAACTGTATTGAAAACTGGTTTTTCTAAATGCTTTGAACCACCTTTTCCAGGGGTAACACCACCAACCACATTAGTACCATATTCAATCATTTGAGTGGCATGGAAGGTTCCTTCAGTACCGGTAAAACCTTGTACGATGACCTTTGAATTTTTATTGACTAATACTGACATGTAGGGCTATTTTTTTTAATTGTGGCGCAAAAATAGGCTAATCGAGGTTTTTTTACACTTATTTTACAACAAAAATTGAAGGTTTTTTTATAAATGGCTTTCATGTGCTACTTTTGCCGTTCTCTAAGAAAAATTAAAAAAAACAAATATGGCAACAACTTCAGACATCAGTCGTGGAATGATTCTAAAATTAGATGGTAATTTATATTCTGTAGTAGAATTTGGTGAAAATAAAACCGCTCGTGCAGCAGCTAAAATATGGGCTAAATTGAAAGGGGTAGATAATAAAAGATCTATTGAAAAAACATGGAATAGTGGTGAAAACATATATCCTGTGCGTGTGGAGAAGAAAGCTTTCCAATACTTATATAAAGACGATAGCGGCTACAACTTAATGAACAATGAGACTTTTGAGCAAATAGCGATGGCAGAGGAAATGATCGATGCCCCTCAGTTTTTAATTGATGGTGCTGAAGTATTTGTATTTATGAATACTGAAACCGAACTTCCTATTGGAGCAGAACTTCCGGAAAAAATAGACGTTAAAATTACCTATTGTGAGAATGGTGTAAAAGGGGATACTGCGACTCGTGCCCTTAAAGCTGCCACCATTGAATCGGGAGCCACAGTAATGGTTCCTTTATTTGTAAATGAAGGCGAGAAGATTAAGATTAATACCAAAAACGGAGAATACGTAGAACGCGTTAAATAGATTTACCTGGGCCTATTGAAAATTAGGCCCTGTAAATTATTTCTCTAATAATTTTTAAAAAAGCTCCTCGAGAAAACGAGGAGCTTTTTTGTAGATTGTTCTTCGCCCTTTATTAAATATAAGGGCTCGAAAAATCACTCTAATTTATTTAAAAAAAGCCCCGAAACCTCGGGGCCTTTTTTGCCAAAAATTGCCCATTTTTAATAAAAAAAGGCCTTTTTTTCGCGAAAATCCATAAAAAAAGCCCAATTTTACCCAAAATTGCTAAACATGGACTTGAAACAAATTCACGATTTAATTAAGGTGGTAAACAAGAGTAATATCGGAGAGATAAGCATCGAAGATAAAGACGGAAAAGTAACCATCAAACAAAAAGAAGAGCATGTAACGGTAAGCTCAGCCCCTGCAACAACTTATGCAGCAGCTCCAGTAGCGGTGGCAGCACCTTCTACAGCTGCCCCAGTTGCTCCTGCAGCCCCAGTAGCCACTAATTTATTGACTATTAAAAGTCCTATGATTGGAACTTTTTATAGAAGAGCAGCTCCTGACAAGCCACTTATGGCAGAGGAAGGAACAATAGTAGCTCCAGGTAAAGTGGTATGTATTATTGAAGCAATGAAACTTTTCAATGAGATTGAAAGTGAAGTCAAAGGAACCATTGTGAAAATTTTGGTAGAAGATGCCAGCCCAGTGGAATATGACCAACCTTTATTCTTGGTACAACCAGAATAAACCTCAACCATTTTCAAATTTTAATTAAGTAAAATGTTCAAAAAGATTTTGATAGCCAATCGTGGCGAAATTGCTTTACGAATTATTAGAACCTGTAGAGAAATGGGCATTAAAACAGTGGCCGTTTATTCGACAGCAGATAAAGATAGCTTGCATGTAAAATTTGCAGATGAAGCTGTTTGTATTGGTGGTCCAAAGAGTGCAGAGTCTTATTTGAATATTCCGCATATCATGGCTGCTTGTGAAATTACCAACGCAGATGCAGTGCATCCTGGTTATGGTTTTTTAGCAGAGAATTCAAAGTTTGCACAAATCTGTGCAGACCATGGTATTAAATTTATTGGGCCAACACCTGATATGATTAATAGTATGGGTGATAAAATCACTGCCAAAGAAACCATGATAAAAGCTGGAGTTCCTGTTGTACCAGGTGGAGAAGGTTTATTGGAGAGTGTGGGTGCAGCAAAAAAATTAGCTAAAGAAATTGTATATCCTGTTATCATTAAAGCAACTGCTGGTGGTGGTGGAAAAGGAATGCGTGTGGTTTGGAATGAATCAGAGATAGAAAAAGCATTCAATGATGCGAAGATGGAAGCGGCTGCAAGTTTTAAAAATGATGGTTTGTACATGGAAAAATTTGTGGAAGAGCCAAGACATATTGAGATTCAAGTAGCGGGTGACCAATTTGGAAACGTATGTCATTTGAGTGAGCGTGATTGTTCTATTCAAAGAAGACACCAAAAATTAGTAGAAGAATCGCCTTCTCCTTTTATGACAGCAGAACTTCGCCAAAGAATGGGAGAAGCTGCTATCAAAGCTGCTTCTGCAATTAATTATGAAAGCGTAGGTACTATAGAGTTCTTAGTAGACAAGCATCGTAATTTCTACTTCATGGAAATGAATACTCGTATTCAAGTTGAGCATTGTGTAACAGAGGAAGTAGTGAGCTATGATTTAATTAAAGAGCAAATAAAAATTGCTGCAGGTGAAAAAATTTCTGGAAAGAATTATGAACCACAATTGCATGCCATTGAATGTCGTATCAATGCAGAAGATCCGTATAACGATTTTAGGCCTTCGCCAGGAAAAATAACAGTACTCCATACTCCAGGTGGACATGGTGTTCGTGTTGATAGCCATGTATATGCAGGTTATGTAATTCCTCCTTACTACGATTCTATGATTGGTAAATTAATCACCGTTGCACAAACCCGTGAAGAAGCAATCAATACTATGTATCGTGCCTTAAGCGAGTATGTGATTGAAGGTGTAAAAACTACCATTCCTTTTCATTTGCAATTAATGCAAAACGAAGATTTTAGAAAAGGGAACTTCACGACTAAATTTCTTGAAACTTTTAAGATGAAGTAATCATATTTTAGTCCCATTTCTTCGAAAATTAAGGGCCTAAAATATTTTCTCTAATGATTTTTTAAGGCCCCGAACTATTCGGGGCCTTTTTTTCATTGCTTTTATTTTTATTAGCATTTAGTATTCCGGGACCTAATGTATTTTATCACTTTGGGGTATTGCTTAATATTTTCATAACAATTTTTATAATTAACGTAAGAACAATAATTCTCTGTACTTAGGTAAGGTCCATAGTTCATCATCTACTAACTGCTCTAGTTTATCAACGTGGTAGCGGATCTTATCAAAGTACTGGGCTTTTACTTTCGCTTCGTATTCAATGGCTTTCTCTCTTGAATTCACAATGTTATTGGCTACTTTACGTGCTTCTACCATGGCATCTACATTATCATATACTTGTTGAATATGTGTGCTCACATCTTTTAATAATGCCAACTGACCTTTGTATAATTTTTCTGGTAAGGCTGCTTCACGAAGCAAGCTTACATTTTTCAATAATTCATTTTGATATTTTAGGGCAGCAGGAATTATATGGTTTGTGGCTAAGTCACCCATAATACGCGCTTCAATTTGTACTTTTTTAATGTACTTCTCTAATTCAATTTCATAACGTGCTTCCAATTCACTGTGTGAATAAATATTATTTTCTTTAAATAATTTTTTCGCTTTCTCAGTCACCATTGCATCTAATGCAATTGGTGTTGTTTTTAAATTAGGTAATCCTCTTTTCTCAGCTTCTTTGTGCCACTCTTCGCTATATCCATCCCCTTCAAATAAAATCTTTTTACTAGAGACAATATATTTTTGAATGACTTGCATAATTGCAATTTCTTTCTTATCACCTTTCTCTGTTAAGATTTCCACTTCTGCTGCGAATTTGTTTAAAGTATCCGCCACAATGGTATTTAAAACAGTCATAGGGTGACCGCAGTTAGCAGTAGAACCTACTGCGCGGAATTCAAACTTATTACCAGTAAATGCAAAGGGTGAAGTACGGTTACGATCGGTATTGTCTAATAGCAATTCAGGAATACTACGGTGTAAATCTAATTTTAAGATAGCTTCGTCTTGTTCATCAAACTTAGTGCCCACGCGGCTTTCCACATCGTTTAATACTTTGGTTAAATAATCACCCACGAAAACTGAAATTATAGCAGGGGGGGCTTCGTTCGCACCTAGTCTAAAATCATTGGAGGCAGAAGCTATGGAGGCTCTTAATATATCGGCGTAGTCATGAACCGCTTTGATGGTGTTTACAAAAAATGTTAAAAACATTAAATTGGTTTTAGGTGTTTTACCTGGTGCTAATAAATTCACACCTGTATCGGTAGCTAAACTCCAGTTATTATGTTTACCACTTCCGTTTATACCCGCAAAAGGTTTTTCATGCAGAAGTACCACTAAATGATGTCTTTTAGCAACGCGACTCATTACATCCATTAATAAAATGTTGTGGTCAACAGCAATATTTACTTCTTCAAAAATAGGAGCACACTCAAATTGAGCAGGTGCAACTTCGTTATGTCTTGTCCTTAATGGAATGCCTAATTTATAAGATTCATTTTCATAATCACGCATAAAGGCGTAAACTCTTTCTGGAATTGATCCAAAATAATGATCTTCTAATTGTTGACCTTTTGCAGGTGCTGCACCAAATACTGTTCTTCCGCATTGTACCAAATCGGGTCTTGCATTCACCAATGCTTCATCAATTACAAAATATTCTTGCTCCCAACCTAAAGTAGGCGTTACCTTATTTACATTTTTATCAAATAAATTACAAACTGTTACAGCAGCTTTATTCAAAGCTTCAGTAGCTTTCATTAAAGGGGCTTTATAGTCTAAAGATTCACCAGTATAAGAAACGAATATAGTTGGAACACATAAAGTTTTTCCATTACCAATTTCAATAATAAAAGGAGGAGAAGAAGGATCCCATGCTGTATAACCTCTTGCTTCAAAAGTAGCTCTCAATCCTCCACTTGGAAAGCTTGATGCATCTGGTTCTTGTTGAATTAATGCAGCACCATCAAATTCTTCAATAGCAGTTCCATCCGATTTTAGAGTAAAAAATGAATCATGTTTTTCTGCAGTAGTCCCTGTTAAAGGTTGAAACCAATGTGTAAAGTGTGTGACACCTTTGGCTTCTGCCCAAGCGCGTATACCTGTTGCAATTTGACCAGCTACTGCACGATCAATTTTTTTAGCACCTTTTATACTATTCACTAAACTTTTGTAAGCTTCATCACTTAAATATTCTCTAGCAGTTTTTACATTGAAAACGCTTTCACCAAAAATGGCTGTAATTTTTTGAGAATGCACTTCTGGGTTATTAGAGCGGTCATGACTAACATGATTGACAGCATCGAATCTTAAAGACATATAATTATTTTTTATATTTGAGAATAAATCAAAGATATGTGCATTTAGGTAGGAGTAATCAACAAAAAATCCCCCAATTTCTTGAGGGATTTTATCTAAAACTCAAATATTAATGGATTTATATAAAAATCCTTGATTACTAGACCTTTGCAGTTTTTACAGTCTTGATAATTCTCGCGGCAACTTTATAAGGATCTGCTGCAGAATTTGGACGGCGATCTTCCAACCATCCTTTCCAACCTTTTTCTACTGCTCCAATAGGAATACGAATGCTGGCTCCTCTATCAGAAACACCAAAAGAAAAATCATGAATACTTGCAGTTTCATGCTTACCAGTTAAACGTAAATGATTGTCAGCACCATATACTTCAATATGTTCTTTAACCACTGGACGGAAAGCTTCACAAATAGTTTCATAAACTTCTTTCTTACCACAAGTTCTTAATGTACTATTAGAGAAGTTTGCATGCATACCAGAACCATTCCAATCTAAAGTACCTAATGGTTTACAATGCCAGTTAATTGATACGCCGTATGTTTCTCCAATTCTTTCTAACAAGTAACGAGCAATCCAAATTTGATCTCCTGCTTCTTTAGCACCTTTTGAAAAAATTTGAAATTCCCATTGTCCAGCCGCTACTTCTGCATTAATACCTTCTATGTTTAAACCCGCGTCAATACAGGCGTCTAAATGTTCTTCTACTATATTTCTTCCATAAGCATTGTTAGCACCCACTGAACAATAATAAGGACCTTGAGGACCTGGGTAACCACCTTCTGGAAAACCTAATGGTTTATTAGTAGCTGGATTCCATAAAAAATATTCTTGTTCAAAACCAAACCAAAAATCATTATCATCATCTTCGATAGTAGCTCTTCCATTTGATGGATGTGGAGTGCCATCTGAACTTAATACTTCGCACATTACTAAGTAGGCATCTCTACGTCCTGGGTCTTTACAAATAAAAACAGGTTTTAATAAACAGTCGCTCGAACCTCCTGGTGCCTGTTCTGTTGATGAGCCATCAAAACACCAAACATCACAGTCAGCTAATTTGCCACTGAAATTTTTTTCAATTTTTGTTTTACTTCTTAATGATTGCGTTGGTTTGTAACCATCTAGCCAGATGTACTCTAGTTTTGAAACTGCCATAGGGTGGATTTTAATATTAATAAAAAAAATATATTATAAAATAGGGTAGTATTTCTATAAATTGGGACAAAAATAATAAAGAATTTCATTATTTTAAAAATTTAAATTCAAAATAATCTCAAATTATACATAAAATATAAACATTAAAATTATAAATAATATATTTACATAACTTAAAACATTGATTTCCAATAAAACAATTTTTGTTACACATTTTAAAATGAATGATGTTGGTAAATGAAGCATTTGCTTCAGTATCCCTTTTGTACCTTCGCGTAATCTATAAAGAATAAGAAAATACTAATGGAAATTACCGTCAAAACAGCTCAGCAACTAAGATTAACACCCGAAGAATTTGAAAATATAAAAACGAAACTAGGTCGCACGCCTAATTTCACAGAGCTATGTGCTTTTAGTGGAATGTGGTCTGAACATTGTAGTTATAAAAATTCAATTAAGTGGTTAAAAACTTTACCTCGTGATGGAGGAAGAATGTTGGTAGCTGCTGGTGAAGAAAATGCGGGTCTTATGGATATTGGTAATGATTATGGTGTGGTTTTTAAAATTGAATCACATAATCATCCAAGTGCATTGGAACCTTTTCAAGGTGCAGCAACAGGAGTAGGCGGCATTCAAAGAGATATATTTACAATGGGTGCCAGGCCAATCGCATCTCTTAATAGTTTACGATTTGGAAAACTAGAAGATAAAAAAACACAACGTTTACTTGCTGGTGTTGTGCATGGTATTGGGCATTATGGAAACTGTTTTGGTGTGCCTACAGTAGGAGGTGAATTGTATTTTGAAGAGTGTTATCATACTAATCCTTTAGTGAACGCGATGAGCGTGGGCATTGTAAAAGCTGGTAAAACAGTTAGTGCAATTGCATTAGGTAAAGGCAATCCAGTTTTTTTTGTAGGTAGTGCAACAGGAAAAGATGGTATTGGTGGTGCAAGTTTTGCATCAGCAGAAATTACTGCCGATAGCGTAGAAGAATTACCAGCAGTGCAAGTGGGTGATCCCTTCCAAGAGAAAAAATTATTAGAAGCTTGTTTAGAAGTAATCGAAACTGGTGGCGTAATAGGAATGCAAGATATGGGTGCAGCAGGTATTATTTGTTCTACTGCAGAAATGAGTGCCAAAGGACAAGTGGGAATGCGCATTGATTTAGATAAAGTTCCTACGCGTCAACAAAATATGAAAGCATGGGAATTATTATTAAGTGAGAGTCAAGAAAGAATGTTGATGGTGGTAGAAAAAGGAAAAGAAGCACAAGTTTTAGCTGTGTTTGAAAAATGGGATTTGTCATGTTCTAATATTGGAGAAGTAACCGATGATGGCTTATTGAACTTTTACATGAATGGCGTATTGGAAGCTTCGCTCCCTGCTTATGAATTAGTATTAGGTGGAGGCGCTCCTCAATACACGCGTGAATATACAGCGCCTACTTATTTAGCAAAAGTGAATGCATTTGATATGAGTTCGGTAGCAGATACCACGAACTTACAAGAATCGGTGAAGCAGTTAGTGCAAATTCCAAACATTGCTTCGAAGCGTTGGATATATACACAATACGATAGCATGGTGGGTGCTGCAAATGCATCTACTAATGCACCAAGTGATGCATCAGTGGTTATTGCCAAAGGAACTGGTAAGGCGTTGGCTATGACAGTCGATTGTAACAGTAAATATGTTTATGCAAATCCAGAAGTAGGTGCTATGATTGCAGTGGCTGAAGCTGCAAGAAATATTGTTTGTTCTGGTGGCGAGCCTATTGGAGTGACTAACTGTTTGAATTTTGGTAATCCTTATGATCCTGAAGTATATTATCAGTTTGTAAAATCGGTAGAAGGCATGGGCGCTGCTTGTAGAAAGTTCAATACACCAGTAACAGGAGGTAATGTAAGTTTTTATAATCAAAACCCAGATGGTCCTGTATATCCTACGCCTACTATTGGTATGGTGGGTATTGTAGAAGATATGAAAAACAGAATGACTTTAGATTTTAAAAATAGTGGAGATACAATAGTTTTATTAGGTACACAAAGAAATGATATTGGATCCTCTGAATATTTAAATAAATTAATAGGCGTTTCGCACTCTCAAGTACCTCATTTCAACTTGGAAGAAGAGTTTGCTTTACAACAATTAGTAAGTTCAATAATTAAAGACCATGCCATCATAAGTGCACACGATATTAGTGAAGGTGGATTAATTATTACTTTATTAGAATCGGCTTTCTTTAATAATAAAGGTTTTGAAGTAAGTGCTAATGGAAGTAGTTTAAGAAAAGATGCCTATTGGATGGGAGAGGCGCAGTCTAGAGTGGTGGTTTCTTGTTCAAGTGCGCAACTTACTAAAATTGAAACGGCTGCAAAGAAATTTAGTATTGATTTTTCAATAATAGGTAAAGTTACAGATGGAAATATTACTGTAGAGGGTGAAAATTGGGGAAGCATTACTAATTGGAAAAACAGCTATGATACTGCTATTGAAAATAAATTAGCTTCTTAATGAATAAACAACCTACCATCGTTATTACAGGTACTGCAGGCTTTATTGGATCTGTGATGGTGCAGTATTTAAATGAAAAGGGCTTTACTAATTTATTATTGGTAGATGATTTTGGTGTAGAAGGAAAAAGAAAAAATTGGGAACAAAAAAAGTTTACTAAGGTTATAGAGCGTCAGGCTTTTTTAGACCAACTTATAAATGATGAGCATGAAATTGATATCATTATACACTTAGGCGCTAGAACCGATACCACAGAATTTAATTATGCCATTCATGAAGAACTGAATGTGGAATACTCAAAATCTATTTGGCAATATGCGTCTAAAAAACAAATTCCACTTATTTATGCTTCATCTGCTGCAACCTATGGAAGTGGTGAACAAGGCTATGAGGATAGCCATACTATCTTAGATAAATTAGTGCCACTCAATCCCTATGGAGTATCTAAAAATGAATTTGATAAATGGGCTATCGCACAAACTGAGCAGCCACCACTTTGGACAGGTTTAAAGTTCTTTAATGTTTATGGCCCTAATGAAGGACATAAAGCTAGAATGGCCAGTGTTATTTTCCATGCTTTTAATCAAATCAAACAAACTGGTAAAGTAAAATTATTTAAAAGTCATCGCCCCGATTTTAAAGACGGAGAACAACTAAGAGATTTTATTTATGTGAAAGACTTAGTGAATGTAATAGGATGGATGATGCATGAAATGTTTGCATCAAATTGGACTAAAGCCAAAAATGGTTTATATAATTTAGGCACTGGAAAGGCTAGAAGCTTTTATGATTTAGCTGCTAACACTTTTAAAGCGCAAGGTCTTAAACCTAATATTGAATTTATTGATATGCCTTTGGATATTAGGGATAAGTATCAATATTTTACAGAAGCCAATATGAAAAAGCTTAATAGTGCAGGATATGATAAGCCATTTTCAACACTTGAGGAAGGCGTTAATGATTATGTTAAAAATTATTTGCTTCCCTCAAGGGGTTACTAATTCTTCTTCAATTTTTTCAAACTTTCTTGTTGTTATATTATGATAGCATCCATTTGCCTCCGCGGCAAGAATCGAAGTAGGCTTCATGGAATAATCATAAAACTTTCAACCAATTTTTAAAAACATAATTCTATCAAATGTCAAATAATAAAATAGCCATCATCGGTGGCGGAAATTTAGGATCTTCTATTGCAGAAGGTTTAATACAAAGTGGTTTTGTAAAGGTCAATCAAATTACCCTTACTAAAAGAAATCTTCAGACCATTCAACAGTTAGCAGATAAAGGAGTAACGGTTACAAGTAATAATATGGCAGCCGTTAAAGAAGCGCAATATGTTATTTTAGCAGTGAAACCTTTTCAAATTAAAGATATACTCAAAGAAATAAAACCTTCTTTACAAGCAAGTCAACATACTATTATAAATGTAGCCACAGGTGTTTGGATAAAGGATGTAGAAGAAATTCTTGATAGTAGTTTTGCAATAGTAAGAGCCATGCCCAATACAGCAATTGCTATTCAGCAAAGTATGACTTGTATTTGCGCCAATGCAGCAGCTACTAAACAAGTAGGTTTTGTAACTGATTTATTTAATCAATTAGGCAAAACAATTCTGATAGAAGAAAAATTAATGGATGCAGCCACTGTCTTAGGGGCTTGTGGGACTGCCTATGCTTTAAGATATATTAGAGCGAATATTCAAGGGGGAATTGAAATTGGATTTAATGCTGCACAAGCATCGTTGATTGCTGCACAAACCGTAAAAGGTGCTGCCGATTTATTACTTACTAAAAATACCCATCCTGAACAAGAGATAGATAAAGTAACCACTCCAATGGGTTGCACCATTGCTGGTTTAAATGAAATGGAACATCAGGGATTTAGCTCATCATTAATAAGAGGCTTAACCACCAGCTTTCAGAAGATTAAAAAAGATATGTAATAACGAACTTTAAAAAGAAAACTAAATAAATAAATTTTCAAAAGCGGTACTTTGGCTTCCTGCCAGGGAGGCGTTACTTTTTTATTGGGAAGAAGTATAAGTAAAGTAAACTAAATAGTTTTCAAAAGCCGTAATTTGGCTTCCTGCCAGGGAGGCGTTGAAAATTTATTTAGTTTACTCTTACAAACAATTAGTGTGCTTTAAAAAATGCAATCGCTTTAGTATAAGCATCTTCTTTAGCTGCAGCATTATAACTAGGATTGCTTGGATTTGCAAAACCATGCCCTGCTTCATATCTATTCACAGTTAAATTCTTACCTGCTTCTTTCATATTTTTTTCAAAATCATTCACAATGGTTGGAGAAGGACTTTGATCTAAGTTGCCAAAAAATCCTATGATATCACATTGAATAGATTTTAATTTATCCATATTGGTTTCTGGTCTACCATAATACATCACTGTGCCTTTTGCTTGTGGTCCAGCAAGGATGGCTGTTTGTAAACTCCACATACCTCCAAAGCACCAACCTACACTATATATAGACGCTTTACTTCCTGCGTATTTAATAGCGCCTTGTATAATAGATGTCATTCTTCCCATATCTGCACCGCGCATTAATTTCATAGCGCTGTCTGGTGTAGCAGCTACTTTACCATCATACATATCCACTGCAATTACATTCACATCTCCTAAATCAGTAAAATATTTATCTGATTCCATTTTCACATTATCGTTTAAGCCCCACCATTCTTGAATTACAATTAAATATTTATTAGTTTTCTTTTTAGCAGCAATAAAATAAGCATTGGCTTGCTTACCATCGGCAGCTTCAAAAGACATCATTTTTCCTAATAAATTTTCTGGATGCACAACCATTGGAGTAGGGTGTAAAGCAGCAAAAGCAGGAGTGCCTGCCTCTAACTTGTAAGCTTGTTGTGTTTCCATATTCAAACACTCAATTACTTCCGCTTTTTCTACGATAGGGTGTTGGCTTTTTGTCCAATTCCAGCTAATTAAACTGGCTGTCAAAAGGACGCTTAAAAGGGCATAAATGGCTTTTTTCATTGATTTTTATTTATTTTAATTGAAGATGTTCACTTTTATATAACAGTTATAAACATTTTTTGTTGAGTCTTAGCTACGATTTTGCTACCCCCCTTTTTTGGCGTAGGTTTGTATGACCTCTAAGAATTTTTCCAAATAAAGATAGGTCCAAAAAAGTAAATTAACCATTTTGAAATTGGTTTCTACACAATAGAATATTCCTATTGGGTAAATTCTATTTTCAAAAAATGAACTAATAATTATATGGCAAAGTATGTATTTGTAACGGGGGGTGTAACGAGTAGTTTAGGTAAGGGCATTATTGCCGCTTCTTTGGCAAAATTATTGCAAGCAAGAGGTTTCACCACTACGATACAAAAATTTGATCCCTATATAAATGTGGATCCAGGTACTTTGAATCCCTATGAGCATGGAGAGTGTTATGTAACTGAAGATGGAGCAGAAACCGATTTAGATTTAGGTCACTACGAACGTTTTTTAAGCACGCCCACTTCACAAGCGAATAATGTAACTACAGGAAGAATTTATCAAACAGTTATTAATAAAGAAAGGGCCGGCGAATTTTTAGGTAAGACAGTACAAGTGGTACCGCATATTACAGATGAGATTAAGCGTCGTATGCTATTATTGGGTACTGATGGTAAGTTTGATATTGTCATAACTGAAATTGGTGGAACTGTGGGTGACATTGAGAGTACTCCTTTTATTGAAACCGTGCGTCAAATTCAATGGGAATTGCCAGAAGAAGATGTAATGGTGGTGCATTTAACTTTAATTCCTTATTTAAATGCCGCAAAAGAGTTAAAAACAAAACCTACACAACATAGTGTAAGAATGTTAAGTGAAACAGGAGTGCATCCAGATGTAATCGTTTGTAGAACAGAACATCCGTTGAATGATGAAATTAAAAGAAAAATTGCTTTATTCTGTAATGTAAAAGCAGGCAACGTTATAGAATCATTAGATGCTAAAACTATTTATGAAGTGCCTTTGTTAATGCAAAAAGAACAATTAGACTTAATTGTACTTAAGAAATTAAATATCCAAAATTATAAACAGCCAGATTTAGTAAAGTGGAATGTTTTTTTAGACAAATTAAGAAATCCTAAAAGCACCGTAAATATTGGACTTATTGGAAAGTACATTGAACTACAAGATGCTTATAAATCAATCCTTGAAAGCTTTATACATGCTGGTGCTATGAATGAAGTGAAAGTTAATGTGGTAAATGTTCATAGTGAAAAGATTACTGATGAGAATGTCAATGAACAATTAGCAGGATTGCATGGTTTATTAGTGGCACCTGGTTTTGGTAATAGAGGTATTGAAGGAAAAATTGTAGCGGTGAAATATGCAAGAGAAAACAATTTACCTTTCTTTGGAATTTGTTTGGGTATGCAAATGGCTGTGATTGAATATGCCCGTAATATTTTGCATTTAAAAGGGGCACACTCGGTTGAAATGGATCCAAATACAGAACACCCTGTTATTGATATGATGGAAGATCAAAAAAGAATTACGATGAAGGGTGGTACCATGCGTTTAGGTTCTTATCCTTGCACCATTACAAAAGATACACTTGCTTATAAAATTTATGGAAGTACAAGTATACATGAAAGACATAGACATCGCTATGAATTTAATAATACCTTCTTAAAATTATTTCAAGAAAAAGGAATGGTCACAAGTGGGGTAAACCCGGAATTAGGTCTTGTGGAAATTGTAGAATTACCTAATCATCCTTTTTTTATTGGCGTTCAATATCATCCTGAATTAAAAAGTACGGTAGAACAACCAGCGCCTCTGTTTGTTCATTTTATTGCTGCAGCCAAAGCGCAAGCTGCTAAAAAAGGCTAGTTTGTTTTTGTTGGTTTTAGTTTGTCATGTTGCTAACATTTGTTAGCTTTATAGCATGAATAATATACGTATCCTTACTTCCACAAGTTTATTCGATGGACATGATGCCTCCATCAATATCATGCGTCGCGTGCTACAAGAAAAAGGCGTAGAGATTATTCATTTTGGACATAATCGTTCGGCTAAAGAAATTGTTGCAGCTGCAATTGAAGAAGATGTGCAAGGTATTGCCATTACTTCTTATCAGGGTGGGCATATTGAATTTTTTACTTACGTTAGAAAATTATTAAATGAGGCAGGCTACCAACATATTAAAATAGTAGGCGGTGGTGGAGGAACTATTTTACCTAAAGAAGCAGCTTATTTAGAAAAAATAGGTATTTCTAAAATTTATTTGCCTGAAGATGGATTGAAATTAGGTATTGAAGGAATGATTGATCAAGTAATTCAATTCTGTGATTATACATTGAAGGATTTTTCTCAAAAAAAATTACCTAAATTATCTTTCTCAAAAAAAATTGATCCACGACAAATAAGTAGAGCAATTACACTTTTGCAAAATAAATCAACTACAAAAAAGAGCACTCAAAAAACAAAGAAAAATATTCCCATTATTGGGTTGACAGGAACTGGAGGGGCTGGGAAGTCTACCCTCTGTGATAGACTTATTCAGTATTTTTTATTAGCCAACCCTAGTAAAACCATTGCAATCATTTCTGTTGATCCTAGTAAAAGAAAAACAGGTGGTGCATTACTAGGTGATCGAATTCGAATGAATGCCATTGATCATCCAAATGTTTTTATGCGTTCTTTGGCCACTAGATCAGATAATAATACGATTGCTCATTCAATGGATGCCGTTATTGAATTATTAATTGAGGCAGGATATAATGCTATTATTATTGAAACATCAGGAGTGGGGCAGAATGACGCCACTATTATAGATTATGTAAGTATTCCAATTTATGTAATGACACCTGAATTTGGTGCACCTACCCAATTGGAAAAAATTAATATGATTGATTATGCAAAAATAATAGCCATAAATAAGTTTGATAGAGCAGGAGGTCTAGATGCAGTCAGAGATGTGTGCAAACAATATCGCCGTTCGCATCATATTTGGGAAAATCAAAAAAAATCACTCCCAGTTTTTGGAACAATTGCTTCTCATTTCAGCGACCCAGGAATGCAAGCCATGTACAATGCACTAGCAGATATTGTTTATCAAACTCATAAAATAAATTGGAACCTGCTTCCATGGGAGCCAAAATATCATGAAAATGAAGTTACAGCACCTACAATTCCAAATAAAAGAAATAATTATTTGGCAGAGATTGTTGCTACTATTCAAAAAAATAATCAATGGATAGAGGAGCAAAAAAATATTGCTTCAAAATGGTATTGCTTTCAAGAAGTATTAAAAGAACCTAGCTTAAAAGAAGATAAAAAAATTCTGAAAGCCAATCAGCTCATTGAACAAAGTATTGATAAAGAGGTAAAACAGTTAATAATAGATTGGCCTGCTAAGTCTGCTGCATATAAAAAACCTTTTTTGGAAATAGATCAAAAAGGTAAGAAATTAAAACAAGCATTAAGCTTTGAAACTCCATCAGGGACTGTCATTCAAAAAATACAAGTACCTAGTTTTAAAGACTGGGGAGATATTGTGCAATGGCATTTGAAAGAAAATTTACCTGGTTACTTTCCTTATACTGCTGGCGTATTTAAATTTAAAAAAGGCAATGAAGATCCAACGAGAATGTTTGCAGGCGAAGGTTGCCCTGAAAGAACTAATGCTAGGTTTCATTTTTTAAGTAAGGGGCAAGATGCTATTCGTCTTTCTACCGCCTTTGATAGCGTTACTTTATATGGGCATGATCCTGAAAAAAGATTAGATGTTTATGGTAAAATTGGTAATGCAGGTGTCAATGTGGCAACTATTGATGATGCAAAAAAATTATATAGTGGCATTGATTTAAATAGTCCAAGTACTTCAGTAAGTATGACCATTAATGGGCCAGCACCTATACTAATGGCGCAGTTTTTTAATACTGCCATTGATCAAGCTTGTGAAAAATATATTACAGCTAATAAATTATGGCCATCAGTTCGTAAAAAAATGAAGCTTTTATTTAAAGGAGCCACACCACCTGAATATTTCAATGTAAACAAATCATTAAATTTTAAGGATTGGCATAACGGTTTAGGGCTTCAATTATTAGGTGTTTCAGGAGACCAAGTTTTGGAGCCTACAGTCTACAACAAAATAAAACAGGAGGTTTTAAACAATGTAAGAGGAACTTTACAAGCGGATATATTAAAAGAAGACCAAGCGCAAAACACTTGTATTTTTTCTACCGATTTTGCTTTAAAAATGATGGGCGATGTGCAAGCTTATTTTGCTGAAAATAAAGTCAAACATTTTTATAGTATTTCTATTTCTGGTTATCATATTGCAGAAGCAGGAGCCAATCCTATTACTCAGTTGGCTTTTACTTTAGCAAATGGTTTTACCTATGTTGAATATTTTATGAATAGAGGTTTAGCTATTGATGATTTTTTACCCAATCTAAGCTTTTTCTTTAGTAATGGCATGGACCCTGAATATGCAGTCATTGGCAGAGTGGCTAGACGAATTTGGGCCAATACCATGAAGTATAAATATCATGCCAATGAGCGTTCCCAAAAATTAAAATATCATATTCAAACAAGTGGAAGAAGTTTGCATGCGCAAGAAATAGACTTTAATGATATAAGAACAACACTTCAAGCCTTGTATGCTATTTATGACCAATGTAATAGTTTGCATACAAACGCATATGATGAAGCCATAACAACACCTACTGAAGAAAGTGTTAGAAGGGCATTAGCTATACAATTAATTATTAATAAAGAATTAGGAACCACCAAAGTGGAAAATTTTCAACAAGGAAGTTTCTTAATTACAGAGTTAACCGATTTAGTGGAAGAAGCAGTAATGCAAGAATTTGAAAGAATTAATAATAGAGGAGGTGTATTAGGTGCAATGGAAAGAATGTATCAGCGTACAAAAATTCAGGAAGAAAGCTTACATTATGAAACTAAAAAACATACAGGTGAAATCCCCATTATTGGGGTAAATAGTTTTGTACAACCCCAAGCAAAAAATAATGCAGACCAACAAGCCATATTCAGATCCTCATCTACAGAACAAAATACCCAAATTAGTAACCTTGCTAGCTTCCAAAAAAGAAATAAGAAATTAAGTGCTTCGTATTTAAAAAAGCTTCAAAATACGGCTTTACTAAATGAAAATATATTTACAGTTTTAATGGAAGCGGTCAAATATTGCAGTTTAGGGGAAATTTCCAATACCCTTTACCAGGTAGGGGGTAAATACAGCCGAAATTTGTAAAAAAACGATACCTTTGGCCCTCGTTAATTACGATTAAATTTCACGTATGAACACTGATAAAAATACAGTCATTGGTTTTGTATTACTAGCCGGTTTGTTTTTTATGTACTTCTGGTACACAAATAAACAACAAACAGAATTAGCTACTTATAAAAAGCATTTTGATGATTCTGTAGCCATGGTAAAAGCTACAGCGGATAAAATAATTACTTTGCAAAATCCTGCAAAATTAGATTCAACTTCTGGTGCAATTCTAAACAATATTGATACCGTAAAAGAAGAGTTTACATATTTAGAGAATGAACTAGTAAAGGTGAAGTTTAGCAACAAAGGGGGGCAGGTAGCTGAAGTAACGCTTAAGAAATATACAAATTATAAAAATGAATTAGTTAAACTTGGAGATAGTAGTTCTCTAAATTATCCTATTAATATTGGTGAAAATAAAACGCTACAAGTAAATCATATTTTATTTCCAACAAAGACCATTTCGGCGGGCGAAAAGGGTGCACAAAAAATTGAGTACGCTTATACCACTCCTGCAGGTAAAACCATTCGTCATCAGTTTACATTAGAAGCGAATAAATATAATGTTGATTGGAATATTCAATTAGAAGGAACAGATCAATTATTAACAAATAATCAATTAAATCTTGTTTGGGATGTACATTCTTATCAACAAGAGCGTACTTCTGTTTATGAGCGTCAAATGTCAAATATCTGTTTTTCAGAAGGTGGTGAATTTGATTATATTTCAAGTAAGACCACTAAAGCATTTGAAAAACCAATTCAATGGGTAGGTTTAGTGCAACAATTTTTTACAACTACTTTAATTGCTAAAGAAAGTTTTACTACTGGTAATCTAAATTGGCAAAGAAAAATAGATAGTAGTAATGGTTTAGCAGCACTTCAGTCTCAATTACAAAAAAAGCTTGGGGGTACCAATTCTACAATAGGTTTGTCTCTTTATTATGGTCCTAATGATTTTAAAATTTTGAAAGCACAGGCACCTGAGATGGAAAAAATTGTAAACTTAGGAAGGGATTTATACTCTTTTGTACGTCCTATTAATAAATATATTTTAATGCCTGTATTTGATTTCTTTGCAGGCTTTATAAAGAATTTTGGTTGGGTAATTTTCTTGTTAACTATTTTTATTAGAGTGGTTACTTCTCCGCTTACTTATTCAAGTTATTTAAGCAGCGCTAAAATGAAGGTATTAAAGCCTGAATTAGATGAGATTAAGAAAAAATTAGGTGACGATCAACAAGGTTTTGCCATGGAGCAAATGAAATTATTTAGAGAGGCAGGTGTAAACCCACTAGGCGGTTGTATTCCCGCTTTACTGCAAATTCCTATCTTCTTTGCTTTGTATAGCTTCTTTAATTCCAATATAACATTAAGAGGTCAATCGTTTTTATGGAGCCATGATTTATCCAGCTATGACTCTATTGCAACACTTCCTTTTACCATACCTAGTTTTGGTAACCATATTAGTTTATTTACCCTTACGGCAGTTATTACTAGTTTACTAATGTCTATATACAATATGGCCATGACGCCTACACAGGATAATCCTGCCTTAAAGTATATGCCTTATATTTTCCCATTCATTTTATTGTTTATATTTAATGGATTGCCTTCAGCATTAACTTGGTACTACACAGTTTCTAACGTGATTACTTTACTTATGCAATTAGTAATTCAGAAATTTATAATTAACCATGATAAAATTTTAGCAGGCATTGAAGTAAAACGCAAAACACCTAAAAAGAAAAGTAATTGGCAAAGTAAGTATGAACAAATGTTAGAAGCACAGAAAAAAGTACAAGCTTTAAAAGACAAGACAAAAAAATAATTTAAATCCCCCACAACCCCCTGAAGTTTAGAATTACCCCCCTAATTATAAGCCTCTTCTTTATTTCGGCTTCGCTTTTTGCTCAAACTAAGCAAGTGGGAGAGTGTGCTCTACATTTTCAAATTAACGAACTAAAACCAAATGGTGTAATCTTACCCATTGGCATAAAAGAAGTATGGGTTAAAGGTAATCAGTGCAAAACCACTTTAACCACGCCTCAGCTAGTTCAAACTTTTTTGTTTAATACACAATTAGAAAAGGCCACTATTATAAAGGACATTGGACAAAGTCATTTTTTACAAACAATTAAATATCCCCCTGACTCAAAAATTAGTTTGATTTCAAAAGACACAATGGCAACTGATTCTACTTCCCATATTTTAGGTTACAATTGTAAGGCAATGAAATTAAAATGGAGTGACGGAACTATCTATGATATTTTATACACCAATGAGCTAAGCTTAACAGTAAATCAATTTGAATTAGGTTTTAAAAATATTCCAGGTTTGGTATTGTCATATACTATTACGAGTGCAAAAGGTATGCGGTTTCAATATCAAGCGACTAAATTGGATTTAAGTCCCTTGTCGTTAAGCATATTTATAATTAATAATGAATTGTATCAAGCAATAGAAGAAAAGTAAGTGTTAAGAAATTATAAAACTACTGAGTGGAAAAATTAAATTTCAAAGGAAAATTTTAACGTAAAAATTTAATATTAGGGTTGAACTGCAGTAGGTGTTTTGAATTTAGACAAAACCACATTATAGCGATAAGGAATGACATATGAAATATTACCCTTATTGTACTTTAAATAATTGCTATTGTTAACTGAGCCATTCATATTAACAGACGCAATACCTTTAAATTCTAAACTAGATTTCAAAGTATAAAAAGTAGCTGTTTTATGTGTAAGGTTCCCGATGTTTTTCAAAGTGTATTTTTCCACCATTTTCTTTGATTCAGTGCTACCATTTATAATAGTAGATGCATAACTGCTCTCCGAAATGAGTGATACAATTGTTAAACAAGTGATTATTAATATGTTTTTTATAGTACGCATGGTCAATCCAAAGGTAAGTATTTTACAATTTCGGCCACAAATTTATTTTTAACCTATTTTAAGGGGGATGTGAAGAACAAATTATTGATAATTAATATGTTAATTGTATATTTATTTAAAGCAATGATAGTCTTTGTTTATTTTATAAAATATTGATAATCAATGCTTAATTCCTAACCCATTAATTTTAAAGCCATGTTCGATAACCATCGTGACGAAGAGGGCGGAGATATTCATGAATTGATGCAAAGGTATCAGAACCTAAAACTAGGTCGTACCAACTCCTATATTGAAGAAGATGATTTTGAAAGAATCATTGAACACCTTGATGAAAAGGATGAAATAATGGAGGCAATCGAAGCGGCTAATATTGCCCTTGATCAATATCCTTCTTCTGCTTTACTTATGATTAAGAAAGCCGATTTATTATTGGCCACTAGAAAATATAAAGAAGCTTTACAATTATTAGATACTGCTGCCTTATATGATCATAAGGATATGAATTTATTCATTTTAAAAACTGATGCCTACTTAGCCCTAGATCAACCCGAAAAAGCCATTGTATTATTGCAAGAAGCCTTGCATTTATTTGAAGGGCCAGATCGAACTGAGTTATTATTTGAACTAGCCGATGTTTATGATGATCATGAAGCATTTGATAAAGTATTTGATTGTTTACAATTGGTCTTGGAAGAAGATCCAACCAATGAAGAAGCTTTATATAAAATTTGTTTTTGGACAGATTTCACAGGACGAAACGAAGAGAGTATTCGTTTGCATCAACGAATCATTGATGAACAGCCGTATAATGCATTGGCATGGTTTAATTTAGCAGCAGCCTATCAAGGTATTAAATTACATGAGAAAGCTATCGATGCTTATCAGTATGCAATAGTTATTGATGAAAAATTTGATTATGCTTATCGTAATATGGGTGATGCTTTTTTACGCATTAGAAAATATAGAGAGGCTATAGAAGCTTTAGAGAAAGTCTTAGAATTATCAAGACCAGAAGATGTTATCTACGAAGCCATTGGACACTGTTACCATAGAATGAAAAATTTTGCACAAGCAAGATTTCATTATAAAAAAGCAGCTCACTTAAACCCGGACGATAGCAGGCTCTATCAAAAAATTGCTGGCACTTATATGCAAGAAGAGCAATGGGAATTAGCCATTAAACAATTAGAGCATGCTTTAAGAATACATAAGCACATTAATGAATACTATATTTTACTAGGGGAGTGCTACATGCATCTTTTACAGTTCAAAGAAGCAGCACAGTTTTTTGGAACGGTGGTAAAAAATAAACCAAAGCAAATAGCCGGTTGGGAATACTTAATTAAATGTTTAGTGGCCAATGAGCAGTTGGACAGTGCCTTGGAGCAAACCGAACTTGCCTATATTTCTACGCAAGGAAAAGTAATTTTTATTTTTTATCGAAGTGCCATTTTGTTTATGATGGGCAAGACTGCAGAAGGTTTATTGCAATTAGAAATGGCCCTTTCCAAATCTTCTAAACTATTAAAAAAATTCACTAAATTTTATCCTGAGATTGTTCATGATCCCAAAGTGGCAGAATTAATTGGTCAATTTAAGAAGGGGAAAAAATCTTAATCAATTTAATTTACCTTTGCGGTAATTATAAATGAAAAAATATAAAAATGAATTATCATCTTACTCAAATTCCTGAAAGAACATCCAAACCAAGAAAAAGTGGACTAACAATGGTGATGGATAAAGGCTTAAGTTATGGAGAAGCTGAAAATTTTCTAAGTATAGCAGGGGGGCATACCGATTTAATTAAATTGGGTTTTGGCACTTCTTTTGTAACACCTAATCTAAGAAAAAAAATAGAATTATATCAAGCGCATGGAATACCTGTTTATTTTGGAGGCACTTTATTTGAGGCCTTTGTAATTAGAAATCAGTTCGAAGATTATATTGCTATGTGCAAGGATTATAAAATAGATATGATTGAAGTAAGTGATGGTTCTATTACAATTCCGCACGCTGAAAAATGTGGTTACATTGAAAAAATTTCAAAATTCGCCACAGTATTAAGTGAAGTAGGTAGCAAGGATGCTGCACATATTATTCCACCTTATCAATGGATTGAACTAATGAGTGCTGAATTAAAAGCAGGCTCTTCTTATGTGATTGCCGAAGCAAGAGAAGCAGGTAATGTGGGTATATACAGAGGTAGCGGGGAAGTGCGTGAAGGATTAGTACAAGAAATTCTTACTAAAATTCCTACCGAAAAAATATTATGGGAAGCGCCTCAAAAAGCTCAACAACTTTATTTCTTAGAATTAGTAGGTTGTAATGTGAACTTAGGTAATATTGCCCCCACTGAAGTTATACCTTTAGAAACAATGCGTATTGGACTTCGTGGCGATACTTTTGACTTATACTTAAATAAATAATATTGCGCCAGTTTGGATTAATTGGATATCCTTTATCCCATTCTTTTTCACAGAAATTTTTTACTGAAAAGTTTCTGCAGGAAAATATTTTGAATGCACAATATGATAATTTTCCAATTGAATCTATTCAATCTTTTACAGCATTATGGGAGCAACATCCAAGTTTAGAAGGGTTGAATGTGACCATTCCGTATAAAAAAGAAGTCATTTCTTTTTTAAAACATAGTAGTCCTGTGGTGCAAGAAATTCATGCTTGTAATTGTATTCGAAAATTTAACAATGAATTATATGGCTACAATACAGATGTGATTGGTTTTGAAAAATCTTTACTTCCCTTTTTGCAAGCCCATCATAAGCATGCACTTATTCTTGGAACAGGCGGCGCGGCTGCAGCAGTAAAGTGGGTACTTCAGCAATTAAATATTCAGTATCAAGTTGTTTCAAGAAAGGGTAATAATCTTGAATTGAAAACAAGAGAAGTAAATACTGAATTAAAAGCGAGTTTAAGCTATGAGCAGTTGACAAAGTCAATGGTAGAATCGCATACACTTATTATTAATACAAGTCCGTTGGGTATGTTTCCTAATGTAAATGAAGCTCCACCCATTCCATACGACGCAATTACTGCTCAGCATCATTTATATGATTTAGTGTATAATCCTACTGAAACTTTGTTTATGAAAAAAGGTTTGGAAAAAGGAGCCACTATTCAAAATGGCTTAGCCATGCTGCATATACAAGCAGAAGAATCTTGGACTATTTGGAATGCAAAAATGTAAAAAGTTTTGTGACTGCTTTTTGTCTATGACTAAATTTATTTTTCTCTTCTATCGTCATTTCTGCAAAACTTTTACTAGCTCCATCTGGAATAAAAATAGGATCATAACCAAAACCTTCAGCACCATGCATTGTTTCTGATATATTGCCTTTGCATATTCCTTCGAAATAAAAAACTTCTTTATTCCATACTAAACAAATCACAGTTCTAAATTGTGCCTTGCGATTTTTATGGCCTTCTAATTTTTCTAGAACCTTATTAATATTGGCTTGAAAATTTCTGTTCTCTCCAGCATACCTTGCACTTTTTACGCCAGGCTCCCCATTTAAAGATTCAATTTCCAGTCCTGTATCCTCGCTAAAACAATTTTGCTGAGTAATGCTTTCAATGGTGATGGCTTTCTCGTAGGCGTTTTCTTGAAGTGTGTTGTGAGGTTCAGGAATATCAATGTCTATACCTGCCTCTTTTAAAGTAATAATGGAAAAGTCGCTACCTACTAAGGATTGAATTTCTTTTATTTTATGTTCGTTATTGGTAGCGAAAATTATTGTGTGCATAGTAAAATATTATAATTGAAATATTTGTTTTAGCACGGACCATAATTTTCCTTTTTCTTTTTTAGCATCAGTACTGCTTCCTTGCATGGAAGATAATGCTGCACTAAATAATAAATTTGTTTCTCCTAAGGGTGTAGTTTTATATAAGGTTGTAGGTAATTTAATTTTAAGTGCCTTACTATCTAAATCAAATGCAATTACTAATAGAGAAGGTAATTTAGTAAGCATTTCATGCAAGCTTGCTTTTTGGTTACCTACATTAATTAAAGCAATATCTGCAATGGTAAGTCGGCAAGCATTTAAAATAGAAGTTAGTAAAATAAAATCGGTTTCATTTAAATAGACCGAAGCTGGATCATTCACTACTACTAATATTTTTTTATGATGGTCTCCTAAGTATTTAATGGGACTTGCCATCTCCGATGCTTCTGAAATAGTTTCTTTTTCCCTTCCAGGCAATTTATTTTCAGCAATTTTTACAGGCTTTATTTCCTTTTCAGCTAAGACCAAACTATCTTTGTATAAAGAAACCAAGACAGCAGGAGGTAATATTGTTTTTTCTACTTTCATTAAGTTGGAAAATTAATTTAAAAGGCGCAGATTGAAAAATAACAGTTGTAAGTTTTCTACTTTTTTTGTTTCTTTGTAATTCATTCAACCTATAGCTTTATCATCTTTACAATTAACTACCATGACGCAACCAATCATTTCTGTTACCAAAACTAATCAGTCTCGTTTGCCTCAATTTAAATTTGAGACTTTACAGTTTGGGAAACACTTCACCGACCATATGTTAATGGCCGATTATGAAAACGGTGAATGGAAAAATGCAGTCATAAAACCATATGCACCTTTTGAAGTCGATCCTGCTTCTGCTATGCTTCATTATGGTCAAACTATTTTTGAAGGTATTAAAGCATACAAGAATAGTAAAGACGAAGTAGTTATTTTTAGACCTGATCAAAATTTCATTCGTTTTAATGTATCGGCAGCTAGAATGCAAATGCCCCAAGTACCTGAATGGTTATTTATAGATGGCATGAAACAATTAATAAGTTTAGATAAAGGTTGGATACCAAGTTTACCAGAACACTCTTTATATATTAGACCATTCATAATCGCCACCGATCCATTCTTAGGTGTACGTCCATCCAATACTTATAAGTTCATGATTATTTTAGGTCCAAGTGGTCCTTATTTTTCTACACCTATGAAAATAGTTATTGAACAAAAGTATACGCGTGCAACACCAGGGGGTGTTGGCTTTGCGAAGAATGGTGGAAATTATGGTGGTAGTTTATATCCTGTTGATTTAGCGCAAAAAAATGGGTATGACCAAGTTTTATGGACCGATGCTATTGAACATAAATATGTTGAAGAAGTGGGTATGATGAATGTGATGTTTGTAATAGATGGAAAAGTAATTACCCCAAGTTTAGAAAGAGGCACCGTATTAAAAGGTGTTACAAGAGATAGTGCGATTGTATTATTAAGAGATATGGGTTATGAAGTTGAAGAAAGAAATTTATCAGTGGATGAAATTGTGGAAGCGCATAAAAAAGGTTTGTTTCAAGAAGTTTTTGGAGTGGGCACTGCTGCTGTAGTTTCTTACATCAGTAAATTAACTTACAAAGACTATGACATGAATTTCGATGTAGATCAATTAAAAGTCGCTCCAGCATTGAAGCAACATTTAAACGATATTAGGGTGGGGAATGTTCCAGATAAGCATAACTGGTTAGTGAAAGTAGCTTCTTAGTGGTTAAATAATTGAAAATCAATCAATTTTCATATAATTCTTGGCTTATTTATTACCAAAAGGAGTCTTTTAGGGTATTTTTTTAAAAATAGCGAATAAACATTTTGGTAATTGGGTTACAGCCATTACCTTTGCCGTCCGAATTTTTTATAAACAGAAAGTGAAAAAAACAGCATAATAAATGCCTACTATTCAACAATTAGTGAGAAAAGGCCGTGAGATCATCAGGGCTAAAAGTAAATCAAGAGCATTGGACGCATGTCCTCAGCGTCGTGGCGTTTGTACTAGAGTGTATACAACTACACCAAAAAAACCAAACTCTGCCTTACGTAAAGTGGCTAAAGTGCGTTTGACAAATAAAATTGAAGTAATCGCGTACATTCCAGGTGAAGGGCACAACTTACAAGAGCACAGTATTGTTTTAATACGTGGTGGTCGTGTAAAGGATTTACCAGGGGTACGTTATCATATTGTACGTGGAAGTCTTGACACTGCTGGAGTTAAAGATCGTAAACAGTCTCGTAGTAAATACGGTACGAAGAAAGAAAAAGCAAAAAAATAATTTAAAGATTTAATTAAATAAATAAGTAACCACTAACTCATATTCGACATGCGTAAAGCACAACCTAAAAAAATTCCTCTAGCACCAGATCCTCGTTTCAACGATGTGCAGGTGACTCGTTTCATCAACAACGTAATGTTAGATGGTAAAAAAACAACTGCCTACAAAATATTTTATGATGCATTAGATAAAGTAAGCAAGTTCACAGGAGAAGATGGATATGAAATGTGGAAAAAAGCAGTGGCGAATATAACACCTTCTGTAGAAGTGCGCAGTCGTCGTATTGGTGGTGCCACTTTTCAAATTCCTGCTGAAGTTCGTGCTGACCGCAAAATTTCTTTAAGCATGAAATGGTTAGTACGTTATAGTCGTGAAAGAAATGGTAAAACAATGGCTGACAAGTTAGCGAACGAAATCATTGCAGCTACAAAGGGTGAAGGTGGTGCTTTCAAGAAAAAAGAAGATACACACCGTATGGCTGAGGCAAACAAAGCCTTCTCTCACTTCAAGATGTAATTTCAAAATATAATACTGGCTTTTTAGCCTTTAAGAATAGACTAAACCTCTCTGTATCAACAGGGAGGTTTTTTTGTTGGAAAAAAAAGTCAAGAATCAGCCTTTCGATTACTAATATCATTAACTTTGCGCCTCGGAAAATAGGTCCATTTAAAATAAAAAATAACCCTTTTATGGCTGATTTGAAACTACAAAGAAACTTTGGAATTGCTGCGCACATTGATGCGGGTAAAACAACTACAACAGAACGTATCTTACGTTATACTGGTATGATCCACAAAATAGGTGAGGTGCATGATGGTGCAGCTACTACTGACTGGATGGAACAAGAAAAAGAAAGAGGTATTACAATTACTTCTGCAGCAGTTAGTTGCCAATGGCAGTTCCCAACCACATTGGGTAAGAAAGATGCTAGAACAAAAGACTATTATTTCAATATCATCGATACTCCAGGTCACGTGGATTTTACCGTAGAGGTAGAACGTTCTATGCGTGTATTAGATGGTTTGATCGCACTATTTTCTGCAGTGGATGGCGTAGAACCTCAATCAGAAACTGTATGGCGTCAAGCGAATCGTTATAAAGTTCCTCGTATTGGTTTCGTAAACAAAATGGACCGTGCAGGTGCCGATTTTTTAATGGTAGTAAACCAAGTAAGAGAAATGTTAGGTGCGAAGGCGGTACCATTGCAATTACCAATTGGCGCTGAAGATAATTTCACTGGTGTAGTGGACTTAATTAGAATGAAAGCAATTATTTGGGACGATGCTACAGAAGGTATGACTTATGTAGAAAATCCTATTCCTGATGACATGAAAGAAGATGTGGATTATTGGAGAGCTCAATTAATTGAAGCTGTTGCAGAATATGACGACAAATTAATGGAGAAGTTTTTTGAAAATCCAGATTCTATCTCTGAAGATGAAGTGCATGAAGCCATTCGTAAAGCTTGTATCGATTTAAGTATCGTTCCAATGATGTGCGGATCTTCTTTCAAAAATAAAGGTGTTCAAACAGCACTAGATGCAGTTTGTCGTTACTTACCTTCTCCAGTAGATGTAGATGATACAGAAGGAACGAACCCTGATACAGGAGAAAAAGTTTTCCGTAAACCCAATGCAAAAGAACCATTTGCTGCATTAGCATTTAAAATCATGACCGATCCTTTCGTGGGACGTTTAGCTTTCTTCAGATGTTACTCGGGTCATTTGGATGCAGGTTCTTATGTTAAGAATATGCGTAGTGGAAAGAACGAGCGTATTTCTCGTATCATGAAAATGTTTGCGAACAAACAAAACCCAATTGATTTTATCGAAGCAGGTGATATCGCAGCTGCAGTAGGATTCAAAGAAATTAAGACAGGAGATACTTTATGTGATGAGAACCATCCAATTGTACTTGAGAATATGTTTATTCCAGAACCCGTTATCTCTGTAGCAGTAGAGCCTAAGACTCAAGCTGACGTTGATAAAATGGGTATGGCCATTGCAAAACTAGTAGAGGAAGATCCTACTTTACGTGTGAAGACAGATGAAGATACTGGTCAAACAATTTTATCTGGAATGGGTGAATTACACTTAGAGATTATTGTAGATCGTATGCGTCGTGAATTTAAAGTAGAGATTAACCAAGGTAATCCTCAGGTAGCTTACAAAGAAGCATTTGGTAAAATGATCGAGCACCGTGAAGTATTGAAAAAGCAATCAGGTGGTCGTGGTAAATTTGCCGATATCGAATTTGAGATTGGACCAGCAGATGAAGCATGGTTAGCAGAAAATAAAGACAAGCATTTCCAATTTGTGAATGATATTTTCGGAGGATCTATTCCAAAAGAATTTATTCCTGCAATTAACAAAGGTTTTGAAACTTCAATGACACAAGGTGTTTTAGCTGGTTACCCAGTAAACAACATGAAAGTGCGTATTACCGATGGTTCTTACCACGATGTAGATTCTGATTCAATGTCATTTGAATTATGTGCTAAAGCGGCTTTCAGAGCAGCAGGTAGAAAAGCGAAGCCTACTTTATTAGAACCTATTATGAAGGTGGAAGTAGTTACACCAGACCAATACATGGGAGATGTTACTGGTGACTTAAATCGTCGTCGTGGAATGTTAGAAGGTATGGATAGCCGTGGTAACTTACAAGTTATCAAAGCAAAAGTACCTTTGAGTGAAATGTTTGGATATGTAACTCAACTTCGTTCTTTAAGTTCTGGTCGTGCAACTTCAACAATGGAGTTTAGCCACTACAACCCAGCGCCGAACAATATCGCTGAAGAGGTGATGGCGAAGAACAAAGGAAAAGTAAAAGACGACGAATAGTTTTTTCTCAGCCTTTCATGAAATATAAAGGCATCGAAAAAACTCTCTAATGATATAAAAATCCTGCTCGATTCATCGAGCAGGGTTTTGCTTTTTAAAGCCTTTCATGAAATATAAAGGCATCGAAAAAACTCTCTAATGATATAAAAATCCTGCTCGATTCATCGAGCAGGATTTTGCTTTTTAAAGCCTTTTATTGAAATTTAAAGGCTTTAAAAAGATCTCTCTAATAATTTTAAACCCTGCTCAATACATCGAGCAGGGTTTTTGGTTTCTAGCTAATTATATTGTTGGTAATCAATTATTTAGAGCTAAAATGAGGTGGATTTGGCTTTTTTTAAAAATAATTTAAAAAAAGGGCAATATTTCTTGAATGTTACCCCACAACCCATTACCTTTGCAACCCCAAGATAATTTGGGAAAAATAGCTATGTCTCAAAGAATTAGAATAAAATTACAATCTTACGATCACAA